>Ga0247717_1000484_pt1 | contig 12102 bp, 14 predicted proteins | sample 24E_NmetaG_FD_189047 | JGI IMG/M metagenome (GOLD analysis project Ga0247717, IMG submission 189047) | Soil microbial communities from hillslope of Landscape Evolution Observatory, University of Arizona, Oracle, AZ, United States - 2-4-E_N | ecosystem: Engineered > Artificial ecosystem >... | reverse complement strand
AGCTCGGTCCGAGCACCCTGCCCGGCCCGAGCTACGTGGTGGGCACGCCGGCGGCGGCCTCGCTCAACCTGCTCGACAACCCGCCGCCGGCCACCCTCCCCGCCGTCAGCGTCGCCGACGCCACGGTGACCGAGGGGGACCGCAACACCAAGGACGTGACCATCACGGTCACTCTGTCGGCGGCGTCGACCTCGACGGTGACCGTCACGCTGTCGACCGCCGACGGCTCGGCCGTCGCGGCGTCGGACTACGGCGCCGTCACCAAGGTGCTCACCTTCGCCCCGGGCGTGACCAGCCTCACCTTCACCATCCCGGTCATCGGCGACCGGGTGAAGGAGGACACCGAGACGTTCTCCGTGAACGTCACGTCCTTCACCAACGCCACCGTGGGCGACGGCTCGGCCACCGTGACCATCCTCGACAACGAGCGGGCGCTGACGGCGGCGGAGCCGGCGGGGCCGGGGACGACGGCGCGCGTGCTGTCCGCGGCCGACGCCGAGCCGGTGCTGGCGCTGGCGGTGCAGGAGTGGGTGGCCGCCGGCGCCGACGCCGGGCTGCTCTCGGGCGTGCGGGTCGAGGTCGCCGACCTCCAGGCCGGCAAGGTGGCCGAGGTCATCGGGACGACCGTGCTGCTCGACGCCGACGCCGCCGGATGGGGGTGGCACCTCGACCCGTTGTCGCCCGTGCCCGCCGGCCGGATGGACCTCCTCAGCGTGCTCGTGCACGAGCTCGGCCACGTCCTCGGGTACGAGCACGACGACGGCCCAGCCGTGATGGCCGGCGAGCTGGCGCCCGGTACGCGGCTCGTGCTCCCCGGGCCCGTTGCCGCCGGTCCGGGGCCCGCGGGCGAGCTGCCGGCGCTCGCGCCGGTCCCGCTGGTCCCGGGCGGCGACCGCCCGATCGATGCGCGGCCCGCCGGAGGCCGTTCGACCGCCGGCCGGGACGCCCCCCGGTCGGTCGTCCCGCTGGTCGGCGGAGCTGCCGTCGGGGTCGCGACCGCGCCGGCGCCCCACGCCCCCACGGCCGGCGCGCGGAGCAGCCTGGTCGGCGCCGGGCGACGCCCGGCCCCGTCCGCCGGCCCGCCGACCCCCGTCGACGGAGGCGGCGCCGACGGGCGCTCGCCGCTCGACCGGGTCCGGGTGCCGTGGCGGGGCGGCGGGTGGTCCCGGGAAGCCCTCACGACCCGCGCCGGCTGCGGCGGGCCGACGCCGGCCCCCCTTTCCTCTGCGCCGTGCCCGACCCGCCCGACCGGGCTGTTCGGCGGCGACGCCCGGGCGGCCATGGTGGCCCGCCGGTTCCTCTTCGCGCCCTGAGCGGGCCTCAGCCCCGTTCGTCGCCCCGATCCGGCCGTCCGCACCCCGGCTCGCCACTACCATTCGCGGTCGTGCTCGCCCTGGCGGAGCTGGAACGCGAGGCCCTGTCCTGCACCCGGTGCCCGCTGGCCGGCGGGCGGACCACCGTGGTGTTCGGCGTGGGCGACCCCTCGGCGGACCTGATGTTCGTGGGCGAGGGCCCGGGGCACGAGGAGGACCTCAAGGGCGAGCCCTTCGTGGGCCGGTCGGGGCAGCTGCTGGACCGCCTCCTGCGGGAGGAGCTGGGCGTCGGCCGGGACAGCGTCTACATCGCCAACGTGGTGAAGTGCCGCCCGCCCGGGAACCGCGACCCCCTCCCCGAGGAGGTGGCGTCGTGCCGTCCGTACCTCGAGCGCCAGATCGAGCTGATCGCCCCCCGGGTGATCGTGACCCTCGGGAACTTCGCCGCTCGACTGCTTCTCGGCGCCTCGGCCGGCATCAAGGCCCTGCGGGGCCGCGCCTACCGGTACCGGGACGCCGTCGTCGTGCCCACCTACCACCCGTCGTTCGTCCTGCGCAGCGGATCGGCGGGCGAGGCCATGGCAGGCATCCGGGCCGACCTGGTGCGGGCCAAGGAGCACCTGGCGGTGCCGGTGTGATCAGCGTCCTCACCAAGTCGGCGGAGGACACCCGGGAGCTGGGCGCCGCCCTGTCCACCGTGGCCCGGGCGGGCGACGTCGTCCTCCTGTCCGGGGACCTGGGGGCGGGCAAGACGACCCTGGTGCAGGGCTTCGCCCGCGGCCTCGGCGTCACCGAGCCGGTGGTGAGCCCCACGTTCATCCTGGTGCGCACCTACCACGGCCGGCTCACCCTGGTGCACGCCGACGCCTACCGGATGGACAACCTCCGGGAGGTCACCGACCTGGACCTGCCCGAGCTGCTGGACGACGGGGGCGTGGCCCTCGTGGAGTGGGGGGACGTCATCGCGCCCGTGCTGCCGGCCGACTACCTGGAGATCCGCCTCGAGTTCGGCGAGGGGGACGACGACCGCCACATCTCGGCGCGTGTCGTCGGCCCCGCGTGGGCGCCGCGGGCAGGCGCCCTGCGGGGCGCCCTGGACCGGTGGTCGGCGTGATCATCCTCGGCATCGAGACGGCCACCATGCAGGTGGGATGCGCCCTCGGCGGCGTGGAGGGCGCCCTCGCGTCGTTCACGGCGGCACGGGGCCGCCGGCACGCCGAGACGCTGGTCCCGGCGGTCCAGTTCGTCTGCGAGCAGGCGCGGGTCCAGCTCGGTGAGGTCAGCGTCGTGGCCGTCGACGTGGGCCCCGGGCTGTTCACCGGCCTGCGGGTCGGCGTGGCGACGGCCAAGGCGCTGGCCCACGCCCTGCGGGTGCCGATGCTCGGCCTGTCCAGCCTCGACCTGCTCGCCTTCGCCCTCCATCACACCGAGGGCCTGATCGCCACGGTGGTCGACGCCCGCCGCGGCGAGGTGTTCGCCGCCCTGTACCGGCCCGTCCCCGGCGGCGTCCAACGGGTGGCGAACCCGCGGGTGTGCGCGCCGGCCGAGCTGGCCTCGGAGCTGATGGCGATGGGGGAGGACTGCCTGCTGGTGGGCGACGGTGCCGTCCGCTACGGCCGCGCCTTCGACGACGCCCGCCACCTCTCCATCGCCGACGGCGCGTTCGCCTACCCCTCGCCGGCCGCCCTGGTGCAGCTCGCCCACGCCAAGGCCCTGCGCGAGGAGTTCGTGCAGCCGTCGGAGCTGGAGCCGATGTACCTCCGGAAGGCCGACGCCGAGATCAACTGGGAACGCCGCCAGAGTGCCTGACGACGGCGACCCCGGCGTCCCCCGGGAGGCCGGGCCGGGCGGCGGGAGGGCGTAGTGGCGGCCCGGGTCCCCGAGCCCGTGGGGCCGCCGGACGTCGTCCTCACGCCCATGCGCCGGCGCCACCTGCGGGGCGTGCTGAGGATCGAGGCGCAGGTCTATCCGCGGCCGTGGTCGTTGCGTCTGTTCATGAGCGAGCTGGCCCTGCGCAGCACCCGCGCCTACTCCGTCGCCCTGGTCGACGGCATGGTCGCCGGGTACTCGGGGCTCATGCTGAGCGGCGAGGACGGCCACGTCACCACCCTCGCCGTGGACCCGCGGTGGCAACGCCACGGGATCGGCTCGCGGCTCCTGCTCCGGATGGCCCGCACGGCCCTGGAACGGGGCGCCCGCCACCTGACCCTCGAGGTACGCGTCACCAACGACGGGGCGCAGTCGTTGTACCGCCGGTTCGGCTTCGCCCCCGCCGGCGTGCGCAAGAACTACTACGTGGAGACGAACGAGGACGCCCTCGTGATGTGGGCCAACGACATCGACGGCGTGGACTACCGTCGCCGGCTGTCCGGCATCGAGGCCCGGCTGGACGCGGCCGGCGGCGCCGCCACCGAGATCGACCCCGAACAGGAAGCCCGATGACCGACACCGCGACTCCGACCGCCACACCTCCCCCGCTCAAGGTCCTGGGGATCGAGACGTCGTGCGACGAGACGGCGGCCGCCGTGGTGGTCGACGGGCACCAGGTGCTGTCGTCGGTCGTCAGCAGCCAGGTCGACCTGCACGCCGCCTTCGGCGGGGTGGTGCCGGAGCTGGCCAGCCGCGCCCACGTCGAGCTGCTCACGCCGGTGGTGGCCGAGGCCCTGGTGGAGGCGGGCATCGACGGCGACGGGGTGGGGGCGGTGGCCGCCACCGTCGGGCCGGGCCTGGTCGGGTCCCTCCTCGTCGGCCTCAGCGCGGCGAAGGCGCTGGCCCTGGTGTGGGGCGTGCCCTTCGTCGGCGTCAACCACCTGGAGGCGCACATCTACGCCGCCTTCCTGGAGGAGCCGGACCTCCAGCCGCCCCTGGTCGTCCTCATCGTCTCCGGCGGGCACACCCTGCTCGTCTCGATGGAGGGCCACGGCCGCTACCGGCTGCTCGGTTCCACCATCGACGACGCCGCCGGCGAGGCGTACGACAAGGTCGCCCGCTTCCTGGGCCTGGGGTACCCGGGTGGCCCGGCCATCGACCGCCTGGCCATGCAAGGCGACCCCAAGGCGATCGAGTTCCCCCGTGGCCTGCTGCGCGAGGGCTACGACTTCTCGTTCAGCGGCATCAAGACGTCGGTCGTCAACTACGTCCGCAAGCACCCCGACGTGCCGGTGGCCGACGTGGCGGCGTCGTTCCAGGAGGCGGTGGTGGACGTCCTGGTCACCAAGGCCCAGCGGGCGGCGGCCGAGGTCGGCGCCACCGGCATCGTCCTGGGCGGCGGCGTGGCGGCGAACACCCGCCTGCGCGAGCGGGTTCTCGACGCGTGCATCGCCGACGGCCTGCGCGGCTTCCTTCCCAGCCGCGACCTGTGCACCGACAACGCGGCCATGGTCGCCGCCGCCGGGTACTTCCGGCTCCTGTCGGACGGGCCCACGCCCCTCAATGTGGGCGCCGACCCGAACCTCGGGCTGCCCGTCGTGGTCGGGTCGTAGCGACGCGCCCCGGGCGCCGTGCGCGCTTGCCGTAGCGCCCGGCCGCGCCTATCGTTAGCACTCGACAGGCGAGAGTGCTAACGACAGTCCCGGAGGACGAAGCTATGAACCTGCAACCGCTCGATGACCGCATCGTGGTCCGTCCCAGCGAGTCGGAGGAGAAGACCGCATCGGGCCTCGTCATCCCCGACACGGCCAAGGAGAAGCCCCAGCAGGGCGAGGTGCTCGCCGTCGGCCCCGGCCGCCGGGCCGACACCACCGGAGAGGTCATCCCGCTGGACCTGAAGGTCGGCGACAAGGTCGTGTACTCCAAGTACGGCGGCACCGAGATCACCATCGACGGCGAGGACCTGCTGATCCTCACCGGCCGCGACGTGCTCGCCAAGGTGACCAAGTAGTGCCGAAGCAGATCAGGTTCGACCAGCAGGCCCGCCGGAGCCTCGAGAGCGGGGTGAACCGCCTGGCCAACGCCGTGAAGGTCACCCTGGGGCCGCGCGGGCGCAACGTGGTGCTCGAGAAGAAGTTCGGCGTCCCCACCATCACCAACGACGGCGTCACCATCGCCCGCGAGATCAAGCTGGACGACACCTTCGAGGACATGGGCGCCCAGCTGGTGAAGGAGGTCGCCACCAAGACCAACGACATCGCCGGAGACGGAACCACCACGGCCACCGTCCTGGCCCAGGCGCTCATCCACGAGGGCCTGCGCAACGTGGCCGCCGGCGCCAACCCCATGTCGCTCAAGCGGGGCATCGAGAAGGCGACCGCCGTCGCCGTCGAGGCCATCCGGGCCCAGGCCAAGGACGTGGACGACCGGAGCGAGATCGCCCAGGTCGCCTCCATCTCGGCTGCCGACCCGAGCATCGGAGAGGTCCTGGCCGACGCCATCGACCGCGTGGGCAAGGACGGCTCGGTCACCATCGAGGAGTCCAACCTCTTCGGCATGGAGGTCGAGTTCACCGAGGGCATGCAGTTCGACAAGGGCTACCTCTCGCCTCACCTGGTCACCGACCAGGAGCGGCAGGAGGCGGTGCTCGACAACCCGCTGATCCTCTTCGCCAACCAGAAGGTCTCGGCCGTCCACGAGCTGGTGCCGCTGCTCGAGCGGGTCATGCAGGCGAGCCGGCCCCTGCTGATCATCGCCGAGGACGTCGAGGGCGAGGCCCTGGCCACCCTGGTGGTCAACAAGATCCGGGGCACGTTCAACTCGACGGCCGTGAAGGCCCCCGCCTTCGGCGACCGCCGCAAGCAGATGCTCCAGGACGCCGCCATCCTGTGCGGCGGGCAGATCGTCTCGTCCGAGCTGGGCGTGAAGCTGGAGAACGTCACGCTCGAGATGCTCGGCTCGGCACGACGGGCGATCGTCACCAAGGACCACTGCACGATCGTGGACGGCGGCGGCGACCCCGACGCCATCAAGGAGCGGGCCCACGCCATCCGCAGGGAGATCGACGAGGCCACCTCCGACTGGGACCGCGAGAAGCTGACCGAGCGGCTGGCCAAGCTGGCCGGCGGCGTCGCGATCGTGAAGGTCGGCGCCGCCACCGAGGTGGAGCTCAAGGAGAAGAAGCACCGCATCGAGGACGCCCTCTCCGCCACCCGGGCCGCCATCGAGGAGGGCATCGTCCCCGGCGGGGGGGTCGCCCTGGTCCGGGCCCGCCCCGCCGTCGACGAGCTCATCGCCACCCTCACCGGTGACGAGGCCACCGGGGCCAGGGCCGTCCGCCGGGCGCTCGAGGAGCCCCTCAAGTGGATCGCCTACAACGCCGGCCTGGAGGGCCCGATGATGGTCCAGCAGACCGAGCGGGAGAGCGGGAGCATCGGCCTCAACGCGGCGACCGGGCAGTTCGAGGACCTGTTCAAGGCCGGGATCATCGACCCCGCCAAGGTCACCCGCTCGGCCCTCCAGAACGCCTCCTCCATCGCGGCCATGCTCCTCACCACCGAGTGCCTCGTGGCGGACAAGCCCGAGCACGAGCCCGAGGTCAACGTCGCCGGCGCGCGCGCCTACCAGCGTGAGTACGCGTCGGGGAACGCCTTCTCGGGGCTGCCGACCGCGGGGCTGATGTAGCTCGGTGGCCGACATCCCGCCGCCCGACCCCGAGAAGCTCCTCGCCTCCTGGATGCAGTGGGAGCGGGGCGACCTCCCGCCCGGGCGGGTGATGGCCGACCTCAAGAAGGGCGGGCTCCGGGAGCTGCTGGAGTCCACCGTGCAGGCCCATCGGGAGATCGTGGCGGGCTGACGCCCTCCGTCCTCGTCCTGAGCCGCCCCCGCCGTGTACGCCGCGGCGGGGGCGTGGCGCGTCCATACCTGTCGCCGCGCACAGTGCGGACGCGCCTTACTAGGTCTGCCACTAGGGGCTACCGTGTGTCCGATATGGCGGTGGCGAGCGTTCCCGACGGCGACGGCCTGCGCCTCGTCGTCGAGGAGGTCCGCTCGTCGGTGCCGGGGTGCGGGGCGGCCGTGGTGAGCGTCGTCCGGGGCGACGACCCGGTCACCGTCGTGGGGACCAGCCTGCTCGGGTGCCAGCTGGAGCAGGCGCAGTGGACGGCGCAGCGGGGCCCGGCCGTCGACGCCTTCCGCCAGCTGCAGGTGTTCAACGTCTCCTGCCTGTCGACCGCCCGGTCGTGGCCCGAGTTCACCCACGTCGCCCTCGGTCGTGGCGTCCGCAGCACGCTCGCCGTGCCGGTCACCGCCCGCGGGCGGGCGCTCGGCGTGCTCAATCTCTACTCGAGCGAGCGCGACGCGTTCGCCGGCCGGGAGTCGGTGGCCGTACGCTACGCGTCGCAGGCGGCGGCCCTCCTGGCCGGCGTGGAGTGGACGCCGGCCGTCTCCGGGCCCTCACCCGCCGGGCCGCCGGCGGGCGGCCCCGACGTGGTGCCCGCCATCTCCTGACGGCGGGCCCGACAGAGGAGGAGCACATGCGAGGTTTCCGGTTGTCGCGTCCCTCGGACGGCGGCGGGCCGCGGCGGTCGGTCCGCGAGGACGCCGAGGCGGAGGCGGCGGCGGAGCTGCGCCGCGTCCTGGAGGGCGCCGGCCTGCCACCCGAGGAGACCACCGAGGTGCTGGAGCGCACCGCCGCCCGCCGCGCCGGCGGGAAGGGGGTGGCCGCTCGGGGCCCGGCGCCCCCGGCGTCCACGGCGCCCGAGCCGGCGCCGGACGAGCCGCGGGAGGCCGGCCAGCCCCCGCCCGAGGCGGCGCGGGGCGGGCCCCCGGCGGCCGAGCCCGAGCTCGAGGTGGAGCGGGGCGGGCCCCGGGCGGCCGACCAGCCGGCGGCCGGCCAGCCCACGCCCGGGCCCCGGGCGGCCGACCAGCCGGCGGCCGACTCAGCGGCGGGGCCCGCCGCCGCGCCGCCGACCCGGCGGGTGCGCAAGTCGCCACCCGGTGCCGTCCGGCCGCCGGCGGGCCCCGGCGCCGCGGCCTCACCGCCGCCCGCCGCGGCCGGGCGGGCGTCGAGGTCCGGGCGCCGGTGACGGAGCCACCGGGCCGAACCGGGGACGGGCCGCCGGTTCCCGGCTTCCCAGCCTCCCGGGCGTAGAATCCCTCTTTCGGGAGCGAACGGGAGGGGTCGTGGCTGAGGTCGAGATCGGCATCGGCAAGTCGGGGCGCAGGGCGTACGGGTTCGACGACATCGCCATCGTCCCCAGCCGCCGGACCCGGGACCCCGAGGACGTGGACATCGCCTGGGAGATCGACGCCTTCCGCTTCGAGCTGCCCCTGATGGCGTCGGCCATGGACGGGGTGGTCAGCCCGGCCACCGCCATCGAGGTGGGGCGGCTGGGGGGCGTCGGCGTGCTGAACCTGGAGGGCCTGTGGACCCGCTACGAGGACCCCGAGCCGCTCTTCGAGGAGATCGCCCGTCTCGACGACGCCAAGGCCACCGCCCGCATGCAGCAGATCTACTCCGAGCCGGTGAAGCTGGAGCTGATCACCCGGCGCATCAAGGACATCCGGGAGACCGGCGTGGTGGCCTGCGCCTCGGTCACGCCGCAGCGGGCCCAGCAGTACGCCAAGGCCGTCCTCGACGCCGAGCTCGACCTCCTGGTCATCCAGGGCACGGTGGTGTCGGCCGAGCACGTCTCCAAGACGGTCGAGCCGCTCAACCTCAAGCAGTTCATCCGCCAGCTGGAGGTCCCCGTGATCGTCGGCGGGTGCGCCTCGTACCACGCCGCCCTCCACCTCATGCGCACGGGAGCCGTCGGCGTGCTGGTCGGCGTCGGCCCCGGCAACGCCTGCACCACCCGGGGCGTCCTCGGGCTGGGCGTCCCCCAGGCGACGGCCATCGCCGACGCCGCGGGGGCCCGCATGCGCCACCTCGACGAGACGGGCGTGTACGTCCAGGTCATCGCCGACGGGGGCATCAGCCGGGGCGGCGACATCGCCAAGGCCATCGCCTGCGGGGCCGACGCCGTGATGATGGGCTCGCCGCTGGCCGCCGCCCACGAGGCGCCCGGCCGGGGCTTCCACTGGGGCATGGCGACGTTCCACCCCACGCTGCCCCGGGGCACCCGGGTGCGCACCAAGGCCCGCGGGAGCCTCAAGGAGATCCTGGTCGGCCCCGCCCACGAGAACGACGGCCGGCTCAACCTGTTCGGCGCCCTGCGCACCTCGATGGCGACATGCGGGTACCAGTCGGTGAAGGAGTTCCAGAAGGCCGAGGTCATGGTGGCGCCCGCGCTGCAGACCGAGGGCAAGGACCTCCAGCGCTCGCAGCACGTCGGCATGGGGCAGTAGGCCGGCGGATGAGCGGTACGGCGCCGAGCGGGCCTGGGGCCGCCGTTCACTTCGCGATCGCGCGCCACCCCCTGGCGCGCGATCGCGCAACGGGCCCGAGCTTCGACACCGTCCTGGTCGTCGACTTCGGCGCGCAGTACGCCCAGCTGATCGCCCGGCGGGTGCGCGAGGCGCACGTCTACTCCGAGATCGTCCCCCACACCATGCCGGCGGCCGAGATGATGGCCCGCCGGCCGGCGGCGGTGATCTTCAGCGGCGGCCCGAAGTCGGTGCACGTCGAGGGCGCGCCGTCGGTCGACCCCACCCTGTACGACACCGGCGTGCCCGTGCTCGGCATCTGCTACGGCGCCCAGCTCCTGGCCCAGCAGCTCGGGGGCGAGGTGGGCCGCACCGGCAGGGGCGAGTACGGGCGGACGGCCATGACGGTGGTGGACGGCTCCGCCCTCTTCGCCGACCTGCCGCTCGAGCAGGACGTGTGGATGAGCCACTTCGACTCCATCGCCGTGCCGCCCGCCGGCTTCCGCGTCGTGGCCACCACGCCCGACGCGGTGGCCGCCATCGAGGACCCCGACCGGCGCCTGTTCGGCGTGCAGTTCCACCCCGAGGTGGTGCACACCACCCGCGGCCAGGAGGTGCTCAAGCACTTCCTGTACGAGGTCGCCGGCTGCCGCCCGTCGTGGACGATGACCTCGGTCATCGAGCAGCAGGTGTCCGACATCCGGGCCCAGGTGGGCGACGAGAAGGTCATCTGCGGGCTGTCCGGGGGCGTCGACTCGGCGGTGGCGGCGGCCATCGTGCACAAGGCGGTGGGCGACAACCTCACCTGCGTGTTCGTCGACACGGGCCTGATGCGGGCGGGCGAGGCCGAGCAGGTGGAGGACACCTTCCGGCGCCAGTTCGGGGTGGACCTGGTCCACGTGAAGGCGGCCGACCGGTTCGTCGAGGCGCTGAACGACGTCATCGACCCCGAGCGCAAGCGGAAGATCATCGGGGAGACCTTCATCCGGGTGTTCGAGGAGGTGGCCAAGGACCTCCAGGACGCCCGCTTCCTCGTCCAGGGGACGCTCTACCCCGACATCATCGAGTCGGGCACCAAGGACGCCGCCCGCATCAAGAGCCACCACAACGTGGGCGGCCTCCCCGACGACATGAACTTCGAGCTGGTGGAGCCCCTCCGCAACCTGTTCAAGGACGAGGTGCGGGCGGTGGGCGAGGAGCTCGGCCTCCCCGAGGAGATCGTGTGGCGCCAGCCCTTCCCGGGGCCGGGCCTGGCCGTGCGCATCGTGGGCACCGTCACCCCCGAGCGCCTGGAGATCCTGCGGGCGGCCGACGCCATCGTGCTCCAGGAGATGCGGCGGGCCGGTCTGGAGCGCCAGGTGTGGCAGAGCTTCGCCGTCCTCCTGGCCGTGCGGACGGTGGGCGTGATGGGCGACGAGCGCACCTACGCCCATCCCGTCGTCATCCGGGCCGTCACCTCGGACGACGCCATGACGGCCGACTGGGCCCGCATCCCCTACGACGTGCTCGAGCGCATGTCGAGCCGCATCATCAACGAGGTCCCGGGCGTGAACCGGGTGGCGTTCGACATCACGTCGAAGCCGCCCGGCACCATCGAGTGGGAGTAGCCGGCACGCCCGGGGCTCTTGACCGCCGGCCGGGGCTCTGCGACGCTCGCCCGGTGGTCGACGTCGACGTGCAGGCCGTGCTGCGGGCCCTGGCCGACCCCAAGCGGTTCCGGCTCCTCGGGGCGCTGCGGGAGCGGGAGCGGTGCGTGCGGGACCTGGTCGACGGCGAGTCGCTGCCCCAGCCCCTGGTGAGCCACCACCTCGGCGTGCTGGTGCGCTCGGGGCTGGTGCGCAGCCGGCGGGCCGACGGGTTCACGCTGTACGCCGTCGACCCGGACGGGTTCGCCGCCGCCCGCTCCGCCCTCGGCGACCTCCTCGACCCCGAGGCGCTCACCCCCGTCGCCCTGCCGGGCGGCAACTCCAGCTGCTGCGCCGGCTGAGGTGCCCGCCCCCTTGCCCGAGCCGCCCTTCCGGGCTAGGCTCGGCGAACGTACGTTCGACAGAAGGAGGACCCCATGGGCAGTGTGAAGCCGATCCCCGACGGGTACCCGGCCGTCTCCCCGTACCTTCCGATCGACGGGGCGGACGCCGCCATCGAGTTCTATGCGAACGTCTTCGGTGCCAAGGAGCGGATGCGGATGCCGGCGCCCGGGGGCAAGATCGGCCACGCCGAGCTCCAGCTGGGCGACTCGGTGATCATGCTCTCCGACGCCTTCCCGGAGATGGGGCACCGCACGGCCAAGGAGCTCGGCGGCTCCCCGGTGAGCATCGCCGTGTACGTGGACGACGTCGACGCCGTGTTCGAGCGCGCCGTGGCCGCCGGCGCCACGGTGTTCCGTCCCGTGGAGGACCAGTTCTACGGCGACCGGGCCGGTGCGTTCGACGATCCGTGGGGCCATCGCTGGAGCGTCGCCACCCACGTCGAGGACGTGGCGCCCGACGAGATGGCCCGTCGCGCCGCGCAGATGATGGCGGGCGGCGGGAGCTGACGGGGGGCGGCCCGGGCG
>Ga0247717_1000483_pt1 | contig 12105 bp, 10 predicted proteins | sample 24E_NmetaG_FD_189047 | JGI IMG/M metagenome (GOLD analysis project Ga0247717, IMG submission 189047) | Soil microbial communities from hillslope of Landscape Evolution Observatory, University of Arizona, Oracle, AZ, United States - 2-4-E_N | ecosystem: Engineered > Artificial ecosystem >... | reverse complement strand
AGCGCGCCGGCAGGCGCGAGGAGTCCGGAGGCCGCGAAGGCCGCGATCGCGAAGGTCGTCATGGCACGTTGCACGATTGGTTTCATGGTGTTCTCGTCTCCTTGGAATTGATTCGCTCGTTTTCTGGGTTGATGAACGTCAAGCTCAGGGGAGGGTCAGGTCGCCCGTGTCGTGGATCGGTGAGCCGTCCACCTCGACCCGTCCCCGAAACAGGGTCCAGACGGTCAGCTGGGGGATTGGGACGTCGCAGACGCCTTGGTTGCACACGCTGATCGGGGTCCCCGGGATCGAAAGCGGCCCGATCGGCGTGCGATCGTCCGGGTCCAGGTTGTAGTGGACCCACGCCGGGCCGACCTCCGCCCGCGCCGCGAGGCGCACGGGTACGACCCATTCCTCGATGCACACGCCCGCATGACACCCTTGGTCCTCGACGCGCTCGGGCGTCGTGACGTTCAGGGTCGTCCTGCCGAGGCTGCGTTCACCCTCCGGTCCGGAGGGGCTTACCGTGAAGGTCCACGCGTGCACGGCCTCGTTCGGGACGTTGGCGGGAGCGCAGCACGTTTCCGTCACCCGGACCGAGACGCGATGGGGCCCTGGCGCGAGGGGTTCGATCGGAATGTAGGAGACGCGGTAGACGTGATCCTCGATCGTCACCGTCGCAGGGACGACGACGTCGTCGATCCGCATCGTGGCCGCCGCGACGCCACACGGCGTTTCCCGATCGTGGAAGGCGGCGTGGATCGTCGGCTGCCTGCGGGACGTCGACTCGCGAGGGCCCCACGTGTCGAGGACGAGCGGCGCGCCACCGCATGTTTTCACCTCGAACGACCAGCTCGTGGACCCCGAGTTGCGATCCTCCACGGTGTTGGTCGTGCAGCAGATCTCCTCGACCCAGGCTTCGACAAAGTGCACGCCATCGGGGAGGGGATCCGGGGGCGTGTACGTGAGCACGTAGTCCTTGCCGACCGTGGTGGCTTTCGCCGGAACCTCGATGCCATCAAGGAGCAACCGGTGCGCGCCGATGCCGCACGCAGCGTCAGGGTCCCTGAATACGACGCGGATCGTTGGAACGCCGTGCGCGGCGCTCGTGGGCGTCATGGACGAGGGGGCGAGCATCCCGGTTCCGCAAAGGCGAACGAAGAAGTGATGCGTCAGCTCGCCCACGGCGCCGCCGTTCTCGGCAAGGCGAACGTGGATGGTGTGGTGGCCCGCGCTGAATTGACGACTGCCTGAGATCCCGTAGTTGTTCCCGTCCTGCCATTTCTGGGTCGGGAAAAATTGGCCGTTGTCGAGCATGTATCCGCCCTGGATGCCGCAGTGCTCCGGTTCGTCGAGGAACGCGGCGGAAAGGGCGATCGTGGTTTGTCCCGTATATGTGGGGGGCAAGGATCCGCCCACATGGGTCATCGTCGATCCGCAAGACTGCGCCGCGCGCTCGTGGGGGAAATGAACACTGCGGCGAGAAGCAGGAGAAGCGCCAAGCCCCCCAGCTGGAACGGAAGGACGCCGCGCTCAGAACGTTGATCCCCGGGACACGTGGGCCTGGAACGAGACATGTCGCCGGTAAGAGTTTGTCGCCTTAAGTCACAATTGGAGGGAAATTGTTACGGACCGCCGACGCTCTTGAGGGTCGTAGGACGGGGGCGGGTTGAAGGACCCGAGACCGGCCCACCCATGAATGTCCCCCTACTTGTGCGCCTTCCGCCGTCGGATCTCCGCCGCGATCGCGGGCAGGATCTTCGTCGCATCCCCGACGATGCCCACGTCGCTGACCCCGAAGATGGGGGCCTTCGCGTCCTTGTTGATCGAGACGACGAAGCCCGCCTCCTGCATGCCCGCGAGGTGCTGGACCGCGCCCGAGATGCCGGCCGCGATGTAGAGCTTCGGGCGGACGGTGATGCCCGTCTGGCCGACCTGGTGCGTGCGGCCGATCCACCCCTGGTCGACGATCTTGCGGCTCGCGCCGACGGCGCCGCCGATCGCTTTCGCGACCTCTTCGACGTGCTTCAGGTTCTCCTTCTGCGCGAGGCCCATGCCGCCCGCGACGATGATCTCGGCCTTGTCGAGGTGGACGCCGCCTTCGGGGATCTTCTCGAACCGGATGACGCGGCTCTTGTAGCCGCCCGCAAGCTGCGGGGTGAGCTTCTCGATCTCGCCCTTGCGCGCGGGGTCGGGCGTGCCGACCTCGAAGGTGTTGGGGCGCGCGGAGGCGATCCACGGGCGGTGCTTCGGGCACACGATGCCGGCGAGGATCTTTCCGCCGAAGGCCGGGCGGAGCATGATGAGCTCCCACTCGTTCTTCTCCTCGACCTTCTTCATGTCCCACTCGAGCTTCGTCGCGTCGGCCGTGCAGCCCGTGTGGTTGCGCACGGCGATGCGGCTGCCGAAGTCGCGGCCCGTGTGGGTCGCGCCGATGAGGAACACTTCGGGCTTGCGCTCGTCGACGAGCTTCGCGCAGACCTCCACGTAGGGCTCCGTCGAGTACTTCTCGAGGTCCTTGTGCTCCGCGAGGACGACCTTGTCGGCGCCGTAGGAGACGCATTCCTTCGCAAGGTGCTCGACGTTGTGGCCGAGCAGGATGGCGGTGAGCGTGGTGCCGCGCTGGGTCGCGAGCTCGCGGCCCTTCGTGAGCAGCTCCTTCGACACCTTGGCCATCTCGCCCTGGTGCTGTTCGATGAAGATCCAGACGCCGGTGTACGCGGCGCCTTCCTCGGGCGTGGTGACGGCGGGCATCTCAGAGCACCCCCTTGAGGAGACCCTTCTCCTCGAGACGGTCGACGACCTTCTTCGCGATCTCCTCCGGAGTCGCGCCCTCGATGAACTCGGTCTTCTTGCCGCCGACGTCGATCGTGATGATCTTGCCGACGACCGTGGGCGAGCCCTTGAGGCCGAGCTTCGTGCGGTCCACGTCGAGGTCGTTCGACGTGTAGAGGGTGAGCTGGAACTTCTGCTTCGCCATGATCGACCGCATCAGGTTGGGCGCGCGCGGGGCGTTGATGCCGAGGTTGACCGTGACGACCGCGGGGAGCTCGGCTTCCCACGTGGATCGGGCGCCTTCGAGGTCCTGCGTGCAGTGGATGCGCAGGTTCGTCGCGGGGCCGTCGACCTTGCCCGCGGGCTTGCCCGAGGCGTCGACGAGGGCGAGGTCCTTGATGTACGTGACCTGGGGCCAGCGGAGCCACTCCGCGATGCCGGGGCCCGTCTGGCCGGTCGACGAGTCCGTCGTCTCCTCGCCGCAGATCACGAGGTCGACGGCGCCGAGGTACGTCTTGAGATCCGCCTGGACCCACGGGGCGTTGGGCGGGGTGGGCTTGCCGTCGGGCTGCGTCTTCGGCGGGGGCACGTGGCCGTAGTACTCGCCCTGCTTCACCGAGTTCAGCTTCCGGATGCCCGCGGCGAGGGTGTAGGACGTCGGGTAGGTGTCGCTGCCCGCGAACGCGCGGTCCGAGATGAGGACGGCGTCGTCGGCGCCCATCGCGATGCACTCGCGCAGGAAGGGCTCCGCGAACGGAGGGGACATCGAGAGGATCGTGACCTTCGCGCCGTGCTTGTCCTTGAGCTGGAGGGCGAGCTCGAGGGCGTTCAGGTCCGGGGGATTGATGACATTCTGGGCGCTCGAGCGGTCGAGCGTCTTCGTCTCCGGGTTGATCCGGATGTCCTGGGCGTTCGGCACGGGCTTGAGGCAAACCACGACGTGCATGAAAGGGGTCCCCGCGCCCCTCGGATTCCCTGGGGGAACCTGGGGGCACGCTCCGTTAATCCATGACCCTTTTTAACGATTTGGGTCGCCGGAGGAATGCGCGGGGCGACCGCGCGTATTTGCACCGCGGAGACCGTCGCGGGAGGGCGGTCCGTCCGGCCGCGGAGGCTTCCCCATGACGAACCCCACGCCGCTCACCCGACCCCGGTACATGGATGCGATCCGCCTGCGCGACCTCTATGGCGTCACCGGTCCCGTGCCCGTGGAGACCGGCGTCAAGGTCGCGAAGGCCATCCTCGCGGTCGCGGCCGCGGACGGGGACGTCACCGAGGCGGAAACGGCCTGGCTCTTCGGGTCCTTCCGCGCCCTCGGCGCCCCCGATGACGCCGTAGAGGCGCTCCTTAAGTTCGATCCGCGCTCGGCCGACCTCAAGGAGATCCTCGACGAGGAGGTCGCGCCCTTCGCGCGGCTCGTCGTCCACGACGCGATCCGCGTCGCGCGCGCGGACGGCCTCGCGGGGCGCGAGCGGGAGGCCGCCCGGCGCGCGGCCCGCCTTGTGGGCGTCGACGCGGAGGTGGTCCTCGCGATCGAGAGCCTCCTCGCGGTGGACGACGCGCTGCGCGCGGCGCGCGCCGTCCAGCTCGGGGCCGGCGAGCCCGTCGATTTCGGATCGCCCGCCGCGCGGAGCACGCCCAACGTGTTCGTGCGCGAGCGCTTCGGGACGCGCGGAGAGCCCTCCCGAGCCACCGTCGAGAAGCTCGCCCGCGCCGTCCTCGCGGTCGCGAGCGCAGACGGCGCGCTCTCCGTCGGCGAGCGCGGTTGGTTCCGCAGCACCCTTCGCGCGTACGGCATGCTCCCGCCCGCGATCGAGCAGCTCCTCAACCAGGACCCGGGCTCGCACGACGTCGCGGACGCGCTCGACGCGACCCTCCGGCCGCTCGCGCGGGTCGTCCTGTACGAAGCGATGCACACGGCGCGCGCGGACGGCCTCGCCGGGTCGGAGCGCGAGCGCGCGGTGATCATGGCGGAGAGGCTCGGCCTCGACGCGGGCGTCGTCGCGGGTCTCGAAGGCATCATCCTGCTCGAGGACGCGCTCCGCTCGGCGCGCGTGCGCGTGCTTTCGCCCCCGTGATCAGACGCCCTTGCGCTGCGGGCCCCAGATGTGCTTGTGGAGCTGCGTCCCCACGCGCACGTCGAGCCGGTCGGCGACGACCCGCTCCGCGAGCGTACGGAGGTCCCAGGGCGCGCCCGCGAGCTTGAGGCCCATCGGGTTCGGAATGTCCCACATGGGCTGCAGGAGCACGCGGCACGGCACCGGGTGCTTCGCGAGCGTGTCCAGCATGTATTGATAGTCGCGCTCGTCGGCGATGACGAACTTCAACTGGTCGTGGGGACGGAGGAGCGCGAGGTTCGACCAGACGTTGCGCTTCTGCATGTTGCTTGCCGGGCACTTCACGTCGAGGCTCAGGATGAGCCTCTCGCGCGGCGCAAGCGCGGCCGCCCGGTCCACGGGGACGCCGCCCGACGTCTCGAGCACGACGTCGTAATCCTCCGCGAGAAGACGCTCCATGAGGGCGACGCACGCGTCCGGTTGGTCCATCGGCTCGCCGCCCGTCACGCAGACGCGCTTCACGGGGAGGAACTTCCGCACCTCGTCCATCACGCGGTCGACGTCCGACGCCTCGCCGCCGTAGAACGAATATTGCGTGTCGCACCACGCGCAGCGGAGGCTGCACCCGGTCAGGCGCACGAACGTGGTCGGAAGACCCACGTGCGCGCCCTCGCCCTGGACGGAATGGAAGACCTCCGTGATCTGGACGGGCGCGGCCACGGGGGCTCCACGCGGGGCTTCGGGCATGAACCCTTCGGGGCGCGCGTTCATGTCGCCCGCGGGACATGACGGCGCGTGGTCCTCCTCGTCGTGGACGACATGCCTTCCCGCGGCTTCGCGGCGCGCCTTGCGGCGTCCCGCCCCGACGCGGCGCCCCTCGCGCCCGGCGCGAGCCCCGATTTCGCGGCCTTCAGAGAGCGCGTCGAAGGGCGCGTCGCCGCGGCGAGCGGGCCCGTGCGCCTCGCGGGCGTCGGCGTCGGCGGCGTCGCCGCGTGCTGGGTCGCGGCCGAGTCGCCCGCGCGCGTTGCCGCGTTGACCCTCCTCGCCACGCCCCCGACGCCCGAGGAGACCCGGCGCGCGGTCCTCCCCGACGAGCCGGCGCTTGCCGCCTGGGACATGCCGATGGAGGCGCTGACCACCTACAAGGGCCCGGCGCGCGTTGTGGACTTCGAGGACGACCCGTCGCTCTCGGCGACCCGCGCGATGTTCTGGAAGGCGTGGCTGCCGCAGGCTTCGTACGAACGCCGGCCCCGCCGGGAAGCGTTCGACCCCGCCGACCTTCTCTAGGAAGCAGAACCAAGTAGAGGCGCGCCCCATCGCCCCCTTGGTGCCCGCCGTCCCCTTGAAAGGCATCCGCGTCCACTACGAGACCCGGGGCGAAGGCCCCGCCCTCGTCATGCTCCACGGCGCGCTCGCGAGCCATCGCGCCTGGATCGGGCAGGTGCCCGTCTTCGCGCGCTCGCGCCGCGTCGTGACGCCGGACCTCCGCGGGCACGGAAAGACGACGCGGTTCGGCGTCGCGGGGAATCCGTGGGAGCGGTGGAACGTCGGCCTCTTCACGGACGATCTCCTCGCCTTCGTCGACCGCGTCTCGCGCGACGACCCCGTCGAGCTCGTCGGCGCCTCGCTCGGCGGCATCGTCGCCGCGTGGGCCGCGGCGCGCCGGCCCGACCGCGTGAAGAGCCTCGTGCTCGTCTCGACGCCCCCCGGCCCGCAGGAGCGCTTCGAGCGCTGGTTCTCCCGGCACACGCCCGACACGCTCCCCGAGCCGGACCGCCGGCTCATGGCGCTCTGGCACGGCGAACCGTACTGGAAGGACCTCGCGCGCCACGGGCTCGCGTATTTCGCGAAGTCGCGTCCCGAGGTCTTCGCGCCCGCGGAGGATCTGGCGGCGTACAAGGGTCCGGCGCTCGTCCTGCAGGGACGCCACGACGATCTCCTCGAGCCGGGAAGCCTCGACGAGTGGCAACGGCTCCTTCCGCAGGCGAAGACCGAAACGGTCGACGGCGACCACGCGTTCTTCGCGGACGGACGCGCCGGGACCCGGGCGATGAACCAGCTCCTCGGCGCCTTCCTCGCCTGATTCACTCGAGGTAGCGCACGGCCTCCGCTGGCGGCGTGTTCGCGGCGCGCCACGAAGGATAGAACGTTGCGAGAACGGTGGCGGCGTAGGTGAGAACGAGGATCTCCGCGATACCGCGCCACGGCACGCGGAACTCCAGCCCCAGGCGCGTGAACGACTCGGTCGTGACCGTGACCCCGTAGGCCACCGCGATCCCGATCGCGACGCCGGCCGCGATGCCGAGGGTGACCGTGAACAGGATCTCGAGGAGGAAGATCTTGAGGATCGCGCGCCGCGGGTACCCGATCGCGCGGAGCATCCCGATCTCCTGTCGGCGCTCGATCACGGCGCGCGCCGTCACGATGCCGAGGCTCGCGATCCCGACCACGAGACCGAAGCCGAGGAAGAGCTGGAAAAGGGTGACGACGCGGCGCGACTGCTCGACGACGTTCTGCGCCTCCTCCTCGATCGCGACCGCGTTCATGCCGAGGTCCTCGAAGGCCGCCTCAAGCGTCCGCGCGACCTCGACGGGATCGGCGCCGGGCTTGAGCTTGAAGAGGTATTCGCCGCGGACGCGCTGGAAGTTCGTCTCGACGACGTCGGGATGCGCGAAGACGCCGCCCAGATAGAGCTGCTTCTGGATGCCGATCACGCGGAAGCTCTCCGGTCCCGAGGTCGTGTTCATGACGAGCGTCGCGCCGACCGAGTGGTGGCCCGGCTCCCCCGTCTCGTCGAACGTGTAGACGAGCGAGATGATGACGAGGCCCGGGTCCTTGAGCACCGCTTCGTAGGCCTCCCGGTCGGTCGCGTACTCCGGCGCGCGCTGGTCGAGCGCGTAGGCGTTGTTCGCGGCGAAGCCGGGGCCATAGGCGTACACGTAATCCACGATCGGGCCCTGGTAGTGGATGCGCTCGCCGTCGATGGTGATGAAATCGCCGCCGTAGCGCCAGGCGTACACGAGGTCGTCGTGGCGCTCGACGTCGACGAAGGGATCGGGCTCGCCAGGCTTGTTCGCGGCGAACCAGGCGCCGAGGTCGTCGACCGCGAGCGTCGTCTCGGCTTCGACGTCGTAGCCGCCGCTCTGGTCCTTGAGGTCGAGGGTGAACGTCGCCCCGAACACGCTGAACACGACCACGACGAGCACGACGAGCGCGAACATTCCCGTTGTGAGGCCCGTGCGGAGCTTGCGCTCGAGCGGATAGGCGACGGCGGGGACGACGGCCTCGCGCAGGCGCCGGACGCGCATGAGCGCGGCTTTCGAGAAGCGCATGAGCGCGCGCGAATGCACGAGGATGAGGACGACGGCGAGGACGACGAGCACGCCGCGGACCGGAACCATGACGCGGTTGACGAGGCCCTCGGGGCTCGCGAGGAAGAAGAACGACCCGAGGCTCTCGATCGCGATCGCGGCGCCGATCAACGGGAAGACGCGGTCCGCCCGGAACCACCGCAGGAGCGTGAACGCCAACGCGACGAGCGCGACCGGCGGCGCGAGGACCTGGAGGACGTGGTTGTCCGAAACGAATGCGCCGAGGACGGCGAGCACCGAAAGCAGGAGGAACGCGAGCGACCACGCGAAGGTCGACCGCCGGAGCCTGCGCTTCGGCTCCTCGATGCGGCGGATCGCGCGGACGACGTTGAGGCGCGAGACCTTCGCGCTCGCGACCGCGACCGTCGCCATCGTGAGCGCGAAGCCGAGGGCGAAGGCGACGAGGAGGCTCGACGGCTCCACGTGGAAGGGGATCGAGATGAGCGTGTCGGGCGTCGCGCGCACGAGGTCGTTGATGCCCAGGATGAGCACGTAGGCGATCGCGAGCCCGAGGAGGACGCCGATGAACGCGGCCGCGACCGCGTAAAGGACGCCCTCCATGAGGAAGAGCGACACAAGATCGCGCCGCGGCAGGCCCACCGCGCGCGCCATTCCGAGCTCGCTCCGGCGCTCCTCCGCGAGCATGACGAAGATGTTGACGATGAGGAGCACGCCCGCGATGATCGTGAAGGAGCCCATCACCGTGAGGAACTCCTTGAGCATCGTCCCCGCGCGCTCGGCGCGCTCCAGGAAGATGGCCTTCACGTTGCGCGGCGCGACGGCCTTCACGGAGGGTTCGTCGGGATGCGCCGCGGCGATGTCGCGCAGGGCCTCGCGAAGCGCGGCCTCGACCGCGGCGCCGCGGGCGAGCCCCCCCTCGAGGCTGCCGTCGTTCGAGACCTTGACGACATTGATGCGACCCTCCTGCCCGTAGATGCGCTGCGCCTCCTCGAGGCGCATGAACATCGCGGAACCGAGGAAGGAGTCGCCTTTGCCCTCCATCTCGACGACGTCGCGGAGGGTCACGTTCTCCGTCCGCACGCGGCCGTCGAAAGCGCCGTCGGCGAGGCCCGGGGGGATCTCGAACCCCGCGCGCTCGAACGCCGCCGAGGCGTTGCGGAGCTTGCCGAGGTCGTACTCCTCCGCGAGCGTCACGACGAAAGCCCGGAACGGCTGGTTCGCGGCGGCCTTCGCGCCGACGCGGAGCGTCCACGTGCCCTTCTCGAGCCGTTCGTCGGGCGACGTGACGTTGAGGAACGCCGGGCCGTCCGGGTCGCCCGTCGTGCCGTTCACGTTCGCGAAGACCCGGCCCGAGGGCGACGTGACGAAGGGATCGAGATCGACGCGGTCGGCGGCCGGCCCGAACCACGCGAGGACGACGACGGCGCGGGTCGTCGCGGGCCCGACGTCGAAGGTGAAGGTGTCGGTCGATCCCGGGGCGGAGGGATAAGGACAGAGGACGCCGGGGACGGGACAGGCGCCGGCGCCCGCCGCGATCGCGCCGTCGAACACCGTGAGCGTCGGAAGGAGGGGCGTGGGCGGAACGAGGTGGCTGAGCTTCACGCGGTCGCCCGCGCGCGCGTCGAGGCGCTCGGCGAGGACGCGCGAGACGTAGACCTCCCCCGCGCGGAGCTCGGACCCGTCGGTCCTCCGTCCATCCGCGAAGACGAAGGGCTCGAACGGACGGTCGAGGACGGGATCGAGCCCGACGACGGTGACGCGCGGCTCGCTTTGCCGCGTGCGCGGGTTCGACACCGCGCCGTCCTCGATGAGCACGGGCGAAAGCGCGTGCGCCTCGCGCCGGACCGCGGGGTGCGCGGCGAGCTCGTCGTACACGTAGCGGGGGAAATGCAGGTTGCCCTCGATGAGGACGAAGGAGTCCGCGGGGCCGAAGGCGTCGAGCGTGCCCTTGCGGATGCCGTAGGTCACGGAGTCGCCCGACACGAGCGACCCCGAGATGATCGCCGTGCCGACCATGAGCCCCGCGACCACGACGAGCGTCTGCGCGCGCCGGCGGAAGGCGTTCCGGAGGGCCCACCGCGCGAGCGCGAGCGGGTTCATCGGCCCTCCCGGGCGACGGGCTCCTCGCGCACGACGCGGCCGTTCTCCATCCGGAGGATGCGATCGCAGGCCCGCGCGATGCTCTCGTCGTGCGTCACGATGACGTACGTCTGCCCGCGCTCGGCGTTCAACCGCTTCATGATCGAGAGGATCTCGAGCCCCGTGCGGGTGTCGAGGTTGCCCGTCGGCTCGTCGGCCCACACGATCGCGGGATCGTTCACGAGGCTCCGCGCGATGGTCACGCGCTGCTGCTGCCCGCCCGACAACTCGGCCGGCTTGTGGTCGGCCCGGTCGGAGAGCCCGACGACCGCGAGCGCCTCGAGGGCCCGCGCGCGCGCCGCCTCCGGCTCGACGCCCGCGACGAGCAGGGGCAGCTCGACGTTCTCGGCCGCGGAGAGGACGGGCAGCAGGTTGTAGCTCTGGAAGATGAAGCCCATCCGGAGCGCCCGGTAGCGGGTGCGCGCGTCGTCCGCCATCGCGTGGAGCTCCCGCCCTTCGATGAGGACGCGTCCGCCGTCCACGTCGTCGAGGCCCGAGAGGCAGTTGAGGAGCGTCGTCTTCCCCGACCCCGACGGACCCATCACAGCGACCATCTCGCCGCGCGCGATGGACAGCCGGACGTCCACGAGGGCGGGCACCCGGAGGGCGCCCGTGTCGTACGTCTTTGCGACGCCCTCGGCCACGATGATGGGGCCCGCGGTCGACACGGGACCGTCGGAGACTTCCGGACGGCGCGAGAACGGCCACATGGTCAAGCGGCGATGACCCCCGCGACGTATATGAGGCTTCGCGCCGCCCCGCCGCGTTTCAACGCTCGTACGAGACCGGATCCTCGAGGCCCGCCTCGCGGAAGCCCTTGAGGCGCAGCGCGCACGAATCGCACGCGCCGCACGCCCGAGCGCCGCCCTGGTAGCAGCTCCACGTCAGCTCCAGGGGCGCCCCGAGGCGCACGCCCTCCCGCACGATGTCGGCCTTCGTCATCCGGAGGAGCGGCGCCTCGACCCGGACGCCGCGACCCTCCACCGCGCGCTTCGTCGCGAGGTTCGCGAGGCGCTCGAAGGCCTCGAAATACTCCGGCCGGCAGTCCGGATACCCGCTGTAGTCGAGCGCGTTCGCCCCGATGAAGATCGCATCCGCGTCCCGCGTCTCCGCCACCGCGAGACCGTAGCTCAGCATGATCGTGTTGCGCGCCGGCACGTACGTCGCCGGGATGTCCGCCGCCATCCGCGCCTCGTCCCGGCCGGTCGGCACCGCGATCGCCGCGTCCGTGAGCGCCGAACCCCCCAGGCGCCCCAGGTCCAGGTCCACCACGACGTGGCCCGCGAGACCCAGCCGCTTCGCGACCGCCCGCGCCGAATCCAGCTCCCGCGCGTGGCGCTGGCCGTAGCGGAAGCTCAACGCCACCACCTCGAAGCCCCGCGCGAGCGCCATCGCCGTCGAGACCGTCGAATCCAGGCCGCCCGAGAGGAGCGAGACCGCGCGCACGCGGCCAAGCACCCCGCGCTTTCCGCAAGAACGTTTCCAGGCGGCGCGGGCGCGCGATCGGGGGATCGGGATCGGGACCAGGCGTCGGGCGTCGGGCGCCGGGACCGGGACCGGGCGTCGGGCGTCGGGCGCCGGGACCGGGCCCGGGCGCCGGGCGCCGGGACCGGGACCGGGCGTCGGGCGCCGGGCGCCGGGGGCCGGGACCGGGCGTCGGGCGCCGGGTACCGGGTACCGGGACCGGGCTTCGGGCGCCGGGCCCGGGCGTCGGGTCCGGGCCCGGGCGTCGGGTCCGGGTCCGGGCGTCGGGACCGGGTCCGGGCGTCGGGTCCGGGTCCGGGAGCGGGGCCGGGCGCGCGCCGAAACCCTGATTCCCGCGG
>Ga0247717_1000482_pt1 | contig 12119 bp, 7 predicted proteins | sample 24E_NmetaG_FD_189047 | JGI IMG/M metagenome (GOLD analysis project Ga0247717, IMG submission 189047) | Soil microbial communities from hillslope of Landscape Evolution Observatory, University of Arizona, Oracle, AZ, United States - 2-4-E_N | ecosystem: Engineered > Artificial ecosystem > Mesocosm... | reverse complement strand
ACCTCTCGCTCGCCGGCTTCGACGGTGCCGCCCTGGCCGGCGCCTCGGCGGGCAGGGCGATGGGGCGGAAGCTGGCGCCGCCGTCGTCGGTGCGGAACAGGTTGGCGCCCGACCAGGCGAAGGCCACGCTCGATTCGGCGAACGCTTTCGGGACGACGATTTCCGGCGAGCCGGTGACCCCCGGGAGCCGTACCGGCCGCTGGCACCGTCGGGCCTGGCAGAGGATCACGACACCCTGCTGGAGCCGGCCTGCGGTCGGGACCCAGCTCCCCACGAACACCCGCGGGTCGGCGGGCCAGGCCGGGGCAAAGCCGAACGTGCTGTAGTCGGCCGTGGGAAGAGGCGACAGCTCGACGGGGCGGACCAGGCCATCACGGTCGTCGTAGTCCCAGCCGGGTAGGAACCCGACCCAGATGTGGGGGTCGCCCGACGAGAAGCCCGGCGACATGGCGGCCCGGTGACCCCGGGGCGTGATGGCCCGGAAGGTGGCACCGTCGTCGGTCGAGACCTGCACGGCGTGGGGTCCGACGACGAAGATGCGCCGGTCGGTGGGCCACGCCGGGGGCAGCAGGACGCGGCCACCTCGGTACCCGACGGCGGGGAGGCGCTGCCACGTCGCACCACCGTCGCTGGACCGGAAGAGCACCTCGCACGTGAGGCGACCGCACGGGCCGTAACTCGTCCCGCTGGCGAACACGGTGTGTCCCCCGGGCCGGGGAGAGGGCGTGAGATCGGTGAAGGCGGCTTCTTCGGGCGTCATGCTGTCGTCGCCGACCTGCGCGAACCACACGGGTGGGCCCGGCACCGGCGGGACCTCGTCGGTCTGGGCCGGTGCCGCGGCGGACGACGAGCGCGGGACGCCCGCACCACGACCGCCCGGAGCGGACATGGGGTCCTCAGGCGTTGCGAGGGGCGCGGCGGCCGCCCCGGGGGTCGATGGAGCGGGCCGATCGGACCGGGCGCCCGGCGCCAGGGGGATCGCCGTGGTCAGCACCACGGCGAGCACCACCGCCCCCCTGAAGCTCTCGGCCGCCGCCAGCTCGGGCAGTGACGGGCTGACCCGCACCTGCACGCGGGCCATCCAGTGGTCGACGCGCTCCCGGAAGCGGCGGACGACGCCGAGGATCACGAGCAGCGGCAGCCCCGTCTCGAGGCGGAGGTAGGCAGTGCGGAGCGCATGGCGGGCCCGGCGCAGCGTCCCCCGGACGGCCTCGATGGTGGTCTGTTCGTGCTGGGCGATCTCGTCGTACGACAGCCCGTCGACGTGGTGCATCTGGACGACCCGCTGGTAGCCCGCGGGGAGCGTCGCCAGCGCCCGTCGCACCAAGGCGTGCTCGGCCTCGCGCTCCGCCTCGTCCTCGGGGTCCGGGTAGGGGCGGCCCGTCGACAGCTCCACCTCGGCGTGGTGGCGCAGTTTGCGGCGGTTGGCCTTGCGGTACTGGTCGATGGCGAGGCGGCGGGCGACGGTCACGACCCAGGGCCAGAACGGCCGGCCGCTGGTCGGGTCCCATGAGGCCCAGGCGCGGAGAAGGGCCTCGTGGGCGAGCGCCTCGGGATCACCGCTCGGACCGGTCAGCCCGCGGCAGAACTGGAGGAGCGGCCCGGCGAACTCCTCGTAGAGCGCGGTGAACGCCACGGCCTGCTCGTCACGGGCATCTTCTTCGTGGCGATCGACTGCCAGCGCCAAACCGACGTTCCCACCTTTGGCGACGGCCCACCACCGTCGCTGTCTGGAGATTCGATGGCCGCCGGCGGTGCTCCTGCGGCCACGCTGGGAAAATCAGGACAGTGGCTGTCAGGTGACGACGAGCCGAGGCAATAAGTCGCGGTTTCCGCGACTTATTGCCTCGGCATCGCGTCGAGGACGGCGAGGTCGCCGGCCCGGAGGCCGTCGACGAGGCGGCGGTAGGCACCGGCGGCGTCGGCGCCCATCGAGTCGGTGTCGCTCCAGCGGACGGCGCCATCGGTGCGGTCGACGCCGTGGAGGCCGAACCGGGGCTCGTAGGATCCCCACTCGTAGTTGTCGGCGAGGGTCCAGTGGATGTAGGCGGTCACGGGGACGCCGGCCCGCAGCGCGGCCACGACCGCCTTCAGGTGCTCGCGCAGGTAGCGGGGACGGTCCCACCCGTCGCCCCGCGGGTAGGACCGGCCGTCCTTCACCCGGTTGCACAGGCCGTTCTCGACGATCCACACGTCGAGCCCGGCAACGGCGATGTCCCGGCAGTAGGCGACCAGCCCGGCCGGGTCGGGCGGGTCGTCCCACAGCGGGCGAGACGGCTCCCACTGCCGGCCGCCGGCGGTGCGGTGGCCCGGGAGGCGCAGGTGGTGGGAGACGACCGGGTCGTACCAGTCGACCTGCAACACGTCGAGGCACCGGTCGTGGTCGCTGGCGTACACGGCGGCGGCGGCGCGGGGGAGCGCCTGGTCCAGCGGGATCGTCGACCGGGCCAGCCGTCGGATCGGCTTCTCCCGCACGCCTCGGGTGCGGCGGTGCCACGCCATCCGGCGGTCGTCCAGCCAACGGCGCAGGTCGTAGCGGCCGACACCGGCCGCCCGCCCGAGCAGGAGGTCGGTGAGCAGACGGTCCAGCTCGTAGATGGAGAAGGCGTAGTTGTTGGTCGCGACCACGGCGTCGGGTTGGTGGGCCTTGATCGTCTCGTAGGCGTGCACGTGGGCGGTGAGCATGTGGTCGAGGGTGCGCACCGTCGCCGCCACGTCGGCCCGCCGGCCCGGCGGGAACATGCCTGTCATCCAGGTCTGGAGGGCGTAGACGTTGATCTCGTTGATCGTGACCCAGTGGCGGCACCCGCCGGCGAGGGCGGGCACGGCGGTCCCCACCCACTCGGCGAACCGCTCGGGGGCGTCGGGCCGCAGCCAGAACTCGCCGCCCAGCCAGTCGGGATGGGTGAAGTGGTGGAGGGTGACGATGGGACGCAGGCCCCGCCGGTGGCAGGCGTCGAGGATCCGGGCGTAGTGATCGAGCACGCCGCCGTCGATCTCGCCCGGCGGCGGCTCGGCGCGGGCCCACTCCACGGAAAGTCGATAGGCGTCGCAGCCGGCGGCCACGGCCCGGTCGAGGTGCGCCTCGTAGTCGGTCCAGAACGAGAGGGCGACGCCCGACCGTTCGACCTTGCCCGCCACCTCCCAGCCGACCCAGTTGTTGGCCGGCTCGCCCTCGCCGTTGAAGCCGCCCTCGACCTGGAACCCGGCGGTGGCCACGCCGAACCGGAACTCGTCGGGCAGCGAGAAGGCGGGGGTCTGGTCCCCGCTCACCCGAGGTGGAGGGCGGCGGCCAGGCGTTCGAGGCCGTCGGGGTCCCACGGGGCGCGCACGGCGATGTTGACCTGGTCGGCGCCGGCCTCGGCGTACTGGCCGACGCGGTCGACGACCTCCTCGTCCGATCCCATCAGCACGCCGGGGCGCACCGCCATGCGCAGGTTGCCGAACTGGGGCTCGAGGTCCTCCTCCTTCCACGCCAGCCCGACGTTGACGGCGCAGCGGATCTCGGCCGGGTCGCGCCCCACCTCCTCGCAGTGGCGGTGCAGGACGGCCCGCTTGCCCGCGAACTGCTCGGGTGACACGAACGGCACGTTCCAGCCGTCGGCGAACCGGGCCGCGATGCGCAGCGTGCGGCGCTCGCCCCCGCCACCGACCCAGACCGGCAGGCGCGCCTGCACGGGCCGGGGCACGCACTGGGCGTCGACCAGGCCGAAGTGACGGCCCGAGAACGTCGTCTTGTCGTCGTGGAGCAGGCCGCGCACGCACTGGGCCGCCTCTTCCAGCATGTCCATGCGGTCCCTCACCGGCGGGAACGGGATGCCGTAGGCGTCGTACTCCAGCTGGCTCCACCCCGCGCCCAGGCCGATGTCGGCCCGGCCGCCCGAGAGGTGGTCGATGGTCGCCAGGGCGTTGGCCAGCACGGCGGGGTGGCGGTACCCGACGCAGTACACGAGCGACCCGCACCGCACCCGCTCGGTGGTCGTGGCGAGGGCGGCGTGGCACGCCACCGCCTCCAGGCAGTGGGGGTCGCCGGTGAGGTCGGCGGCGTAGAAGTGGTCCCAGATCGAGATCCAGTCGAAGCCGGCGGCCTCGATGCGCTTCCACAGCTCGACCAGTTCGCCGACCGTCGTGTGCTGGAGCCCGGTGTGGACACCGAAGGTCGTGGCCGTCTCGGTCATGCCCGCACCCTTGCCTCACTTGACCGATTGGTCAAGCGAAGCCAGCATCTCGGGATGCCGCGTGCCACCGCCAACGGGATCGAGATCGAGTACGAGGTCATCGGCGACGAAGCGGGGTCGCCCCTGCTGCTGGTCATGGGCCTGGGCGCCCAGCTCGTGGCGTGGGACGAGGAGTTCTGCGACCTGCTCGCCCGGCGCGGCTTCCGGGTCGTCCGGTTCGACAACCGCGACGTCGGCCTGTCCTCCAAGGTCGACGGGCCGCTGCCCGACATCCTGGCGTGCCTCCAGGGCGACGCCTCCTCGGCCAACTACACCCTGCACGACATGGCCGACGACGCCGCCGGCCTCCTCGACGTCCTCGGCATCGAGCGGGCCCACGTCGTGGGCGCATCGATGGGCGGCATGATCGCCCAGACCCTCGCCATCCGGCATCCCGACCGCGTGCTCACGCTGTGCTCGATCATGTCGACGACGGGCGACCGCAGCGTCGGCCAGCCCACACCCGAGGCCATGCAGGAGCTGCTGCGCCCGGTCTCGCAGACGCGCGACGACTACATCGAGATGTCGGTCAACGCCAGCCGCGTCATCGGGTCGCCGGGGTTCGCGTTCGACGAGGAGCGGGCCCGGGCTCGGGCCGCCCGGGCGTGGGACCGCTGCTACCACCCGATGGGCGTCGCCCGGCAGCTGGCGGCGATCATGGCGTCGGGCGACCGGACCGGGCTGCTGGCCGACGTGCGGGTGCCCGCCCTGGTCGTCCACGGCGACGGCGACCCGCTGGTGACGCCCAGCGGGGGCGAGGCCACGGCCCGGGCCATCCCGGGCGCCGAGCTGTTGGTGATCGAAGGGATGGGCCACGACCTGCCGCCGCCCGTGTGGCCGCAAGTGGTGGATGCCATCGCACAGAACGCGAGCAAAGTGAAGGAGACGGTGCAGTGAGCTCAGGGCCGCTCAGCGGTGTGAAGGTCATCGAGATCCAGGGGATCGGGCCCGGCCCGTTCTGCGGGATGCTGCTCGCCGACATGGGTGCCGAGGTGCTGCGCATCGACCGGGCCCAGGCCGTCCGGGGCGGCGACCCCGCACAGCCGCCCCTCGACACGCTGGCCCGCGGTCGCCGCTCGGTCGGCGTCGACCTCAAGTCGCCCGACGGCGTCGAGACCGTGCTGCGCCTGGTCGAGCAGGCCGACGCCTTCATCGAGGGGTTCCGCCCCGGCGTCACCGAGCGCCTCGGCATCGGTCCCGACGAGTGCCTGGCCCGCAACCCCAGACTCGTCTACGGCCGCATGACGGGGTGGGGTCAGGACGGCCCCTACTCGCCCACCGCCGGCCACGACATCAACTACATCGCCCTGGCCGGCGCCCTCGACCCGATCGGGCGGGCCGGCGAGAAGCCGGTGCCCCCGCTCAACCTGGTCGGCGACTTCGGCGGCGGCGGTCTCATCCTGGCCTACGGCATCGTGTGTGCGCTGTTGGAGGCCAAGACCTCGGGCAAGGGCCAGGTCATCGACGCCGCCATGGTCGACGGCGCCGCCGTCCTCACCACCTTCATCTACGGCCTGCGGGCCATGGGGTTCTGGCAGGACGAGCGGGGCACGAACCTGCTCGACACCGGTGCCCATTTCTACGACACGTACGAGACGGCCGACGGCAAGTACGTGTCCATCGGGTCGATCGAGCCCCAGTTCTACGCCGAGCTGCTCCGCCTGACCGGGCTCGACAAGGAAGACCTGCCGGGCCAGATGGACCGCAGCCAGTGGGGGCCGATGAAGGAGCGCCTCGAGGCGCTGTTCAGGACCAAGACCCGCGACGAGTGGGACGCCATCCTCGAGAGCAGCCCCGACGTCTGCTACGCCCCGGTGCTGTCCATGGCGGAGGCGCCCGACCATCCCCACAACAAGCAGCGGGGGACGTTCGTCGAGGTCGGCGGCGTGGTGCAGCCCGCCCCGGCGCCGCGCCTCAGCCGCACGCCCGGGGCCGTCAGCCGGCCGCCGGCCCACCCCGGCCAGCACACCGACGAGGCCCTGGCCGACTGGGGCTTCGCCGCCGACGAGATCGCCAAGCTACGGGAGACGGGCGCCATAGCCTGACGCCGTGTCTTCACGGTTGACGCTCGTCTGCTTCCACGCCCACCCCGACGACGAGGCCATCGCCACGGGTGGGACGATGGCGAAGGCGGCGGCCGACGGGCACCGCGTGGTGCTCGTGGTCGCGACGAAGGGTGAGCACGGCGAGGTGCCGGACGGCTTCCTCGGGAAGGAAGAGCTGCTGTGGCAGCGTCGCGTCGAGGAGACGCATGCCGCCGCCGAGCTTCTCGGGGTGCAGCGTGTGGAGTTCCTCGGGTACGTCGACTCGGGCATGGACGGCACGCCCGAGAACGAGGCGCCCGAGTCGTTCTGGCAGGCCGACCTCGACGACGCCGCCCGGCGCCTCGCCGCCATCCTCACCGAAGAGGGTGCCCACGTCCTGACCGCCTACGACGAGCGCGGTGTGTACGGGCATCCCGACCATGTCCAGGTCCACCGGGTGGGTGTGCGGGCCGGCGAGCTGGCTCGTACACCGAAGGTGTACGAGAACACCTACGACAACGACCACTTCAGGGAGATGATGCGACGGGCGGCTGACTTCGGGATGGAGGAGGCAGCTCCCGACCAGGAAGGGATCGAGCTCGGTGTGCCCGGCGATCGCATCACCACGCACGTCGACGTGCGCTCGTTCCTCGACGTCAAGCGCAAGGCCATGGCCGCCCACGCCAGCCAGATAGGTGAGACGTCGTTCTTCCTGACGATGCCTCCCGAGGCGTTCGAGGCGGCGTGGGGCACCGAGTGGTACATGCTGCGCGGCGCGCCCTCGGGCACCCGGGAGACCGACCTCTTCGAGGGGCTGGCCTGACGTCGGGCCGATGCCGAGGCAATACGTCGCGGTTTCCGCGACGTATTGCCTCGGCATGGTGGGGATGCGCGTCCCGCTGACCCCGCTCGAGTTCCTCGAGCGGGCCCGGCGGGTGTTCGGTCCGCTGGAGGCGGTGGCGGACGGCGAGCGCCGGTTCACCTACGCCGAGCTGGCCGACCGGTGCCACCGGCTGGCGGCGCTGCTGCGGGCGCAGTGGTGCGCGCCCGGCGACCGGGTGGCGTACCTGTGCGGCAACACCGTCGAGCTGCTGGAGGCGTACTACGGAGTGCTCCTCGCCGGGGCCGTGCTCGTCCCCCTCAACGTGCGGCTGGCACCCGCCGAGCTGCAGTTCGTCCTCGACGACTGCGAGGCCCGGCTGCTGATGGTCCACCCCACCTTCGAGGAGGCGGCCGCCGGCCTGCAGGGCCGGCCCACCATTGCCCTCGACGCCGGCTACCTCGACGGGACGTCGCTACCGCGCACCTACGAGTACGACGTCCCCGCCGTCGACGAGGACGCGGTGTGCGAGCTGTTCTACACCAGTGGCAGCACGGGCCGGCCCAAGGGCGTGATGCTCACCCACCGCAACCTGGCGACCCACGCCGTCGACAGCGCGTTGACGATGGCGACGACGCACCGTGACGTCGTCCTGCACACGATCCCGCTGTTCCACGTCAACGGATGGGGGACGCCGCACTGGGTCACCGCCGTCGGCGGGCGCCACGTCATGCTCGAGCACTTCGAGGCGGGCGACGTCCTCCGCCTGATCGAGGCCGAGCGCGTGACGCGACTGCACCTCGTCCCGACCATGGCCAGCTCGCTGCTGGCCCACCCCGACATCGGCCGTCGCGACCTGTCGTCCCTGGTGCAGGCGACCGTGGGTGGGGCACCGGCGGGCGCAGGGCTGCTGGGCGCCCTGGAGGACGCCTTCGGGTGCGAGGTGGTCCAGGGCTACGGGCTCACCGAGGCGGCACCGCAGCTCACCAAGGCCCTGACACTCCGTTCCCACGACGCGATGCCGCAGCCCGAGCAGCGGCGACGGCGGGCGACCACCGGCCTGCCCAACATCGGCGTGGACCTGCGGGTGCTCGACGATGCCGACGCCGAGGTCCCGCGCGACGGCTCCACCGTCGGCGAGATCTGCGTGCGGTCCAACCACGTCATGGCCGGCTACTGGAACCGGCCCGACGAGACGGCGGCGGCCCTGCGGGGCGGGTGGCTGCGCACCGGCGACCTGGCGACAGTCGACGCCGAGGGCTACGTGACGATCGTCGACCGGCGCAAGGACATCATCGTGAGCGGGGGCGAGAACATCTCGTCGGTGCAGGTCGAGCACTGCCTGGCCGAGCACCCCGCCGTCGTCGAGGCGGCGGTGGTGGCCATGCCCCACGAGCAGTGGGGCGAGGTGCCGCGCGCCTTCGTCGTCCTGCGGCCGGGCGCGCGGGCCACGCCCGAGGAGTTGGTGGCGTGGGTCCGCGACCGGTTGGCCCACTTCAAGGCACCCCATAGGGTCGAGGTGGTGGACGAGCTGCCCAAGGGAGGGACGGGCAAGGTGCAGAAGCCGTTGCTGCGCAGGGGCCGGCTCGCGTGAGCGCGCCGGCCCCCAGAAGGTCCTTTCGCTGGAAAGTTCCCGCTCAGCGGGAACTTTCCAGCGAAAGCACGCTGGCGGGGCGGTCCAGGTCGTGAGCTGGACCCACACCGGCTACGCCCAGCGAATCGTCTTCGGCGACGGGACGCTCGACCAGGTCGCCGACGTGGTCAAGGACGTCGGGTGCCGGCGGGCCCTGCTGGTGACGACACCGGGCCGCCTCCAGTCGCCCGACGGCGAGCGGCTCGTGGCCCGGCTGGGCCGGGCCCTGGTGTCCACCTACGCGGAGGTGCGGTCCCACGTCCCCACCAGCAGCGTGCAGGCGGCGCTGGCCCAGGCCCGGGGCGACGGGGTGGACGGGGTCGTGTCGTTCGGCGGCGGGTCGTGTGCCGACCTGGGCAAGGCCGTCGGGTTCTTCCTCGAGCAGGAGGCGGGCACGCCGGGCGTGTCCTACCTCGACCGGCCCGTCCTCCCGCACGTGTCGATCCCCACGACCTACTCGGGCGCCGAGCTGACCCCGTTCTTCGGGATGACCGACGAGGCGACACGGCAGAAGAGCGGCGCGGGCGGGCCGACTGTCGCGCCGGTGGCCGCCGTCTACGACCCCGCCGTGACCCTCTCGACCCCACCCCGGGTCTCGGCCGAGACGGGCATGAACGCGCTGGCCCACGGCGTGGAGTGCGCCTACTCGCCCTACCGAACCCCCGAGGCCGAGGCGGTGGCCCTGGCGTGCATCGCCCGCGTGGCCGGCGCTCTCCCGGTCGTGGTCGATCGGCCCGCCGACCTCGCCGCCCGCTCCGCCATGTTGGAGGGCGCGGTGCTGGGGGGTCGCTGTCTCCAGAACGCCAGCATGGGCGTCCACCACGGATTGGCCCAGCTGGTCGGGGGGCGCACCGGCATCCCGCACGGGCTGGCCAACGCCGTGCTGCTGGCCCACGCCCTGCGGTTCAACGCCGACGCCGTCGACACCACCGCCATCGGCGCGTCGCTCGGTGATCCCGACGACCCCGCCGGCGCTGTCGACCGCCTCCGTCAGGGCATCGGCCTCCCCGGCCGGCTCTCGGACTGCGGCGTGGCCGAGGACGACCTCGACGCCGTCGCCCGCCTCTCCCAGGGCAATCACAACGTCCGCACGAACCCGAAGCCCGTCACCGAGGACGACGCCCGCGCCATCCTCGACGCCGCCTTCTGACCGGCGCTCAGTTCGGAGGTGCTTCGGGCGGGAGGACGCGCACGACGACGATGGCGAGGTCGTCGCGGGGGTGGCCGGGGGCGAAGTCGCCGACGGCCTGGCGGACGGTGTTGGCGATGCCCCGGGCGTCGTAGCCCTGCGTCTCGGCGAGAAGCTCGAGCAGGCGCTGCTCGCCGAAGATCTCGGCGCCCCGGCGGGCTTCGATCACCCCGTCGGTGAAGAGGACGATGGCGTCACCCTCACCGAGATCGACCTCGGCCTCGGCGAACTCGGGGTCGGGCAGGCTGCCGAGGATCATGCCGGTACACGTCAGCTGCTCGACGTCGCCGTTGCTGCGCACGACGATCGGCGCCGGATGTCCTCCGCAGCCCACGATCAGGTGGGCCTTGCCCTCCTCGGGCTCGAACCGGGCGAACGCCATGGTGAGGAACCGGTTGTCGGCGACCTGGTTGAGCAGGGTCTCGTTGAGCAGGGAGAGCACGCGGCTGGGCCGGGGCTCGCGAACGGCGGCGGCCCGCAGCCCGTGCCGGGCCAGGCCCGTGAGGGCGGCCGCCTCCGGGCCCTTGCCGCAGGCGTCGCCGATCACGATGGCCCACGCCCCGTCGGCCGTCTCGAACAGGTCGTAGAAGTCGCCGCCGATCTCGGTGCCCTCGCCGGCGAAGCGGTAACGGGCGGCGATCTCTGCGCCCGGGATCTGCGGCAGCCGGGGCGGCAAGAGGCTCTCTTGCAGGGTGCGGGCGACGTGACTGCGGTCGCGGTAGAGGCGGGCGTTGTCGATGGCCAAGGCGGCCCGCCGGGCCAACTCCTCGGCCAGCGCGAGGTCGCCGGGGCCGTAGCAGCGATCGGGCCCGGCCGACACGAAGTTGATGGCGCCGATGCTCCGACCGCGGGCCACGAGGGGGACGACCATGGCCGACCGTATGTCGAGCTTGCGCACCGCCGCGAACGCGGTCTCGTCGGGGTAGGCCAGCCGCAGCAGCTCGGGCGTGATCTCGGGGAACAGCTCGGATTGCCGTGTCTCCATGACGTGGGCCACTCCGTGTCCGGTAGCGGGGTCGGGGGGATGGCGCCGGCGCAGCTCGTAGGCGTCCTCGAGCTGCGCGGGGTCGGCATGGGCGACCACGAACTGGAGCTCCTGGTGGTCCTCGTCGGGTACCTCGACGCTGCACCAGTCGGCCAGCCGCGGCACGGCCAGGCGGGCGACCCGTGTGAGCGTGCTGCGGTAGTCGAGCGACTCGGCCAGCTCCGCGCTGGCTTCGGACAGGAACGCCTCGCGCTCGCGCGCCGCCTCCGCCTCGGCCCGCGCCGCCCGCAGGGCCGCCTCGGCGGTGGTACGCGCCCACGCGGCACCGACGACGTTGGCCACGGCCTCGAGGAAGTCGATGTCGTAGGTCGACCACTCACGGTCGGTGCGGATACTGGCGCTCAGGACGCCCACCGTCGTCTCCAGGTCACGGATGCCCACCGTGATGACTGTCTTCACGCCGTGCGCCGTCCACGCCTCGGGAATCTCGAAGCGCGTCTCGGTGGCGACGTCGACCACCGTCACCGGGCCGTCGGCGCGGAGCGCGTAGCCCGGCAGCGTGGTCTCGGCCGTGCCGAAGCGGGTGCCGATCGATCCCTCGGGCCAGCCGTGGGCGGCGCGAAGCGTGAGCGTCTGCTCGCCCGCGTCCAGCTCGAAGATCGACGCCCGGTCGACCGACAGGGTGTCGGCCACCACCGCGACGGTGTCGAGCAGCAGGCGTTCGACGCCGCGGCTGCGCATGGCCCGCTCGCCCAGCTCGGCGACCGACGCCTGCTGGCGGGCGCGCCGGCGCAGCTCCTCGCGTGCGTGCTTCTGCTCGGTGATGTCGCGCAGGATCACGCCCACGCCCACGATCTCGCCGTCGGCCTGGCGCACCGGGAAGAAGCTCTCGTCCCAGTCCCGCACGTCGTCGGGCTCGGTCGGCACCGCGGCGCGCAGCTCGACGTTGAGCACTGCCTCGCCCGTGGTCAGCACGCGCTGGCACATCGGCACGGCGACGGGAGCCAGCGCAGGGATCGCCTCACCCAGGGTCTGGCCGAGGTGGTCCTCGACCGACATGCCGTGGGCGGCGGCCATGGAGTCGTTGACCCGCACGTACCGCAGCTTGGTGTCGAGGAACCCCAGGCCGAGCGGGGCCGTCTGGAACAGCTCGTCGAGCAGAGCCGACTCCTCCGACTTCCTCCGGAGCGCCTCCTCGGCCCGGTGGAACAGCTGGGCGTTGTCGACCGCCACTGCGCAGCGGCGGTCGAC
>Ga0247717_1000481_pt1 | contig 12165 bp, 9 predicted proteins | sample 24E_NmetaG_FD_189047 | JGI IMG/M metagenome (GOLD analysis project Ga0247717, IMG submission 189047) | Soil microbial communities from hillslope of Landscape Evolution Observatory, University of Arizona, Oracle, AZ, United States - 2-4-E_N | ecosystem: Engineered > Artificial ecosystem > Mesocosm... | reverse complement strand
GGGCCGCACACGCCGGAGCGGGCGCCCCAGCCGCCCTCGCCCGCCCCCGTCGCCACCGCCACGCCGGCGGGGAAGGAGCCGGCCGGCGCCTCGCCCTCCAAGCCCCATCCCTACCTCGTCGGCCGCAACGCCGCCGACGCCGAGGACTGCTCGATCTGCGGTCTCCCGATGCGGAACGCAGCCGACTACCGCGAGCACCTCGACGCCGTCCATCGAACGGGGCCCGAGGCCGAGCAGGCCGTCGGGCGGAGGCCGTAGGCGACCCTCGCGCCGAAGCCCGGTATGGCCCTGTCCGCCAAGCATCTCGAGCCGACACCGCTGCACAGTGTCGGCATCGGCCCCACCGTGGATGCGACGAGCATCCTGTCGATCCACGTCTTCCTGCTGTTCTGCATCCCGGCGTCGCTGATCTTCGCCCCCCTCGGCGCGCCGGGGACGCCGGCCGGGATCCTCGCCGTCGGCTGCCTGGCCTGGTGGACCGTGTGCTCGGTCGGCCCCGAGCTGACCCGGTTCCACGGGCTCCAGCCGATCCGCGGGGCGATGTACGTGTTCGCCGCCGTGGTGCTCCTCAGCTACGTCGGCGCGGCGGTGGACCCGCCGGCGGCCGTGGAGCTACGGGCCGCCGACCGGGGGCTCATCGCCCTGCTGGCGTGGTGCGGCGTGACGCTCGCCGCCGCCGACGGGCTGGTCAACGTCGACCGGCTGACCAAGCTGATGCGGGCGATCGTGCTGGGCGGTGCGTTCGTGGCGGGCCTCGGCATCATCCAGTTCGCCACCGGGTTCGACATCGCCAGCTACATCCGGGTCCCGGGGCTGACCCCCAACGCCGAGCTGGCCTTCATCGGGTCGCGGTCGACCTTCCGGCGCGTCGCCGGGACAACCAACCACCCGATCGAGTTCGGCGTCGTCCTCGCCCTCGTCCTGCCCCTGGCGATGCACTTCGCCTTCGCCGACGCCAGCCGCCGCAAGGCTCGGGACGTCATCGCCGTGGCGTTGATCGCCACCGCCATCCCGATGTCGGTGTCGCGCTCCGCCGTTCTCGGGCTCGCGGTGGGGTGGGCCGTCGTCGTCTTCGCCTGGCCGCGCCGCCAGCAGCTGACGGCCCTCGCCCTCGTGCCCGTCTTCCTCGTCGCCATGCGCCTCGTCGTCCCCGGGCTCCTCGGCACGATCAGGAGTCTCTTCGTCAACCTGTTCACCGACCCCAGCGTCACGGGGCGAACTGACGACTACGCCGTGCTCGGCGACTTCGTGGCCCACAACCCGTGGTTCGGGCGGGGGCTGTACACCTTCCTGCCCGACCGCTACATCACCCTCGACAACCAGTACCTCCTCCAGCTGGTCGAGACCGGCGTGTTCGGCCTGGCCGCCCTCGTCGGGCTGTTGGTGACCGGCGTGTGCTGCGCCCGCGGCGCCCGCCGCCGGTTCGCGGACGACTGGTCGAGGAGCCTGGCCCAGGCGGTGGCGGCGTCGATCGCCGCCAGCATGGTCACCTTCGTGACGTTCGACGCCCTCGCCTTCCCCATGGCGACCGGCATGACGTTCCTGATGCTCGGCATCTCCGGCGCCCTGTGGCGGATGGCGAGGTCGTCCGCCGGCTGGTGACTCAGCTCTCCTCCGCCGGCCCCGTCCGCGCCCGGCGACCGGGCCGCACCCGGTCGGCCACCCAGGTCACCAGCGGGTTCCTCGGGACGAAGGTCACGAGATAGGCGACCCCGCCCGCCGCGCCGGCGACGACCAGCCGGGGGACGACGCCCGGTACGAGTGGCACGGCGGCGACGGCCGCGGCCGTTGCGGCCGCACCCGAGAGGAGGGGGCGCACGGCCTGACGGCCGAGGTCGACGGGCCGGACCCCGGACCGGCGGGCGTCGAGCAGCAGCAGGGGCAGCACCACCACGCCGGCCACCAGGACGTGGGCGACGCCGACACCCCGCAGGCCGTCCGCCTCGGCGCCGACGACGAGGGCGGGAACGACGGCCACCAGCCACACGGAGCGCACCGCCAGCGCCGTCCGCGGCCGCCCGTCGGCGATGGTGAGGTCCACGAGCAGGTCCATGACGATGCGCATCCCGCCCAGGATGAGCAGGAACCGCAGCGGGGTGGCGGCCGGGGCCCACTTCTTGCCGTAGAGGAACTCGATGACCTCGGGGGCGAGGACGGCCAGCGTCGTCACCATCGGCACGAGGACGGCGATCGCCACCCCGATCGCCCGGGGGATGGCGGTGGCGAGGCGCGACCGGTCCTCGGCCAGGCGGCTGAACCCGGCGAACGCCACGCGCGCCACCGCGGTGGTGATGATGTTGGCGGGCCAGCTGGAGAGGTTGAAGGCGAGGAGGTAGACGCCCAGGTCCTCCGCTCCGAGGGTGCGGCCGACCACGATGTAGTCCACGTTGAGGACGGCCTGCGCCACCACGGCGCTCAGGGCGAGCGGCGCGCCGAAGCGGACCAGGGCGACGGCGTCGGCGCGGTCGTAGGACGGCCGGACCCGGAACGGCGCCGAGATGAAGACGATGGCGGCGACGACGACGGCGGTGACCACGCGCCCGGCCACGATGCTCCACGGCCCCGCCCCGGCCAGGGCCAGGCCGATGGTGACCGGTACCCCAGCGAAGAACCCCCCCAGCTCGGCCAAGGCCAGGCGGTCGTTGCGGAACTCGCGCACGATCACCGCCTGCGGCACGGCCGACCACCCGTCGACGAGGATGGCGACGGCGATGACGCGGACCATGTTCGTCGCCTCCGGTGACCCCATCGCCTCGGCGAACGCCGGCGCAGCGGCGAAGGCGGCCGCGAAGACGAACGCGCTGAAGACGAGTGACACCGTGGCCGCCGTCCCTGCGACCTTGCGGACGTCACCCTGCCACCGGATGATCGCCGAGATGATCCCCAGGTCGTTCACGACGATGAGCAGGTTGATGGCGACGAGGGCGACGGCGTAGACGCCGAAGTCCTCCTTGGTCAGCAGCCGGGCGAGGACGAGCCCGACGCCGAGGTTGAAGACCCGCCCGAGGATCTGCGCCAGCGTGCTCCAACCGAGGGCCCGGGTGACGGACGACCCGAGGGACCTCGGCGGCGCCTGTTGCTCGTCCGTGGAGGTCATGGTCCCGGGGTGGACCGGGGGGCGAGGGCCCCCCGCCTCCCCCGAACCCGGGCCCGGGCGGCCAACTTGACCTCGCCGCCGATGTGCCGCCAGTGGGGGAGGATGTAGGCGCTGGCCGCCGCCGCCGCGCAGCGGGCGGCAGCGGCCGCCGGGAGCCCCGACCGGCGGGCCGCCCGCACCAGCGCGGCGCCGACGTTGAGCTGTGGGAACTGCGCCCCCCCGCCCCCCGCGGTGTCGAACCATGCCGCCTGGTCCTCGAAGCGGAGGCTGGCCACCAGCGGCCGCTGCGCGTGGTAGCGGCGCAGGAAAAGTGTCTCGGGCACCTGCACGAACCGCCCGCGCATGGCCATCTCGGCGAGGAAGACGATGTCGGCCGCCACGTACGGGCCGATGAGATCGGTGGACCGGGCCACGGCCGTGCGCATCACCCCGAACACCGGGTGCCACTCGAAGCGGTTCTCGAGGAGCTGGCCGACCCGCTCCCACGGTACCGGCGAGGTGACGGCCAGGGCCGAGTCGTCGACCGCACGGATGCGCTCGCCGTGCTCGTCGATGAGGTCGCTCCTCGGGAAGGCGATGACGGTGCCCGGTCCTTCGGCGTCCAGGGCGTTCACGCAGGCGCTCACGAACGTGGGTCGGCACACGTCGTCGGCGGCGGCCCACTTGAACAGCGTGCCCCGGGCCTCGGCCACGAGGCGGTTGTAGTTCCAGGCCGCCCCCCGGTTGCGGTCGCTGGTGAGGAAGCGGACCCGAGGGTCGCGGGCGGCCAGGTCGCGGCAGCACTCCAGGGTGGCGTCGGTGGAGGCGTTGTCGGCGACGAGGATCTCCAGGGGGTCGTGGTCCTGGGCGAGCAGCGAAGCCAGCGACTCGGCGACGAACGGCTCCCCGTTGAAGACCGGCATCCCGAGCGTGACCAGCTCGCTCATCGGGCCCACGGCTCCGTGACCACCTCGGCGTCCACGCCGAGGCGGGACAGCATGGCGCCGATCTCGTCCCGGTACAGCGGATTGAGCACGACGACGGCACGGGGGCGCAGCGGGGCCAGCGCCTCGGGCCCGACGACCTCCTGGCCGGTCACGGGCACGTGGCGCCCGTGCTTGCGGGGGTTCACGTCCACGACCGCCGCCACGTCGCCGGTGCCCTCGACGGTGGCGAGGAAGGACACGCCCTTCGACCCCGCACCCCACAGGGCGACGGGGCCCCGGCCGGCCAGGTCGGCCAGCCGCTCGGACCAGCCGGCACGCAGGGCTGCGGCACGGTCGACGAAGGCGGCGGCCGTCCCGGCGAGCTCGGCGAGGTCGGGCCCGGCGTCGACGGGGGCCGGGGGCGCTCCGCCGGTGGACGCCTCGACGGCGAGGTACTGCCCTCCGAACGGGGTCGCCAGGCGGGTGACCGACAGCCCGGCGTCGGCCATCAGGCGGGCCAGCGCCGGCGCCGTGAAGTGGAGCGGGTGCTCGTAGATGAGGTCCCACAGGGCGATGCGACGCAGCAGGTGGGCACCGTCGGGCACCTCGACGTAGAAGCCGACGGCGCGGCCGGGTGGGATGGCGGCGCAGAGGTCGCCGAGGACCCGGGCAGGGCTGGACAGGTGCTCGAACACGTGGCGGGCGCACACCAGGTCGGCGTCGGGGAAGTCCCTCGTCGGGAGGAGCGCGCGCTCGAAGTGGAGCTCCGGGCGGGCCGGCGCCTCGCCCGCGTAGCTCGGGTCGTAGCCGATGCCCCGGCCCGCCCCGGCGTCGCACAGCATGGCCAGGAAATCCCCCTTGCCCGAGCCGATCTCGAGCACCGTCCGGCCGGCCAGGCCGTGGCGCTCGACCAGGTCGGCCGCCAGCTCGGTGGCGAACTCCTGGAACCGGGGGGAGAAGTGCAGCGAGTTCTCGTAGGCCGGCGAGTACTGCACGATCGACTCGTCGAACGAGGCGTTCCACAGCAGCCCGCACGCCGGGCACAGCACGAGGTCCACGGCGCCCGTCGGCGCCCGTCGCGCCTCCTCGGCCGTGGGCAGCAGGACGTTGCAGAGCACGGGCACGCGGTCGGCCGAGAAGACGGTGTCGCCGGCCGGCTCCCCGCACACCGGGCAGCGGTCGAGAGGGCGGTAGCGTCGGCCGGTCACCGCGGGGAGTTCGGTCGCAGGGAGGGAGGGCGATGGGTGGGTGGTTGCGCCGCCGCCTCGGCGCCACGCCGTCGTCGGTGACCGTGCGCGGGGGCGTCGGGGAGGGGCTCGCCATGGGCACCGCCCACTCGAGTGCCGACTACGCCGACGGCACCAACGAGCTGCCCGTGCAGGAGGTGGTGCGCGACAGCCTGGCACCCGGCGGCGTGTTCTACGACGTGGGTGCCAACGTGGGGTTCTTCGGCCTCATCGCGGCCCGGATCGTCGGCCGCGCCGGCGCCGTGTACGCCTTCGAGCCGCTTCCCCACGTCGCCGCCGAGGCGCGGGCCAACGCCGACCGGAACCGACTCGCCAACGTGGAGGTCCTGGAGGTCGCAGCGGGGGACCGTGAAGGCACCGCCTCCCTGGTCCTCACGCGGCACCCGGGCGGCGCCACGCTGTCGGAGGCCGACGTGGGCGACGACGCCGTCGGCCGCGTCACCGTGCGCACCGTGCGCCTCGACGACCTGGTGGCCGCCGGGACCATCCGGCCGCCGGACGCGGTGAAGATCGACGTCGAGGGCGTGGAGCTGGAGGTGATCGACGGCCTGCGCCGGACCATCGCGGAGTGCCGTCCGGTGATCGTCTGCGAGCTGGACGCCGCCACCCGGGCGCGGGCCGACGAGAAGGTGCGCGGCGCCGCCGAGGCCCTCAGCGGTCTCGGGTACGACGTGCGCCGCCTGCCGTCGTCCTACGAGGGCAGCGGCTGGCACGTCGTGCACGTCGTGGCCCGGCCCGCCTGACCGGGCGGCCGTCCTCACCGCGTCCCCGGCGCCCGGCCGACGGGAGGCAGGTTGGCCCGCCGGTAGGCGGCGGGCATGGCGACCACGGCGGTGGACGGGACCAGGTGGTCGACCAGGCCGCGGTCCAGCCGGTCGCCGTCGAGGGCCTTGCGGGGGACCTCCACCTGCTCGGGCAGGTAGTCGGCCACCGGCACGTTGTCGGCCTCGAACGACGGCGAAGGGAACCGCCGGCGGTACACGAGCGTGCCGTCGTGCTCCTCGACCAGCCGCAGCAGCGGGTTCACGCCCAGCGGGCCGCAGGCGTGGGGCCACTCGCCGGCCGAGCCCCAGTCGCGCCCGTCGCCGGCGTGGGCGGCGCCGGCCAGCAGGGTGACGGTGGGCGACGTCGAGACGTCGCCGGCGTCGTCCCCGTCCATGCCGAGGCCGGCCAGGTACCGGGCCAGCACCCGGTCGTCGGCGAACACCCGGTGGGGGAGGTCGCCGGCGAGCGCCCCCCAGCCGTCGGGCGACAGAGGCATGCCGGCGTAGACGTGGCGACCGAGGGAGCTCTTGACGGCGGCGAAGGCGAGGGTCCCGCCGGGAGCCAGCACGCGGGCTGCCTCCCGGGCGACCGCCCACTTGCCGGCGACGAACGACAGCACGTCGGAGGACAGCACGAGCCCGAAGCAGGCGCCCGCCAGGGGCAGGGCGGCCGCGTCGGCGCACACGAACCGGCCGCCGCCGGCGATGCCGGCGGCGGCCCACAGCTCGAACAGCGACAGGTCCACGCCCACGGTGCGCCCGTCCCCGAAGCGCTGGTCCAGCCACCACGTGAGGTGGCCCACGCCGCAGCCCAGGTCCAGCACCGGGCCGCCGGCACCGGCCGCCTCGGCGGCGGCGAGGGCCACGAGGTGGCGCGGGGTGCCGACGCGGGCGTTGAAGTAGTGCACGGCCTCGGGGTTGCGGCCGCCCCAGCCCGAGAAGCCGAGGCGCACGAGGGCGAACGGGTCGGCCGCCGCCGCGTCCAGGAGCGGCGTGAGCGCCGCCCGGAGGCGATGGCGGTCGCGTCGGGCCAGGGCGCGCCCCGGCGCCGCGCCCCCGGGCACCACCTCGAGGGCGGCGGCCAGCCGCCCGAGGCGGGAGGGGTCGAGCTGGCGCACCAGGGCGGCGGCGGCGGCGTCGGCGGGAAGGCCCTGGCGGACCAGCGCCACCGACTCGTCGTGCCCGGGGAGGAGCACGGGAACGCCCGCCAGGACGGGGTACTCCGCCGCCTCGCTGCGGAGCACGCCGTAGCGCACGTGGTCGCCGTCGCGCTCCAGGACGTCGAGGGAGAGGGCCCCGCCGGTGGCGGGGCACCGGAGGAGGCCGAGGAGGTCCGATCGCACGTCAGTCCGTCCTGGCGCGCCGGAGGGCCCGGAAGGAGTTGACGGCGGAACCGGTGTCGTTCCCCCACTCCTCGTTCACGATGATGCCGACCCGCTCGATGCGGATCGGGGACGTGGAGGGGTACACGTCGGTGACCGCCCGCTGGAGGACGGGCCGGCCGTCGTGCCACGCGAGGAACCGGTGCCCGTCGAAGGCGACCCGCAGGCGGCTCGGCTCCCCGTGGCGGACCGACGCCAGCAGCGACCACACGGCGTCGTACATGTCCTCGTGCCCGCCCAGGTGGTAGAAGGTCGACACGGAGGCGCCCTCGTACACGTCGTCGAGGAACAGGTTGGCGATCACGTGGTTGTCGGCGTCCTGCCAGAACACGAGGCCGACGCGGCAACCCTCGCCCTGGTGGCGGGCCGTCCCGGGCGGCACCACCTCGATCTCCACGTCGGCGCACGACGGGTCCTCCCAGTCGACGGTGTAGATCGTGCGGTCGGGGTTGGGCGACTCCCTGGTCGCCCTGACCCGCGCCGCCCCATCGGCGGGCAGCTCGATGGTGCCCGGCCCGCACGTCCGTTCCCACCGGATGCCGCCGCTCGGCGTTGCGATGCCGTGGAGGTCGTCGGCCACGGCGTCGAAGCGCTCGTCGACGACCACCGTGTCGCCGGAGCACGTCCAGGCCGGTCCCACCTGCAAGGCGGTGGGCATGGGGATCTCGCGGAGGTGCGCCTCGACGTCGCGGGCCCGGGCGTCGCCGGCCACCTCCAAGCCGACCCCGGTGGCCGCGGCGTCGCGGCCGTCGGTCACCCAGTCGCCGAAGACGAGGACCCCGTCGACGTGGACGCCGATCGTCCTGCCTTCGTCGGTGACCTGGAGGCCGACCTCCCGTCCGGCCGCCAGGCGCACGTCCGGTGCCGTGGCCACCGTCTCCACGGCGCCGTCGACCACGCGCACGAGCGACGCGCCGGTGGCGCCGACCCGGGCGATCCAACGCGCGCGGCCGGCGGCCCGGAACACCAGGCCGGCCGAGCCGGCGCCTCCCGGCGAGGTGACGACGGCGTGGAGGAGGCCCACGGGCGCGTGCGCCTCGGCGTGCGCCTCACCCGTCCCCGTGGCGCCGGCCGCCGTGCGGGTGAGCGATCCCGTGACGCGCCACGAGCCCCCGGTCTCGGGGGCCGCCACCTCCACGTCGCCGCTCCCGGTGAGCCGGTCGGCGACGGAGGCGGAGCCGTACCAGCGGGCCCACGGCTCGACGACCTCGGCGCACACCGCGCCCACCCGGGTGTCGACCCGGTAGCCGACCTCGCCGAGGATGCGCTGCTGCACGCCGGCGTAGACGTCCGGCGCGGCGTCGTGGCGGTCGATGGCGAGCGGGCGCAGGTACGGCTCGTCGCCCAGGCCGACGGCGCCCGGCGTCGTCATGGCGTAGTAGGCGGCGCCTCGCTCGCGCAGTGACACCACGTAGACGATGTCGAGGTTCTGGACGCCGAGCGCCGCTCGGAACGGCTGGTGCCGCACGGCCGCCCACAGCTCGCCGTTGTGGCAGTTGGCGGCGTGCATGACGAAGGCGTTGCCGTGGACGAGCGGCTCGGCGGGCGCCTCCGACCCGAACCACCCGACGGCCAGGTTCTCGAAGTGCAGGGGGCGGCGGAACCTCCCCCGCCGGGCGTCTCCCAGCACCCGTCGGAGGCGTTTCCAGCCCGAGTCCGGGAAGTAGAAGGTCTGCGAGGAGTTGTGCCCGTTCAGGACCCGGGCCGCCATGGTGAGGCCGGGAACACGGGGGTACGGGCCGTACACGACGCCCTGGCGGCCCCACCCCGGCCGTGCCAGGGGGCGCAGGCGGAGCCGACCGTGGTCGATGCCGACGAGCCCCTCGGCGTCCACGCCGCCCCGGCGTACGCCGGTGGGGGCGACGGACCCAACCACGGTGCCGGCCGGGCGGTCGTCCCCGAAGTCGTCGCAGAACCCGACGTCGGTCGAGGGCCGGGTGGCCGTCACCGTGCCGGGCCCCCGAAGGGCACGAAGACCTCGACGGGCGCGAGGAACAGCGACAGCAGGTCTTCGTCCATCACCGCCCAGTTGCGCTCTCCCGTGAGGTTGGTGGTCTGGCTCCGGTACTGGGCCAGGGCCGCTCGCTTGGCCGCCAGGTGCTCGTCGGTCCGCACCGACACCGTCCTCAGCCGGCTGGCGCGGACGGGATCGCCAAGGTAGCGCCGGATCGACCCCTCCCCGTCCGGGCCCGTCCCCCACGGGCCGTCCACCCAGAACCAGATGGGGAACTCGAGGACGCGCGAGGCGCGACCGGCGGCCCGCACGGCGGCCGCCGTGGCCGCGCTGACCGCCTGGTGGTCGACGTGCCAGTCGGAGCGGTAGGTGGTCAGGACGTCGTCGGGGCGGACCTCGTCGAGGATCGTGGCCAGCATGGCGGTGACGGCGTCGTGGCGGGCGGCGACGCTCCCCTCCTCCAGCTCGAGGAGGCGGAGGTCCCGCGCCTCGACGCCCAGGCGGGCGCACGCCGCCCGCACCTCCCCGGCGCGGACGGCGGCCAGGTCGTCCGGCGAGAGGACCTCCGAGCGGTGGGACAGCCGCCCGTCGGTTACCACCACCACGACGACGCGCGTGCCCGCGGCCCGCTTGCGGGCGATGGTGGCGCCGCAGCCCAGCGTCTCGTCGTCGGGGTGGGGGGCCACGACCACGGCGCTGCGGGCGGCCGCCCCCGCCGTCTCGTCGACGGAGCGGGCGAGCACGGCCCGCCGCCACACGCGGCGGATGACCGGCTTGGAGGCGCGCGCCGCCCGGCGGGGTGCGGACGCCGCCAGTTCGCGGGCCGTCGTCACGGGCGGGCGGCCTCCACCACGTCGTCGCAGGCCAGCGCCGCCGACATGCCGCGGGGGAGCACGGGCACGTCGACCCGCTCGCCGGGAGCGCACGCCGCCGCCGACGTGGCCAGGGCCTCGTCCCACGCCGGGCCCTCGTCCCGGTCGTTGTGGGACGGGAGCCCGACGACCCAGCAGGCGGCGACGACGGCCAGCGCGGCTGCGGTCGTGCGGTCGAGGGCCGCCCCGTCGAGGACGACGACCAAGGCGGCCGTCGCCAGCAGGGCGGGGGCGAAGGCGTAGCGGGGTGCCGAGATGCCGCTCAGGGCGACGGGTGCCACGAAGTACGCCACGCTCACCCCGCCCAGGGCGGCGAGCAGGGCCGCCCGTTCGCCCACGACGCGGCGGCGCACCCACGCCACGACGGCCACGCCGGCCACCACGACGGCGGCCACCGCCACGCCCCGGGCGGACAGCCCGCTCTCGCCCACGAACCGGTCGCCGGCCAGCCCCCGCCCGAACACGTCGACCACGTAGCGGAACGGCAGGAGGGCGACCTCGGCCTCCTCGCCCAGCTGGCGCTGCCCGGTGGCGCCCACGACGCCCACCACCTGCACGACGGCGGACGCCCCGAACGCCACGACGGCGGCGTCCGCCCGCCGGCCGGCGGCGACCACCCGGAGGGCCACCAGGGGCGCAAGCACCAGGGCGAAGGGGTCGCTCAGGACGGCGGCGGCCACCACCGAGGCGGAGACGGCCGCCTCCCAACGCGACGGTGGCTTCCACACGACCGCCCAGAAGGCGGCGTAGAGCAGGTACCAGTGGAGGTTGGCGACGTTGGCGAGGATCTCCGTCCCGGCCAGCGGCGACACGAGCAGGGGCGCCGCGCAGGCGACGCGTCCCCAGAGGGACCGCACGTGGGCCGACGATGCCCGGAACACGAACACCGCGCAGGCGGCCGCCACCCCGGCGGCGATGACGGCGAACCCCGTGTCGGCCGCCCGGAGGGGGAGGGCCGACACGGCGGCCGCCGCCAGGCGGGGGACGAGGTGGAGGTAGCCGGCGAAGGGCTCGAAGAGCGACCCGCCGAGGCCGAGGTCGCGGGCCTGGGCCAGGAAGACGGACCCGTCCTCCGCCCACACCGTGTCCGTGGCGCCCGGTCCCTGCTGGCGGCCCAGCACGACGGCGGCGCCGGCGACCACGGCGGCGAGCGACACGCCGACGGTGCGCGCCGTCACCCGGGCCGGCCCCGAGGGGCGGATCACGTCACCGGCGACCCGGGTCAGCGACGGGCGGGCCAGCGGCCGGGGGGCGACGGCGGGTTCAGCGCCCGTCGCCATGGGTCTGCTTCCACCACTCGTAGGTGCGCCCGAGGCCCTCCTCCAGCGCGACGGTGGGCTCCCACCCGAGAAGCTGGCGGGCCCGCGAGATGTCCGGCACGCGCCGGCGGGTGTCGGCGAACCCGGGCCCGTAGTAGCTCTCGTACGAGGTGGGCTGGACGGGTGACGTCGACCCCACGTGGTCGCGGATCATCTCGGCCAGCTGGAGGATGGTCGTCTCCCGCGGGTTGCCGAGGTTGACGACCTTCCCGTCGGCCGCGTCGCCCAGTCCCGCCAGCAGGGTGCCCTGCACGGTGTCGTCGACGTAGGTGAAGCAGCGGCTCTGGCCGCCGTCGCCGTGGACGGTGAGGGGCTGGCCGGCGAGGGCCTGGCGCAGGAAGTTGGCCACGACCGAGCCGTACCCTCGCGGGTCCAGCCGGGGGCCGTAGCTGTTGAAGTAGCGCACGATGACCACCGGCAGGCCGTGGGCGTGGTACGCCAGGGCGAGGTGCTCGTCGATCGCCTTGGCCGTCGAGTACGACCACCGGTGCACGGTGGTGGGCCCGAGGACGCGGTCGTCGTCCTCGTGCATGGGGATCTTGGCGGTGTGGCCGTACACCTCGGAGGTCGACGCCACCAGCACCTTGCGCCAGTACCGGAAGCACGACGCCAGCACGTGCTCGGT
>Ga0247717_1000480_pt1 | contig 12175 bp, 9 predicted proteins | sample 24E_NmetaG_FD_189047 | JGI IMG/M metagenome (GOLD analysis project Ga0247717, IMG submission 189047) | Soil microbial communities from hillslope of Landscape Evolution Observatory, University of Arizona, Oracle, AZ, United States - 2-4-E_N | ecosystem: Engineered > Artificial ecosystem > Mesocosm... | reverse complement strand
GGGGCCGCAGGACCAGGGCCCGGGCCAGGGCGACCCGTTGGCGCTCGCCGCCCGACAACTGGTGGGGCCACCGTCGCAGGTACCGGTCGGCCGGGAGACGGACCGCGTCGAGCGCCTCGGCCACCAGGGCGCCACGGCGGGCCCGGTCCCCTATGCCGTGGATGACCAACGGCTCTGCCACCAGGTCGGCCACCCGGAGGTGGCGGGCCAGCGCCGTGTACGGGTCCTGGAACACCAGGTGCAGTCGACGGCTGGCCGCCCGTCGCTGCGTCCGGTCGGCAGCGGCCAGGTGGTGTTCGAAGGTACCGACCTGGCCGGCGTCGGGCTCGAGCAGTCCAGCCACCAGCCGGGCCACCGTGGTCTTGCCGGCGCCGCTCGACCCCACGATGCCCACCGTCTCCCCGTTTCCGACACTCAGGCTCACGGCGTCGACGGCGGTGAGCCGGCCGCGCCGGAACGACCGGCTGACCGAGCGCAGCTCGAGCAGGGCGGCCGCCGTCATCCGGTCCGCCCGGTGAGGACGGCGCTGGCCGGAGGGCGCAGGCGGGGGACGGAGTCGAGCAGGGCCCGGGTATGGGGGTGGGCCGGCTCGGCGGCCACTCGGGTGGCAGAGCCCTCCTCGACGGCGCATCCGTCCTGGAGGACCACGACCCGCGAGGCGAGGCTCAGCACCGCCCCCACGTCGTGCGACACGAGCAGCAGGGCCATGCCCGACCGAGCCTGCAGGGAAGCGAGGAGCTGCAGCACGTCGGCGGCTGTCACCAGGTCGAGACCGGTCGTCGGCTCGTCGGCGATCAACAGGGCCGGGTCGTTGGCCAGGGCCATGGCTATTACGACGCGTTGGCGCATGCCGCCTGAGAACTGGTGCGGATGGTGGCCGGCGCGGCCCGGGTCGATGCCAACCAGGCTCAGCAGGTCCAAGGCGCGGGAGCGGGCCTGCGCTCGGGTGATGGGCTGGTGGGCCCGGACGACCTCGGCCACCTGCTTGCCTATCCCGAACACCGGGTTGAGCGACGACATGGCCTGCTGGGGGATGAGGGCGACCCGGTCGCCACGTCGCTGGCGGAGCTGCGAGGGGGTGAGGCCGGTGAGGTCGTCGCCTTCCAGGAGGACGGCGCCGCCAGTGACGGCGGCGGGTGCCCGCAGCAGCCCGGCGGCGGCCGTCACCAGGGTGCTCTTCCCGCTGCCGGACTCGCCGATCACTCCCACCACCTCCCCGGCGGCGACGGTGAGGGAGATGCCCTTCACGGCCTCGACCGGTCCCGCCGGTGTCTCGTACCGGACGCAGAGCCCGGCCACCTCGAGCACTGGGACCCTGTCGCCGGCGGCGACCGCGGGCGACAGGGCAGCGGGGCACACCCGGTCCGCCCGGCGGCGGGGCCGGCGTCCGATCCGTGACGGTGGCCCCACCGTCTCCATGCCGAAGCCAACCAGGGCGAAGCCGAGCACGCTGAGGGCAATGCAGATACCCGGCGGCAGGACCCACCACAGCCAGGCATCGGTGAGGAAGGCGCTGCGCTCGAAGGCGAACGACAGCGTCGTGCCCCAACTCCGGGCGGTGGGATCACCGAGGCCGAGGAAGCTGAGGCTGGCCTCGAGCAGGATGGCAGTCTTGGCAGCCAGGACGAATTGGGGCACCACCAGCGGCGCCACGTCGACGAGCACATGTCGCCGCAGCACGTGGAGGCCGGCGGCTCCCATGGCCCGGGCCGCCTCCACGTGGTCGCGCTCGCGCAGCGACAGCACCTGGGATCGCAGAGCCCGTGCCGCCCCGGCCCACGTGGTGGCGGCGACGAGGGCGACGAGGGTCGACAGTCCCGGGCCGAGCACCACGCCAACCACGATGGCCAGCGGGAGGAAGGGCAGGGCCAGCACCACGTCGACGATCCGCATGAGGGTCGAGTCGACCCAGCCCCGGGCGTAGCCGGCGGTGAGGCCCACGGCGGTGCCGATGGCGGTGGCCGCCGCTGCCGCCGCCAGCCCCACGGCAAGCGACGCCCGGGCCCCGAAGATCAGCTCGCTCAGCAGGTCCTGGCCCACGTCGTTGGTGCCGAGCAGATGGACCCAGCTGGGCCGGGAGAAGGGGGCGCCCACCCGGTCGGCGGGATGGAACGGGGCGAGCAGAGGTGCCGCCACGGCCACGCCGGCGAGGACACCGAGCAGTACGACCCCGCTCACTCCGATCGGGCCGGGGTGAATGCGGCTGGCACCGCTTGACCCCGGCTGGGTCATGCCGGCTCGACCATGCTGGCCCGGCGCACCCGGGGATCGAGGAGCGGGTAGACCAGGTCGGCCAAGGCATTGGCGACGACGACGGCCGCCGTCACCATGAGGAAGGCGCCCTGGAGCAGCGCATAGTCGCGAGCCTGGACGGCCTCGAAGGTGACGCGGCCCAGGCCGGGGTAGGCGAAGACCGTCTCCACCACCACGGCGCCGGACAGCAAGGTCCCGACCGTGACGGCCAGGTGCGTCGACACCGGGAGCAGGGCGTTGCGCAGGGCGTGGCGGTAGACGATGCGCCGGGGCGGGAGCCCGGCGGCTTCGGCGAGTTGCACGTACGGTGCGTCGAGGGCGGTGACCATAGCCCCCCGGGCCAGCAGGAATGTGGTGCCCACGGTGGCGAGGACCAGGCTGGCGACCGGGAGCACGAGCCGACGACCCATCTCGACGAGGGCGCCCGCCACCGTGCCCGCGGCGTCGAGAGGGACGGCGCCGAACGACGGCAGCCATCCCAGGTGGACGGCGAAGGCGGCCACCAACACCATGCCGATCCAGAACGCGGGCATGGAATCGAGGGCCATCAGCCCGGCGACGCAGAACAGGTCGCGCCGCCGACCCCGTCGCCGCGCCGCGAATGCCGCGGCCAGCACGCCGATCGCCGTGGAGACCGCCGTGGCCGAGCCCACCAGCGCAAGGGTCCACGGGAGGCGGTCAGCCAGGACGTGGGCCACCGGGCGGCTGTGGCGTACGGACGTCCCGAGGTCGCCCCTGGCCAGCCGGCCCCACATGCGGCCGTACTGATCCACCAGGGACCCGTCAAGGGCATAGTCCGCCCGCAGCCGGTCCCGCTCCTCGGCGGTCAGCGAGTTGGCCTCGCCCGAGAACAAGTCGATGGGGTCGCCGGGCGCCAGGTGGGGGATGAGGAAGTTGAGAGTGATCGCCGCCCACACCACGGCGACGTAGGGCGCCAGCCGCTTCACCACCCGCGTCACCGCCGTGGCCCGACCTCCTGGGTGAGGGCGTTGACCTCGCGGGCTACCTGGCGGGGAACGAACGACCACTTGTGGATGATGCCGAAGCCGGGAGACTCGGCCCAGCCGTCGAAGGCGACGGACCGGAACGCGTAGCGCTCGTCGGGGTAGTACAACGGGACAGCCGTGGGCTGGCGGTTGAACAGCTCCTGCATCTCGAACATGACGGCCGTCCGCTCGGGCACCGTCGTGGTGGCCTTCCACCGCTCGAACAGGGCGTCCCACTCGGGGTAGGGGACCTTCGGGGACTGCCAGAGGTAGCCGGAGCGGTGCGACATGATGAACTGGGTGGGGTCGGCCACGCCATGGGCGCCGATCTCGGCGACGGTGAAGTCGAAGTCGCGCGAGCTGGCCACGGACTTGAGGGCGGCTACGTCGATGGCCTGCACCGTGGCGGCGATGCCCACCGCATCGAGATGTCCGGCAACTAGTTCGGCCGCCCGCACGTGGGTCGGCTCCGCGCCGTTGGCCTTGATGGTGAACGAGAGTGGCTCGCCCGACGGCCGCTCCCGCACCCCGTCACCGTCCCGATCGGCGTAGCCGAGGCCGTCGAGGATGCCGCGGGCGGCAGCGATGTCGGTCGGCGTGGTGAGCAACGGGTTCGTCCACGGTGAGTCGGGATGGGGGTAGCCCTTGTCGGCCGGCCGCCCCTGACCGAGCACGACGGTCCGCAGAAGGTCATCGCGGTCGATCGAGCGGGACACGGCCTGGCGGAACTCGGGCAGGTCGAAGGGCGGGCGCACGAAGTTCATCCGCAGCTCGGTGAACTTGAGCGGCTTGGTCGTTACCACCTCCAGCCCGCGCTGGCGGCCGAACTGATCGACCAGCTCCGGGGGCACGGACCGGGTGGTGGCATCGACCTCCCCGGTGCGCAGCGCCGTGAAGGTGGCGTTGACATCGGGGATGATCGGCATCACCAGCTCGCCCACGAGCGGGGCGCCGGCGAAGTAGTCGGCGTTGGCCGTGAAGCGGTAGCCCGACGTCGGGCTGTAGTCGGTCAGCCGGTACGGTCCCGTCCCCACCGGGAGACCGGTGTACTCGGCCGGCTTGGCCACGCCCTCGAACAGGTGGCGCGGGAGGATGGGGAGGTAGGACAAGGTGATGGGGCCGAGATCCGGGCAGGCGAACGCGCACGTGAGCCTCACCGTGTCGGCGCCCACCACCTCGGATCCCTCGATGGTCGGCACGTCGTTCACGTGGTGGGTCCAGCTGCCAACCGGGGGAGCCGTCTTGAAGTACCGGAAGGTGAAGGCCACGTCGTCGGCGGTGAACGGACGCCCGTCCTGCCAGGTGACACCCTGGCGGATCTGCGCTTCCCAGGTGCGGGCGTCGATCTGGCGGATCTGCTCGGCCAGCCAGGGGCGACCCTCGCCCACGTACGGGCTCGGCGCCAGCAAGGTGTCATAGACCAGCTCCAGCAGGCGGGGATCGGCGTCGACGAAGACGTTCAGCGGGCCCCGGTCCTGATCCACGGCGATGGTGAGCCGGTCGACACGCTGGGGCGCGGTCGCTGCCGCCGCTGGTCCCCCGTCACCGCCACCATCCCCGGAGCACCCGGCGGCGGCCAGAGAGGTGGCGAGCACCAGCGCGGCCACCCTCCACGCGCGACCGGGTCGTGCCCCCGGCAGGTTCACGACTTGTCGTCGTGACCCTGCACCTGTTCTTCGGACGCCGATCCCGCCCATCTGCTCCCCCTCCACCTAGCCGACGGGGTGTAAGGGTAGCCTAAATTATTTAGTTGGGCGACCCTCAACTTTGTCGCAGAGGCGGGTGCCTACTGCTGCGCCCGCTGCTGCGCTTCTTGCATGCTGGCCTCGGCGCGGGCCTTCTCTGCCTCCGCTTCCTTGGCGGCGGCATCCCGCTGTGCTTCGGCCTTCGACTGTTGAGCCTCGCCCTCGCGCTCGAGGTTCTCGTTACCGATCACTTCGCCGGCAACTTCCTTCGCCTTGCCTTTCAGATCCTCGCTGACTCCCTTGACGCCTTCTTCCGGACCACTGTCACCCATGAGTGCCTCCTGATCGGTTCCTCCCGTGGTACCCGGTGCCTGCAGGAGGCATGCGGGTTCACCTTCTTTGATGCCAGCCGCACTTGGACACACTTGGAGGATGAGCAGGCGACAGAGGCCGAGGATTGCCCTGGCTCCGCGGCGAGCGGCGGAGAAGGTTGGAGCAGTCAAGCAGCCGCTCGAGCGCCTCAGCGCCGCCGAAGACGGGGTCGTACATCTCCTGCCGCGGCGGGCCCGCAAAGGATCGACCTGGTTCGGAAGGATGGGAGATGTCATCCAACAGCCCGCGGCGTGGGCAGCTCTCGCCGTCCTGATGAGAGTCGCCGGCGGAGCGACAGGGCGCAGGGCAGCTCTACGCGGGAGCGTGTGCTACGCCATCGCCGCGGTTGTGGCCAACCTGCTCATCAAGCCGGTGGTGGGTCGTGAACGGCCTCCGGGCTCCGGCCGCGGAAGGCCCGGGCCGATCACCTCGTCGTTCCCCTCAGGTCACGCCGCCACCGACGTGGCCTTCACGCTGGGGGTGGTCCAGGAGATCCCGGCGCTGTTCCCTCCTTTGGCTCTGGCCACCTCTGCTGCACACTGGTCGATGGTGCGCAGCCGTGGCCACTACCCGAGCGACGTCTTCTTCGGCGGGATCCTCGGCGTCGCGGTGGCGCTGGCCGTGGGGAGGCTTTGGCCCGCCGGAGGAGGAGCGGAGGAAGCTGGTACGGAGCGTCGGCGCTGAGCCGTGAGGGGCCCGGTGGAGGTGGTTGCGCCGGCGCGGCTGGGCCGGCCCTTCCGGTGGCTGCTCGCGTCGACCTGGCTCAGCAACCTGGGCGATGGGATCGCACTGTCGGCAGGCCCGCTTCTCGTGGCGTCCCAAACGCGGGACCCCTTCCTCGTCGCCCTCGCCGTCGTGCTCCAGCGCCTGCCCTGGTTGCTGTTCGGCCTCCTTGCCGGCGTCGCCGCCGACCGCTTCGACCGCCGCAGGATCATCATCGCCGTCCACACCGCCAGGGCGGCAGTTCTCGCCGCGTTAGCCGCCACCATCGCTCTCGACGCCGTCAACACACCGGTCGTACTCGTGGTGATGTTCATACTGGGCACGGCCGAGACTTTCGCTGACACCACGGCTTCGACGCTGCTGCCGATGGTCGTGCACAAGCGCGACCTGGGCATCGGGAACGCCCGCATCATCGCCGGCTTCGTCACCGTCAACCAGTTGGTGGGGCCGCCGCTCGGGGCCGCGTTGTTCGCCGGCCACGCCGTCGCCCCGTTCATCGTCGAAGCGGCTTGCATGATCACCAGCGCGGTGATGGTCTCCAAGGTCGAGCTACCGGTCCACGGGGTAGCCAAGGCGGCACGGTCACACTTCCGCCGGGAGATCGCGGAGGGCTTCCGGTGGCTCTGGGCCAACCCCGCCGTGCGGACACTCGCCCTGACGATCGTCACCTTCAACGTCACGTTCGGCGCAACGTGGTCCATCCTCGTCCTCTATGCCATCGAGCGTCTCGGCAGCGGCGAGATCGGCTTCGGTCTGCTCACCACAGCCACCGCCGTCGGCGGGCTGGTCGGCACCGGCTCCTACAGGTGGGTCACGTCCCGGGTGAGCCTCGGCCACCTCCTGCGCGCCGGCCTGATCATCGAGACCCTGACCCACCTGGCCCTCGCCCTAACCAGAACCACCTGGGTGGCGCTGTTGATCATGTTCGTCTTCGGTGCTCACGAGTTCGTGTGGGGCACCACCTCCACGAGCGTGCGCCAGCGTGCCGTTCCCACCCGCCTGCAGGGAAGGGTCAGCAGCGTCTATCTCATCGGCGTTCAGGGCGGGATCGTGGTGGGCAGCGTGGCCGGCGGGGCCATCGCCGGCTTGTGGGGGGTGACCGCCCCCTTGTGGTTCGCGTTCGCCGGCTCGGCTGTTCTCGTGGTGCTGATCTGGCCCCAGCTCATCCACGTCGCACACGCCGACGAGGCTCACCAGCCCTCCAGCTGACAGGTACCGTTCGGCCATGCCGCGTCATCGACGCCTCCGGCATGACCGGCTCGGCCGGTCGTTCTGGACGCTGGTCACGGCTTCGGGGCTGTCCAACCTGGCCGATGGCGTGTTCAAGGTGGCACTGCCCCTGCTGGCCATCCGCTACACCCGCTCGCCGGCGCTCGTCGCCGGCGTGGAGCTGGTGCGGACCCTCCCCTGGCTGGTCGGTGCGCTGCCCGTAGGGGCCCTCGTCGACCGGTTGGACCGGCGGCGGACCATGGTGTGCGCCAACGCCGCGCGGGCGGGATTCGTCGCCGTTCCCGCCATGGCGATCGTCGCCAACGGGGGGTCGTTGTGGCTGCTCTACGTCGCTGCGGCCTGCACAGGAGTGGCCGAGGTCTTCTACGACACCGCCGCCCAATCCATCCTGCCGGCGCTGGTCCCCCGGTCTCGCCTCGACAGAGCCAACGGCCGCCTGGTCGCAGTCGAGCTCGGGGCGCAGGAGCTGGCCGGACCGCCCCTAGGGGGCGCACTCGTGGCCATCGCCGTCGCACTGTCGTTCACGGTGTCCGCGGCCCTCTGGGTCGTCGCCCTCGCCGCATTGCTCGCCGTAACGGGCGCCTTCCGGCCACTGCGGGACGGACCACGCACGACGATCCGCTCCGACGTTCGGGAGGGCTTCTCGTTCCTTATGGGGCGGCCGTTGCTACGGACGATGGCGCTCATGGTGGGAATGACGAACCTCGCGGGCAGCGCCACCTTCGTCGTGTTCGTGCTGTTCGCGGTGGGTCCGGAGTCGACGCTTGGCTTGAGCGAAGCCCACTTCGGGTTGCTCCTGGCCATGCTCGCCGCCGGTGGTCTCCTCGGCGGGCTCATCGGCGAGAGGGTCCAACAACGGCTCGGCCGCGCCCGGACACTGACCCTGTCCGTGCTCGGGATGATCGCCTACGTCTCCGCACCGGCGCTCACCGCCGACATCAGGGTCATCGCCGCCACGCTGTTCACCAGCGGCATCACGATCATGTTGTGGAACATCACCACCGTGTCGTTCCGCCAGCGCGTCACACCCGATCACCTCCTGGGCCGGGTCAACAGCGCGTACCGTCTGATCGCCTGGGGAACCAGGCCCCTGGGCGCGGCACTGGGCGGTGCGGTAGGTCAGTGGCTCGGAGTGCGCAGCGTCTTCGTCATCATGGGCCTGCTCACCGCTGCCGTGCTCATCCCCAACCGCCAGATCAGCGAGCAAGCCCTGACGGACGCCGAACGGGTCGCCGCCGGGTAAGGCGGTGGGATCAGGCTGGATCCTGTTGATCACGCCACTGGTCATGCGTTGCGGTTGGCGACCTGGTCCGTCTTCAATGGTTCACCGCATCACCACACTCGACGTGGCGGCGCCGAGGGGCATAGTCTCAGCAGTGGGCGCCGTCACCAGTCTCTATGGCCAGAGGAAATCCTCACGGGCGGGCCGATGATCACGAGCAGCACTCGGCACGAACAATGGTCGATGTGCGTCTAAGGATGGGAGACCCGTATGAGCGAAACCTCGGCGTGGAGGACGACTCTGTGTGCCCAGCGGCGGCGCAAAGGGGGCGACCCGTTCACTACTACGCGGCGCATGTCCGGTTGGCCGGGTACCGGAAGCGTTCCTGTATTTGCCGCCGGGCGGCGTAGGTGGAGGCTGGGCGCGGCGGCCACAATGATCGGGGTCGCTGGTCTCGCCGTCTCACCTCCCGTGATGGCTCAAAATGCATCGGACTCCGTCGTGGAAGCATCGCGCCAGGTCACCGTCGACACCGATCCCACTCGATTGTTCAGCGTTCCCACCGTAGTCGTCCACCCCGACGATCCCCAGACCCTCGTCGTAGCGGTCGGCGACGCACGGAACGGCGGCTGCCAGCTCCGGGTCTCGCGCGATGGCGGACTGTCATGGGCCACGACAGCGCCGAACTTGATGCCCGCCGACCTGCCCTACTGTGTCCACCGCAACACTGGCTCCTACATCTCGCCGAGGTTCGCCTCCGACGGCACCCTCTACGTGGCACTGAGCGGCACGCCGGCCGACGACCACCCCAACGGGCCCATGACGGCACTGGTGGCTCGAACGACGGATCTCGGTGAGACCTTCGAGACCTCGATCGTGGCTACACCACGCAGCGACCACACCTTCACCAACCTCGACGGCACAGTCGAGACGGATCTGATCGGCCAGCATCGGTATGCCAGCCTTGCCGTCGACCCGGTCGACCCCAACATCGTCTACCGGGGCTGGCGATTCGGCCTACGGGGCACTGCACGTGAGAACGCAGCGCCTCGGGAGACCCTCGTATCGGTGTCCACCGACGGCGCCCGGACCTGGTCGGAGCCGGTCAACGTGATCGCCTCTCTCCCGGAGGCCCAGAAGAGCTACGCCGGCGACGTCCCGGTGATGGTGGTCGGTGCTGACCGGGCCGTCTACGCCTTCACCAAGGAGATCCAGGACTCCGCCGTACCTGCGGCCCAGCGCGGCAAGAACCGGCTGTTCATGTCGAAGTCGACCGACAACGGCGAAACGTGGACGGCGTCGGTCATCAACGCTGGGGCGACATCCGTGACAAACCCCTTCGCGGCCATCGACCCCCGCAACGGCGATCTCCATGTGACGTGGGACCAGCGGGAGGGGAAAGGGCCCCAGCAGGTGCTGCTCACCTCCTCGACCGACGGCGGCACAACCTGGAGCGAGGCCCGGCTTCTCGCCGACCCCCCCGCCGCCACCATCGACCACTACAACCCGGGCATCAGCGTGTCTCCGAACGGGCGCATCGACGTGGCCTGGTTCGACTTTCGTAACGACCCCTTCTACGTGGCTCGAACGCCGACGTCCAACCCGGTGACCCGCTACGCCGACATCTACATGACTTCCTCGACCGACGGCGGCGCCACGTGGTCGCCCAACCTCAAGGTCACCGATCGTGCGATCGACACCTCGATCGGGGTCACCTTCAGCAACTACGGCCTGCGGGGCCCCATCGGCATCGCCTCCACCGAGGCCGCGGCCTACGTGGTCTGGCCTGACTCCCGTGGCGGCAATACCGAGCTGCAATCCGAGGATGCCTACCTGACCCGCGTGCGGTTCGCCGGTGAGGCGCTCGCAGCGTCGAGCACGGAGGGCTCAAGAGTTCCTTACGTGCTGCTCGGGGCCGCCATCGCCCTCGCCCTGGGGGGCCTCGCCCTCGCAGTCGGCGCCCGCGTCGTGGCCGGCTCCGGATCCAGCGGCATCGGACAGTCGAGGCCCAAGCCCCGTCCGACGTGACGACCAGGGCCACCGTCGTGACAAGCCGGGGATGCGCGCCCCGATCTGGGCGGGGCGCTTGACGTCGTGGCGGCGGCGGCGCACAACGGGCGGCATCCTGGGCGCCATGGCCGTCGTCGGCGCGGCAGGAACCCTGATCATCGCCGCCGTCCTGTCTCTGCTCGATCAGCATCGAGTCGAGGTCGGCCCCAATGTCTTCGTGAACGACGGTGGGCCTATTGACGCGACGAACTCGCCCACCCTCGTGCGCAACCCTCGGCGCCCACAAAACCTCGTTGCCGCCTACCGCGTCGATCGCCCCCGGTTCTCGGCCGGACTGGGGTGGAGCGACGACAGCGGGGTGTCGTGGCAGCGCTCGCCCCTCCCCTTGCCTGAGGAGGTGCCCCCCTGTGCAGGTACTCGGAGCGGGGAGCGCTGCCCGTTCGCCCCCGACGTGGCGTTCGGCCCCGACGGCACCCTCTACATCCTCTACGTGAACCTGGAAGGGAGAGGCAACGCTCCCGCCAACCTGTGGCTGGCCACCTCCTCCGACGGGGGGCGGTCCATCTCGCCGCCCGTTCGCGTCGCCGGCCAGCTCACCTTTCAGCCCCGCCTGGTCGTCGACCCCGGGGGGACCATCCACATCACCTGGCTCCGGGCCAGTCAGGTCGGTCTGCTGAGCCTCGTTGGCTTCCCCAACCCCGTCGTCGCCGTCCACTCCTCCGACGGCGGGAGAACGTTCTCGGCGCCGGTGACGGTGAGCGATCCTGAGCGCGAACGGGTCGGCGCGGCGACACCGGTCATCGACTCGAACGGTGAGCTCGTCGTCCTCTACCAGGACTTCAAGAACGATCGGCGTGACTTCGAGAATCTCGAAGGACCTCCCTGGCCGGACCCGTTCGCCTTGGTGGTCACCCGCTCTCGGGACGGGGGACGGACGTTCTCTCCCGGAATCGAGCTCGAGTCGGGTGTGGTGCCCGCCCGCCGCTTCCTCGTCTTCCTCCCCGAGTTCACGTCCATCGCCGCAGGACCCCACGGGACCTTGTACGTCGCCTGGGCGGACGCCCGCAACGGTGAGGAGGACGTCTTCCTCCGCCGCTCGAGCGACGGAGGTCGGACCTGGGCACCTGCGGTACGGGTCAACGACAACCGGCGCCAGGACGGCACCACCCAGTATCTGCCACGCGTGGACGTCGCCGCTGACGGGAGAGTGGACGTCGTCTTTCTCGATCGCCGCCAAGACCCCGAAGATGTCATGACGGACGCCTTCCTCGCCTTCTCCCACGACTCCGCCCGTTCCTTCACCAATGTCAAGCTCTCGTCGGAGCCGTTCGACTCGCGGGTCGGGCCGAGCACCGGCCCGCGATCCGGCGTCGACTTCGGCTCTCGCCTGGGACTGTCGAGCGGTACGGACCAGCCCACCATCGCGGCCTGGACGGACACGCGAGAGGGCACCGAGTCGACGGGGCGCCAGGACATCGTCGCGGCCCAGGTGGAGGTGACGAGGAGCCGGCGGGCGTTGACGTCGCTTCTGGCCGCCGGCGGCCTCCTCGCCACCGCGCTGATCGCCTTCGTCGGTTCGCGGCGGGCGACGGCTCGCCGCCGCCGCGCCAGCAGCGGTACTACTTCTTGACGGGGGCAGGCACCGGCCGGCGTCCAGCCTGGCGGGCGAACACGGCCAGCCCGCCAGGCTGGAC
>Ga0247717_1000474_pt1 | contig 12219 bp, 9 predicted proteins | sample 24E_NmetaG_FD_189047 | JGI IMG/M metagenome (GOLD analysis project Ga0247717, IMG submission 189047) | Soil microbial communities from hillslope of Landscape Evolution Observatory, University of Arizona, Oracle, AZ, United States - 2-4-E_N | ecosystem: Engineered > Artificial ecosystem > Mesocosm... | reverse complement strand
GATCTGGGTCGACTGCGTCGAGCTGAGCTCGACGCAGTCGACCCAGATCAACCTGCCGTTCATCACCGCGACGTCCGAGGGGCCCAAGCACCTCGACGAGCAGCTGACGCGCGCCAAGTTCCAGGAGATGACGGCGGATCTCGTCGAGCGCACGAAGGGCCCGTTCGAGCAGGCCATCAAGGACGCCGGCCTCAAGAAGGGCGACCTCGACCACGTGATCCTGGTCGGCGGCTCGACCCGCATGCCGGCCATCCAGGACCTCGTGCAGAGCCTGACCGGCAAGGAGCCGCACAAGGGCGTGAACCCCGACGAGGTCGTCGCCCTCGGCGCCGCCATCCAGGCCGGCGTGCTCAAGGGCGAGGTGAAGGACGTCCTCCTCCTCGACGTGACGCCGCTGTCGCTCGGCATCGAGACCAAGGGCGGCGTGATGACCAAGCTCATCGAGCGCAACACCACCATCCCGACCCGCAAGACCGAGGTGTTCACCACGGCCGAGGACATGCAGCCGTCCGTGGAGATCCACGTGATCCAGGGCGAGCGCGAGATGGCGATGTACAACAAGACACTCGGCAAGTTCCAGCTCGTCGACCTTCCCCCGGCGCCCCGCGGCGTGCCGCAGATCGAGGTCACCTTCGACATCGACGCCAACGGCATCGTCCACGTGTCGGCCAAGGACCGGGCGACGAACAAGGAGCAGTCGATGACCATCACCGGTCAGTCGGCGATGTCGAAGGAGGACATCGAGCGCATGGTGCGCGACGCCGAGTCGCACGCCGAGGAGGACCGGAAGCGGCGCGAAGAGGCCGAGGTCCGCAACAACGCCGACTCGCTCGTGTACCAGACCGAGAAGGTCCTCAAGGAGCACGGCGACAAGATCTCGGGCCCCGAGAAGGAGGCCGTCGAGTCGGCGCTGTCGTCGCTCAAGGCGGCGATCGACGGTGACGACATCGACGCCATCCGCTCGGCCACCGAGTCGCTCATGACCGCCAGCCAGTCCTTCAGCCAGCGGCTGTACGACGCCGCCAGCGCCGAGCAGGGGGGCGCGGCGACGGGCGCCGGGCCGAGCGCGCCGAACGACGACGAGGTCGTCGACGCCGAGATCGTCGACGAGGACAAGTCGGCCTGATGAGCAGGGGCCCCGAGACGCCCGAGGACGAGCAGGTCCTCGACGACGGACCCCCGGGCGAGTCCGCACCGGCGGCCGGCGCCGTCCCCGGTGACCCCGGTGAGCCGGTGTCGGTCGAGGACCTGCTGACGAACCTCGAGAAGGTCACCGCCGAGCGCGACGAGTACCTCCGGCTCGCCCAGTCGAAGCAGGCCGAGCTGGAGAACTTCCGCAAGCGGGTCATGAAGCAGCAGGCCGACGAGGTCGCCCGCGCCACGGGGCGGCTCGTCGAGTCGCTCCTCCCCGTGCTCGACGCGTTCGACTACGCCGCCAACCACGGCGAGGAGGGGCTGGCGCCGCTGCGCGACCAGCTCCTCGTCGTCCTCGAGAAGGAGGGGCTGTCCCGGCTCGACTCCGACGGCGCCGAGTTCGACCCGACCGTGCACGAGGCGGTCGCGCACGAGCCGGCGGAGGGTGACGAGGCGGGGCCGGTGGTCAACGAGACGATGCGCGCCGGCTACACGTGGCAAGGCCAGCTGCTCCGCGCCGCGATGGTGAAGGTGAAGGGCTAGGAGCCGGCGATGGTCGCCCAGCGCGAGTGGCTCGAGAAGGACTACTACGCAGTCCTCGGTGTGTCGGAGACGGCGACCGAGAAGGAGATCACGCGCGCCTACCGCAAGCTGGCCAAGGAGCACCATCCCGACGCCGGCAGCGGCAGCGAGGACCGGTTCAAGGAGATCTCGTCCGCCTACGACGTGCTCGGCGACGCCGACCGGCGCAAGGAGTACGACGAGGTCCGCCGCATGGGCCCGATGTCGGGCATGTTCTCCGGCGGCGGGCAGACCTTCGGCGACTTCGATCTCGGCGACCTGTTCGGCGGGCTGTTCAACCGCGTCCGCGGCGGCGGCGCGGGGCGCCCGGGCGGGGGCGGCCGGGCCGCCGGCCCGCAGCGGGGCCGCGACCTCGAAGCCGAGCTGCACCTCGACTTCGCCGACGCGGTCAAGGGGCTCACGACCACGATCCACCTCACGGGTGAGGCGTCGTGCTCGCGCTGCCACGGCAGCGGCGCCGAGCCCGGCACGCTGCCGCAGCAGTGCCCCACGTGCGGCGGCAGCGGCATCACCGCCGACAACCAGGGCATGTTCTCCTTCTCCGCCCCGTGCGCCTCCTGCGGGGGTCGGGGCGTCGTGGTCGAGACGCCGTGCACCGCGTGCCGCGGCAGCGGCGCCGAGCGACGAGATCGGGCGGTCAAGGTGCGCATCCCCGCCGGGGTGAAGCCCGGCCAGCGGATCAAGATGAAGGAGCGCGGCGGCCCGGGACGCAACGGCGGCCCGCCGGGTGACCTGTACGTGCTCGTGCACGTCGGCCACCACGCGACCTTCGGTCGGCGCGGCGACGACCTCACCACCACGGTGCGGGCGCCGTTCACCACCTTCGCCCTCGGCGGCGAGGTGCACGTGCCGACCCTCGAGGACGGCACGGTCAAGATCCACGTCAAGCCCGGCACCCAACCGGGGTCCACCCAGCGCCTGCGGGGCCGGGGCGTGCGCACCGCCCGTGCGACGGGCGACCTCCTCGTCACCCTGCAGGTGGAGGTCCCCACCACCCTGTCCGAGGAGCAGCGGCGCGCGCTGGACGCCTTCGCCGCTGCTGATGATCCGGCCACTGCGGCCGCTGGAGCGGAGTGAGCCCCATGTCCCAGTTCCGTGACCCCGAACGCGCCGTGTTCGTCATCTCGGTCGCCGCCGAGCTGGCCGGCGTGCACCCCCAGACCCTGCGCATCTACGAGCGCAAGGGACTGCTCGACCCGGCTCGCACCGGAGGCGGCAGCCGCCGGTACAGCGAGGTCGACATCGAGCGGCTGCGCCGCATCCAGGAGCTGACCAACGACGGCCTCAACCTGGCCGGGGTGAAGCGGGTGCTCGAGCTGGAAGAGCAGCTCGCCGAGCTGCGGGACCGGCTCGCCCAGCTGCAGGAGGACGCCCGGGCCGCCATCGACGCCGCCCACCGCAGCTACCGCCGCGACCTGGTCCCCCTCTCCCAGGCCCTCGAGCTCTTCGGTCCCCTGCGGCGCCGCTGACCCGAGATCTCGTGTGGGCGCCCACGGGTGGCGCGCAAGAAACCGCGCGGTGATGCGTTGATCCCCTGACTCGGCACAGCGAGAGAGGGGCGCCGCACGATGAGCGCGCAGACAGTCGACGTTGCGTATCGCGAGGACGTCGTCCTCGACCTCCGGGAGGCGGCGGCCCCGACCGTGGTCCGCACGCTCGGCCTCGACATCGAGCTGCCGGCGCCCGGGCCCTACCTGCGGTTCGTGAAGCCGGCCGTCGACCGGCTGGTCGCGGCGACGCTCCTCCTGTTCCTCGTTCCGCTGCTCCTCGGGCTCATGCTGATCGTGCGGCTTCGCCTGGGGCCCGGCGTGCTGTTCCGACAGGAGCGGATCGGTCTCGGCGGCGAGCCGTTCACCGTCTACAAGCTGCGCACGATGCTTCCCGATCGCCGCCGGGCGCCGGCGAGCTTCGCCGGCGATGACCGCCGCCGGACCCACAAGGCCCCCGACGATCCCCGCCACACGCCGCTCGGCCGCTTCCTGCGCCGGTGGAGCCTCGACGAGCTGCCACAGCTGGTGAACGTGCTCCGCGGGGAGATGAGCCTCGTCGGTCCCCGGCCCGAGCTCCCCGGGATCGTCGCCCGGTACGAGCCCTGGCAGCACGCCCGGCATGCCGTCCGCCCCGGGCTCACCGGGCCGTGGCAGATCTCGGCCCGATCGATGGGCCCCATGCACAGCTTCACCGAGCTCGACGTCGACTACGCGCAGCGGGTGTCGCCGCTGGTCGACCTGGGGATCCTGGCCCGGACGCTCCCGGCGCTGCTCGGGTCGCAGCGAGGCTCGTGATGCCGCTCATGGTGGCGAGCGGCCCGTGCCATGGCGTAGAACTGTCGAAACCGGACAAAGCGCGCCCGACGCCGCCCGTCGAGGCCAGCGCGGAGAGCAGGAGTCCCATGCTTGCTGTCTTGCAGCGAGGAGTGACGGCCCTGGTGGTCGCCGTCGTGGCCGCGGTGATGCTGGCTCCCGCCGCTGGCGCCCACCACCGGCCCGACCACGCCGGTGGTCCGTCCTCGCCCCCGCCCAGCCAGTGCAACCCGAACAGCAACAACCCCAACTGCCCGCCCCAGTACCCGCCGGGCCAGTGCGACCCCGGCAGCACCAACCCCGAGTGCGAGGGCAGCGACGACACGGGCGTCGTCACCGCCCGTGTCAACGACGACGGCAGCGTCGACATCAGCATCGACCCCAACCTGGTCTCCTCCGATCGCGGCGGCCTGGCCCCCCATCGCGGCGTCGGGCTGGCCGTGCTCTCGGCGATCTCGCTTGCCGCGCTGTTCGCCGGCGTGGCGTTCGTGGTCCGCATCCGCGCCGCCCGCCAAACCTGACAACATCACCATCAGGTTTTCGGATAGCGCATCGCTAGAGTGGGGGGCGTGCCGATCACGCCCGACCGCTGGACGCTGAAGACGAACGAGGCGGTGAGCGCCGCCATCGAGGCGGCGCGGGCCGCCAACAACCCCGAGGTCACGCCCGACCACCTGGTGGTCGCCCTCCTCCAGCAGGGCGATGCCGGGGTGGTCATCCCGCTCCTCCGCAAGGTGGGCGTCGACCCGGCGGCGCTCCGGGGCGCCGCCGAGGACCGGCTGGCGCGCCTGCCCAAGGCCTACGGCTCCGAGGCGGGCATGAGCCGGTCGCTCCGGGACGCCCTCGAGCGGGCCGACGTGGTCCGCGGCGACCTGCGGGACGAGTACCTCTCCACCGAGCACCTCGTGCTCGCCCTCGCCGAGGTGGTCGGCGCCACGAGCGAGGAGCTGCTCCAGGCGCTGCAGGCGGTGCGGGGCAGCCATCGGGTCACGAGCCAGAACCCCGAGGAGACCTTCCAGGCCCTCGAGAAGTTCGGTCGAGACCTCACCGAGGCGGCCCGACAGGGCAAGCTCGACCCCGTCATCGGCCGCGACGACGAGATCCGGCGTGTGATCCAGGTCCTGTCCCGCCGCACGAAGAACAACCCGGTGCTCATCGGCGAGCCCGGCGTCGGCAAGACGGCCATCGTCGAGGGGCTGGCGCGCCGGATCGTCGAGGGCGACGTGCCCGAAGGCTTGAAGGGCAAGCGGCTGATCGCGCTCGACCTGGCATCGATGGTGGCCGGCGCCAAGTACCGGGGTGAGTTCGAGGAGCGCCTGAAGGCGGTCCTCAAGGAGATCGCCGACTCCGGCGGCGAGGTCATCACCTTCATCGACGAGATGCACACCGTGGTCGGCGCCGGCGCCGCCGAGGGCGCGATGGACGCCGGCAACATGCTCAAGCCGATGCTCGCCCGAGGCGAGCTGCGCATGGTCGGCGCCACCACCCTCGACGAGTTCCGCAAGCACATCGAGAAGGACGCCGCCCTCGAGCGCCGCTTCCAGCAGGTCCTCGTCGGGCAGCCGACGGTGGAGGACACCATCGCGATCCTGCGCGGCCTCAAGGAGCGCTACGAGGTCCACCACGGCGTGCGCATCCAGGACGCCGCGCTCGTTGCCGCGGCGGTGCTCTCCGACCGCTACCTCACCGGCCGCTTCCTGCCGGACAAGGCCATCGACCTCATCGACGAGTCGGCGTCGCGCCTGCGCATCGAGATCGACTCGATGCCGACCGAGGTCGACGTGGTCGAGCGCCGGATCCGCCAGCTCGAGATCGAGCGGGTCGCGCTCGCCAAGGAGACCGACGCGGTGTCCCGAGAGCGTCTCGAGGCCCTCGACCGCGAGCTCGCCGACCTCCGCGAGAAGTCGAGCGGCATGAAGGCGCATTGGCAGGCCGAGAAGGAGCGCATCAGCGAGATCCAGGCCCTCAAGGAGGAGCTGGAGGCCAAGCGCTCCGAGGTCGACCGCGAGCTCGACCTCGAGCGCGCCGCCGAGATCCGCTACGGGCAGATGCCCGAGCTCGAGCGCCGGATCGACGAGGCGACCAAGCGGCTCGACGAGCTGCAGGGCGAGCAGCGCATGATGAAGACCGAGGTCGACGAGGAGGACGTCGCCGAAGTCGTCGGCAAGTGGACGGGCATCCCGGTCAGCCGCCTGATGGAGGGCGAGATGGCGAAGCTCGTCCGCATGGAGGACTCGCTGCACGAGCGGGTGGTCGGACAGGTCGAAGCCGTGCGCGCGGTCGCGAACGCCATCCGCCGCTCGCGCGCCGGGCTCTCCGACCCGAACCGGCCGATCGGTTCGTTCCTCTTCCTCGGTCCCACCGGCGTGGGCAAGACCGAGCTGGCGCGGGCGCTGGCCGACTTCCTCTTCGACGACGAGCGAGCGATCACGCGCATCGACATGTCCGAGTACATGGAGAAGCACTCGGTGGCCCGTCTCATCGGCGCCCCGCCCGGCTACGTCGGCTACGACGAGGGGGGTCAGCTCACCGAGACCGTCCGCCGCCGCCCGTACGCCGTGGTGCTGCTCGACGAGATCGAGAAGGCGCATCCCGACGTGTTCAACGTCCTGCTGCAGCTGCTCGACGACGGGCGCCTCACCGACGGCCAGGGCCGCACGATCGACTTCACGAACGTCGTGCTGATCATGACCTCGAACCTGCCCGGCGACCCGCGCGACTTCTTCAAGCCGGAGTTCATCAACCGGATCGACGACATCGTCCGGTTCCGTTCGCTGACCCGCGAGGATCTGCGCCAGATCGTCGACATCCAGCTGCGGGGCCTCGAGCGGCGCCTGGCGACGAGGCGCCTCGGCCTGGTCGTCACCGACGCCGCCAAGGAGCGCTTGGGCGACCTCGGCTACGACGAGGCCTACGGGGCGCGGCCCCTCAAGCGGCTGCTGCAGTCGGCCGTCGCCGACAAGCTGGCGGTTGCGCTCCTCGAGGGCCGTTTCAGCGAGGGCGACACCGTCACCGTCGACGCCGAGGGCGACGAGGTCGTGCTGCGCTGAGCGTCACTCGCCGACGTCGACCACGACGCGGTGGTCGGTGTCGGTGCGCAGCTCCTCGTCGTGCGCCACGCGGTCGCGGCCGGAGCGCACGACGATCCGCAACGCGTCGGGCCGGACCGTGGGCTGCGGGCGCACGTCGAGCCGGTAGCGCCCGTTCGCGGCGACCTCGCCCCGCAGCTGGATCCGCACCGTGACCGACCCGCCGGGCGGGATGCGGACCACGGCCTCGTGAACCCAGCGGCCGAGCTCCCGCTCGGTGCGCAGCGCGAGCGGCTCACCGTCGATCTCGGCGCCGAGGAGCGACAGCGCCGAGTAGACGCTGAGGATGAGCCGGCTCTCACCGGGTTCGGTGGGATCGTCGCCGACGCCGCCGATCACGTAGTGCGGGAGCCCGGCGGCCGGGGCGCGGTTGTCGAGCCGGATCGTCAGCTCGCCGGCGACCTCGTCGCTCCGCGGGTCGACCGTCGCGTCGTAGGTGACCGTGCGATCCAGGAACCAGTCGATCTTGTTGCCCGACCCGTTCTGCGTGACCACCGCGAGGAAGTCGCCCTCGACCGGGGGCAGGGCGCCGTCGAGCCCGAGGCGCTCGAAGAGGGCCTGTTCCCGGTCGTGGGCGCTGTGCAGGAAGAGGTGCCGGCCGGCGATCGCACCGCGAAGGGCGCTGGTGATGTCCGACGGGGGCGGGAGATCGGACGCCGTGATGCGGTCGAACACGGCGCGAGCGGCGTCGGCCAGGAAGTCGACCCGATCCGGCCGGTCGAAGCGCAGGTACTGCTCGTGCAGGAGGATGTCGCCGAGGTTGGTCGGAGTGAGCGGCTCCGGCCACTCGGGCACCCGGACCGGGCCGGTGAGCTGGAGGAGGGCGGCGAGCCCCACGTGGTCGACCACGATGACGCCGTCGACGGGCACGCCCCCGGCCTGAGGGTGGAGATCCTCGATCACCTCGCCGATGCTCGGGCCGTCGGGTGACATCGTGATGTTCTGCCACGTCCACTCGGGCGCGTAGCGGGCGTAGCGGGCGACGTAGTCGGGGGGTCCGGCGAGCCGGCGATCACCGCTGCCGCTCCGGTTCAGCTCCGCGGTGCGGCCGAGGGGCCCGAGATCGAGTGCGCCGTCCTCCGCGGTCAGGATCCCGTGGCTGCCGATGATCCCGCCGGCGGCGCGCGCCTCACTGGCGCCCATCAAGCCCACGAACCATCGACGCGGGCCGTCGGCGCCGAGCAGCCGGGGGAGGACGCGCAAGATCTCGAGTGATGTCGTCGTCGACGTGGCGGCGTCCTCGAGCCGGACGGCGAACGTCTCGACGGCGTCGGCCACCGGGGGCAGGAGCATCGCCGACCGCGCCCCCGCGAGGTCTTCGGTCGACGCCCGGAGCAGGCCGCTGATCTCGGCCAGCGCGCGCCGGGCGGCGGCGACCTCGTCCAGATCGAGCCGGCCCCGCCGCACCCGCAGGTCGTCGACCTCGATGTCGACCGCGACCTGGGCGGCCGCACCTGCGAGCTCCTCGCCGGAGCGGGCGACGGCCGACATGGCCCTCGCGTTCTGGGCGACCCCCGGGAGCAGGCGGGCCGGCCAGGCGGCGGCCACGTCCAGACGATGGCGGGCTCGCGCGAAGTGGAGCTCGGCCCGGGCCAGGGCCACCGTCGCATCAGCGAGGCGGCCGTCCCGAGCGGCCGCGAGACCGACGCGGGCGGCGTCGCCGGCCTCGTCGAGCTGCGCGCGGGCGGCCGCCGCCTGGACGCCGAAGAGCGCGGCGATCGCGCCGGCGGCGCCGGTGGCGGCGAGGGCGCCGACGAGCGCCGTGCGCCGGGGTCGGGCCCCCGCCCGGAGGAGGGCGGCGCCCCCGAGCCCGAGCACGAGGGCGCCGGCCACGACGACGCGAGCCGGTTCGCCGTCGGGCCAGCCGAGGTCGAGGAGCGCGACCCCGCTCCATCCCCCCGCCAGCGCCTTCGGCGCCGGGAGCCGGACGCCGATGGCGCCGACCCCGACGGCGGTCCCGAGCCCGAGGAACGCCGCCGGCAGGCCGCTCCCGCCCAGCACGGCCAGGAGCGCGACGGCGCCGGCGACGGCGAGGACGGCGCGCCGGCTGGCACCGGCGGCGGCCGCCGCGACCGCCACGACGAAGGCGATGACCAGCACCAGGTCCCACAGGGGGATGCCGGTGGGGGACGAGGGGATGAAGGTGGCGGCGACGGCCGGGAGGAGCAGGGCGACGAGGACCGCCTCCCGCCGCCGATCCCGCACGACGTGCGGGAAGCTCGAGTAGGCGGCGGCGACCGCGCCGAATGCCACACAGGCGAGGGTGATGCTGAGGACGACCACGCAGTGGCGCTACTTCTTCACCCAGCGGGCGCAAGCCTCGGCACGCTCGGCCGTTGTGTAGAAGTGCTGCGCCAGCTTCGTGCCGTGGAGGAGGTCGACCAGCGGGGCGTCGACGCCTCGCTGCCGGAACTCGGCATAGACCGCGGCGTAGCGCTTCTCGTCCCCGACGTTGGCGTCGACGAGGGGCGGTGGGGCGATGCCGAGGAACTCGGCCAGGGCCGTCGAACCGACCCGGCGCAGGTCCTCGTTGCGCAGGAGCAGCACGCGAGCGCGCTCACCGACGTACGTGGCGTAGCCGGCCTCGTGGTCGAACGGCTCACCGTAGACGTCGATGCCGAGGGACGGCTCGAAGTCCTCGTCGAACCAGCGGGCGTCGTCGGCGTGGTCCCGCCAGGTCCGGAAGCGCTCGACGAGGCCCTCGACCGTGGGCGGGTCGTGGAGTCGGCCGTGCTCGTCGAGTGCGAAGAAGCCGCGGCGCTCGCCGACCTGGAAGAACACCGACACGTCCTGGGCCACCGGTTCCCGGACGAGGGTGATGACGTCCCACGGCGCCTCGGCGGTGGGGGGCGCGTGGCGGGTGAGGTACTGGGCGGCGACGACGTGGCGCGAGGCCGCCGGTCGCGCCATCGTCCGGTACGAGCGCTCGCTCCGCTCGACGCGGTGGGGCTGCAGGTGGTGCACCTGCAGGACCGGCCGCTCGGGCAGATGGCGCCCGAGGGTGGCCAGGATGGTGGAGCTCCCGGTCTTGCCGATCGTGTAGACGACCACCGGCCGTCCGCGCGCCGCCGACCGGCGCACGGCCCGCACCGTCCGCCGCCGCGAACGTTCGTAGCGGGCGCGACCGATCAGCTTGTCGAACACTGCCAGTGCAACGCGATCGCGGCCGGGTTCTTGCGGTCGTCGGCCCAAACGGGCGAACCGGCGTGAACGGCGTGCGGACGCGGGAACGAACCGGTCACGCCATCGTGGTCCTGAACCTCCCGGTGCCCGACGACCGGCGGGTGTGGGCGCAGGCGGTGGCGTTGCGCGACGTCGGGACGCCCGTCCACGTGCTGTGCCCGGCCATGCACGGGCACCGCCCGGGCCACGCGACCGTCGACGGGATCCACGTTCGGTACCTTCGCACCTTCGAGGGCCGGGGCCTGCCGGGGGTGGCGGCCGAGGGCCTCTGGAACACCGTGCTCTGCCTGACCGCGCTGCCGGCGCTGCTGCGGCTGCGGCTGGCGTCGCTGCAGGTGTGCAACCCGCCGGACACGCTGTTCCCGATGCTGGTCCTGGCCCGTCTCGCCGGCCTGCGCACGATCTACGACCAGCACGACGTCGCGCCCGCGATGGCGAGCGCGCGACCGAGGTTCGGCGCCCTCCGCGGGCTCTTCGAGCTCTTCGAGCGGCTGACCGTGCGGGCCGCCCACGCCGTGCTGACGACGAGCGAGGAGCAGGCCCGCCGGCTCGGTGACCGCTACGGGATCGACGCGACCATCGTCCGCTCGTCGACCCACGGGGCCGGTCCGGCAGCGGCGGCGGCTCGGCGCTCCGGGGCGCAGGTCCGTCTCGGCTACCTCGGGGTCGTCGGCGAGCAGGAGGGCCTCGAGGACCTCCTCGATGCGGTGGCCAAGGTCCGGGCCGACGGTCGGGATGAGGTCACCGTCGCCATCGCCGGCGACGGGCCGTACCTGCCGGCGGTGCGTCGCCACGCGGAGCGCCTGGGCCTCGGCGCGGCGGTGACCTTCGAAGGCTGGCTGCAAGGTTCCGCACTCGAGGAGTTCCTCGCCGGTCTCGACGCCATGGTCGTGTCGGATCCGGGCTCGGAGTACAACCACCACTGCGCGATGAACAAGGTGATGGAAGCGATGGCCCGCGGCCTGCCGCTGATCATGCGCCCGCTCCGCGAGAACCTGAACCTGGCGGGCGACCACCCGTGGGTCGCCCGCGGCTGGGCCATCGACGATCTGGCGCAGGCGATCGTGGCCTTCGCCGACGCCGACGCCGATCTCCGCCGCGCCGAGGGAGTCGCCCTTCGCGAGCGGTACGAGTCGGACCTGGCGTGGCCGGATCACGCCCGGCGCTATCTGGCCGCCGTGGTGCCGGGATGAGCGGCGGTCGCCGGCTCGGCTACCTCTCGGGCGCGCTGCGCGTGTCCACGAAGCCCGACGTGGGGGCGCACGGTCCTCGCTCGCACGTCGTCGGGTTCTCGCGAGCGCTCGAGCGCGGCGGATGGGACGTCCGGCCGTTCATCGTCGGCGACACCGAACGCGCCCAGCGCCTGGCGCCGGCCGGGCGGACCGAGGCGGTCCAGGGTCGGTGGCACCGCAAGCTGGCCACCGACGGCGTCCGCATCGGAGCGGGGCTCGTCAACGCTCGGCGCGCGCAACAGGTTCTCGCCGGCGAGGTCGACGTCGTCTACGAACGCTTCGCGTCGTTCCAGGCCCTGGGCGCGCCGTTCCAGCGGCGCGGCATCCCGTGGGTGCTGGAGACGAGCGGCCCGTTCTTCCACGAGGCGAAGGTGGAGCGTGAGCGGCTGGTGCTGCAGGCGCTGGCGCGGCGGATGGAGCTGCGCGCCTACCTCCGGTGCGACGTGCTCGTGTGCGTGAGCGAGCCGCTCCGGGCGATCCTGGTCGAGCTCGGCGTCCCCGCCGAGCGCACGTTCGTGCTGCCGAACGGCGTCGATCCCGATCGCTTCGCCCTGAACGGTCACACCCCGTCCGACACCGACGAGCTCACCGTCGGCTACGTCGGCAGCCTGCTCGGCTGGCAGGGCGTGGAGACGCTCGTCGACGCCGTCGGGGTGGCCCGGGGGCGGGGGGTGCCGGTCCGGGCGATCATCGTCG
>Ga0247717_1000473_pt1 | contig 12237 bp, 12 predicted proteins | sample 24E_NmetaG_FD_189047 | JGI IMG/M metagenome (GOLD analysis project Ga0247717, IMG submission 189047) | Soil microbial communities from hillslope of Landscape Evolution Observatory, University of Arizona, Oracle, AZ, United States - 2-4-E_N | ecosystem: Engineered > Artificial ecosystem >... | reverse complement strand
GCAACGAGACGCGGGGCCTCAGCCGCGGGCTGCGGGCGCTGGCCGACGTCACGGTCCGCATCCCCATCGGCGGCACCGCCTCGTCGCTCAACGTGGCGGTGGCCGCCGGGATCGTCCTCCATGACCTGGCTCGACGGCTACGTCCCTGACGGGGCGGAGGAGGCGGCCGACGTGGCCCGCCTCGCCGCCGCCCTCGCCGCCGGCGACGTGTGGTCGCGGTCGGCGCCGCTGCACGTGACCGGATCGGCCATCGTCGTCCACCCGCCGACCGGCCGGGTGCTGCTGCGCTGGCACGAGCGCTACCAGCTGTGGAACCACGTGGGCGGCCATGCCGACGACGACGAGCGCCACCCGTGGGACACCGCGCTACGGGAAGCCGTCGAGGAGACCGGCCTCCGCGACCTGCGGCCGTGGCCCGGCCCCGAGCCGGCGATCGCGTTCGTGCAGATCGTGCCCGTTCCCGCGGCGCGCGGGGAGCGCGACCACGAGCACGCCGACGTCTGCTACGTGCTGGCCACCGACGACCCCGAGGCCACCGTCGACGAGCACGACGACGCCGAGCTGCGCTGGCTCCCCGTGGCCGAGGCGCGGACGATGGTCAACGACCACGTCGCCGCGCTGCTCGACCGCGCCGCCCGCAGCCTCTGATGTTTCTTGGAGCAAACGAACGTGCTCTACGCGTCTCGCTGCTCCAAGAACCGATCGAGGCCTATGCGACGTCCTGGCGCTGGAGGCGGCGGGTGGTGAGGACGGCGGTGACGGCGAGGACGGCCATGGGGGTCAGGACGGCCACCGGCATCGACGACTCGAAGAGCCGCTCGGGCCCGTCGGCGAGGCGAGCGAGGAGCGACACCGTGTGCGAGCGGATCGACAGCGCCTCGGTGCCGTCGCCGGCCCGGGCGATGAACCCCTCCCACACGAGGACGTAGGCGAGCCCCCACGCCATCGCCCGCTTGACCCGCAGCCCGAGGAACGTGAACACCCCGGCGTAGGCGGCGCTGGCGGCGGCGCAGGCAGCGATGGTCGCGCCCACCAGCGCGCCGCCGGCGCCGGTGGCCATCGCCGCGAGTGCCATCGGCACCACGACCACGGGGAGGCTCACCGAGAGGGCGGCGAGCAGGGCCGCCACCGCCAGGTGCCATCGCGGGACGGGCCGCAGCCACAGGTAGACGAGGGTGCCGTCCTCGTTCGGGTCGCCCAGCACCGCGGACGCGAGGACGAGGGTCACCACCGGCACGATGAGGGCGAGACCGAGGTTGGCCACCATCAACGTGCCGTCGTCGAGGGGATCGGCGCCCTCGGCCCGCCCGATGGCGAAACCGACGACGACGGCGACCGCGCCGAGGGCGAGCAGGCCGAGCAGCCGCCCGCGGGTGGCGATCGACGAGACGAAGAGCCGGTAGAGCGATCCCACGTCAGCCCGCTCGTCCGACGAGGTAGCGGAACACGCTCTCGAGGTCGTCGTCGAGCGGCACCACCTCGAGCAGGTGGGCGCCGGTCCTGGCGGCGGCCGGCGCCACCTCGGCCCGGAAGGCAGCGGCGTCGACGGTGTCGACCACGACGGTGTCGCCGTCCTGTACCAGAACCCCGATCACGGTGCGGGCCGCCAGCAGCGCACCGGCGAGCTCGTGCGGCTTGTCGGTGCGCACCCGCACGCGGTGCGGCCGGTCGTCCATCAGCTCGCGGATGGCGTGGAAGTCGCCCTCAGCAGCCAGCCGTCCGTTGCTCATCACCAGCACCCTCGAGCCGAACCGCTCGACCTCGTCGAGCACGTGGCTGGACACCAGCACGCAGCGGCCCTCGTCGCCGAGACGCCGGAACAGCTCGATGAGGTGGAGCCGCTGGCGGGGGTCGAGCCCCTCGAGCGGCTCGTCGAGGACCACCACCTCGGGGTCGTGCACGATGGCCTGGGCGACCTTGATGCGCTGCCGCATGCCCTTCGAGTACGACCGCAGCGGGCGCCGGTCGTCGGGGTCGAGCTCGACCAGCCGGATAGCCGCCTCGGCCGAGCGCCCGGGATCGGGCAGGCCGTGCAGGCGTGCCGCCAGCTCGACGAAGCGCCGGCCCGAGAGCGCCTCGAGCATCGCCTCCTGCTGCGGGACCAGCCCGAGCCGCCGGTACAGCGCCGGGTTGTCGTTGGGGTCCTCGCCGAGCAGCCGCACCGTGCCCTGCGACGGGCGGGTCAGGCCGCACAGCAGACGCAGGATCGTGGACTTGCCGGCGCCGTTCGGCCCGAGCAGGGCGGTCACCCCGAGGTCGAGGGTGAACGAGACGTCGGTCACGGCGACGACGTCGCCGAACCACTTGGTCGCGTTGACGACCTCGACGGGCGCCGTCACCGGGCCACCGTCAGCTGCTGGTAGCGCCACCAGACGACGGCGGCGGCGCCGATCACCCAGGTGAAGACCCCGGCGACGAGCGACGCGGTGGCCAGCGTCGGCTCGGATCCCAGCTCGCCGTAGATGCGCTGGACCAGCTCGAAGGGGAGGAACGCCAGGTTGAGCAGGTAGAGGCGGCGGTCGAAGTCGGCGCCTTCCACCAGCGCGCTCGTCACGGAGCTCGACACGAGGAGGGTCAGGATCACCCCCGCCGACGCCACCGCCCGGCGGTCGGTGAGGCTGGCGGCGGCGAGGGACACCGCGGTGTAGATGGCGGCGACGACGAGGCCGGCGACGAGCGTGCGCACGAGGACGAGCGCGAAGTCGGCCACGGTCTCGGGCCCCACGTCGATCAGCGTTCGCCCGATGAGGAGCAGCAGCTGCGGGCCGAGGGTCACGAGCAGCAGCACCGGCAGCACGGCGAGCACCTTCGCGAGGAGGTACGTCTCGCGGGTCAGGGGCGACGCCAGGTACATGCCGAGCATCCCGTTGCGGCGATCGGAGCACAGCACCTCGGGTCCGACGATGGCCACGAAGAGGACGATGGCGGCGGTGATGTTGCCGAAGTAGTCGGCGTAGCCGGGGATGGCGTCGAGATCGCCGGTGATCTCGTCGGGGATGATCGCGGCGATGCCGAGGAACACCGCCGCCGGCAGGTAGGCGATGCCCACGGTCGCGATCGGCAGCAGCTTCGCCCAGAACGTCCGCCGCAGCCCGAGACCGCGGAGGATCGAGTGGACGGCGAGGCTGCGGACGCTGGCTCGCACCCCGAGTCGCTCGCCGTCGTAGGCGCGGTAGCCCTGCTCGTAGATGTGCGCGGCGCGGTCGGTCACGAGGTGCCCATCTCAGACGGCCGTCCCGGCGGCGAGGAACACGTCCTCGAGGGTCGCGGTCCGGCGCTGGAGCCGGCGGATGCCGATCGCCAGCTCCGCGCAGGCGTCGCGCACGGCGTCGACGACGGCCAGCTCCTCGCCGGTCACCGCCAGCCGGAGGCCGACCACCTCGACCTCGAGGCCGGCGGCGCGGAGCCGCGCCGCGAGCGCCTCGACGTCGCCGTCGGGCTCGACGATGAACGCGCCGCCGCCCCCGCGGAGCTCGTCGAGCCGGCCCGAGGTGACGACGGTGCCCGCCGAGAGGATGAGCACGCCGTCGCACACCCGCTCGACCTCCTCGAGCAGGTGGGACGAGAGGATCACGGAGATGCCGAAGTCGGTCCCGATCCGGCGGATGAGCTGCAGCATGGCGTCGCGCTGCATCGGGTCGAGGCCGTTGGTCGGCTCGTCGAGCAGGAGCAGTGCCGGGTCGTGAGCGAGCGCGGCGGCCAGCTTGACCCGCTGCTTCTGCCCGGTCGACATCGTCCCGATCGGCCGGAACCGCTCCTCGCCCAGGCCCACGTGCCACAGCGCGTCGCTGGCCCGGCCCACTGCGGCCTTCCGGGGCAGGCCGTGCACCTCGGCCAGGTGGCGGACGAGATCGTGGGCCCGCACGTCGCCGGGCAGGGCTTCGTGCTCGGGCGCGTACCCGAGCCGGGCCCGCACCTCGGGGCCGGCCGTCGTGGGATCGAGACCGAGCACCTGGATGCGGCCCTCGTCCTGGCGATGGAGCCCGAGGATCAGCCCGAGCAGGGTCGTCTTGCCGGCCCCGTTGGCGCCGAGCAGTCCGGTCACGCCGGGCCCGATCTCGGCGTCGACCCCGGCGAGGGCGAGGGTCGAGCCCCACCGCTTCACCACGCCCTTGGCGCGGACGACGATGTCGGTCATGGACCCGTGACCGTATCGGCCACGTCGATCAGTGCTTCGGTGCGGTCGCCGGGATGTAGACGACAAGCTGCATCCCCGGCTGGTCGAGCACTCCGAGCCGGTGATGGTCGTAGGTGACCCGTCCGAGGTCGGGGCGGTCGAAGACGCGCCGCGTCGTCACGAACGGCGAGACGTCGTTCGCGTCCCAGAGCGCGGCGAACGCAGGTGACTCGCGCTGCAGCCGCTCGACGACTCCTTCGATGGCCGGGTCGTCGGGCCAGTCCGTGCGGTGGAGCCGGAACTGGGCGACGAGTCGGACGAGCTCCTCGTCGTGGTCGGCCATGAGCCTTCCGAGGTCGGCGTCGAGGAACACCAGCTCGAGAAGGTTCGGGGCCTCGAACGTCTCGAGCTTCGGGAAGAGGCGCACCTCGGCCGCGTTCCAGGCGACGATGTTCCAGCACCGGTCCAGGAGGTAAGCGGGGTTCGGCTCGAGCTCGTCCAGCAACGTCAGGAGTGCGGCGGTCACCTGTGCCGACTCGTCGGTCGCCGCCACCCGGTAGCCGGCAAGCGCGAACAGGTGGGTGCGCTCGGCGTGGCCGAGCCGCAAGGCCCGGGCGAGCGACGTCAGCACGTCGGGTGAGACCGCATGGGCGTGTCCCTGCTCGAGCTTTGCGAGCCAGGACACCGTCACGCCCGCCAGCGACGCCAGCTCCTCGCGCCGGAGTCCCGGTGTGCGACGACGGTCAGCGGGGAACCCGGCTGCGACCGGGTCGACACGCGCCCGCCGCGACCGGAGGAACGCCCCGACCTCCGCAGCTCGCACGCGGCGAAGGTAGTACTGGCAGTGCCACTCTCAGCGGAGGCTGTCGGAGCCGGCTGCGCCCGTGCGAGCATCGTTCGCATGACCACGAACGAGCTCCCCGAGGGCACCAGCGCCGTCTTCGTCTCGGAGAACCCCGGCCGCGACGTGCAGCGAGTGGGCACGGCTCGGGTCCTCGGTGAGGACATCACGAAGGTGCACGACCCGGTCTGGGGCGTGGTGGGCACCCTGGGCGACAGCCAGTGCTACCTCGGCGTGAACGAGAAGGTCGCCGCCGTCCAGGCGGCGCTGGCGCGGCGCGTCCACGCTGAGGACCTTCCCATCCGGTTGATCGCACCGGGCTTCACGATGGGCGTCTCGGACGGGCAGCTCAACGGCACCGATCGCATGCGCTACTCGCTCATCGGCCGCGAGCTGGTGAACGACAGCACCGACATGCACCTGCGGGCGAACGAGGTCGCTGGCCTGATCGCGGTCGTGGCGTGCGACAAGCCGCCGGTCGGCACGCTCGCCGCGATCCTGGAGCACAACGCGCCGGCGGTGCTGCTCTCCGACGGCTCCATCCGGCCCGGCGTCGACCCGACGACGGGGGCGCGCATCGACCTGGTCGACGCCTTCCAGGTCGCCGGTGATCCCGACCCGGCCACCCGCGCCCGATACGCGGTGCATGCGTGCCCCGGCATCGGGAGCTGCGGCGGGATGTTCACCTACAACACGATGCAGACGTTCATGGCGGTCCTCGGCATGGAGCCGCTGCACATGGTGGCGCCCGCGTCCGACGATGCCCGGCGGACGACGGTGTTCCCCGACGAGCTCGTCGACTGCATCGTGACCATGACGAAGCAGGGCATCTGTCCCCGCGACATCGTCACCCCGGCGGCGCTCCGCAACGCGCTGACGGTCACGATCGCCATGGGCGGGTCGACGAACGTCGCCCTGCACAGCGTCGAGATCGCCCGTGCGGCCGGTCTCGATCTCTGGAACGACGTGATCAGCCAGCGCGAGTTCAACGATCTCGCCCGCCGGCTGCCCGTCCTCGTGAACATGCGGCCGTTCGGCGCGTACTCGATGGTCGACATCGACGCCAAGGGCGGCCTGCAGGTCGTTGTGAAGGAGCTTCTCGACGCCGGCATGCTCGACGGTGGGGCGATGACGTGCACGGGCGAGACCCTCGCCGCCCAGGTCGCCCGGCTCGACCCGCCGGCGCCGGACGGCGACGTGATCCACACGGTGGCTACGCCGTTCAAGGACACCGGCGGGCTGCGCCTGCTCGGCGGCAACCTGGCACCCGACGGTGGCGCCATCCTCAAAGTCGCCGGTGTCGAGGGTGGGATCACCGACGGTCGGTTCACCGGCCGGGCGCGGGTGTTCAACGGTGAGGACGCGCTCGTCACCGCCCTCGAGGACGACCCCGACTCCTTCGCCGACCACGACATGGTTGTCATCCGCTACCTCGGTCCGCGCGGCGCGCCGGGCATGCCCGAGCTGCTCGACCCGACGTCGCGGATGACGACGCTGTGCCGCCAGCGCAACATCACGATCGCGCTCATGACCGATGCCCGGTTCTCGGGCGGCTCCGTCGGCCTCGTCATCGGCCACGTGGCGCCCGAGGCGTACCTCGGCGGGCCGATCGCCCTCATCGAGGACGGCGACACCATCGTCGTCGACCTCAACACCGACCACCTCGACTGCACCGAGCTGGACGACGCCGACGTGGCCGCCGCCCGCGTCGCGGCGTGGCGGGCCGCCGCCGACGCCAACGGCGGCGAGCACCCCGACGCCACCCCGGTGACCAGCCGGGTCCTGCGCCGCATGCGCGCCACCGCCCAGCCCGCCCTCCGCGGCGGCGGGATGAACGACCAGCCCGCATGACCGACGTCTTGTGGCGGTTCCTTTCGCTGGGCGAAAGGAACCGCCACAAGACGTCAGGCCCAGAGGCCGCTCGAGCGGGCCTCGGGCAGCATGAGGTCAGCGGCGCCGGACCGGGCGGCGGTGGAGGAGACGTCGTGGTGGTCCACGGCGAGCACGGTCACGTGGGGGCCCGCGGGGACGGGATGGTCGAGCCGGCGGGCGACGGCGAGGCGGGGGAGCCGGGCCAGGGCGGCGTCGCGCTCGGCGGCCGACCCGCCGTAGAACGACGGATCGAGCACCTGGGTCCACTTGTCGGCGCCCAGCACCAGCCACCCGTAGCCGGCGGCGATGTCGGCCAGGAGCCGGGATTCGGTCACCACGACGCCCAGCCACGGCCGGGTGGCGGCGACCGCCCGGAGCACCCCGGCCCGCTCCTCGACCGTCGGGCGCAGGACCGTCTCCTTGCCGAGCGCCGACCGTGACAGCACCAGGTCGACCCGCTCCAGGCCACACTGCCGGACCGCCGCCTCCGCCATCGCCAGGTGAGCGACGGTCGGGGGGTTGTAGGAACCGGGAAACGCTGCCACACTGTTCACGCCATGTCCCCCCGCGACCTCCTCGTAATCATCACCTAAGCACGCCGCCCCCACCCGCGCGACGTGCCACGACCTCCCAACCGGGAGGTCGTTTCAGTTTTCCGGCGCAAGAAGGAAGAGCACGCGATGAAGCTGACCGGGGCGCAAGCCCTCATCAAGAGTCTCGAGATGGAAGGCGTCGAAGTCATGTTCGGGCTGCCGGGCGGCTGCATCCTCCCCGCCTACGACCCGATCATCGACTCCTCGATCCGACACATCCTCGTGCGCCACGAGCAGGGCGCCGGCCACATGGCCGAGGGCTACGCCCACGTGACGGGACGACCCGGCGTCGCCATGGTGACGAGCGGCCCCGCCGCCACCAACCTCGTGACCCCCCTGTGCGACGCCTACATGGACTCGATCCCGATGGTGGCCATCACCGGCCAGGTGGGCACGGCGGCGATCGGCACCGACGCCTTCCAGGAGTGCGACACGGTGGGGATCACCCGCAGCGTGACCAAGCACAACGAGCTGGTCATGTCGCCCGAGGACCTGCCCCGGGTCGTGAAGGAGGCGTTCCACATCGCCACCACCGGCCGGCCCGGGCCCGTCCTCATCGACGTCCCGAAGGACGTCCTCCAGAACGAGATGGAGTGGTACTGGCCCGAGTCGGTCGACCTCCCCGGCTACAAGCCGAGCACCCGGGGCCACCCCCGCATGATCCGCGAGGCCGCCAAGCTGATGCTGCAGGCGCGCCGGCCGGTCATCTACGCCGGCGGCGGGATCCTCAAGGCCCGCGCCGCCGAGGCGCTGCGGGAGCTGGCCGAGCTCACCGACATCCACGTCGTGACCACCCTCATGGCGCGGGGTGCCTTCCCCGACGACCACCAGCTGGCCCTCGGCATGCCGGGCATGCACGGCAACTACACGGCCGTCACCGCCATGCAGCGCTCCGACCTGCTCATCGCGCTCGGCTCCCGCTTCGACGACCGCGTCACCGGGAAGGTCGACGCCTTCGCCCCCGACGCCAAGATCATCCACGTCGACGTCGACCCCGCCGAGCTCGGGAAGGTCCGCAAGCCGGACGTGCCGATCGTGGGCGACTGCCGCCTGGTCATCGAGGAGCTCGTCACCGCCGTGCGGGACCTGCTCAACGGCGGCGAGTCGTTCCCCGACCGGACCGAGTGGCGCCAGACCCTCAGCGGCTGGCAGGAGAAGTACCCGCTCGCGTACGAGCCGGCCGAGGAGGGCGACCTCCTCAAGCCGCAGTACGTGCTCGAGTGCCTGCGGGACTCCGCCCCCGACGACTGCATCGTCGCGTCGGGTGTCGGCCAGCACCAGATGTGGACCTCGCAGTACTGGGGCTTCAACCACCCGTACACGTTCGTGAACTCCGGTGGGCTCGGGACGATGGGCTTCAGCGTCCCCGCCGCCATCGGGGCGAAGGTCGGCCGTCCCGACAAGATGGTCTGGGCCATCGACGGCGACGGCTGCTTCCAGATGACGGCACAGGAGCTCGTCACCGCGAGCGTCGAGCGCATCCCGATCAAGGTCGCGATCCTCAACAACGCCTACCTCGGGATGGTCCGCCAGTGGCAGGAGATGTTCTACGAGGAGCGCTACAGCGAGGTGTACCTCTCCCACGACGTGCCCGACTACGTGAAGTGGGCCGAGGCCATGGGGTGTGTGGCGTTCCGGGCCGAGTCGCCCGAGGAGGTCCAGCCGGTCATCGACAAGGCCAACGAGATCAACGATCGACCGGTCGTCGTCGAGTTCCGCACCGACTCGCGCGAGAAGGTCTTCCCCATGGTCGCCGCCGGCCAGAGCAACGACGACATCGTCGTCCCCCCGTTCCAGGCGGGTCCTCACGGCAAGGGTGGTGACTGAGATGGGAGAGGTGACCCACCACACGCTGTCGGTGCTGGTCGAGAACCGGGCCGGGGTGCTCGCTCGGGTCGCGGGCCTGTTCGCACGCCGCGGCTACAACATCAACTCGCTCGCGGTGGCCCCGACCGACGACGAGCGGTTCAGCCGGATCACGATCGTCGTCGACGCCGAGTCGGCGCCGCTCGAGCAGATCACCAAGCAGCTGTTCAAGCTCATCAACGTGGTGAAGATCAGCGAGCTGCACCCCGAGGACTCGATCGAGCGCGAGCTGCTGCTGTGCACGGTCAAGGCCCCACAGGATCTCCGCAGCAAGGTGATCGAGCTCGTCCAGGTGTTCGAGGGTCGGATCCTGGGGGTCGGTCACGACGAGCTCACGGTCTCCCTCGACGGCCAGCCCACCAAGATCGACGACTTCGAGGAGCTCTTGCGCCCCTACGGGATCGTCGAGCTCCAGCGCACCGGCCGCGTGGCGCTTCCCAAGCTGGAGCGCACGCCGGCCCGACTGCGCTCCGTCCGATCCAACAAGGCAGGATGAACGAATGGCACAACAGTCCCGGCCCCCGGCCCCGGTCCTCTACGACAAGGACGCCGACCAGAGCCTCATCGCCGGCCGCAAGGTGGCGGTGATCGGCTACGGCTCCCAGGGGCATGCCCACGCCCTCAACCTGAAGGACTCCGGGGTCGACGTGCGCGTCGGTCTGCGGGAGGGGTCCAGCTCGAAGAAGAAGGCCGAGGAGGCGGGCCTGCGGGTCCTGCCCATCGCCGAGGCGACCGCCGAGGCCGACGTCGTGATGATCCTGCTGCCGGACACGGAGCAGCGAGACGTCTACGAGCACGACATCGCCCCGAACCTGGACGCCGGCGACGCCGTGCTCTTCGCCCACGGGTTCAACATCCGGTTCGAGCAGATCAAGCCCGATCCGAGCATCGACGTGGCCATGGTCGCGCCCAAGGGACCGGGCCACCTGGTGCGGCGCGCCTATCAGGAGGGCGGCGGCGTGCCGTGCCTCATCGCCGTCGCGCAGGACGCCACCGGCAAGGCGCGGGAGCTGGCGCTGTCCTACGCCGGCGCCATCGGCGGCGCTCGCGCCGGCGTGCTCGAGACGACGTTCGAGGAGGAGACCGAGACCGATCTCTTCGGCGAGCAGGTCGTGCTCTGCGGCGGGCTCACGTCGCTGGTGCAGGCGGGGTTCGAGACACTGGTCGAAGCCGGCTACCAGCCGGAGTCGGCGTACTTCGAGTGCCTGCACGAGGTGAAGCTCATCGTGGATCTCATGTACGAGCAGGGGATCGCCGGCATGCGCTACTCCATCTCCGACACCGCCGAGTACGGCGACGTCACCCGGGGCCCGCGCATCATCAACGAGACCGTCAAGGCCGAGATGAAGAAGATCCTCACCGAGATCCAGAGCGGGGCGTTCGCCGAGGAGTGGATCGCCGAGTCCCGCGGTGGTCGCAAGCGGTTCAACGAGCTGCGGGAGGCCGGCAAGCGCCACCCGATCGAGGTCGTCGGCAAGCAGCTGCGGTCGATGATGCCCTGGATCAGCGAGGGCAAGCAGTCGGTCGAGGAGGCCTCGGGCGGCGCGCTCGACTGATCTGCGCAGCACGCGCGTCGCCCTCGCAACCTGTGCTCGGCTCCCGGACGGGGACCCCGAGACGGCGCGGCTCGGGTTCGAGCCGGCCGTGTGGGACGACGCGGCGGTCGACTGGTCTCGCTACGACCTCGTGGTGATCCGGTCGACGTGGGACTACACGGGCAAGGTCGACGCGTTCCTCGCCTGGGCCGACTCGGTGCCCCGGCTCCTCAACCCCGCCGACGTGGTCCGGTGGAACCACGACAAGCGGTACCTGGCGGCGCTGCAGGCGAAGGGCGTGCCGACGGTGCCGACGGCGTTTCTGGCCCCCGGTGAGCCCGTCGATCTCACCGAGGACCGGCGCTACGTGGTCAAGCCGACGGTGTCCGCCGGTGCGAACGACACCATGGCCGGCGACGCCGGGGCGGTGATGCGCCACGTGCGGTCGCTGCACCGGTCGGGCCGGACGGCAATGGTGCAGCCGTACCTCGAGGGCATCGATGAGCGGGGCGAGACGGCGATCGTCTACATCGCCGACGCCTTCAGCCACGCGGCCGGGAAGCGGCCGGTGCTCGGTCACGCCCGGTTCCCCGACGGCACGCTGGAGCCTGAGCACGTCACGCCGCGGGACGCCACGACGGCCGAGCTGGACCTCGCCGAGCAGGTGCTCGACACCATCCCCTTCGATCGCTCGAGCTTGCTCTACGCCCGTGTCGATCTGATCCCCGGCCCCGACGGTGACCCCGTTCTTCTCGAGCTCGAGCTGATCGAGCCGTCACTGTTCCTCGACCAGTCGCCCGGTGGTCGCGCCGCGGCTCGTTTCGCCGCGTCCATCTCTGCCGTTCTTGCGTAGATCAGGACCGGCCGCCGGCACTGATCTACGCAAGAACGGCAGCATTCGCGGGGGCGGGTGCCCGTACCCTCGCTGACCATGGGTCCGCATCGGCGCCTGCTCGCCGTCCTCGTCGCCGGTCAGGTGCTCGGTGGGGCGGCGACGGCGGCCGGCATCGCGGTGGCGACGATCCTCGCCAAGGATCTCCTCGGAGGTGACTCCCTCGCCGGCCTCGCCTTCGCCGGCTCGACCTTCGGCGCGGCGGCGGCGGCCGTGCCCCTCGCCCGCCGGACGGCGCGGCGGGGACGGCGCTCGGGCCTGACGGTCGGCTACCTCGTGGGCGGCGTGGGCGCCGTGCTCTGCGTGGTCGCCGCCGAGGTCGAGTGGTTCCCCATCCTCCTCGCCGGTCTGTTCCTCTTCGGGGCCGGCAACGCCGCCAACCTCCTCGCCCGCTACGCCGCCGCCGACCTCGCGCCGCCCGAGCGGCGGGCGCGGTCGATCTCGATCGTCGTGTTCGCCACCACCGTCGGGGCGGTGGCGGGACCCAACCTGCTCGACCCGTCGGGCCGGCTCGCCGAGGC
>Ga0247717_1000471_pt1 | contig 12247 bp, 14 predicted proteins | sample 24E_NmetaG_FD_189047 | JGI IMG/M metagenome (GOLD analysis project Ga0247717, IMG submission 189047) | Soil microbial communities from hillslope of Landscape Evolution Observatory, University of Arizona, Oracle, AZ, United States - 2-4-E_N | ecosystem: Engineered > Artificial ecosystem >... | reverse complement strand
GTTCGGGGTCAGTTGCGGCGGACCTCGCGGAACGGGACGTCGGCGTCGGCGCTCGGCTCCTTCGGGAGGCCCAGCACCCGCTCGCCGATGATGTTGTGCTGCACCTCGTCGGTGCCACCGGCGATGGAGACGGCGGGGACCGACACGAGGATCTCGTGCACGACGTCGCCGGCCAGCATGGCGTGGGCGCCGTGCAGCGCGGTGTGGGCCTGGGCCGAGAGCCGCGCCACCTCCGACGCCGCCAGCTTGGCCAGCGAACCTTCGGGACCGGGCGGCCTGCCCTGACGCCGCGCCGCCTGCGCGCGCGCCGCGTTCCACCGCATCGTGCGCTCCCGCACGACGACCTGGGCGATCCGCTGCCGGGTGACGGGATCATCGCTGTGTGCCGCGGCGACGAGGTCGGCCCGGCCCGCCCGCTGCGGGTACCAGACGTAGGTCTGCGCGTACGCCTCCGCCTCGGCGCGCGCCTCGGCCGCGCACCGACCGGCCGCCGCTTCGGGCACGAACGCGAGGCGCGCTGCCGCCATCGTCCGCTCGAACATGAGCGTCGTGAGCGCCACCGCCCAGCCCCCGCCGACCTCGCCGACGACGTTGGCGTGCGGCACCCGGGCGTCCGACAGGAACACCTCGTTGAACGAGGAGTAGTCGTTCATCTGGCGGAGCGGGCGCACCTCGACGCCGGGCTGGCGCATGGGCAGCGCGAACCAGGTGATGCCGCGGTGCTTGGGCACGTCCCAGTCGGTCCGGGCCAGGAGCATGCCGTAGTCGGCCTTGACCGCCCCCGTGTTCCACACCTTCTGGCCGCTCACCACCCACTCGTCGCCGTCACGATCGGCCCGGGTGGTCAGCCCGGCGAGGTCGGAACCGCTCCCCGGCTCGCTGAACAGCTGGCACCAGGTGTGCTCGCCGGTGATCGCCGGCCGCAGGAGCCGGCCGCGGACGTCGTCGGAGCCGTGCTCGAGGATCGTCGGTGCCGCCAGCGACATCGCCGACCCGCCGGCGGTTCCGACGGCGCCGGACCGGGCGAACTCCTCGCGCACGACCGCGGCGTCGGCTTCGGCGAGGCCCCGGCCGAACCACTCGACAGGCCACGTGGGGCATCCCCACCCGGAGTCGGCGAGGAGCTCCCGCCACTCGCGCAGCGGCCGGTCGGGCTCCCAGGTGGCGGCGAGCCAGGCAGCGACGTCCTCACGAGTAGGCAGCGAAGATCTCCTCGATCGCCTTGAGCTGCCCGCCCGACGTGGACGACGGCACGACGATGGGGGTCGACACGCCGGCGTCGAACCACGCCTCGATCCCGTCACGCACCTGCGCCGCCGAGCCCGAGAGCGTGCAGTCGTCGAGCCAGGCGTCGGTCATGCACCGGCTCACGGCCTCGCGGTCGCCGGCGGCGAGGGCCTTCTCGATGCCCTCCATCTCCTCGACGTAGCCGGCTTCCTTCCAGTAGTTCCGGTAGTTGGGCAGGGCGACGTAGCCGGTGAGCGTCTTGCGGTTCACGGCGCGGGCGGCGTCACGGTCGTCGTCGATGACGGTGGGGATCATGTTGCCGACGTAGAAGCCGCCCTCGATCCGGTCGGCCGGCACCACCTGCAGCGAGCTCCGCATGTGGCTGCGGGCGGCGTTGGCCCACACCGCGCCGTCGGCGATCTCCACCGCCAGCTGCAGCATCTTCGTGCGCAGCGTGGCCAGGACGATCGGCGGGCAGGCGTTGTCACCGATGACCTTGCGGATGGTCTCGACGTAGGCCCGGGTGTCGGCCAGCGGCTTGCCGGGGGTGACGCCGAGGCGCTGGTGCACCGGGCCGTGGCTCACGCCGAGGCCGAGGTGGAAGCGGCCGCCGGTGACCTCGGCGAGATACGACGCCGTCTGTGCGACGTCGGCGGCCGGCCGGAGGTAGATCGGCTGGATCGACGAGCCGAACGGGATGTGCTCGGTGACGTGGCCGATCGACAGGCACAGGGAGATGACGTCGCCGAAGCCCGGCCCGAAGATCCCGGCGAAGCCTCGCTCCTCCATCTCCCGCGCCAGCTCGAGGGTCTTCACCCGCCGCCCCGGCATGGCGACGAGCGAGAGCGCGGGCATCCGGTCCGTTCCAGCCATGCCCGGACCCTACGCCGCGGCCCGGTCCCGGTTCCCGGCCGCGCGCCGTTCAGGAGGAGCCGGATCAGGAGGGCGGCGCGGCGAGGCGGCGTTGCAGGGCCGCGAGGCGACGGTCCCAGGTGCCGCCCACCTCGGCCATCCATGCGGCGGCGTCGGTGAGCGGTTCGGGCTGGAACGTGAAGCGCGTCTCGCGCCCGGCCCGGGCCGAGGTGACGAGGCCGGCGCGGCCGAGCACGTCGAGGTGCTTCGAGACCGCTTGGCGGCTGACGGGCAGCCGGCCGGCGAGCTCGGTGGGCGTCTGCGGGCCGCCCTCGGCGAGGTTGCGGAGGACCTGGCGCCGCGTCGGGTCGGCGAGCGCGTCGAAGACGCCGTCGACGTCAGGCATGGAGGAGGGTCGTGCGCGGCGCCGAGGCCAGCTGCGTCTCGGTGACCGTGAGCACGGTGTGCTCGCCGTCGAGAGGTTCGAGGACGAAGTCGATCCTGCTGCCCTCCACCGGCGGCGGCGTCCACACCCGGAACGAGAGCGCCTCGCCCGGCGCGAACCGCTCGACGGTCCCCCGCCGGTCGTCGACCCGCACCCGCCCGCCGGGCCGGGGCTCGATCTCGACCTCCGCGTCGAACCAGCCCGACGGGTCCTCGATCAGCGCCTGCCAGACCCGGTCGGCCGGGGCGTCGAGCACGACCGACCGCTCCACATGTGCAACCATCGAGTTGCGAGTATAGCATGCAACCATCCAGTTGCGAATGAGGCAATCGCGAGCGAAAGAGGTGCGTGCCATGAGCTATCTCGTCCCCACGGTGCTCGAGCAGACCGAGCGAGGTGAGCGGGCCTTCGACCTCTACTCCCGCCTCCTCAAGGACCGGGTGGTGATCCTCGGCACCCAGGTCGACGACCAGAGCGCCAACCTGCTCGTGGCTCAGCTGCTGCACCTCGCGGCGGTCGACCCCGAGAAGGACATCGCCTTCTACATCAACTCCCCCGGCGGGTCGGTCACCGCCATGTTCGCCATCTACGACACGATGCAGCACATCGCCCCCGACATCTCCACGGTGTGCATGGGGATCGCGGCGTCGGCCGCGTCGGTGCTGCTGGCGGCGGGCGCCGAGGGCAAGCGCTACGCCCTGCCGAACAGCCGCATCCTCATCCATCAGCCGCACGGCGGGGCGCAGGGCCAGCAGATCGACATCGAGATCCAGGCGCAGGAGATGCGCTACCAGCGCCAGCGGATGGAGGAGATCCTCGCTCACCACACCGGTCAGCCGGTCGACAAGATCAACCGCGACATCGACCGCGACTACATCATGAGCGCCGAGGAGGGCGTCTCGTACGGGATGGTCGACGCCGTGCTCGAGCGGGCGGCGCTGGTGCCGCTGCCGACCCAGCAGGAGGCCACGACATGAGCGGAGCGACGTCGGCGGTGATCGGCGAGTTCGGCGGCAGCCGCGTGGCGATGGCGGCGGAGATCATCCGGCTCCGGGAGCGGCTCGACGAGGTCCGCTTCGACCTGAGCCGCGCCGCCATCGCCGGCGTGAGCGGGCTGCTCGTCGACCCCTTGCCGCCGCCCGACCGCACGCCCCGACCGATCGGCTACCGCCTCCAGCCCTGAACGCTCACCGACTCGGTCTCGCCCGATATTCGCTTGCGGGCCTCTCGGTCAGCGAGTCGAATGCCCGGACCCGACCGACGAGCAGTGAGAGGAGGTGGCACGTGACCGGAGCTCCCACGGACCGCATCGCGTCGCGCCTCCAGGTGGTAGGGGCCTAGCTCTCCCACGACCGCCGGGTGCGACGCAGTCCCGTTCGCATCCGAACCGGAGGTCCATCGTGTGAGCAATCGCCCGCGCCACCGCGCGCGCCAGCACGACCGTCGTGGCTCGTTCCGCTGCGGTCACTGCGGTCTCGACGTCCCACTCGACGCACCAGGGACCGCGCACCGAAACCACTGCCCGAGCTGCCTGTGGAGCAGGCATCTGGACGACGACACACCCGGAGACCGGGACGCCGACTGCGGGTCGTCGATGGAGCCGATCGCCATCACCGTCCGCGGTGACGGTGAGTGGGTCCTGATCCACCGCTGTCTCGGCTGTGACGAGGTGCACCTGAACCGGACGGCCGGCGACGACCACCCGCTCCTGCTCCTGCGGCTCGCCGTCCGACCGCTCGGCCAACCGCCGTTCCCACTCGAGGTGATCACCAAGATCTGACGCGGCCCGCGAACCCCAGGTCCGGGTGGTCACCTCGAGCGGCGCGCACAACGACTACGGCGTGACGATGATCTTGCAGTGCTCCTCGGGGTTGCCGAGGGCTTCGAAGGCCCACGGGGTCTTCTCCAGCGGCACCTGCGCGGTGACCATGGGCGCGACGTCGATCTCCCCCTCGGCGATCGACCGCAGCGAGCCGGCGAACTCCATCGGGTCGTAGCCGAGCGCGAACTGGATGTTCAGCTCCTTCGAGATGCCGAAGAACGGGTTGATCGTGTCGTTCTCCATGCAGACGCCGACGACCACGACCCGGGCGCCGGCGGGCGCCGAGCGCATGATGTCGTTGATGATCCCGGGCACGCCGATGGCCTCGAACACCACGGGCGTCCGGCCCTTGCCGGCCCGGCCCCACGCCGCCCACGCCGTCTCCTCGCGCGGGTCGACCGCCTCGTCGGCCCCCATGGTGACCGCCAGTGCCCGTCGCGCCGGCGAGAAGTCGGCGGCGACGATCGGCCCGATCCCCTTCACCTTCAGCGCCGCGATGCACGCCAGCCCCACCGGTCCGCAGCCGAGCACGATCGCTCCCTCACCCTGCTGGAGCCGGCCCTTGTTGACGCCGTGCAGCCCGACGGCCATCGGTTCGGTGAGCGCCGCGTGCTCGGCCGGCAGGCCGTTGGGCACCTCGAGCAGCAGCGGGGCGGTGAGCAGCATGCGCTCGCCGTAACCCGCCTTCGTCGTGTTGCTGTAGACGATCGGCTCCACGCCGCCCATGCCCATCAGGACCGGGATGGCGGTGACCAGGGCACCGGGCTTGATGTCGGACTCGGTGTCGGGCCCGAGCTCGAGCAGCTCGGCGGCGAACTCGTGCCCCATGTAGACGTCCTGGTCGAGGTCGAGCTCGGGACGGGCGCCGGCATCGGCCATCATCCCGCCCGCCATCTCCCGACCGAGGGCCAGCATCGACGCCCCGTGCTTGGCGAAGTGCAGGTCGGACCCACAGATGCCGCACGCCTTCACCTGCACGAGCGCCTGGCCCAGCCCCGGAACCGGCTCGTCGACATCCTCGCGGACGAGGATCTCGCCCTTGTTGAGCACCGCGGCGCGCATCAGGCCTTGCCCTCCTTCTCGCCGTCCTGCTCGGCGACGTGGGTCTGGATGGCGTTCATGATCGCCTGGCCGGCGCGGCCGAAGATCTCTCCCCGCTTGGCGGTCGCCCACTCGTGGGAGTCGATCGGCGACTGGAGGCGACCCTTGAAGTGCGGGATGACGTGGCGGGCGAACAGGCGGTAGGAGTTCATCGTCGCCTGCGGCGACGCCCAGTCGTGGCCGAGGAGGAGGAAGGTGCCGAACCCGCCGGACTGCTCGAGCAGGCCCTCGATGTACTCGATGGCGTCATCGGGCGTGCCGACGACGACGCCACCCCGCGAGGTGTAGCCCTCGACGAACTCCCGGGGGGTCTTGGGCTTGTCGTCGACCTCGTTGGCGAGCGGGACGAAGCCGGCGCCGCCGCCGAAGTAGCTGGCGAACTCCTCGAGGCCGTACGTGCAGTCCTCGATGGCCTGGTCGCGCGTCTCGGCGAGGTGCATGTTGCCGAGCACCCGCCAGCTGCGGCGGTCGGGCTCCTTGGCGCCGGTCTTGGCGGCCTGCTCGGTGACGACGCCCCACGCCTGCCCGATGGCGGCGAAGCCCTCGGCCATCGACATCGAGAGCGAGAGCAGCGACACGTCGTGCTTGCCGGCGAGGCGGGGCCCGCTGGGCGAGACCATGGCGGCGACCGCCACCTCGGGGTGCGGGTACGTGTAGGGCCGCAGCTGCAGGCGGGCTTCCCGCATCGTGAACCAGTCGGTCTCGCGCGTCACCGGCTCCTCGGAGCGGAACAGCGCGAGGATGGCGTCGAGCGACTCCTCCATCATCCGCCGCTGCTCCACCGGGTCGATGCCCATGATGTAGGCGTCGGTGGGCAGCGCCCCCGGTCCGGTGCCGAAGATGACCCGGCCCCTCGTCAGGTGGTCGAGCAGGCAGATGCGGTCGGCCACCAGCCACGGGTGGTGGTACGGGAGCGACGTCACGCCGGTGCCGAGCCGGATGTGCTTGGTGCGCTCGGCGGCCACGGCGATGAAGATCTCGGGCGAGCCGATCAGCTCGTAGCCCCCCGAGTGGTGCTCGCCGAACCACGCCTCGTCGAAGCCGAGGCGATCGAGCTCGACGACCCGTTCGAGGTCGTACTCGAGGGCGAGGGTCGGGTCCTGGCCGACGGGGTGGAACGGCGCGTAGAACACGCCGAAGTTCAGGGGCCACGGTGCGGGCATGCTGACGTCCTCAGTTCGAAAAACCTGACACGCGCATCATATGTTGGAGGCCATCATGCATGCCTGGTTCGACACCGCCGGCCTCGGCCTCTTCATCCACTGGGACCACGCCAGCCAGCAGGGGCTCGAGATCTCCTGGCCCCTGACGGGGGGTGGCGGGGTGCTCATCCACGCCCAGGACGTGACCCCTGAGCAATACCACTCCTCGGCCGCCACCTTCGACCCCACGGCGTGGGACCCGGCGGGTCTCGCCCGCCTGGCTCGGGAGTCCGGTGTGCAGTACGCGGTGCTCACCACCAAGCACCACAGCGGCTTCGCCCTGTTCCACACGAAGCTGTCGGACTGGTCGATCGAGCACACGCCCTACGGGCGCGACATCGTCCGGGAGTTCGCCGACGCCATGCGGGCCGAGGGCATCCGGGTCGGCTTCTACTTCTCGCTGTCGGACTGGCACCACCCCGACTACCCGGCCTTCACCCTCGAACACCGCCCCTACCGCTTCGGCCGCACGCCCCCGATGCCCGACGAGGAGAGCTGGGCCCGCTTCGTCGACGTGATGCACGGTCAGATCCGCGAGCTGCTCACCGGCTACGGCACGGTCGACGTCATCTGGTTCGACGGCGGCTGGGAGCGGCGACCCGAGGCGTGGAAGGCGAAGGAGCTGGAGGCGATGATCCGCGAGCTCCAGCCCGGGATCATCATCAACGACCGCCTGCCCACCGTCGGCGACTACGAGACCCCCGAGCAGTTCGTCCCGCCCACGCCCCCGGCGCGCAAGTGGGAGACGTGCATGACGATGAACGAGAGCTGGAGCTGGAACCCGGCCGACCACGACTACAAGTCACCGCGCTCGCTGATCCACACGCTGTGCGAGGTGGTGGGCCGGGGCGGCAACCTCCTGCTCAACGTGAGCCCGCGGGGCGACGGCTCGCTGCCGCCGGAGCAGGTCGAGCGCCTCGAGCACCTCGGCTCGTGGGTGCGGCGACACCGCGACGCGGTGCTCGGCGTGGAGGCCGGGCTCGAGGCGTGGCAGCACTACGGGCCCTCGACGCGCAACGGCAGCCGCGTGTTCGTCCACCTGCTGGCGCGCCCCTACGACACCGTGACGGTCCGGGGGTTGAAGGTGCGCCGGGTGGAGCGGGTCGTCGAGCTCGCGAGCGGCACCGAGCTCGCGTTCACCACCCGCACCGGCATCCTCGACGGGTGGGGGGATGACCCCGACGGCGAGGTGACCATCACCGTCCCCGCCGACCTCGTCGACGACGACGTCACCGTCCTCGCCATCGACATTGTTTGATTGCCTTCGCTCCGGAGCGCCGGAGCTCGCTGCGCTCGCAGGTGGCTCACCGCTCCGGCGGGCCTGCCGCTGCGCGCCACCGCGGCGCCGGTTCCGGCCTTCGGCGCCCGCCGGCTTGCTCCTTCGCTCCGAAGCGTGGGAAGGGTCAGGCGAGGAGTGACAGGACCTCGTCGGCGGTCATCGAGCCCGGGGGTCGGCGCTCGCGAGCGGCCTGGTTGGCGAGGCGCTGGAGGAGGGCATTGGCCGGCGTCGGCACGCCGTGGAGGCGGCCGAGGAGCACGATCTCGCCGTTGAGGTGGTCGGTTTCGACCGCCCCGGTGCCCCGGGCCAGGCTCTGCCACGACGAGCCCCCACCCCGCTCGCCGCCGCCCAGCACGGGCCGCACCGTCAGCAGGTCGCCCCGCCGCTCGCGGTCCTCCTCCTCCGACGCGACGTCGATGCCCGCCGCCGCCAGCGCCGCCACCCCCTCGTCCTGCAGGCGGGCGACGATGGGGCGGGTCCCGCCCGGCCGACACACGGCCTGCACCGCGTTGCCGAGGTTCATCAGGAGCTTGCGGTACTTCCAGCGCATGATGTCGGGGCGCACGATCGACTCGAACGTCGACGCTCGGAACGCGGCGGACACCGCTTCGGCGACGTCGTCGGTGCCGTGCGGGTACCGACCGATGTCGAGCAGCCCGCTGATCGGCGCCGACTGCGCCTGCACGACGCCGGGTTCGATGAACGTGGTCGGGAACATCACGCACACGGCGTAGACCTGCTCGAACCGCCGGAGGGCCTCCCGCTCGTTGGCGACGCCGTTCTGCACGCACACGATCGGCGTGCCGGGCGGGAGGTCGGCCACGGCGGCGACGGTGTCCTGACCCTTCATCGCGAGCAGCACCACGTCGTCGTCGCCGACGCCGGCCTCGTCGGGGTCGCCGGCCACCGGGACCGGCAGCACGACGTCCTCGTCCGGCGTCTGCAGCCGCAGACCGTGCGCCCGCCAGGCGTCGAGGTGGGTGCCGCGGGCGATGGCCACCACGTCGTGGCCGGACTGGAACAGGCGGGCGGCGATCACCCCGCCGATGCCGCCGGCGCCGTGGACGACGATCCTCATGCCGGGGCGGGCGCCGGCGCCGGGAAGCGGATGTAGCGCTCGATGAGCAACCGGCCGAGCGCGGCGTCCGACGCCGGCCGCTCGATCCCCATGTCGGCCACGAGGGTGTCGACGATCTGGTCGAGCGTGAGGTCGTCGGTGTGATCGCGCCAGCGGGCGCGGTCGGCCTCGTCGGCGAAGCAGTACGCCTTCCACGACGCCGAGTACCGCAGGTCGTCGGTCGCGAAGGTGGCGAGGACGTCGCCGTCGCGGCCTACGAGGCTCCACCGGCCGCCGCCGTCGTGGCGCAGCCGCTGCCCGGACCGGACATGGCGAAGGGCCGACTCGTCGCCCTCGACGCGATCGACGCCGTGGAAGACGGCATCGGTGTCGAGCACGGCCGCGGTGTTGTGCTTCGGCTCGTACGTTGCCGCCGGCCCCGCGGCCCCCTCCGGGTAGTACGCGAGCGCGCCGCCGTTACTGCGGGGGACCCCCCCTGCACCCCCGGGCGCTCCCCCGAAGTAAGCGATGCCGGTGGCGATGGGCATCCGCCACCGGTCGAACAGCCCCGAGTGGTGCATCACCACGAGGAGCCACTGGGGGACGAGCTTGCGGTTGGCGCCGCGGAACTCGGGCACGTCGGTGTGCACCGCCAGCTCCTGGCCGGGCAGGAGGATGTTGGCGTAGACGATCGACGGCTCGATCACCGGCCGTCCGTGCAGCCGGCGGGCGGCGTCGACGAGCGCCTCGCTGTGCAGCAGCACGTCGACCCCGTCGGCGAAGCGCTCCTCGCCGTCGCGCCCACCGTCGGGCGACAGGTAGGCGTACGTCTCGCGGAAGTAGTTGGTGCGGGCGCCGAGCAGACCCGGGTCCTCACGCCGGCCGAAGCGGCCGCCGCTGCGGACGAAGTTCTCGCGGGCGTCGTAGCGCTGGGGCAGGTCGGGGGCGAACTGCGTGTCGAACCCCTCGTTGCTGTACTGGCCGTAGGACCCGAAGTCGTGCCAGAGGCGCACGACGGCCTCGGCCTCGGCGTCGCTGAGCAGCGGGTCGACCACGATCGGCACCGGCACGTGCGGAGTCACCTGCGAGAGACTACGGACCATGCCCGTCCAGCACCTCCCGCCCACGGCCGAACCCGACGAGGTGGCCAAGGTCCTCGCCGACGACGGCGTCTGCATCGTCGACGACCTGGCGCCGGCCGGGCTGCTCGATCGCCTGCACGACGAGATGCGTCCGCACATCGAGGCGACGGCGACAGGCCCCGACGACTTCTCGGGCCACGCCACCACCCGCACCGGCGCACTGGTGGCGCGCTCGCCGGCGGCGCGGGAGCTGATCATGCACCCCCTCGCCCTCGGCGCCGCCCAGGCCGTGCTCAGCCACGCCAAGGTCATCCAGCTCCACGTCACCCAGGTCATCGGGATCGGCCCCGGCCAGCCGGCGCAGTACGTGCACCGGGACCAGTGGGCCTACGACCACTACCCGTTCCCGAAGGGCTACGAGGTGCAGGTCAACACCATCTGGGCGCTCACCGACTTCACGGAGGAGAACGGCGCCACTCGCGTCATCCCCGGCAGCAACCACCTCGACGACGGTCTGCACTTCCCCGACATCGAGGCGTCGACCGAGCCCGCCGAGATGGCCCGAGGCTCGGTCGTGATCTACACGGGATCGCTCTACCACGGCGGCGGCGCCAACCGGTCCGACGCCGTCCGCTACGGCATCAACATCGACTACAACCTCTCGTGGCTGCGACAGGAGGAGAACCAGTACCTCGCCACCCCGCTCGAGCTCGCCCGCGACCTGCCGGAGGACCTCCTGCGGCTCATGGGCTACCAACGGGGCGCGTACGCGCTGGGCTACGTCGGCGACCTGCAGGACCCGATGGAGGTGGTGCGGCCCGACCTCGCGGTCCGGGGCTTCACGAGCTGATGAACCTCGACCTCCGGGCGCCGGAGGGCAGTCGAGCGGAGCCTGCGGAGCGAGACGATGAACGCTGACCCCCGGGCGTTGCACGACGCCGAGAACGTCGACTTCAGCGCGTACCTCCACACCCTCACCGAGGACGAGTGGGACAAGCCGTCGCTGTGCGCCGGCTGGCTCGTCCGCGACGTCGTCGGCCACATCCTCGACGGCAACGAGCTGCGGCTGTGGACGCTGCCGATCCGCCTCGCACGGTTCGGCTTCTCCTCGAACCGCTCGGGGAAGCACCACTCGATCCAGCGAGCGGCCGGCCGCACTCCCGCCGAGCTGCTCGACGACTTCGACGCCCGCGATCCGTGGGCCGGGACGTGTCGCGTCTTCCCCGCCCGCCTCGTGCTGCTCGACCGCCTGGTGCACCACCAGGACATCCGTCGCGCCCTCGGCCACCCCCGGCCCATCCCGGAGGACCGCCTGCGAGCGGTGCTCGACGCCACACCGCGGCTCGGCAGCGTGTTCGGCGCCCGACGGCGGACGCGGGGCCTGCGGTTCGCCGCCACCGACCTCGACTGGACCTGGGGCGACGGACCCGAGGTGGCCGGACCCGGCGAGGCGCTCGTCATGACCATGCTCGGCCGCAAGCAGGCGGTCGCCGGCCTCAGCGGCCCCGGCCTCGCCACCTTCGCCGGCCGCCTCTAGCGCCGCGCGTCAGATGCGCTCGAGCGCGCCACCGTCGAAGATCGGTTCGAGGCCGAGTGCGATCCGGTCGGCGTCGAGCGCGTCGGCTGCGGGTGCCGCGACGGGGTCGCTCAACCGGGCGGCGATGCCGAGCACGAGGGGGAGGACGGTCGCGTCGCTGGTGGTGTTGAGGAACAGGTCGTCCTCGGCCAGCACGAACCGCATCGCCCGCTCGATCGGTCCTTCGTCGCGCATCGGCTCGTACCACGAGAAGCGCCGGGAGTCGTCGCCGTCGCGCCACCGGCGACGAGCCACGGCCTTGATGGTCTGCACCGCGACGCGCCGATCACGGCACGTGGCCCGCAGGCGCCCGACGTCGGCGCGATAGCCGTCGTCCGCCAGCAGCACGGGGCTGAAGGGAAGGAGGACCGAGTCGAAGGGGAACGCGTCGAGGCTGCGCTGGTGCATCCCAGCGATGCGCAGCCCGTGACCGGTCACGCCGATGTGGCCGACGAGCCCCTCGTCCCGTGCCGCGGCCATCGCCTCGACGGCGCCGCCCGACGCGAACGCGAGGCGCCACTCGTCCTCCTCGACGAGGTTGTGCAGCTGGATCAGATCGACGTGGTCGACGCCCAGCCGGGTGAGCGACCGCCCGAGCCGAGCT
>Ga0247717_1000470_pt1 | contig 12250 bp, 12 predicted proteins | sample 24E_NmetaG_FD_189047 | JGI IMG/M metagenome (GOLD analysis project Ga0247717, IMG submission 189047) | Soil microbial communities from hillslope of Landscape Evolution Observatory, University of Arizona, Oracle, AZ, United States - 2-4-E_N | ecosystem: Engineered > Artificial ecosystem >... | reverse complement strand
TCGACCGCCTCGCGTGGGCATAGCGTGGAGGCCGCTTTTGGCGGAAGGCCTCGTAGGCTTCCCGGAAGTCGGGCGAGAGCATGCATTGGGCTTGGACCTTGGCGTCCCACGCCAACGCCTCCGCGAGCGTCGCGGACGCCTGCTCGTCGAGCGTCCGTTTCGAGATCGCAAGGCCCTGGCGCGGGCCCTCGGCTAAGCGATGGGCCAACGCGCGGGCCTCCTCCTGGAGCCGTTCGGCGGCGACGACGCGATGGTACAGCCCGATCCGCTGGGCCTCTTCGGGGCTCACGAAGTCGCCCAGCAGCAGAAGCTCCGTCGCGCGTCCGAGGCCCACGAGGCGAGGGAGCCGGTGGCAGGCGCCCATGTCGGCGGCCGACAGGCCCGCTTTCACGAACAGGAAGGCGATCCGGGCGTTCGGGGTGGCGAGCCGGAAGTCGGAGGCGACCGCAAGCGCCGCGCCGGCGCCGGCGACGGTTCCGTTGAGGGCGGCCACGATGGGTTGCGGGCAGGCCCGCATGTTTGCGACGACGTCGCAGGTGAGCCGCGTGAAGTCGTGCAGCTCTTCCGGCGATCGCGCAAGGAGCCTGCCGATGATGTCCTCCACGTCGCCGCCCGAGCAGAAGCCGCGGCCCTCGCCGGTGAGGACGACGGCGCCAAGATCGGGCCGTTCCGCCAGAGCCGCGAAGTTGTCGCGCAAGCCTTCGTAGATCTCGAACGTGAGCGCATTCAACCGCTCGGGCCGCGACAGCGTGAACGTCGCGATGCCGTCCTGTTCGTGGTACCGTAACCCGGCAGGCGAAACGAAGCTGGTCAAAGCGCCACCGCCGCGACGGCTCGGATTTCGACGAGCGCGCCTTCCTCCAGAAGCCCGGCGACGGCCACCAAAGTCATGGCGGGGTAGTGGCGGCCGAGGCGGCTCTTCCAGATCGAGGCAAGCTTCGGGCGAGCGGCCCGGTAAGCGGCAAGGTCCGTGACGAAGACGGTCATCTCGACGAGGTCCGCGGCCGATCCCCCCGCGGCCTCCACGACCGCAAGCACGTTCTCGAGCGCCTTGTCGAATTGCGCGGCAAAGTCCGTCGAGACGACGCGCCACGTGCCGTCCCCCGCGGGTGTAGCCCCGACTTGTCCTGCGACGAAGAGGAGGTCGCCCGCCGCGACGCCGTGCGAGAAGCCCTTGGGGGGACCCAGCGCAGGCGGATTGACGATGCGTGGCTTCATGCGAGACCTCCTGGAGGAACCGAAAGCGCCTGGCCGTTTGTCTTGTCCGAACCGGGGCCCAGGCAGGAGAGCACGACCGAAGCGACGTCTTCGGGCTCCAGGAGACGGCCGCCGGGATTCCCGCGGAGGACGCGCTCGAGGAGCTCGCCGCGGCTTCGCCCCGTCGCGCGCATCATGACCTCGAGGTTCTCGTCCGTCATGCGCGTGTTCACGTACCCGGGACATACGGCGTTCGCCGTGACCCCGGTTCCGGCAAGCTCGTGCGCGAGGCTCCGGGTGAGGCCCACGACGGCGTGCTTGGACGCCGCGTAGGCGGCGATGTACGGGCCGCCTTCGAGGCCCGCCACGCTTGCCACGTTGACGACGCGGCCCCATCCGCGCGCGAGCATGGGCGGCAGCGCGACCTGCGCGCAGTGGAACGTGCCGTGGAGGTTCAAACGAAGGTGAAGGTCCAGAAACTCGGTCGTCGTCTTGAGAAACGGCGCGCTTCGTCCCACGCCGGCCGCGTTGACAAGGACGTCGGGCGGGCCCAGCGCCTCCGCCGCGCGCGCGTGCGCGCGCTCGACGGCGGAACGGTCGGTGACGTCGCACGGGACGGCGACGGCGTCCACGCCGGCGTCGCGACACTCGCGCGCCACGGCGTCGATCTCGTCGACGGTGCGCGCGCTTGCGCAAACGGCGAAGCCCTCCTTCGAGAGGGCCAGAGCGCATGCGCGGCCGATTCCGCGCCCCGCTCCCGTCACCCACGCGACCCGGCGCACGCCGGGCAAACGAGCGGGATGGATAAAAGGCGTGCGAAGCCGCTTGCGGCGGTGGGACTTGTCCCTCAACGCAATTGGCCCGCGCCAACGACAAACGGTCGCATGGGCTTCGTCTATTGGGGCATTGGGCTCATCATCCTGGGTTTGCTCATCGGGCTTCTGGGCGGTCCCTTTGGAGGGACGATTTCGAACATCGGCTGGCTCCTGCTGATCGTGGGGGTCGTGCTGGCCGTGCTCGATTTCCTCACGGGACGAAGGGTCCGGGCCTACCCTTGAGAAGGCGGTGACGTAGAAAGCTTATAAGGGGGCAAGGCCACTCGGCCGCCATGCGGGCACTGGGAGCAGGCCTCATCGTGGCGGCCGTCACCCTCGCGGGCTGCTTGGGCGGCGACAACGTCGAGCAACAGTCCATTTCCACCGAGACGGCGATCTCGCTGCCGGCCGGTCTTTCGATCCACGTCGGCGAGAAGGCCGTCGTCCGCGACGTCGCGACCGTTTTGGGCTCCGCGCCCAAGATGGTCGAGCGTCTCCTTGGAAACCGCGGCGGCGAGCCCACGCTTGGCGTGACCGAGTCGGGCGCCATCTTCGTGGCCTCCGGCGACATGGTCATGCGCTCGCGCGATGGCGGCGCCACCTGGGAGAAGGTGTTCGAATTCGGTCCCGTCCGCCTGCCCGTCGCGGCGCCCGTGGTCGGTTCCGACCCGGTCCGCAACTTCGACCCCATGCTGTGGGTCGACCGCGAGACCAACATGATCTGGAACGCGCCCATGTACCCGCCGCTTGTCTGCTCGTACGGCACGATGTCGACCGACGACGGCGAAACCTGGTTTGAGCACCCGGCCCAGTGCGGCTTCGAGCCGCCGATGGATCACCAGAAGATCGCCATCGGCCCGCCGGCTGCAGGCGGCCTGCAACCGACGGGAAGCTACTCCAAGATCCTCTACTACTGCTGGAACCAGCTCATTGCCACCAAGTGCAGCGTCTCCACCGACGGGGGCCTCACGTTCCTTCGCACCGTCACCATCGCCGACTCCACCCAATGCGGAGGCATCAACGGGTCGCCGGCGCCCGCGCCCGACGGCACGGTCTACGTACCGCTGGGCCGCAACTGCGGCAAGCCCGCCGTCGCCGTGAGCCGCGACAACGGCCAGACGTGGAAGGTGAACATCCTCGACGACGGCGGCCTTGGAAACGAGGAGATCGACCCGGACATCACGGTCACGCCCGACGGCACCGCCTACTACGTCTACCGCGCCAAGGCCGATCACCGCATCTACCTCCTGCGCTCGACCGACGGCTTCGAGACCGTCCAGGGACCCTTCCTCGTGTCGCCGCCCGACGTGACGAGCACGAACTTCGTCGCGATCGCAAGCGGCGACGACGGCCGCATCGCCGTCGCCTACCTTGGCACCCGCGACACGGACGCAAACGCCGGCCGGGCCGAGCCCGAGACGAAGTGGTACCTCTTTGCAACCTTCAGCTTCGACGCCGCGGAAGCCCAGCCCACGTTCGTCACAACGCAGATTAGCGCGCCGGAGAACCCCGTGCAGATCGGCTACATCTGGCAGGGCGGCGGCGGCGACCCCGGCCGCAACATGCTCGACTTCATCGACGCCGTGGTGGGACCCGACGGCCGCTTCGTCGTCGCCTTCACGGACGGCTGCACGGCTGACTGCGACGGCAACCCCGAGGCGACGCAAGGCAACAGCCGCGCTCGCGACACGGCGATCGCCATCCTCGAGTCGGGGCCCAGCCTCTACGCGGCCCGTGGCCTGCTGGATGCGCTGGGCATCGGCACGAGCCCCGCGGGCCGCTAGGCGGAACCCCGCCGGCGGATCCACCGTGGCGGCGTGACGTCGGGAAGCCTCGCCTGCGAGGCCACGAGCGGACCCGCGGCGGAGCCGGAGAGCCAGCGGAAGACGGAATCCTCCGTGTAGCCGAAGGGGGAGAGCAGGGTCTCCACCGACCGCGCCAGCAGGCGAAGGTACGACGGCACGTCGTAGTCCCTCGTTCCGTCGGAGACGAACTCCGTCGGCACCGCGCGCCCCCCGTGGGCCCCTTGGGACCGCAGCAGCACGTACGTCACGTATTCCCCCGGCCGACGGGCAAGCCCCGCGTCGCGCAGGCGGGAGAGCGCCGCGCGCGAGACCGTGCGGGTCGCGTAGTCGTCCACGTCCATGCGGGCCTGCGTGCATACGCCAAGGTCCCGCGCGCTCACCTCCCTGCGGCGCAGCGCGTCGGCGGCCCGCCGGACCGGAACGAGGGCGTGGGGGATGCAGGCGAGGAAGTCCTCGGCATGGTCGGCCTGCGCAAACGTGCCGAGCATGGCCTGCTGCGCGTCGCGGACCCAGCGCGGCGTGCTGTGGCGCTGCACCTCGATGCCCCGGACCTTAAGAGAACCGTCCTCGAACTTTCCGTAGTAGCGGTTCGGGACGCCCACCTCGCTTGCGGTCGAGTGCGTCTTGCTGGGCAGGAGCACGAGCCAGCGGTAGACGCCCTCGACGTCCATGGGCACGCCCACGTCGTCCGTCACGCGTCGGACGAGCCGCAGCGCCTGAGCCCGCGTCACGCCGGGCTTGTGAAGGAACACGCAATCCGTAAGCGCGTGCACCATGGCAAACCCCTCCGCCTGCGCGATCTCGCGCGCGCGGGTCATGCCGGCGCGGCTTAGGCACTGGATGGCCTGGTGCACCTCCGCGCACCCGAAACGCGCGTGGCGGTAGCGGAAGTAGCCAAAGCAGACGACGCCCAGGGCCTTGTGCTCCGACTTCACCGCGCGCGCCTTGGCCAAAAGCGCGAGATCCACCGGAAGCCCGGAGGCCTCCTTGCGCAAGATTGCCTTCACGTAGCGCCGGTGCGGCCAGAGCCGGCGGAGGATCTCCGCCTGGTGCCCGTACCGCTTCGTGCAGACGCGGCGCCCAAGCTCGGGGATCAGGGGGCCCTCGGGACAGCAATCGCAGCCGATCGTGTCGGAGGAGAGGTTGTGCCGCACGACAAGGCTCGGGTAGTAGCCCGAGAAGTCGCACGCGACCACGTCGTCGTACACGCCAGCCTCGGGAACCATGATCTGCCCGCCGCGGTCGACCGCGCACAGCGTCGCCGCGTCCTTCCAGTCCTCGGCCAGGTTCCGCTTCCACGGAAGCGCGACGCCCCAGTCGGTCGCAAGGTCGATCTGCATCTGCTGGAGGCCGTAGCCGGCCCCGTTGCGGCTTGCGTCCTGCGGGCGGCGGTTGGAGACGCGGGAGAGGTAGACGATGCCGTGGAGGTCCTCACGCTCGTCGTGGCCGTCGAGCGTCTTCTTGGAGAGGTCGATGTGCCAGCGACCGCGCAGGTAGTACGCGTTCGTCCGGAACCTCCACCGGCCGTAGGTCTGGATGCTCTTCTCGCGCTGGTCGGGCCGGTCGGGCGAGGGGTCCGGATCGCGGCCCAACCGCACGCGGTCCTCGAGGCCAAGCGCGCGGATGCGGTGCAGCAGGAACGGAACGTCCCACGCGTCGCCGCCGCGCGTCAGGATCACGTCGGGGTCCTCCTCGCGGATCCGCCGGTCCAAGGCCAGAAGCGTCTCGCGCTCGGCGCGGGGATCCCCCGGAGCGCGGCACGAAAGCGTCTGCGACCCGAAGGTGACGGAAACGAGGGGGTCCTCGAAGCGGGGCGCAGGCCCCGTCGTCGCGGCCTGCACGCAAAGGCGCGCCGTGGAAAGCCGCAGGTCCGGATAGCCGAAGGTCCAACGGTCCTCGTCGGGCGCGATCGCAAGCACCGGGCCGGAGGGCAAGACGCGCAGACGGCAGAGGAAGAACAGGCCTCGCTCATGGGCCCACCGGCAGGCGGGATCGTGATCCACGTCGAAGAAGAGGAGGCCCTTCGTTCGCGTGGCGCGCCGAAGGTCGGTGGCGACGGCGTGCAGGCTCGAGAGCCGCTTGGGGCGCACGCGCAGCACGGGCTCGGGCGGACCGCGCAGCCACAGGGATTGCTTCGCGCGCCAGGTGGACTCGACGCGCGGATCCCGGGCGAGCCAGCGCTCCGCCTCCTCGAGGGTCGAGGTCTCGGCCTTCACGCAAAAGTCAGGCCGGTAGGGCACGAAGCTCCGGTGCATCCGGGAGCCGAGCTTGACCCACACGACCAAGCCGCTGCGGTGCGGGTGCGGGTACGCGTCGAACAACCAGGCCGGCGTCTGCGAGGGCAAGGCAAGCCTCCTCCAACTGCGATCGGACCACCTCCAGCTCCGCGCGCGTCCGGTCGAGCTCGCGCATCCCCTCGAGCAGCATGGCCAGGAAGACGGGACGCTCGAAGTCGAGGTGCGGCCGGCGGTTGATGGCGTTGCCGTGGCGGCGCGCGCGGCAGACGAGCTCGTCGAACCACGTCTGCTCGCCGGGCGCAAGCTCCGCGCGGAAGGCCGCGTAGCGCTGCACGAACGTGTCGAGCGCCATCGTCGTGGTCGGCGTGGATTGGCCCATGCTCGACGGTTCCGACGCGCGCGGCTAAGCGCCTTTCCGCGAGTCGGCCGAAAGTGTGCGGCCCAACACCTCCTGCCGCGCGACCGCCTGCCGCGCGATGGCCGCAAGCTCGGGGAGCGTGGCGCTCCACCGGCGAAGATCCACGCCAAGCAGGATCGGAACCGCGTGGCGCGCGGCCAGGCCCGAAAGGTGCGATAGGCCGTACGTGACGTAGTCGACCTGCTCCCAATCGGCAAGCTCCTCGGTCGAGAAGAGCGCGTCGAAGGGCAGCACGAGGACGAGCGACGTCCGCGTCGTCGAGAGCTTCTGGCTGAGGTGCTTGGTGAGGACGGCATCCCATTGGAACGGGGTCATGCACCGTTTCACGAGCACGCGATCGGCGCCTTCGTCGGCGGCAAACCCTCGAACGAGGTTCTCCTCGGCAAAGTCGTACGGGTCGAATCCGTGGTCCCCGTCGCACCAGAGGACGTGACCGTGCGGGTCCCTGTGCACGGCGCGGTGGGCGAGGGTCTGGAAAAGGCGCCGCGCCGCGTTCCGGGGGGCGTCCACGAGGCAGAGGCCGGGTTCGAAGAGGCGATCCACGGCTTCGACCGCGCGCCGGGCGGCAAGAGGGTTTTGAGGAGGTGGCCGAAACTGCGGCGCAAGCGTTGTCACGAGCGCTACGCAATGGCTGGACGTCGTTAGTCGGCGGACCGCTCGGCGGCGCGGCGCAGGCGGTCGAGGACGGCCGCTCCCACGCCCTCCTCGGACATGCGCTGGACCACGATCACGTCGTAGCCGAGACGGTCGAGGTCCCGAAGCGACGCAAAGAGCGAGCGCGCCCAACGATCCACGTCGGCGTAGCCTCCCGGGACCACGACGTTCTTGCCGGCGGGGGCATGCTCGCGCGACGCCAACACGGCCACGCGTCGGCCCTGCCGCTCCAAAGCCTCGACCAGGCTCTGGGTCGCCCTTGCGTCCGGCTCCACGATGACGACCTCGGCGCGCGGAGCGTAGTGCCGATGGCGCATGCCCGGCGAGCGCGCCACCGCTTCCCCGCTCCCTTGGGCCACCTGCCCGACGACGCGCTCGATCGCAACCTTGGAAACGCCGCCGGGGCGCAGGACGACGGGAGGATCCGACAGGACGCTTACGACCGTCGATTCCACGCCGACCTCGCACGGCCCGCCGTCGAGATACACGGCCACGGCGTCCCCCAGATCCTCCACCGCGTGATCGACCCGCGTCGGGCTCGGGCGGCCGGAGCGATTCGCGCTTGGCGCGGCCACGGGAACGCCCGCCTCCGCAAGGAGCGCGCGCGCGACCGGGTGAGCCGGCACGCGAACGGCCACCGAATCGAGCCCGGCGGCCGCGACTGCGGGCAGCGCCGGAACGCGGGGAACGACTAGGGTGAGAGGCCCAGGCCAGAACGCGCGCGCCAAGGCGTCGGCCGCGGAAGGCCACCGCGTCGCAAGCGACCGCGCCATGCGGAGGTCGACGGCGTGGACGATGAGCGGGTTGTCGGGGGGGCGGCCCTTGGCGGCGAACACCTTCCGCACGGCCGCCTCGTCGAAGGCGTGGGCGCCCACGCCGTACACCGTCTCGGTCGGGAACACGACGAGATCGCCTCGACGCAAGGCCTCCGCGGCCTGCGCCAACGCGTAGGCGTCCGGGACGCGCGGACGAGGGGACACGCGCCGCCATGCGCCTTCCCCGCTAACCGCATTGCGCCGCGTCTTCCGCAGGCTTGATATACGTGGAATCGATCGGCTGCCATGGCGCCCCCGACGGCCCCCCTCGTCGGCATCATCATGGGAAGCCGAAGCGACTGGGAGACGATGCGCCACGCGAGCCAGACGCTCGACGAGCTTGGCGTTCCCCACGAGTGCCGCGTCGTGAGCGCGCACCGCACGCCCGATCTCCTTTTCGAATATGCGCAGACGGCGGCCGAACGGGGCCTTCGCATCCTCATCGCAGGCGCCGGCGGCGCGGCGCACCTCCCGGGCATGGCGGCCTCGAAGACCGACCTTCCCGTCCTTGGCGTTCCCGTGGCCTCCCGGCACATGAACGGCCTCGATTCGCTCCTCAGCATCGTGCAGATGCCCCGCGGCGTGCCCGTGGGCACGCTTGCAATCGGCGAAGCCGGCGCCGTGAACGCGGCTCTCCTTGCCGCGCGCATGCTCGCCGTCGACGATCCCGCGCTTGGAGGGCGCCTCCGCGAGCGTCGCGAGGCGGCGGCCAAGGCCGTGCGGGAGGAGAAGCTTTGATCCTGCCGGGCGCAACCCTCGGTATCCTGGGCGGCGGCCAACTGGGCCAGATGATCGCAATGGAAGCCCGACGCCTGGGCTACCGCGTTGCCGTCCTCGACCCTGATCCCCAATGCGCCGCCCGCCCGTGGGCCGACGACTTCGTGCAAGGCGCCTTCCACGACGCCGACGCTGCCGTGCGCCTGGCGGAGCGCGCCGACGTCGTCACGCTCGAGACCGAGCACATCCCTGCGCCGGTCCTCGAAGCGGTCGAGAAGGTGCGGCCCCTGCATCCCTCCTCGCGCGTGCTCGCCGTCGTCCAGGATCGCTTGCGGCAGAAGGAGTTCCTCGCCAAGCACGGTTTTCCCACGGCCCCCTTCCGCCCCGTCGACGACGAGCAGGGCGTCCGTGCGGCGCTGCGCGAGCTTGGCGCGCCCATCGTCCTCAAGACGCGCCGCGGCGGCTACGACGGAAAGGGGCAGGCCGTCGTGAAGGGACCCGACGAGGCGGCCGACGCGTGGCGCCGAATCGGCCAGGCGCCCGCCGTCGCGGAAGCCTTCGTGCGGTTCGACCGCGAGCTCTCCGTCCTCCTCGCCCGCGCGCACGACGGCGAGGTCCGCATCTACCCGCTGGCCGAGAACGTGCACCGGCGCGGCATCCTGCATACGACGGTCGCTCCCGCCCGCGCGCAGGCGTCGCTCGTCCAGGAAGGGTACGCCCTGGGCCAGGCCATCGCGCAGGCGCTCGACCTTCGCGGCATGCTCGCCGTGGAGACTTTCGAGGCGCAGGGCCGCCTCGTCGTGAACGAGCTTGCGCCGCGCACCCACAACAGCGGCCACACCACCTTTGGCGCCTCCTCCGTCTCGCAGTTCGAACAGCACGCGCGGGCGGTCCTCGGGCTGCCTCTGCGCGAGCCCACGACGCTCTCGCCGGCGGTCATGCTGAACCTCCTGGGCGACCTTTGGGAGGGCGGCGCGCCCGACTGGCGGCCCGTCCTTGCCGAACCCCGCGCCCGCCTCCACCTGTACGGAAAGAAGGACGCGCGGCCGGGCCGCAAGATGGGACACGTGCTCGTGCTCCACGCCGACCCCGCGCAGGCGCTTTCGATCGCGCAGCGCCTGCACGAGACGCTGTCAAAAGGCGCCGATCCCCGGTGACAGGGGAAGATCGGAGCAACAATCTCTTTAAGAAGGGTGTCCCACTGCGGCAGCCCATGAGGATCCACCCCTTCCTCGCGCTCGCCTTGACGGTCGTCCCGGTCGGCCTGGCCGGGTGCCTGGCGCCCGCCGAGGAACCCCTCGACGCCGACGTGCTGCCGCTGCCCCTGGATCCGCCCCCCGCCTTTGGCGTTCCCGGATCCCTCGGGTTCCGGACGGTCCTTGGACCGCCCAACCTGCGCGCGCCCGAGCCCACGCTTGGCATTCCCTGGAACACGGACAACGTCTTCTACCACGCGGGCTTCCGGACGTTCCGAATCACCTTCGACGCCGCAGGCGAAGCGACCTGGACCGACGTAACGGCCCCGTACCAGGTCCCGATCAACCTCGATCCCATGCTCCACGTCGACCCCGACACGAACCGCATCTGGGCCGGCGGACTGCACGGCATCTGCAGCGTCATGATGTACAGCGACGACGACGGCGAAAGCTGGACACCCACGCGCAACATGTGCAGCGGCAAGGACTTCGACCACCAGTCGATCGGAAGCGGCCCCTCGCCCGCGCCCCTTGCAGGGACCCTCTACCCGCACACGGTCTACTACTGCGCCCAAGGCGGCACCATCAGCTGCGCCACGAGCCAAGACGGCGGCGCCACGTGGGGCCCGTTTGTCACCGAGACGACGCCCTGCCGCGGCTTCCACGGACACATCCGCGTAAGCCGCGTGACCGGCATGATGGCGCTTCCCGTCCCCGACTGCGGAGGCAACCTCGGCATGCTTGCCACCTACGACGGCATCACGTACGTCGCCAAGATCGTCCCGGACTCGCACCGGTGGACAAACGGCTTCGACTCCGCCCTCCAGTTCGGCCGCGAGGAAGGCTGGCTGTGGTACGCCATGGCAAGCGAGCACGGCATCTACGCCTCGCTCTCCAAGGACGACGGCGACACGTGGGAGACGATCGGCGAGGGCATGGGCGTGCCCGGAACGCACTACCTCGACATCGGGCAATTCCACGACCCGCCCGTCGTCTCGGGCGTCTTCACGAACATCGAAGTGGGCGACGACGACCGCGCCGCCGTGAGCTTCCTCGGGCTTGAAGGCCGCCCCGGGGCCGACCTCGAGTTCCTCCGCTCGAAGGACATCTACCAATGCGTCGAGCGCCAGGACGAGCTCGTGTGGCACTACTACGTCGCCTTCACCTACGACGCCGGCCAGACGTGGCGCGTCGAACGCATCAGCGAAGACCCCGTCCAGGTCGGCGGCATCTGGGACGTCGTGAGCGGCGGCAGCGGGCGATGCCGAAACCTCCTCGACTTCAACGGCATGGCCCTCGATTCCCTCGGCCGCGTCCACATCTCGTGGGCCGACGGCTGCGTCGACGAATGCGCGCAAACCGCGCAGCCCGACACAAACGGCTACCGCACGCGCGAAGCGCGCCTGTTCCGACAGGAGACCGGAATGGGACTCTTCGCGAAAGCGGACGCGAACAACGCAGCCGCGGCGGGCGGAGCAACGGCTGGCAAGACGCCCGGACTGCGGTTGCCAGGCTTTGCGCTCGGCTGAGAAAAGCCGCGGTTCCTAGCGGCGGCTGGGGGTGGCGGCCTCGGGAACGAGCCCCAGTTGCCGCAGCATCCCGGCGACGTCGGCCTCGGCCCACCGCTCGACGATGCGCCCGCCTTGGATGCGGAAGAGGTGGATCGCCGTCCAAGACAGTCTCTTCCCCGTCGCCGGCACGCCCATCAAGGGCCCCTTGTGGGTGCCTCCCACCGTCAACCGGGCGACCACCCGATCGCCTTCGGCGACGAGGTCTTCGACCGTGATCCGCATGTCCGGAAGCGCCGCTTGGAAGCCCCCCAGCATTTGCTTGAGCCCCTGACGGCCGGGCGGGTGCGGCATGGGAGCGTGGTCCTTGAAATCCTCGACGACGATCTCGTCGAACACGGCAAGGTTCCGCTTGTTCCCACCCTCTTCGAAGAACCTACGTACGATCTCCTTGTTGGCTTCGGACACGGGAGAACCCCCGGCCGAAATGGCGGGCGGGGGGCATGAGGGTTGGGGGTCTGGCAACCAGGAATTCGCCTGGGGCCAACCCTACGCGACCCCGGCCGCCCGCCAGCGACCCCCTTGCATTATATAGGAGAACCGTCGAATTTCGCCCCTAGTATTGTATGACGTCCATTTCCGAGAATCCACAAGTCCGCGTTCCGTTCCGCTGCCCACGCTGCATCGCGGCAAACGCCGTGCACCTCGTCACGCTCAGCCGCGCAGGCGCCATGAACTGCATCGGGTGCGGAACGAAGCTCCGCAGCGGCGACGTCATGCGCGCCATGATCGACGGAAGGAAGAAAACGGTACGCGGCGAGATGGCAAGGGTGTAGCGAGGGGCGGGGCGCATGATCGAACGTTGGGCCAAAGCCGACTTCGCCGACC
>Ga0247717_1000469_pt1 | contig 12256 bp, 12 predicted proteins | sample 24E_NmetaG_FD_189047 | JGI IMG/M metagenome (GOLD analysis project Ga0247717, IMG submission 189047) | Soil microbial communities from hillslope of Landscape Evolution Observatory, University of Arizona, Oracle, AZ, United States - 2-4-E_N | ecosystem: Engineered > Artificial ecosystem >... | reverse complement strand
AACACGTGAAGCGCATGCGCGCCGGGCGGCGCGTCAACCTGGCGCGTCTTCTGGGGACTCGAGCGCGGAGGAGATCCCGCAAGAGCAGGCCGCTTGATGAGCGCATCTCGCGTGCTTACCGTCGCTACCGGCCTGTGGCTGATGGCCTCGCCCGCCGTGCTCGGCTACGGCGGCGCGGCCGCGATCAGCGACCGCATCGTGGGCCCGTGGCTGGTTACGCTCGCGATCGTTGCGATGTGGGAGTCCACGCGCGCCGTGCGACTGGCGAATCTTGCGTTCGTGCCGTGGCTCGCGGTCGCTCCGTGGGTCCTGTCGTTCCCCGTGCGCGCCGCGGTCGTGTCGCTCGCGGTTGCGGGGCTCATCGCGCTGACCGCCTTTCGCACGCCCATGCCGCGGCACCTGTTCGGCGGTGGATGGCGGAGCCTGTGGGCCTCGCCGCAGCGTGACGCGCACTCGTAGGCGCTCGTTCTTGGTCAATCCGAGGCCGTTATAGGTTCGTTGAATCGACCAAGAACAACGAGCAGCCCGAGCGGAGAGGCGCTCCTTGTTGGACGCACCGGAGACGGCGTTACTTGTTGGCCGTCACGTCCTGGCGCAGCAGCGACTGCGGCGGCGCGTAGCCCTTGGGCTTGTCGCGGAACATCGCCGGAACCTTCTCGACCAGCTCCTCGACCGTCCAGCGGGCGTCCTTGCGGATCTCCTCGATCGAGTTCCATCCCTGGTAGAGCTGCACGATTCCGCCGCTGGTGTAGAAGACCTGGCCGGTGATGTCGGCCGCAGCGTCGGTCGCCAGGAAGCACACGATCGGCGCGACGTTCTCGGGATCCCACTGGTCGAAGTCGCCGGCCTTCATCAGGTCGCCGAAGGTGTTCTCGGTCATGCGCGTGCGAGCGGCCGGCGCGATCGCGTTGACGGTCACGCCGTACTTTCGCATTTCCATCGATACGATCTGCGCGAACGCGGCAATGCCCGCCTTCGCGGCGCCGTAGTTCGACTGCCCGACGTTTCCCAGCAGCCCCGACGTCGACGAAGTGTTGACGATCCGTCCGTTCGCCGCCTCGCCGGACTCCTTCGACAGGTTCCGCCAGTGCGCGCACACGTGCCGGGTCGGCGCGAAGTGGCCCTTCATATGCACGCGGATGACGGCGTCCCAGTCGGACTCGTCCATGTTGAAGATCATCTTGTCGCGCAGGATCCCGGCGTTGTTGACCAGGATGTCGATCCGGCCCCAGGTGTCGATGGCTTGCTGCACCATGCGGCCGGCCGCGGCGAAGTCGGCGACGTCGTCATAGTTGGCCGCGGCCTCGCCGCCGGCCGCCGCGATCTCGTCCACGACCTGCTGCGCCGGACGCTGGTCGGCGCCGCTGCCGTCCCACTCGCCGCCCACGTCGTTGACGATCACCCGCGCGCCGTGCGCCGCCAGCAGCAGCGCCTCGCCGCGACCGATGCCGCGGCCCGCGCCGGTCACGATCGCCACCTTGCCGTCAAGCAGTCCCATGCTCGCATCCTCCACTCAGGTCCCGAAGTCGCGCGCAAGCGTATCGACCGCTCGCCGTGTGGGAAATTCCGCTGGCCGGAACATGCGCACCCTTTTCTCGGATTCGGCGGTTGCCGGGATCTTCGACAGGCAGGAACGGCCGCCTTATCCGTCGAAATCCGACCGTTACGTCGGAATCACGCGATCCAGGGGCACGCCGAACAGTCGGCTGCCGCGCTGAGGAGGAGGCGCTCGATGAGGGCTCGGAAGCTGCTGATCGGACTCGCGACGCTGTCGATGGCCATCCTGCCCGCCCATGCGGAGACGGTCGGTCACACTTGCGCGCCTGCCTCCCACCCGGGCGGGGAGTGGCGACAGTCCGGCGGCTCGATCGGTAATCACCGCAACCAGCCCGCCGAGACGGTTCTCAACGCCTCGACCGCCGGCAACGTCGCCAAGGCCTGGGTCTTCTCCACAGCAGGAGCCGGCACTCTCCAGAACACCCCCGTCGTGGCCGACGGATGCGTCTTCATCGCCACCAGCACCGGCTGGGTCATGGCGATCAACGCCGACGACGGCAAGGCCGTTTGGCGAACCGCGCTGCCCGGCTCCAGCGCCGGAGCGCTTGTGGGCGGCATCATCACCGGCTCGCCCGCCGTCGTGGACGGAGTCGTCTACGTCGCCACCAGCGAGCTTCACCACCCTCGCGTGGTCGCGCTCGATCAGAACACCGGAGCGGTGAAGTGGGCCGTCGAGGTACTCGACCCGGCCAAGCGGCCGGGCGGCAACCCGAACCGCTCCTACGAGAACACCGTCGTGAGCGCGCCCGTGGTCTGGAACGGCCTGCTGTTCCAGGGGATCATGGCCGGCGAGGCCTCGGCGAGCGCGCGGGGGGGCTACGCGATCCTCGACATCGCCGACACGCCCGCGCTCAACGCCAACCCGGACGCCCGCCGTCTGGTGCAGGACTGGACGATCACCGACGCCGAGTACGCGGCCGGCTACCGGGGCGCCTCGATCTGGTGCACCGCGGCCGTGGACGAGGCCACCGGCTACGCCTACGCATGCGGCGGCAACCCCGCCAGCAAGCAGATCGAGCCCCGGAACGCCAACGCGCTGCTGAAGATCGACATGAACCGCACCCGCTCGACCTTCGGTCAGATCGTGGACGCCTACAAGGGCGAGACCGACCAGTACTACCCGGGCCTGGACCGCAACCCCGCGTGCGATCAGGTGCCGACCACCGCCGTGTGGAGCCCGACGTGCGTGCAGCTTGATCTGGACTTTGGCGCCTCGCCGGTGCTGTTCACCGACTCGATCGGCCGCACGCTGCTGGGGGACCTGCAGAAGTCGGGCGTGTTCCACGCGGTCTACGCCGACAACATGCAGCGCGCCTGGACGACGGTCATCGCCACGCCGGGCGTGGCGTTCAACGCCGCCTCGCCGGCCGTAGACACGGTGTCGGGCAATGATGGCGGCATGGTCTTCGCGGCGGGCTCGCCGCCCGGGCATCTGGTCGCGATGACCAAGGCGTTCGGCCGCTACCGCTGGGCGACGCCGATCAGCGCGGGCGGCACGCACTTCCAGCCGGTGTCCTACGCGAACGGCGTCGTGTACTCGATGAACAACGAGGGCGATCTGATCGGCGTGGACGCCTCGCTGGGCCTGATCGTGCTCAAGCGCAACCTCGCCTTCGACACCGGCGAATGGTCCGGCGACCTCAGCTCGCAAGGCGTGGCGATCGCGCGCAACACGCTCTACGCCGCCAGCGGACAGTTCGTCGTCGCATACCGCTAGCCATGCGGACCTGGCGAGGGATCCGATCGGCGCTGGCGGCGCTGCTGGCCGTGGTGTCGCTGTCCTCCCTGCCGTCGTCCGCCCGTACGATCTGCGAGCCCGACGCCCGTCCCGGCGGCGAGTGGCGCCGCATGGGCTACGACCTCGCGCATTCGCGCCACCAGCCGGACGAGCGCTCGATCGGCCGGGTGCAGGCGGCCACGCTGCAGCCGGCGTGGACGTTCTCGGCGAACGAGGCCAGCGGCGGGTTCTGGAACGAGATCACCGGCTACCCGATCGTCGCCGACGGGTGCGTGTTCGTCGGATCGAGCACCGGCCGTGACGCGCCGGGCTGGATATTCGCGCTCAACGCCGACGGGGGGGACCTGTCTTGGAAGCGTGCGCTCAGCCACGGCGTCTACAGCACGCTCGCCGTCGAGGACGGCGTCGTGTACGCGTTCGTGTCGCGCATCGGCTCGCCCTACGTCGTCGCGCTCGATCAGCGTGACGGCCGAATGCTGTGGCGCACCACCGTCGACACGCAGCCGGGATCGGACGCGGTCTCCAGCCCGGTCGTCTACAACGGCATGGTGTGGGTCGGCGTCTCCGGAACGGCCGCCGAGGGCGACGAGGAGACGCGCTTCGACTTCCGCGGCTCGTCGGTGCTGCTGGACGCGTCGGCGTCGTGCAGCGATCACAGCGTGCCGGTCGCGTTCGGTGACGAGACCATGACGCTGACCACGGAATGCTTCAACGCGGTGCCGGGCGCGACCGGCGGCCGGGTGCTCGCGCACGCGTTCTCGATTCCCGATGACGACTGGGACGAAGGCGCGGGCGATGCGGGCGGCGCCATCTGGTCCACCATCTCGATCGATCCGGCGAGCGGCTTCGGCTTCGTCGGGACCGGCAACCCGTTCAACTACGAGGACGAGCACGCCCACACCAACGCGATCGTAAAGATCGACCTTCGCCGCACGGTGGCCGGATCGCCGAACCCGTCCTTCGGACAGATCGTGGGCTCCTACAAGGGCGAGATCGAGGAGTACTTCCCCGAGGTCTCCGACAACTACTCGTGCGACGAGGAGGATTACGTCGGCTTCTTCATGGCCGGGTTCGAGTGCGGCCGTCTGGACCTCGACTTCGGCGCGTCGCCGAACCTTTTCCGCACGCGCACCGGCAAGCTGCTCGTCGGCGCGGGCCAAAAATCGGGTGTCTATCACGCGGTCGATCCGGTGACGATGACCGGCGCCTGGAAGCAGATCATGGGCGTGCCCTCGGCCGTCGGGGGTATCGTCGGCACCGCCGCCTACGACGGCACCGCCTTGTACGTGCCGCACACGCTCGCGGGCTATCTCGCGTCGCTGGACCGTGACGGGGCCGGCATCAAGTGGGCTTCGCCGACGGCCGATGCCGTGCACTGGGGCAATCCGGCCACATCGGCGAACGGCGTGATCTACACCGTCGATCTCAAGGGCTTCATCGACGCGTTCGACGCAGCGACCGGCGCCCCGCTGATGCATCGTCCGCTGTCGCTGGGAGCGAACACCGGCCTTGCGCCGACCCTGTCCTGGGGCGGGGTCACGGTCGCCCGCAACACCGTCTACGCGAGCGTCGGCGTCGGGTTGACGTCGGCCGGCGGCGGCTTCCCGTCGATGCCGAACGGATTCGTGATCGCCTACCGGCCGGCGAGAACGCTGTGAAGGCGCTCGCGGCCGTGATCGTGCTGGCGCTGGCGTTTCCGGCGCAGGCGACGGCGCGCGTTGTCGCGGCGGTGCCGGGCAGCGCGCAGGCCCGCACGTTCGCCACGCGCGTCGTGCCGATGCAAGGTGCGACCTGGCTGACGCTGCACAACACCGATGCGGCATTCCACGGCATACGGTCCGAGGCCATCGGCTCCGACGAGGCCTCGTGGTGCGGGCCGCTGAACCCGGGGGCGGAGGGACCCAACAACCCGCGCCGCTTCCCGCGCGGTGCGTGCCCGCTGTTCTGGAGCGATCTCGCGCTCGCGCTCGGCGGCGCGCGTCCCGTGCTCGGGATCGAGTCGCTCCTGCCCGGCCGGGCCTACGGCTTCATCTGCTACGTCCACCCATCGATGCAGGGCGCCTTGCTCACCTAAGCGAAAGGACTCCAATGAAGAAACTTCTCGTCGCTGCCCTGGTCTCGCTGATGGCGTTCACCTCGTCGGGCGCGTCCGCTCAGCAGATCGAGCATCTGTACGTCAGCGGTCCCGGCGGAGCCTTCACGACATACACCGTGCCTCTCATCGTCATCACCCAGGGAGACACCATCACGTATCGCAACATCGACATCGCGGCTCACGACGTGCGGGCCACCGTCTTCGGACCGGACCGCGCGTGGTGCATGCAGTTCCCGTTCAACTTCCCGTCAGGGAAGTGTCCGCTGTTCACCTCGCGGCTGATCGGCCTTAGCGGAACGAGCCCCGTGTACGGGATCCCGGATCTCGTCGTTCCGCCCAGCGAAACCGCGAAAACGTATGAGTTCTTTTGCTCCATCCATCCGAACATGAAGGGAACGTTGGTGGTGGTTAAGCGCCCCTTGACTTAATCCTACCGAGTAGTCAGAATCGAGAATGTTGTCGGCTTATGCCTTGACGTCCGTTGCGCCGGGTTTCGGGCGTACAGGATCCGGGAGGGATCACAGTGACAAGACGCGTCATAGCCTTGGCCTCGCTCTTTGCGATGGCCCTCTCCGTAGCAAGCGTCAGAGCGGATCTGCCGGTGCCCGAGGCGGGCGTGATCAGCCCCCAGGCCGGCAAGGTCATCACCGGTGAATGCAAGTCAGAAAGCGTTTTCGACATCGACTACGACGATCCCGCGATCCGGCCTGCAGCCATCAAAAACAGTTGTCAGCGCTTGAAGATCGTCTTCGGCCCGATTTGGGCCAAGCCCGGCCAGAACGACGTTTTGATCCAGCCGGTGACCTACGAGAAGCCGCTCTACGACGGCTACATGGTCCGCTTCAAGCCGGACCTGGTCGGCGTGGACCCGCTGTCGTCCGGCTTCGACGCCAACGTTGCCGCGCCGCCGGTCGAGGACCTTCACTTGCACCACGGGACCTGGCTCAACCCGAGCGCGTTCAACGACTTCGGCTCGGGAGAGTTCATCTCGACGCCTGCAGGGAACGTGCCGAACCCGGGCCGTCGCTACGGCTGGGGCCCGTGGCTCGCCTCCGGTGAGGAGAAGACCATCGCGTCGTGGCCGGAAGGTTTCGGCCTGAAGATCAAGTCGACCGACGCGTGGCTGTTCCTGCACATGGTCCACAACGCGACGCCGCGCACCTTCCCGGTCTGGGTCACCTACGACGTGGACTACATCCCGGCCGACGTCGCCGAGGCGCCGCACCCCGAAGACCCGGAGCGTCCGCTGCTGTTCAAGACCAAGGGCATCTGGCTCGACGTCGGCGACTGCAGCCACTGGACGACCACGGGCTGCCAGAAGGATCAGTTCAACCCGGTGTTCAACATTCAGCGCGGCTTCGGCATCGACGGCGTGTGCGTCTTCCCGCGTCAGAACTGCGCGTACCAGAACACGCTGGCGAACAAGTCGGCGCAGCAAGGCATCGACAAGGGCACCGTCTACGACCAGTGGGAGATCCCCGAAGACGGCACGCTGGTCGTCATGGGCGGACATTTGCACAACGGCGGTCTCCGTGACGACGTGTACCTGGTCCGAGACGGCGTCGAGAAGCTGATCCACCGTTCCGACGCGTTCTACTTCGACCACGACTTCGACCCGGCCACGTGGAACGAGGCCGTCGATCCGTTCGACCGGACCAAGAGCGAGATCGGCGCACCGCCGACCTCGTGGGACTTCGTGATGTCGGGCGTCAGCGACGACCTGGGCTGGCGCGTCGAGGTCAAGAAGGGCGACAAGCTTCGCCTCGAGGGCGTCTACGACAGCAGCATCGCCTCGTGGTACGAGCAGATGGGCATCGTGATGACCTGGCTGGCGCCCAACAGCGTCACCACGATCGACGGGGTTGACCGCGTGGTCGGCATCGACCCGTTCGCGTCCGGCGTCGAGATCCACGACGGCGTCAACACGCTCGCGGTTCAGCCGGGCACCCGTCCCGAGTTGATTCCCGGCTACGAGCACGGGCCCTGCATGCCGAGCGCGACGCGCCTGTGCACTCGCGGGCAGATCACGCACGCCCGCGTGGCGACGAGCGGGAACCACACCGACCCGTGCCTGAACGGCTGCCCGGACATCGCGCGCACCGCTCCGGACGGCGACTTCACCAGCGACATCTACATGGCCGCGTTCGGCTACGGCAACGCCGACTTCGGCGTCATCGGGGCGCTCGGCGTGCCGCGTGTCAAAGTCGGCGACACGATCGCGTTCCACAACGTCGATACCGCCGACTACATGTGGCACACGGCGACGCGGTGTGCGAACCCGTGCTCCGGAACGGTCGTCACGCACTACCCGATCGCCGACGGCGCCTACGACGACCTGATCGATCCGTCCACGGGCACGACGGCGAACGGCAAGACCGTCGGCGATCTGCTGGCCGAGAACGGCGCCGACCCGCTCGACTTCGATTCGGGCGCGCTGGGCGTCGGAACCGGAGCGGTCAACAAGGTCACGTGGTCGTGGACGCCCACACGTCCCGGCACCTACACGTTCTGGTGCCGGATCCACCCGAGCATGCGCGGCGCGGTTCGCGTCGTGGAGTAAGGGAAGAAACGAACGCCGGAGAGGCTGCCGCAGCGGGGCAGCCTCTCCGGCATTCATGGCAGGGGAAAAATGAGGAGAAGCAGCACCGAGAATGGAGGGGGATCTATGGCTCGGCGACTCATGACGGCCCTCGCGGCCGTCGCAGTCGCGTTCTCGCTGCTCCCGGCTTCGGCCGACTCGGGGCATCGCGACGTGATTCCGCTGCTCGCCAACGCGGGCAATCGATACGTGCCGGCACCGCCGGGAACGGTGCAGGATCTGTCGTACGTCTTCGGACCGTACGTCATCCCGCCGGGGCAGGACTCGAACCGTATTACGGTCGATCTGCCGCTCACGACCGGCTTCATCGTGGCGATCGCTCCGGACCTGGTGGACGTGTCCACCGGCGAGATTCCGACGCAGCAGGAAGCGCACATCCATCACGCGCACTGGTTCCGCGTCTCGGAAGACTCCAAGAACGACTACTACACAAGCGTTCAGGGCAAGGGATTGTCGTGGGTGTTCGGCACCGGCGAGGAAAAGACGCAGGGACGCCTGGACGATCGCGCTCGCCTCGACAAGGCCGCCGGCAACGACTGGGAGTACGGCATCCCGATCAGCGGATCCGAGCCGAACACGATGATCTACATGATCCACAACAAGCTCGCCACGGTCGGCAACTACTTCGTCGTGCTCGACGTGACGTTCATCCCCGGCACGCGTGAGGAGATCCTCGCCGCGACGAATCGGGACATCCACCCGCTCAACAGCCAGCTGTGGGGCCGGACCAAGGACGTGACCGGCAGCTCCAAGGAGATCGGGGCCCGCTGGAAGGTCACGCGCGACGGAGTCGGCATCGCCTCGGGCGGCCACCTTCACCCGGGCGGAAAGATGACCGTCATCTCGAACCTCGGGAAGGACGCCACGTGCACCGCCGACCTCGACGGTGACGGATTCCCGGGCGTGGCGATCTTGCGCTCCTACAAGTTCGATCGCGACATGCGCGCCTGGCCGTTCACGGAGAACTACCAGATCGGGGCGACCAAGTTCGGCTGGCGGGCTCCGCTGCACAAGGGCGACGTCCTCGAGCAGTTCGCCACGTACGCGATCGAGCCGACGGGAACGCCGGAGCTGAACAACTTCGTATCGAACGACTCGCTGCCCCACAACTGGTACGAGGCGATGACCTACACGGGCATCTACTACGACTCTTACCAGGTGCCGGGAACGCCGGCGGGCGTCTGCTCGCTGGCCGCGCTCGCACCGCGGCTGCTCGGCAACGACACGTTCGAAGAGCAGGGGCTGTCGTCGTCATGGCTTGACGGAGACGGGCTCGTCAAGCCCGAGCTGGCCGCCGGCGTCGCCGAGATCGAGGATGACTGGAACCGATTCGGCACCGGTGCCGCTGAAGGCATGGTCAACCACATCTGGCAGGGCGAGGCCGAGCCGCTGTGCGCGCAGGAGAACATGCCGGCGCTCGCAGGCATCTATCCCGCCTGCGGGCCCGATGACATCGCCACCGAGCTCGGTCCGGAGGTCAGCGAGATCCACGTCGCGGGCTTCCTGTACGTGCCGGGTGATCTCGGATTCGGCGACGTCCCGACGCTTCCTGCCGTGAAACAGGGCTCGACGATCACCTTCGTCAACGACGACGCCGCGATCAACGTCCGGCACACGTTCACCTCGTGTCGCTGGCCGTGCGTCGGACCCTACGTTTCCAACTTCCCGCTGCCCAGCGGCGGAGCGCATGCGTTCGACACGGGCAAGATCGGCAACATCGACCCGATCGACGGTGGGGCCGAAGTCGAGAAGGTTTTGCTCGGCCAGGAGAACGACACCGTTCCGTTCTACGAGTTCAAGGCCGACCTGCCTGCCGGCCGCTACTCGTACTTCTGCCGGATCCACCCGTTCATGCGGGGTGGATTCGAAGTCGTCACCTAGCACGCAGAGTCAAAGAAAAGGCCGCCCTCGGGCGGCCTTTTCGTATTTCGCCGCGTCAGATCCCCAGCGCGCTCAGGCAGCGGTAGTCGCCGCTGTCGGTTCCCTCGACGTTGCACCACAGCTCGCGCATCGGCGGCAGCTGAAGCAGAGGCGCCTGGTCGCCGAGCGTGTTCGCGCATGCCGTCTCGCCGGTGCCGGACGCGATGCACTCGACGATGGCCGGGCCGCCGCCCGTCGTCGAGATCCAGATGCGCAGCCGTGCCTCGCCCGAGGCGGCCGTTGCCGTGCCGAACACTTTGAGCGGCGCGCCGCGGAACTCGAAATGGCACGAGGTCGAGCCGACCCAGCGGGTGCTCGGCTTGGCCGGGTCGCTGCCGCAGCTTGCTCCGCCGCCGTGCGCGCCGGCGGGGCTGCCGGTCGAAGCCGCGACTGCGATCGCGAGGAGGAATGCCTGTCGTCGAAGAAAAGTCATGATCGTGCATTCGACGTCTGCCGCCGGGCGGCCTGCCCGGCGCGCCGGGATTCTCGAGCCGGCCGAGGCGATATGCTTCGGTCATGACCGACGGATCCGCGTTTCGCGCAGCCGTCGAGGCGGAGGATCACGGGGCGATGGTCGCGTGCCTGTCGCCCGGCGTGATCTTTCACAGTCCCGTCACGTTCAAGCCGTTCGAAGGCCGCGAGACGGTTGCGCATCTGTTCGGTGTCCTTCTGTCGGTGTTCGAGGACTTCACCTACACCGATCACCTGACGGGCGACGGCACCGCGATCCTTCTGTTTCGCACGCGCGTCGGCGACAAGCAGGTCGAGGGCGCGGACATCCTGCGCTTCGGCGACGACGGCCTGATTGAGGATTTCACCGTCATGGTCCGGCCTCTCTCGGCCGCGATGGCGCTCGGCGAAGCGGTCGGTAAGGGTCTCGGGCTGCGCGCCTAACCGCACGCGCCGGCACCCACAGTCCGCGGGGACGGAACCGCGTGCTCTGCCCTTTCGTCCAATGACCTGCCGGACGCGAAACGTGCCCGAGTGGCCGTAGCCGCGTGGCTCGCCGGCAGCGTCTTATGGATACGCGACGCAGACCCGCGACGCGTACGACGAAGGAGCAGGTCCGATGAAAGTCTTGACGAGAATCCTCGCGGTCGCCATCGCGTTCGCGGTCGTCGCCGGCGGCGCGCAGGTCTACGTGTCCAGCCGCCGTCCGGTCCCCGCCGCCGTGAAGAACCCCGGGGCGCCCGCGCCGGGGCCGCCGTCCGAGTCGCCGGCGCCGTCGCAGCCGCCGTCGGATCCGGTGCCGCCGGAGACGCTGCCGCCCGCGCCGAAACCGACGAAGAAGCCGGTGACCGCGCCGTCCAAGGCCCAGGGAAAGATGATCGAGGTCTCGATCGACGATCAGGAGCTCATCGCCTGGCAGGACGGAACGATCGTGTACCGCTTCGTGATCTCGACCGGCAAGGCCGGGTACGAGACCCCGAAGGGCAACTGGAGGATTCACACCAAGTACGAGAACCGATGGTCGCGCAAGTGGAAGGTCTGGATGCCGTACGCGATGTTCTGGCACCCCGAGCACGGCTACGCGTTCCACGAGCTTCCCTACAAGGACGGGCAGCCCGGCAAGCGGCTCGGCGCGTCGAAGCTCGGCCGCGCGGACTCGCACGGATGTGTGCGCGTCAACGTCGGTGATGCGAAGAAGCTCTACGACTGGGCGCCGGTCGGCACGTCCGTCTGGGTCCACTGACGGACCCGCGTGCCGCCGGCGTCCTCAAGCCCCCACCCGGGCGGGGAGGCTTCCTGAGAGGGAGCCTCCCCGCGCCATTTGCGCGCGTGATCGAAGTCGCTAAGGTGAGCGCCATGCCACGTTTGCGGATGGTCGCGCTGCTCGCCGGGCTCGGTTTGGCCGCCGCGTGCGGCGGTGATGACGGTCCTGCCGGCGCGCCCGGCTCGGCGTCCACGCCCCCTGCCGCCTCGCCTGCATCGTCTCCGCCCCCGTCCGTAGAGCCGACGCAGAACGGCACCTACTGGGCGGTGTATCTGGCGGCGGGTGATCCGGACTCGGACGCGTTCGTGACGCGCGTCGAGATGCTCGAGGCCCGCAAGCTTCCGTCGCACGGCAGCGAAGCCGCGTGTGATCAGGGGTCGCGCGAGGCGCTCGGCCTGAAGGAGAGCGATCACGTGATCGGCGTCTACTTCACGACCGAGGCCGATGCGCGCGCCTTCGCGGCAACGCTGGACTTCGAGCCCGCAGGCATCGTTCAGGTCAAGACGGATTGCCTGGACTAACCGGGGATGAGCGAAAGGTCGACGAAGAACGTCCGGTACGGGCCGTCATAGACGCTGCGTGCGCCCGGCGCGGTCGCGTCCAAGAAGCGGTTCGCGGCGCGATTGTCCCGCA
>Ga0247717_1000468_pt1 | contig 12261 bp, 13 predicted proteins | sample 24E_NmetaG_FD_189047 | JGI IMG/M metagenome (GOLD analysis project Ga0247717, IMG submission 189047) | Soil microbial communities from hillslope of Landscape Evolution Observatory, University of Arizona, Oracle, AZ, United States - 2-4-E_N | ecosystem: Engineered > Artificial ecosystem >... | reverse complement strand
TCCGCGAGCGCGGCGTGCATGCGCGCCGCGCGGGCGGTGCCGTTCTCGGCCGCGCACGCCTCGCGCGCCGCGGCCTTCGCCGCGGTCCAGTTCGCGCGCTCGGCCTCAATTGCCGCCTGATGGCGCTCCCGCAGACCCGCGTGCTTCGCCTCGAAGGCCTCGCGCAGGCGTTCCATCTCGGCGCGCTGCTCCGCGTGGAACCGCTCCGCGGCCGCGCGGAAGGACTGCGCGGCGGCGATGCGCGCTTCGTGGTCGGCAGACGCGGTCGCGTTCCGTCCCGCGGCGCGCGCGAGGTTCGCCGCGTGCGCGCGGGCCTTCGCGAGACATTCCTTGACGGCCTCCGAGGCGCCGTCGGTCGCGCGGCGGTCGAGGCCGCCGAGGCGCTCCGCGCAGGCGCGCATGAAGCGTTCGGAACCCGCGGCCTCGGCGGCGGCGGCGTCGAGCGCGCGCAGGGCGGCCGCGCGGGTCTCGTGGTCGGCCTTCGCGGCCGCGAGACGCTCGCGGGCGGCCGCGAGACGGTCGGCGACGGCGCGCGCCTCGGCGCGCGCGGACGCGAAGCAGTCGAGGGCGGCATCGCGCGAGCGCGTCCGCGCGCGTGCGCGGCGCAAGCGTCGAGCTTCGCCGCAAGGCGCGCGGAGTCGCCTTCGAGGATCCGGCCCGCGCGGTCGGCGCGGGATTCGTGCTCGCCTTCCGCGGCCGCCACCGAAACGGCGGCGCCCAGGAGAGCGAAGACGGCAAGAAGGGTGGGGAGGGCCTTCACGGGAATCAGCCTGGAGCCGGGCATTCTGTCGGGTCCGGGACATGAAGGTTTGCCCCCTGCGGGGTGGCCGCTCCGCTCGCCGGAGTTGATATGGAAAGAAAAGGAGGCCGCGGGCGAGCCCGCGGCGGGACTATTCCTGGACCCAGGACTTCGTGGCGAGTTCGTACTGGACGAGCTCGTCCTTCGTGAAGTAGAGGCCGATCTCGCGGGCCGCCGACTCGGGGGAGTCCGACCCGTGCACGACGTTGCGCCCGATGTCGAGCGCGTAGTCGCCGCGGATCGTGCCCGGGACCGCGTCCACGGGGTTCGTCGCGCCGTTCACGGTGCGGACGACCTTGATCGCGTCCTTCCCCTCGACGACGAGGGCCACGACGGGGCCGCTCGTGATGTACTTCACGAGGCCGTCGTAGAACTTCTTGCCCTGGTGCTCCGCGTAGTGCGCCTCGGCGAGGCTCTTCGGCACCTGCATGAGCTTGAGGCCGACGACCTTGAGGCCGCGGGCCTCGTATCGGCGGACGACCTCGCCCACGAGGCCGCGCTGGACCCCGTCGGGCTTGACCATGGCGAAGACGCGCTCGGCCATGGGCTCAGCTCTCGCTCGGGGCGGGGGCGGCGGGCGTCTCGGCGGCCTGCTTCTTGGCCTTCTTCGGCGCGTTTTCCGCGCTCGACGTGGCGGCCGCGCCGGACGCGCCGGCAACGCCCTTCACGTAGTGCGTGGTCCACTTGACCTTGCGCGAGACGCGCTTGAGTTCCACGAGGTTGGCCTGGCACTTGCTGGAGTCGAACCAGTACTTCGTGCCGTCCTTCTTGATGTAGAGCTTGCCCGTGCCCGGCTCGATGGGCTTGCCGCAGAACGAGCAGTCGCGCTTGTCGACCATGACATTACCTCATGTTGAGCTTCTTCGCCTCGCGGGCGGTCTCGCGCAGGAGCAGGATGTCGCCCATCTGCACGGGCCCGAAGGCGTTGCGGGTGATGATGCGGCCCTTGTCGCGTCCGTCGAGGACGCGGACCTTGACCTGCGTCGCTTCGCCGGTCATGCCGGTCCGGCCGATGATCTCGACGACCTCGGCGGGGATACCAACGTCTTCCTCTTCGGCCATTCACGTCACCTCGTTCAGCGCTTGAGCGCGGCGACCTGCGCGGCGATCTCGTCGACGAGGGGCTTCGCGCGGCCGGCGTCCGTGATCGCGACGCTCGCGGTCGCGACCTCGAGGCCCGCCGACGTGCCGAGCTCCTGCTTCGAGGAGACGTACGTGTACGGGACGCCCTTCTCCTCGCAGAGGAGCGGGATGTGCGCGAGGACCTCCTCGGGCGTGATGTCGCCGGCCATGACGACGAGCTTGGCCTGGCCGCGCTCGATGAGCTTCGTGACCTCGTTCGTGCCCTTCTTGACGGCGCCGGAGTCGCGCGCGCCCTCGATGGCCTCGTAGGTCTTGTCCTGGATCTCCTTGGGAACTTCGAAACGGACGTACATCGCCATGGTGGACCCTCCTGGGCCCGAGGACGCCGAGAGAAGGAGACGCGACGACGTCCGGGGACGTCTTCGCCGGACGCTCACGGGAGCGTCACGCGCCGCGCCTCCGCCGCAAAGGGCGTCATGGGCTGTGAGGTACGGCGGACAAGGTCGAGGGGGTATTTATAGGCCGCGGGGCCCGGGGAGGCGCACGCGGTCGACGGCGTCGACGAGCGCGTGGAGCCCCCGCGCGGTCCGGACCCCGTACCACGTGAGCGCCTCGCCGTCCACGAGGCCCACGCGGGCGCGCGGGAACCCGGCCGCGACGAGGTCGTCGACGTGCTTGCCGGAGAAGGGGTACGGCTCGGACGGGAGGAGGGCGGCCTCGGCGCCGCGCGCGAGGGCCTCGGCGGGCGTTCCGTCGCACCATCGCGCGGAGGCGTCCGCGAACACGTTCGCGGCGCCCGCGTGCGCGAGCGCGTCGTGGGCGTACGTGTCGCCGTTCATCGTCATCCAGGGGTCCCGCCAGATCGGGCAGTAGACCTTGACCGGGGGCCCGCGTCGCGCGGCGGCCTCGCGGGCCGCCTCCTCGAGCCGCTTCGCGAGCGCCTTCGCGGGGCCGATGGCGCCGGTCGCCTCGCCGAGCCCGCGCACGGCGTCGACCGCCCGCGCGACGGTGCGGATGTCCGTGACGTGCACCGGCGCGCCGCCCTTCGCGATGGCGTCGACGTCCTCGCGCCGGTTCTCCTCCGTGTTCACGACGACGAGCGTCGGCTCGAGCGCGAGGATGGCCTTCACGTCCGGATTCTTCGTGCCGCCCACGCGCCGCTTGCGCGCGACCGCGCCCTTGGGATGCACGCAGAAATTCGTGACGCCCACGACCTCCCGGTCGAGGCCCAGGTGGAACAGGGTCTCCGTGAGGCTCGGCACGAGGGAGACGATGCGCACGCGGCGCGAGCGCCCGCCCGCCTCAAAGACGTTGTGGGCTACTTGTGGGTGAAGACCGCTTTCACGCCCGCGCTCGAGACGGCCTCGAGGCGCACGAACCCGAAGCGCTCGAACTGGACGATCGCGCCCGCCTTCTCGTCGGCGAGGCCGCGCTCCGCGAGGCCGCGCTTCGTCGAGCCGTCGTCCATGAGGACCTCGACGGGAACGCCGTCGACGGGCGCCCAGTGGACGATGCGGTCGGCCTCCTTGAGGAACGCGAGGTCGTTCCCCGCGTGCTCCGCGACGCCGTCGGCGACGAAGCGCAGGTTCGCGAGGTCCTTGAGGCGGACCTTCCGGCCCGGCTTCGCGACCTCGTCGTGATCGGTCCCGGCGAGGAGCACGCGCGCGCCGTCCGGCGCCGCGGCGATCGAGAAGCGTCGCATGCCGTCCTGCGGACGGTCCGGGTGGCGGGGCGCCTCGCCCGCGAGCGCGGGCGCGCCCGTGACCCGGATCTCGCGCGGATCGTCGACAAAGAAGAACCGGTGCGCCGTGGGCTCGACGACCTTGCGGTTCTCGCTCTCGAGGGTCTTCATGCTCGCGGCGACGTCCTTCTCGCTGAGGCCGAACGCGAGCCAGAACGCGCGGATCGCCTCGGCGGCGAAGCCGCGGCGGCGCAGCGCGCGAAGCGTGGGGAGACGGGGGTCGTCCCATCCGGAGTACTCGCCGGACTTGATGCCTTCGCTCAGGATCGACTTCGAGAACTTGCCGAACTCGTGGACGCTCGCGCGGCCCCAGTAGAGCGTGTGCGGGTACGTCCAGCCGAGGTGGCGGTAGAGGAAGGCCTGCTTCTCGGTGGAGTCGCGCAGGTCCTTCCCGCGGATGATGTGCGTGACGCCCTCGACGTGGTCGTCGATCGCGCTCTGGAAGTCGAGGAGCGGCCAGACCGGGTACGTGTCGCCCTCGAGCGGGTGCGGGTCGCGCGCGAGGCGGAAGGCGACCCAGTCGCGCAGCGCGGGGTCGCGGTGCCGGATGTCGGTCTTCACGCGGAGCACGGCTTCGCCGGGCTTGTAGCCGCCGTCCGTCATGCGCTTCCATTTCGCGGCGTTCGTCGCGACGTCCTGGCCGCGGTGCGGGCACGGCTCGCCGCGCTCCTTGAGAACGCGGAAGTCGTCGCCCGTGCATTCGCACACGTAGGCGCCGCCGACGTCGACGAGCTTGGCGGCCCATTCGTAATAGAGGGGGATGCGCGCGGAGGCCCGGAACGTGCGGTCGGCCGCGCGGCCCGCGAGCCACGCGATGTCCTCGGGGATCCACGCGTACGCCTCCGGCATCGGACGCTTCACGGTCGCGTCCGTGTCGTCGAAGCGCAGGATGACCGTGCCGTCGTACTTCTCGCCGTAGGCGAAGGAGACGATGACGCCGCGCGCGTGGCCGAGCGTGAGCGGCCCGCTCGGGTTGGGCGCGAAGCGCAGGACGACCTTCCCGGCCGCGGCGTCGGGAAGCGCGGGGAGGGGGCCCGTGTCCTCCTTCTTGCGCGCGAGGTCCACGCGTTCGTGCGCGGTCGCGTCGAAGGCGGCCTTCTGCGCTGCGGCGTCCATCGCGTTCACGTCCGCGACGACGGCCGCCGCGACGGCGGGGACCTCCTTCGCATGGGCGCGGAGCGCCGGGTCCTCGGCGAGGACCTTACCGATGACCGCGCCGGGGGTGGCCTTGCCGCCGTGCTTCACGGCGTTCTCGAGGGCGTATTTGCGCGCGAGGGCCTCGGCCCGGGGCTTCCAGTCGCTCACGCGGCGTCAACGGGGGTTCCCGTTCTTGACCCTTGCCTCGGGCGCGGCCCTTATGCGGCGCGGACGCGCTCCCGGGCGGGTGTCCTTCGCGCGCTTGGTCTTCGCGCTCGTCGTCGCGGCCGTCGTCGTGTGGCAGGCCTTCTTCGCGGCGACCGCCTACAACGCCGGGAACCGCGTCGCGGCCGCGCTCTTCGGGCTCGCGTCGATCGCGGGACTCATGATCCTCGCGGCCTCGCGCCGGCCCGCGTGATCAGCTCGTGCGCGTCGCGCCCCATCGGGCGAGGTCCGCGAGCAGGTCGCGGCTCGATCCCGGGGGCAGCGCCTCGAGCGCCCGGATCGCGCGCTCGGTGTGGCGCGCGACCTCCGCCTCGGCGTCCGCAAGCGCGCGCGTCGCGCGGAAGACGTCGAGGACGGCCGCGACCTCGGCCTCCGTCGCGTCGATCTTCCCGAACCCCTGCGCGAGGGTCGCGCGCTGCTTCGCGTCCGCGCGCGCGTGCGCGAGGACGGCGACGAGGGTCTTCTTGCCCGCGCGGATGTCGGAACCCGCGGGCTTGCCGAGGACCTCCGTGGTCGAAACGAGGTCGAGCACGTCGTCGTGGATCTGGAAAGCGAGGCCGAAGTCGCGCCCGTAGGTTCCGAGGGCGTCGGCCTGCGACGCCGTCGCGCCGCCGAGAAGGCCGCCTGAACGGGCCGCGACCTCGAAGATGCGCGCGGTCTTGCGGTCGATCATGTCGAGGTAGCGGTCCTTCGTCACGTCCTCGCGCTCGCCGGCCATGTCGAGGACCTGGCCCTCGCAGAGGACGCGGCCCATGACGGCGACGTCGAGGACGACGCGCCGCGTGACCTCGGGGTCCGCGCCGCCCGCGGCGAGGAGCTCGAAGGCCTTCGCGAAGAGGGTGTCGCCCGCGAGGATCGCGGTCGCCTCGTCCCACTTCCTGTGGACCGTGGGGATCCCGCGACGCAGGTCGTCGCGGTCCATGATGTCGTCGTGGATGAGGCTGAAGTTGTGGATGAGCTCGAGCGCCACGGCAAGCGGCGTCGCCCGGGCGCGCTCGCCGCCCGCGGCCTCGCAGGCGAGAAGCGCCATGACGGGGCGCAGGCGCTTGCCCCCCGCGGCCGGGTAGTGGAGACACGCGGCGCGGAGCGTTTCGGGCGTGACGTCGTCGAGGCAGGTGAGGAGCGCGCGGTCCGTGTGCTCGGCGTAGACCTTGATCGCCTTGAGGACGCTCAATGACCTCGCTCCCGCGGGATCGTGTAGCGCTGGCCGTTGCGCATCACGTGGACCGTCTCGTTCATCCGGTAGCCGAGGCGCTCGGCGAGCTCGACGTACTGGCTCTGGAGGTCGATTCCGCCGTGCGCGGGGAAGATGTGGCGCGGCTCGAGCATCGTGAGGAGCTCGCGGTGGTCCTCGCGCGATCCGTGGCCCGACACGTGCGCGCCCTTGATGATGCGGGCGCCCTGCATGTTGAGCTTCGTCTCGAGGAGGTGCCGGTTGGCGCGGTTCGTCGGCGTCGGGATGACGTTCGCGCTGAAGATCACCTGGTCGTTCTTCTCGACGCGGTACGGCAGCTCCTTGTTCGCGATGCGCACGAGGAGCGAGCCGGGCTCGCCCTGGTGGCCGGTCGCGACGACGAGGTACTTGCTCTTGTTCTTCATCACCTTCTTGAGCGCCTGCTGCACGCTCTTGCCGTAGCCGTGCATGCGCGTCGTCGCGGGCAGGTCGACGAGGTCGAGCTCCGCGGCGTGGGAGGAATACTTCTCCATGCTGCGGCCGAGGAGGAGGACCTCGCGGCCCAGCTCGTGGCCGAACTCGGCGATGGACTTGATGCGCGCGATGTGGGACGAGAACGTGGAGACGACGAGCCCGTCGCGCTCGTTCTCGATGCCGAAGAGGAAGTCGCGCAGCATGTCGCGCGCGATGGTCTCGCTCGGCGTCTTCGTCTCGTCGCCCGCGTTCGTCGACTCCGTGACGAGGGCGAGGACGCCCTCCATCGCGAGCTCCTTCAGCCGGTTGTAGTCCGGCTTCGGCCCGATCACGGGCATGTTGTCGAACTTGAAGTCGAGACCGTAGACGATCGCGCCGCGGTTCGTGTGGAGGACCGGGAAGGCCGTGTGCGGGATCGAGTGCGTCATGTGGACGAACTCGAGGCCGAGGTGCTGCGTGATGTCGCGCTTCTCGCCCGCGCGGATCGTGACGAGCTTGTTCGGGATGAGGCGCTCCTTGCCGCGGAAGCCGCGGCTCATGTCCTCGATGAGCCGCATCGTGTACGGCGCCGCGTAGATGGGGGCGTCGCGGTACTTCGGCGCGAGCTTCGCGACCGCCCCGACGTGGTCGAGGTGGCCGTGCCCGATGACGATCGCGACGACCTTCGCGTTCAGGTTCTTGAGGACGGTGTCGTCCGGGATGGCGCCGAGCTTCTGCAGGTCGGCGGGCTGCATCTCGTCGAAGACCGCGTCCTCGTCGAGCATCACGCGGTCGAGCTTGATGCCCATGTCGAAGATGACGGCTTCGCGACCGACGCGGACGGCCGTCATGTTGCGACCGAAGTCGCTGTATCCCCCGACGGGGATGATCTCTACATCAACCATGATCAGGCCCGGGAAAGTGGCCGTCCTTGATAAACCAGACGGGATCACGCGCCGAGGACGCGGCGGGCCCAGGCCTCGAGCCGCTCGACGTGCGTGCCTCGCCAATACAGGCGTCCGCAGGCGTCGCAGGCCCAGAACGCGTCGTGGCGGGCGAGAACGGCGGGCGGGACGCGGCCGGCGGCCTCCTCGCGGGGGGCGGGCCGCACGGGCGCGTTGCACGCGGCGCAGCGCGAGAGGAACCGCGCGGGATCGGGCGCGAGGCCGAGCGCCCGGACGAGGTCGTCGACCTGCCGGTCGAGGTCCGTCGCGACGACGAGCGTCGCCGCGGGGCCCGCGCGGGCGGCGAGGGCGCGGTCGCGCGTGAGGAGGCGGCGCCCCTCGGCGCGGGCGCGGACGAGGAGCGAATGGTCCTCGACGTCGCGGGCATAGGCGGTGTCGTAGCCGAGGAGGCGCAGACGCCGCGCGAGCGTGCCGAGCATCTCGTCCGCGAGGAAGCGCAGGGGCTCACCGCCGCGGGGCGAGGTCGAGGAGCACGCCGGCCCCGAGCCGCTCGGCCGCGACGAGGCGCAGCCCGAGGACGCCGGAGGCGTCCGCCGCGGCCGCGCCCGCGGCGAGCCCCGGGGCGCCCGCCTCGCCGACCACGACGGGGGCGACGTAGAGCGTGAAGCGGTCCGCGAGGCCCGCGTCGAGGAAGGCGCGCAGGACCCGCCCGCCGCCCTCGACCATGAGGCGCCGGACCCCGCGCTTCGCGAGGTCCGCGACGACGGCGTCGAGCGCGACCCCGCCCGGGCCGGCCGGCACCGCGACGATCTCGGCGCCCTTCGGAGCGTCGCCTGCGCGCGTGGCGTACAGATAGGTCTTCGTCCGCCCGTCGAGCACGCGCGCCGCGGGCGGCGTCCGGAGGCGCGGGTCGAGGACCACCCGCGCGGGCTGGCGCTCCGGAACGGATCCGAGGTGCTCGGCCTTCGCGAGGAGCGACGGATCGTCCGCGACGACGGTGCCGACGCCGACGAGCACGGCGTCCGCGTCGGCGCGCAGCCGGTGAACGCGCGCGAGGTCCTCGGGTCCCGAGAAGCGGTGCGGGCGGCCCCCCGCGAGGGCGAGCTTCCCGTCGAGGCTCACGGCCGCGTTGAGGTGGACCTCCACGGCCGGGGTGACGGGGCCGCGGGGCTTGAACCCCTCGGGACCGAGGACCCCGGGCCCGGTCGAAAGCCCCTTATAGCTTGGCCGTGCGACCTCCCTTGATGCGCCCGCTGCCTGCGATAGCCGTCGCCCTCCTCATTGCGACGGCGCCCCTCGCCCAGGCGGGGGCGGCGGGCTACGTCGCGCAGACGACCTGGGGCGTGAAGGGCCTCGTCGCGCTCGACAAGGCCTGGCTTTTCGGCCGTCCCCTCTGGAACGAGAAAGTCGAGGGCCGCGACGTGCGCGTCGCCATCCTCGACACGGGCATCGACGCGACGCATCCGGACCTCCAGGGGACGGTCGCGGCCTTCCGGGACTTCGCGGGCGACCGCCAGGGACGCTTCCACACGGACCCCTACGACGACGTGGGTCACGGCACGCACATCGCGGGCATCATCGCGGGCCGCGGCCACTTCCAGGGGAATCCGCTGAAGCAGTACTGGATCACGGGCGAGGTGGGGCTCGCGCCCGCGGCCAAGCTCATCGTGGCGCGCGTCGCGAGCCAGCATCTCCTTCCGGACGACGCGACGCTCGCGGACGCGTTCCGATGGGCCGCGGACCCGGACGGCGACGGGGATCCCCGCGACGGGGCGCACGTCGTCGTGTTCTCGCTCGGCCGCGAGGTCCCCGGCGATCCCGCGGAGCTGCCGTCGCGCGTCGTCGGGGCCGCGACCGAGGCGACCATCCACGAGATCACGAAGCGCGGCGCGATCGTGGTCGCCCCCTCCGGCAACGGCGCGCGCGGCCTCGTGCAGGCGCCCTGCCACCTGGACGTCGTGGTCTGCGTCGGCGCGACGGACCGCGAAGGCTACATGGCGCACTACTCGAGCTACGGGCGCAGCGTCGACGTCGTGGCTCCGAGCGTCGTCGTCTCCGCGTGGCCCGAGGCCCTCGGAGGCGGCTACCAGTCGCTCGCGGGCACCTCCGTCGCCGCGGCCGTCGTGGGCGGCCTCGTCGCCCTCATGGTGGAGGCGAACCCGAAGCTCGCCGAGATGAGCGCGCAGCCGGACCGCGGCTGGAAATCGACGCGCCTCACCGAGGTCCTGAAGGCGACCGCGACCAAGGTCCCGAACGTCGAGAACACGGAGGGGGGCCGGGCCGGCGCCGGCCTCGTGCACGGCTACGGCGCGCTCGCCGCCGTCGACGCCGGCGGGGGCGGGCTCCTCTGGTGGGTCATCGCGCTCCTCGGGGCCGTCGTCGCCGGCGCGGCGTGGTTCTCGGTCCGGCCCACGCTCCGGCGCCGGGCCGCGCGCAAGGCGAGGAAGGACGACGACGAGGATTGACCGGATCCACCGGTCCCAGGGGTCGCAGACGCATTTTCGGTGAACCCTGGAGCGCGCTTATGGGCGAGGCGCGCGTTCATGGGTTCCGGACCGAGCCCACGCTGGAACCCGGGCTCCCTGACAGGCATTGCCGGGCGAGCCCGTCCACCGCGGCGGTCCGAAGGAGACCGCATCCATGCAGCAGACGGACCTCGCGCCCCATGTCCAGGAAATCACCCGGGCGCTCGACAACCGCGTGGAGAGCGCCGAAGTCGAGGACGAACTCCGGCGTTATCTCGAATACGGCGTGCCCCTCGCGCAGGCCAAGCGCGACATCGTGCGCAACCACGGCGGCACGCTCAAGGCCGGGGCGAAGCGCCTCGCGGACCTCGCGGAGGGCGACCGCGGCGTCGACCTCCTCGCGAAGGTCCTCACGGTGAACCCGAAGGAGATCACCGTGAAGGGCGAGGCGAAGACCATCTTCTACGGCTTCCTCGCGGACGAGACGTCGAAGGTCCCCTACACGGCGTGGAAGGACCTCGGCCTCGAGCGAGGCGCGGTCTACGACATCAAGAACGTGTACGTGAAGAAGGGCTTCCGCGAAGGCGTCGAGGTCAACCTCGGCGACTACACGACGGTCGCCCGCTCCGCGGTCGACCTCGCCGTGAAGGACGGCTACGCGGCGGGCCCCGAGCGCGTCGCGCCCGACCGCCACGTCGGGGAGCTGCGCGACGGCATGAACAACGTGACCGTGACGGTGCGATTCCTCGAAGCCCGCGAGAAGATCCTCGTCGGCGCGCAGGGCGAGCGCAAGGTCATCGAAGGCATCGTCGCGGACGCGACGGGGAAGGTCCCCTTCACGGCCTGGTCGCCCGAGCCCATCCGCGCGGGCGCGGTCGCGAAGATCCGCAACGCCTACGTGAAGTCGTGGCGCGGCGTCCCGAACCTGAACTTCGGCGAGTCGGCGACCCTCGAGTTCCTCGACGACGCGGCGCTCGCGCCCGCCGACGCGCTCGCGCGCGACCGCAGGCTCACGATCGGCGAGGTCGAGCGCGCGGGCGGCGCCCAGGGCGTCGTCCTCGAGGGCGTCGTCCTCGAGGTCAAGAAGGGCTCGGGCCTCATCCAGCGGTGCACCCAGTGCAACCGCGTCCTCCAGAAGCGCGAATGCCGCGTGCACGGCAAGGTCGACGGCGCCTGGGACCTGCGCGTGAAGGCCGTTCTCGACGACGGCTGGGGCGCGGTCACGTTCTTCCTCGGCCGCGAAGGCACCGAGAAGCTCTCGGGCCGCACGCTCGCCGAGTGGCAGAAGGTCGCCTCCGAGGCGATGACGACGGACGTCGTCCTCGACGAGCTCGTCCAGCGCCTCACGGGCCGCCGCCTCGTCGTGTCGGGCAACGCCCTGAGCGACGACTTCGGCCTCAGCCTCATCGCGACCGCGGGCGCATTCGCCGAAACGGGCGACGTGAAGGCCGACGCCGAACGCCTCCTCGGCGAGGTCCTGGAGGTGCTCTCGTGAGCGTCGAGACCGACGTGAACGACCCCGCCGGCGCGGACGGCGACCGCCGCCTCGCGCGCGAGGTGGCGCAGCGCGTCTTCGCGGCCGAGTTCGGCCCGAGCACGCTCGAATTCAAGGAGGGCGGCGAACGCTCGCCCTCGTACGTCGTGACCCCCCTCGGCGCGCGCGTGAACCGGCTCCTCGTCGTCGGCGTCCTCACCTCGAAGGAGAACGTGGGCCAGGGCGGCGACATGTGGCGGGCGCAGATCCACGACCCCACGGGCACGTTCAACGTGTACGCGGGGCAGTACCAGCCCGAAGCCGCGGCCGCGCTCGCGGAGATCAAGCCCCCGGCGGTCGTCGCCGTCGTCGGCAAGAGCCGCACGTACAGCCCCGAGGGAGGGGTGGTCTACACGAGCATCCGGCCCGAGTCGATCCGGGTGGTGGACGTCGGCGAGCGCGACCGGTGGATCGTCGAGACGGCGAAGCACACGCTCCACCGCATCGGCGCCGTGCGCGAGGCGAAGCGCGCGGGCGGCGCGCCCTCCGCGAAGACGCTCGAGGACCTCGGGTACGCCCCCGACCTCGCGGACGGCGTCGTCCGCGCGCTCGGCCACTACACGGAGGGCGACGAGGTGCGGCGCATCGCGACGGCCGTGAAGGACGCGCTCGAGACCGTGCTCCCGGGCGCCTCGAACGCGATGGCCGCGGGCTTCGCGCCCGCGACCTCGTATGCGCCCGCCCCCGCGCACGCCCCGCCCCCGGCGGCGGCGCCGGTGGCCGCCGCCGGGGGCGGGGCGTGCGC
>Ga0247717_1000466_pt1 | contig 12277 bp, 10 predicted proteins | sample 24E_NmetaG_FD_189047 | JGI IMG/M metagenome (GOLD analysis project Ga0247717, IMG submission 189047) | Soil microbial communities from hillslope of Landscape Evolution Observatory, University of Arizona, Oracle, AZ, United States - 2-4-E_N | ecosystem: Engineered > Artificial ecosystem >... | reverse complement strand
GGCAGATTAGGAGGCCCTAAGGGCGGGCCGCTAGCTGCCCCTGGCCGCGAACAGTCGCCGCGACGGCTCCTTCGGGTCGCGCTGGCGCGCCAGCACCTGGCGCGCCAGCGCGAACTGAACGGTCCTCGGATGGGTGCCGCCGCCGGGTGGTCGGCCGCGCTGGCCGTCGTGTCGCTGGCGATCGTCCACCCGGCCCCCTCCTACGACCCGTGGTCGTGGCTCCTGTGGGGCCGCGAGATCGCCGGTGGCTCGCTGTCCACCCTCGAGGGGCCGTCGTTCAAGCCGCTCCCCGTCGCCGTGACGACGCTGCTGGCGCCCCTCGGCGGCGCCGCACCGGGGCTGTGGGTCCTCGTCGCCCGGGCCGCCGCCGTGCTGGCCGTGCTCCTGGCCTTCCGGCTCGGCCGGCGCCTGGCGGGTGGGTGGGCACCGGCCGGCGCGCTGGCCGCTGCCGCCGTCGTGCTGTGCGGCGGCTACGTGGGATACGCAGCATCGGGCCTGAGCGAGGGCCTCCTCCTGGCGCTGGCCCTGGCCGGTGCCGAGGCGTGGTCGGCGGGCCGGCCCCGAGCGGCGCTCGCCTGTGCGGTGGCGTGCGGGCTGCTGCGGGTCGAGGCATGGCCGTTCCTCGCCGCCGTGGGCGTCGTGATGTGGCGGCGCCGCCCGGCCGACCGTCCCCTCCTGGTGGGGCTCGCGCTCGCCGTGCCGGCCGCCTGGCTGGTGCCCGAGCTCGTCGGGTCGGGCCAGCTGTTCCGGTCGGCGGCCCGGGCGCGGGTGCCGAACCCGGGCCAGCCGGCGCTGGCCGACGTGCCCGTGCTCGCCTCCCTGGTCGAGGCGGTCCGCCTCCCGCTGTGGCCGCTGTGGGCCGGCGTCGCGCTCCTCGTGCGCTGCGCCGCCGGCGGCAGCCGACGACCCGGCGGTGGTGACCGGTCGCCGCGTCCGCCGGGTGAAGCTGCCCGGCGAGCAGGGCGAGGAGATCGAGCCGCCCTCGTCCCGGCGGCGGCCGGGGTCGCGTGGATCACGCTGGTGGCGGCCATGGCGCAGGCGGGGTTCTCGGGCGAGCCGCGCTACGCCCTCCCGGGCGCCGCCCTGGTGGCGGTGAGCGGGGCCGTCGGGCTGGCGGTCGCCGCCCGCGGCGCAGCGGCCCGGGGGGCGCCCGGCCGGGTGGGGGTGGCGCTGGTCGCAGGGGCGCTCCTCGTCGCCGCCGCCGGGCCGGTGCGCGCCGCCGGCCGCGTGCGGTCGTCGCAGGCCCACCAGTGGGCGCTCCAGGCGGACCTGGCCGATGCCGTCGCCCTGGCGGGCGGCCGGTCGCAGGTCCTCGCCTGCGGCCAGCCGTACGTCGGCCGGCTGCGGGGCCCCGTCCTCGCCTACCGGCTGGGGGTGGAGAAGCACGTCGTGGAGCCCGACCGCCCTCCCCGCCCGCCCGGCGTCGTGTTCCGTTCGGCCCTCGCCCCCGGAGCGACGCCGGCACCCGACGTGCCGGCCGCGTTCGAACCGGTGGCCCGGGCGGGCCGGTGGGAGGTCCTCCGCCGGTGCTGACCACCACAGCCGCCGTTGAACCGCGAAGCTGTCCCCGTCGGCCGCCGGCCGTGACGTTGGGAGGACGCTCGATGCGACGGATTCTCGCCCTGGTGGCGGCGCTCACGCTGCTCGGCGGAGCGTGCGGAGGAGGGTCCGACGACGACGGTGAAGGGGCCGCCGCGGGTGACGGGGCCCGCACCGTCGCGATCACGATGCGCGACATCGCCTTCGACCCGGAGGAGCTCACGGTCACGAGGGGCGAGGAGGTGCGGTTCGTGTTCGAGAACGAGGGCAAGCTCGTCCACGACGCCTTCATCGGGGACCAGGCCGCCCAGGACGAGCACGAGAGGGAGATGCGGGAGGCCGACGCGGCGGGCGGCGGGGGCGGCCACGGCCACCACGGGGGGGCGGGCAGCGGCATCACGGTCGACCCCGGGAAGCGGGGCGAGCTGACCCACCGGTTCGACCAGGCGGGCGAGGTGTTCGTCGGGTGCCACGAGCCGGGCCACTACCCGGCCATGCGGATCAGGGTGACGGTGGCGTAAGGCCTCCCGTCGGGGCCTCGCCGGGACGTCGCCTTGCGCCCCGCGCGCCGCCGGCGGTAGCAAGGGCACCGGGTGGGGACCGGCCGGCGGGTGCGAAACACACCGTTCACGTACGCGAAAGGGCGCGGAAACGGCGGCCTGCCACTCTCCACCGGACCCGACCCCGACGAGACACGGAGCACGACGGCCTTGACCATCAAAGCGGAGTACATCTGGATCGACGGCACCGAGCCGACCCCCCTGCTGCGGTCCAAGACGAAGATCGTCGACAACCCCGGCAGCCTCCCTATCTGGGGCTTCGACGGGTCGAGCACCAACCAGGCGCCCGGTGAGAACTCCGACTGCGTCCTTCGCCCCGTGTGCTCGGTGCCCGACCCGCTGCGCGGCGGCCCGAGCCTCCTCGTCATGTGCGAGGTCCTCGACACCGACATGACGCCCCACCGCACGAACACGCGAGCCGCCCTGGCCGAGGTGGAGGAGAAGTACCACCAGCACGAGCCCTGGTTCGGGATCGAGCAGGAGTACACGATGTTCAAGGGCAGCCGGCCCCTCGGGTTCCCCGAGAGCGGCGGCTACCCGGGCGCCCAGGGGCCGTACTACTGCGGGGTCGGTGCCGACGACGTCTACGGCCGCCCCGTGGTCGAGGCGCACCTCGACGCCTGCCTGAAGGCCGGCATCGCCGTGTCCGGCATCAACGCCGAGGTCATGCCCGGCCAGTGGGAGTTCCAGGTCGGCCCCCTCGGCCCGCTGGCCGTGTCCGACCAGCTGTGGCTGGCCCGCTGGCTGCTGCACCGGGTGGGCGAGGACCACGGCATCTCCATCACCCTCGACCCCAAGCCCGTCCGGGGCGACTGGAACGGCGCCGGCGCCCACACCAACTTCTCCACCCGGGAGATGCGTGAGTCGTACGACGCCGTGGTGGCGGCCGCCGAGGCCCTGGGCAAGAACGCCGACCACCACGTCGCCAACTACGGCGACCGCATCGAGCACCGCCTCACCGGCGAGCACGAGACGGCGCCGTACCACGAGTACAGCTACGGCGTCTCCAACCGGGGCGCCTCGGTCCGCATCCCGTGGCAGGTCGCCAAGGACGGCAAGGGCTACCTGGAGGACCGCCGGCCGAACGCCAACTGCGATCCCTACACCGTCACCCGCCTGATCGTGGAGACCTGCTGCTCCGCCATGGAAGAGCTGTAGCGGCGGTCGAGGTCGGCCAACCTGTAGCGGGAACGTCCCGGATCCGGGACGTTCCCGCTACAGGTTCGGGACCGGGCAGCTGACGCCGGTGCCGCCCAGGCCGCAGTAGCCGTTGGGGTTCTTGGCCAGGTACTGCTGGTGGTAGGCCTCGGCGTGGTAGAAGGGCCCGGCGGGCGCGATCTCGGTGGTGATGGCGCCGTAGCCCCGGGCGGCCAGGGCCTCCTCGAACAGCGCCTTCGACGACGCCGCGGCGGCCGCCTGGTCGGGCGTGGTGGTGTAGATCGCCGACCGGTACTGCGACCCCAGGTCGTTGCCCTGGCGCATGCCCTGGGTCGGGTCGTGGCCCTCCCAGAACACCCGGAGCAGCGTCTCGTAGCTCACCCTGGCCGGGTCGAACACCACCAGCACCGCCTCGGTGTGGCCGGTGCGCCCGCTGCAGGTCTCCTCGTAGGTGGGGTTGGGCGTGAAGCCGCCGGCATAGCCCACCGCCGTGGTGAAGACCCCGTCGAGCTCCCAGAACTTGCGCTCGGCGCCCCAGAAGCACCCCATGCCGAACACCGCCTGCTCCAGGCCCTCGGGGAACGGGGGCCGGATCGGCGTGCCCAGGACGACGTGGTGGTCGGGGACGCGCATGGCCTCCCGCCGGCCGGCCAGGGCGGTCTCCGCGATGGGCATCTCGATGGTGCGCCTTCCGAACATGACGTCCCCTCCTCGGTGCGCCTGCCTGACCAGTATGTCGGCCGTCGCCCACTACGGCGCCCGCCCGGTGACCGTCCGTCCACCTTCTGGGCTCGTTACGCCTCAATCGCGTGCGGATCGGCGCCGATAGGGGAACGAGGAGTCGCACGGTGTGAAGGAGGGTTCGTGCCTTCGACGATCGGTTGGCTGGCTGTCGCGGTGGCCGCAGGCGCACTGGTGGGACTGGCGATCGGCCACTGGCCGGCCGTCACCGGCTGGCTGCACCGACTCGTCGAGGACCCGGTCCCTCCCGCCGACGAGCGCGACGTCCCGGCCGACGAACGCCTCGGGAGGACTTCGTAGATGACCCTGGACCAGATCCTCGTGCTGGCCGGCGCCGCCCTCCTCGCGGTCGCCGCCGGGTTCGTGCTCGGGAACCGCCTCGGCCAGCGCCGGCTCGCGCGCCGCATCGGCGACGACGCCCAGGAGTGGCTCGACTCCCGCTCGACCTACTCCTGACACCGGCAGCGGTCACGCTCGGACCGCCGTGGCCACGACGCGGTCCAGCAGCTCCTCGTATCGCCCCAGCACGACGTCCCACGAGAGCTCGGTCGCCACGTACCGGCGGCCCGCTCGCCCGAGCGCCTCGGCCAGGGAGGCATCCGACGTCACCAGCTCGACGGCGGCCTCGAACTCGGCGTAGCCCCGGTAGGGGATGGCGCCGCGGCTGCGTCGCGCCTGGCCGTCGAGCACGGCGCAGCGGCCCTGGACGATCGCCGGGCGGCCCTGCGCCCACGCCTCGGCCAGCACCATCGAGAAGCTCTCGAAGTACGAGGGCTGGACCAGCGCCGCCGCGCCGTCGACGACGTCGCGCTTCGCCTGCTCGTCCACGAAGCCGGTCACGACCACGTCGGGGTGGTCGGGCGGGCGGGTGACCGGCTCGCCGACCACCACCAGGCGGAGCGGGCCGGGGTGGCGCCGCTTGTAGGCGGCGAAGAAGTCGAACAGCTCGTCGAAGCCCTTGGCCGGGTCCACCCGCCCCACCGCGACCAGGTACGGCTCGTCCCCCATCCCGGACCGGCGGCGGAACCGGGAACCGTCGCCGGTGGCGTCGAGGTCGAAGCCGATGCCCACGACGGCCGACGGCGTCCGCGTCCGGAAGCGGCCCTCCACCAGGTCTCGCTCCTCCTCGGTGCAGAAGGCGAAGGCGTCGGCCAGGCGGAACACGGCGTCGAACAGGGGCAGGGTGAGGGGCGGCTCCTCGTGGGCCGTCGGATGCAGGACGGTGGGCACCCGCCCGGCCGCCCGGGCCAGGCCGGAGCGGGTGGTGGCGTAGAGGTAGGTGACGAACGCCACGGCGTCGAAGCGCCCGGCCTCGGCGTCCAGCCACGGTCCGAGCTCGGGGACGTCGGGGCCCTGGGCGCGCATCCACTCCTCCTGGAGGTGCAGCGCCACCGGCTTGCGGCCCCACGTCACCCGCCCGTTCAGGGGGCCGAACCGGTCGAGGTCCCGCTCCCGCCCGGTGGCCAGGCGGTGGACGGTGACGCCGTCGTCCTCATCGGTGCCGGGCGGGTAGGCGTTGGCCCAGTCCAGGTAGCTCCGTGCGCACGTCGTGACCACCTCCACCTGGTGGCCGCGGGCCGCCATGCGGCCGGCGAACAGCCGGCACAGCCGCTCGGCTCCGCCGGCGACCTCGGCGCCGTAGCGCTGGACCACGTACAGGAGCCGCACCGTCGCCTCAGACCAGCTCGGCCACATGGCCGAGGAACACGGCGGCGGACCGGGCGGGGTCGAAGTCGTCGAGCCGCTCGCGGCCCCGCGCGGCCAGGGACGCCCGCAGGTCGGCGTCGTCGAGGAGCGTGGCCAGGGCCTCGGCCAGCAGCACGGGGTCGTCGCCGGGCGGCAGGAGGAGGGCGGCGTCGCCCGCCGTCTCGGGGATGGCCCCGCACGCCCGGGCCACGACCGGCACGCCGAACGCCATGGCCTCCAGCACGGGGACACAGAAACCCTCGTGCCCGCTGGCCGTCACGAAGACGTCGGCCCGGCGGTAGAACGCGGCCAGCGCGGCGTCGCTCACCGGCCCGGCCAACCACGCCCCCGGCAGGCTCAGCTCGTGGACGTAGTGCTGGACGGCGGCGCGGTAGCGGGGCAGCCGCCCCGGCCCCACCAGCACGAGCCGCACCTCGGGCTCCAGGTAGGTGGTGAGCACGTGGTAGGCCTGCACCAGCAGGTCGGGGCGCTTGTGGGGCAGGAGCTGGCCGACGTGCAGCAGGACCGGCCCCTCGACGACCTCGGCCAGGTGGTGGGCGGTGCCCGGGTCGGGCTCGATCCGGGTGAGCGCGGCGGCGTCGACCACCAGCGGGCTCACCCGCACGTCGTGGTAGCCCATGGACTCCAGGTCGGCGGCGTTGAACGCCGAGTCGGCCAGGGCCATGGCGACCCGGGGCCGCAGCTCGGCCAGCTCCCGCCGGCCGCCGTCCAGCAGGTCGGCGAAGGCGGGGTCGTACGGCCGGAAGGACTCCGACGGCGAGATGTTGTGGTACACGACCACGATCCGCTCGGGGCGGCCGGCCAGGAACTCGGCGACGGCCGGCTCGCCGATGGAGGCGTGCACGACGAGCACGTCCTCCCCGGCGGCCGCCGTTGGAGGCGACCGGCGGGCGTACTCGTCGAGCGGGACCACCTCGCCGGCGAGGGCGGGCTCGTGGTAGCGGGCGAAGATCTCGCACTCGCCCACGGCGCCCAGCGTGCGCAGTGCCGACCGCATGGCCAGGGCCTCGTTGGTGACGGCGTCCCCCGCCGACGCCGAGACCACCACCTGGTGGACCCGCCGGCTCACGGAGCGGGCGGGACGGCCGCCTCCATCGCCTCGACCCGCCCGGCCAGTGCCGCCAGGGCCGCCTCGGCTGCCACCGCCCGGCGCTCGGCGGCGGTCAGCCGCTCCAGGACGGCGTCCAGCTGGCCGACCAGGTCGGCGTGCACGTGGCCCTCGGGGTCCTCCAGGGCGGCCACGATGCCCACGAGGACGTCCCGGACGCCGTCGGCGTACTCCTGGACCTGGTCGAGCACGCCCGCCGTCTGGCGGGCCACCACCTTGGCCACGGCGGCGTGGAGGGCCTGGCCGCCCGGGCGCTGCGAGGTGGCCGGGATGCGGTCGAGCCCGAACCGCGACCGCCCGTCGAGGGCGGCGATGCGGGCCCGCACGTCGGTGAAGTCGGGGCTGGCCCGGTGGGCGACGATGCGCCGGAAGTGCTCCTCCAGGTCCGACTCGAGCCCCTCCGGGTAGGCGCCCGATCGCCGGCGCTCGGCCACCCGCGCCTGCATCCGCGCGATGACCTCGTCCAGGTCCACGTCGCGTGCCGCGTCGTCCGCCATCGGCGGCGATGCTAGGGGACCGGTCGCGCCGGACAGGCTCCGCCTGCGGGACGGCGGGCCGTGAGCGGAGCGGCCGGCTGTCGTCGGAAGTGCCGGCGCCGGGCGTCTGGCGGCAAGAAGAGGCGGTATTCGCCCCTTCTTGCCGCCAGAGCGAGCGCATCGCCCCCGAGGAGTAGGTTGGCCGCAGCCCGATGACCGTGACGTTGGACGCCCCCGCCCGGCGGACCGCTCCCTCCGCGCTGTCCCGCCGGACCAGGCGCACCGACCGCGCCGTCCCGCTCGGCCTCTTCGCCGCCGCCCTCGCCTCCTACGCCGTCGCCGCCGCGGCGTGGCCCACCGAGTGGGACTCGGTGAGCCTGGTCTTCGGCGTCGACGACTTCGACGTCACCCAGGCCAGCCCCCACGCCCCCGGCTACTGGCTGTACGTGGCCCTGGGCCGCCTGGTGCGGGCCGTGACTCCCCTCGGAGCGGCCGACAGCCTCCTCGCCGCCTCGGCGGTGGCGGCGGCCGCCACGGTGGCCCTGGGGTGGACCGTCGGCCGGGCCATGGGCGGGCGGTGGCTGGGAGCGGCCACCGCCGGGGTGCTCCTCACCTCGCCGTTCGTCGCCTTCTACGGGTCGTCGGTCGGGACCTATCCCTTCGACGCCCTGGCCAGCCTCGTGCTGCTCCACCTGGCGTTCTGCGCCACCCCGGGGTCCTGGCACGCCCCGGCGGCGGCCGCGGTCCTCGGCCTGGCCGGCGGGGTGCGCCAGTCGTCCCTGCTCCTGCTGGCGCCGCTGGCCGTGGTGGCCCTGGTGCGGTGCGCCCGCCGGGCGCCGTCCCCCGCTCGCGTCCTGGTCACGACCGCCGTGGCCGGCGTGGCCGGCGTGGCCGTGTGGCTCGTCCCCATGGCGCTCGAGCAGCCCGGAGGCCTGGCCGCCGTGCGCGAGGAGAGCGGGCGGATGTGGCGCCAGGCCGTGGAGGTGAGCTCGGCGGTCTACGGGGCCCCGGGGGGCGGGGTGCGCTACAACGTCGGGCAGGCCACCGGCTACACGCTGGCCGCCGTGGCGCTCCTCCTGCCCGTGACGGCAGCCGCCGCCGTGCTGGCCCGGCGGCCCTGGCGCCACGACGACGACCACCGAGGCACCCGGCCCCGGCGCCGGGGGGTGCCCCGCGTCACCCCGGCCGTCCTGCTGGCGATCGCCGCCCTGCCGCCCTTCGCCTTCGTGACGGTCTTCCACTTCGGCAAGGCCGGGTACGTGCTCTCGTACCTGCCGCCCCTGGTCCTCCTGCTCCTGTGGCCCGCCCGCGACCTCACCCGCCGGCGGCGCCTGGTCGCCGGCGGCCTGGTGGCGGCGGCGTGCGCCGTGCAGGCCCTGCGCTTCTGGGGCGCCCCGGCGCTGCTCCCCGAGCGGCTCACCGACACCAGCGCCCTGTGGTTCACCGAGTCCCGGTTCGGCGCCCCCTACCGCATCACGGAGGACGCCATCCGCCGGACGGACGCCGACGTCGAGCGGTACCGGGCCCTGGGACGGGAGTTCGACCCCGCCTCCGACGAGCTCGTCTTCATGTACATGAACGGGGGGCACCGCTTCCGCCACGCCATGCTGACCCTGCCCGAGTTCCGCATGCACTACGTGCAGCTCGGGTTCCACGAGTGGTCGGCCTTGCAGCGGCGCTGGACGCACGAGCGGGACCACGTCCTGGAGCTGGCGCCCGGTGCCCGGGCGGTGTTCGTGGTCGACGAGCCCCGCAGCGAGATGCAGGCCCTGGTCGACGCCGGGGTGGCCACCCGGGTCCCTGTCGAGGACGGGCCGACGGCGTACGCCGTCCCCGCCGGGTTCACCGTCTACGACGTGGAGCTGGTGGCCGGACCGGCCCCGGCGGCCCCCCGGTAGTGTCGGCGCCCATGGCGTCGAGAGCGGTACGGCCGGTGGCGGCGGTCGTCCGCAAGGGCCTCCGGTCCGCCGCCCGCAACCAGCCCAGGGTGCGCGGGATGATGGCCGCCGTCGCTCGGGAGCTCGCCCGGGCGCTGGACGACGACGTGTACGGCGCCTCGTACTTCGGCTCGGGCCGGGACCCGCTCGACCGCATGGGCCTCTCCGGCTACGAGCGCTACGACCGGGACTCCAGCAACGCCAACGTGGCCGCCTACCTGGTGTGGCGGTGGTTCGAGGTGACGAGGACGCTGGACGTCGGCTGCGCCACCGGGTTCGTCGTGGAGGCGCTCCGGGAGGTGGGCATCGACGCCTCGGGCGTGGACGTGAGCCAGTACGCGGTGGAGCGGGCGGCCGAGGGCGCGCGCGGGCACATCGCCTACGGCGACCTCACCCGCCGCCTCCACGTCCCCGACAGGAGCTACGACCTGGTGACCGTCCTGGAGACCCTCGAGCACCTCCCACCCAGCGCCGTCCACCACGCCGTCGAGGAGCTGCGCCGGGTGACGCGGGGCTACGTCGTGGCGACCATCCCGTCGTTCGGCCCCAACCACAACGGCCCCGGGGGATGGTTCAACGCCAAGGTCCGCGACGAGCGGGTCCCGCACTACCAGTCGCTCGGCCCCGGGTTCCGGGGCCCCATCCCCTACGACGACCTGTACCGCGACGCCCGGGGCGAGCCCATCGAGGGCCATCTCACCATCGCCTCGTTCGACTGGTGGACCGAACGGTTCACCGAGGCCGGCTTCCTGCGCTGCGACCGCGTCGAGCGGGCCATGCACCCGCACCTGGCCCGCTTCGGGCTCACCAAGTACTGGAACCTCTACGTGTTCCGGGTGCCGGGCGCCGCCGAGCCGGGGCCCGACGTGCGCACCCCGGAGGAGATCACCGCCCGGGAGGCGCAGTGGGGCCTGGACCGGCGCCGGGCCGCCGCCGAGGACCTCCAGGCCGTCGCCCTGGCCCTGGGCCGCACGTCGGGCGCCGGGTAGCCCGGCTCCCTACTGGTTGTAGCGGGCGGTCAGGCCTCTGACGCCGCCGCGGTAGCCGGGGACGGCGGTGGCGACGTCGCCGAAGCGGGGGGCGTCGCCGAAGGCGAACACCCGGCCGGCGTCGTTGGCGACCAGGTAGCCGGCGCCCCGGGTGGCCTGGAAGCCCCGGGCCGGGCCGGCCGCCCCGATGCCGGGCAGCGACCCGAGGAAGGCGGCGTCGCCGAAGGCGAACACGCCGCCGTCGGCCGCCAGCAGCCAGTAGCCGTTGCCCGACGCCGTCGCGGCCATGGCGACGATGGGCTGGTTCAGCCGGATGGCTCCGGTGGACCCGAAGAACTGGGCGTCGCCGAAGGCGAATATGCCGCCGTCGGCCGCCACCAGCCAGTACCCGCCGCCGCTGGGCGTGCGGGCCATGCCCACCACCGGCTGGTTGAGCCGCATGGCGCCCGTCGAGCCCCGGAAGGCGGCGTCGCCGAAGGCGAAGATGCCGCCGTCCTTGGCGACCAGCCAGTAGCCGTTGCCCGAGGGCGAGGACGCCATGGCCACGACCGGCTGGTTGAGCCGGATGGAGCCGGTGGAACCCCGGAAGGCGGCGTCGCCGAAGCTGAAGATGCCGCCGTCGGCCGCCACCAGCCAGTACCCGCCGCCGCTGGGGGTCGCCGCCATGCCGAGGACGGGTTGGTTCAGGCGCCGGGCGCCCATGGAGCCGTAGAACTGGGCGGCCCCGAAGGCGAAGATGCCGCCGTCGGCGGCCACCACCCAGTAGCCGGCGACGCCGCCGCTCGGGTTGTTGGTGACGAGGAACCAGTCCGACTTCAACCCGAACCGGGACCGGAACTCGTTGCCGCTGAGGGTCTGGCGCCCCGCCCGGCCGACGAGCACCAGCTCGACCACGCGGCCCCCGAAGTCGCCGAAGCCGTTGCGGCGCACGACGTCCACGGACAAGAGCTCGCCGATGGCCGGGAAGGCGGCCTGGACGGCGGCGACCGGGACCGACGCCGTCCAGTCCCGGTGCGGGTTCTGGGCGACCGCATCGCCCTCGTCGGGCACCGCCGGGAAGGTGCCGCCGGCCGTGTGCCCGCCGGTGGACGACGAGAACTCCGTGCGGGCCACCGCGCCGGTGGCGGTCATGATGCGCACCTGGCCCGCCGTCTCGGCGATGGCGGCGTTGGTGGCCGCCGCCTCCAGGTCCCGGTAGCCGGCCGCGTCCTGCACGGCGAACCCGCCGTACACCTGGCAGGACTCGGTGTCGCAGGTCTTGGCGTAGGAGTAGCGGTTCTCGGACTGGGCATACGACCGGGCGGCCACCGCCTGGGCCCGCAGGGCGTGCATCCCCGCCCCGCCGCCCAGGGCGCCCCACGCCGCCGGGCTCTCCCGGGGCACGACGCCCCGCAGGTAGCCGTCCATGCCGAGGATGTTGACGGTGCGGGTCGCCCCGCTCACCGCGTCGTGGACCACCTGGAGGTGCCCGCGGTACCACCGCACCCCCGACCCCGTGCACAGCTGGAGCAGGGTGTTGCGGTCATCGGTCTGGGGCACGCCCGAGCCCAGGGTGACGGGACCGGCGGCGGCCGGCGCGATCGGCGTCCACGGCCCCCCGCAGCTGTCGGCCTTCGATACCTCGAAGGTGTTGGGTGCCACCATGCGGGTACGGATCGCCCGGTAGGTGGACCCCGGGTTGGTGCTCGTCGTCGCCGCGTTCTGCTCCTGGACGACGATGGTGTCGAGGGCGTCGTTGCCGGTGAGCCGCACCGACATGGGCGGGTCACCGATCGAGCCCATCGTGGTGCCGCCGTAGAAGTGGTCGAGGATCTGCTGGTACGTGCGGCCCATCAGCGCGTAGCCGAGCGAGCCGTACTGCCCCATGCCGCGGCCGTGGCCGTTGCCGTGCCCCCGCAGCTCCACGTTGGCCGCCGGGTAGGCGCCGGCCGGCGCCGGAGGGGCCACCGCGGCCAGGAGCGAGCCGAGCAGGGCGGCGGCGAGGGCACCCGCCATCGCCACCGCCGGGTTCCGAGGACGCGGCGAGGCCGCCGCCGAAGCCGTCATGGCCCGAGACGCTACC
>Ga0247717_1000465_pt1 | contig 12303 bp, 14 predicted proteins | sample 24E_NmetaG_FD_189047 | JGI IMG/M metagenome (GOLD analysis project Ga0247717, IMG submission 189047) | Soil microbial communities from hillslope of Landscape Evolution Observatory, University of Arizona, Oracle, AZ, United States - 2-4-E_N | ecosystem: Engineered > Artificial ecosystem >... | reverse complement strand
CCCCTCCCCCACGCGACCCGTCGCCGGGACGACGGCCCGAGGATAGCGGGCGGGACCCCGCCGGTCAGGGCCGGAAGCTCCACTCCCCGAAGCGGTTCTGGCCCAGCCGGTCGGCCGGGTTCTTCCCGGTGGAGGACTCGTCGTATGACCAGTCGGGCTGTTTCTCGGCGAAGCGCTCGTCGACGACCGCCTTGCCGTCCACGATGTCGACCAGCTCGGCGATCAGGTACGGCTCCACCGGCCCGATGCGGCCGGCGACGTGGTCGTCGAACTCCTGCCCGTAGCGGGAGAGGATGCTCTGGAGCACCACCTGGTGCTGGTGGGCGAGGTAGCAACGGGCCCGGTCGGCCACGTTGCCGGCCCGCGCCTTCGCCTGCTCCAGGTGGTGGTCGCCGGCGTCGGAGTGGCTGATGGTCCGCAGGTCCTCCGACAGGGCCAGGCCGGTGAGCTTGCACGGCTGGCACTGGCCGCACGACTCCACGCCGAGGAACCGGGAGACGCCGGCGGAGAGGGCGACCATGTCGACCGTGTCGTCGAGCACGATGAACCCGCCCGACCCGACGCCGCTCCCGATGGCCTGCATGGTCTCGTAGGCGACGGGCGTGTCCAGCAGGTCCTCCGGGATGATCCCGTTGGCCACGCCGGGCAGGACGGCCTTGATGCGGTGCCCCCGGCGGGCGCCACCGCCGATCATCTGGATGACCTTGCGCAGCGACGTCCCCATCATCACCTCGCCGACGCCATGGCGCCGGGACGCCCCGGTGACGGTGCACACGATGGTGCCGGGCGACTGCTCGGTGCCGAGGGTCCGGAACCAGTTGGCGCCGCGGGCCATGATCCGGGGGACGTTGGCCAGCGTCTCCACGTTGTCGACGAGGGCCGGGGGCGCGGTCAGGAACTCCTGGGGACCGGCCAGCTGGACGCGGGAGGACAGCCCGGTGCGGGGGGCGGCGCCGGCGTGGCGCCTCGACACCCGCTCGAGGCCCCTCCGGAACGGGGGAGCGAGGCGGGGGAACGGATAGCGGCCGTCGATGGTCTCCAGGAGGGCCGTCTCCTCGCCGTAGAGGTACTCGTCGGGGCCCTCGAAGACCTCGAACGAGATGCGGTCGGCCCAGCCGGCGGCGACGACCTCCTCGACGGCCGACCGCATCCGCGTCACCTCTCGGGCGAACGACTTCTTCATGCCGAACACGATGTGGTCGGCGTCCACGGCCAGGGCGGCGATGATCGCCCCCTCGATCACGTGGTACGGGCACCGCCGGATGATGGAGCGGTCCTTGAACGTGCCCGGCTCGCCCTCGGCGCCGTTGACGACGACGGTGGTCGGCTCGAGCGTCGACCGGTTCTCCACCATCGTGCGCCACTTGCGGCCCGTCGGGAACCCCGCGCCGCCCCGGCCCCGCAGGCCCGACGCCTCGAGCGTGCTGATGAGCCATTCGGGGTCGGCCCGGCGGGCGACCTCGAGCCCGGCGCCTCCCCGGCGGCGGACGTACTCGTCAAGGGTGTCGATGGTGCTGGACCACAGCACCCGGCGGGCCGTTCTCACCCGGCCATCTTCCTCGCGGAGCCGGGGGAAACGCACATCGGGCCCCGGCTTGTTTGCGGCGGGCGCTTCCGTGAAAGGGTGCCAGGGCAACTCGACACCAAGGAGCTCGGCATGGGCGGACGGTTGGGTAAGGGCCTGCGGGCGGCGCTCGTCGGAGCGGTTCTCCTCGGCGTGCTGGCGGGGTGCGGGGACGACGACGACGGCGAGGCGTCCACGGACACCACGGCGGCGGAGTCGGGGGGCGAGTCCGCCGACAACACCGTCAGGATCGAGATGCTCGACTACGGCTACAAGGTGACGGGCGACCTCAAGTCGGGCCTCGCCACCCTCCAGTCGACCAACACCGGCGCCGAGTGGCACATGGCGGGCTTCGCCAAGCTGAAGGAGGGCAGGACCGTCGAGCAGCTGGTGACCGCGCTCCAGAGCGCCGGTGGCGAGGACGGCGGACCGGCCGAGGCGGGAGGCGCCACGGAGACCACCGGCTCGGGCGCCACGCTGCGGGCCGCCGGCCAGGAGACGACGACCACGACGGCCGCCGAGGGGGGCGGTGAGGGCGAGGGCGGCGATCCGTTCGCCGAGTTCGTCGAGGAGGAGCTGGGGAGCCCCGGCCACATCCTCCAGCCCGGCCGGACCCAGACGCTCACCGTCGACAACCTCGACGCCGGCAGCTACGTGATGATCTGCTTCCTTCCCACCGAGGGTGAGGGCACGCCCCACTTCGCCAAGGGCATGGTCAGCGGGTTCGAGGTGGCCGAGGAGGCTGCCGACGTCGAGGAGCCCGACGCCGACGCCACCATCGTTCTCGGCGACGAGGCCGAGCCCACCGGCGTCCCGACCCAGCTCTCGAGCGGCGAGCACACGTTCAAGGTCACCGCCCAGGGCGAGAACGGGAAGGACTTCGTCATCGCGCAGTTGGACGAGGGCAAGGAGTTCGCCGCCTTCGAGGAGTACTTCGAGAGCGAGAACGGCTTCGAGAGCGAGGACGGCCCGCCCAAGGGGTACGCCGAGCAGGCCCCCGGGACGGTCGTCGCCAGCACCTTCGAGATCAGTCCCGGCCAGTCCATGTGGGTGACCGTCGACGTCCCCCGGGGCGAGACGTACTTCGTCGGCACGACCAACGTCGAGGACGACGACACCGAGGACACCATCGACAAGTTCGTGAAGGTGGACGTCTCGTAGCGCCCGCGGGCAGGCGACGGTGAACGGGCTCGCCTCAGCCCTGGCGGGAGAGCACCAGGAGGAACTCGAGCTCGCCGTTGTCCTCCGTCTCCGCCGGTCCGAAGCTCGGGTTCGGGATCCCCCACTCCTCGAACACGATCGGGATGCTGCCCGCCACCCGGATCGAGGGCCCCGAGCGCTGCGCCTCCAGGTCGAAGGTCACCGGCCTGGTGGTGCCCGCAGGGTGAGCTCGCCGGTGGCCTCGACCGTGACCGCCTCGCCGTCGGCCGGCAGCCGGCCCACCTCGACGGGCGACGTGAGCCGGAAGGTCGATTTGGGGTACGACGCCACGTCCATGATCCGGCCCCGGAACTGGTTGTCCCGCCGGCTCTCGTCGCTGCGCACGGTGGTCATGTCGACGGTGAACGAGCCGCTCGCCACGCGGGACCCGACGACGGAGATCTCACCGGTCACGTCCTCGGTGCGGCCCACGGCGGTGGCGCTCTGCCCGAACAGCACCTCCTGGACCCGGTAGCCGGCCTGGCTGCCGGCGGCCACCGTCCACGTGCCGTCGACGCCCTGGCCGGCGCCGGCGGCCTCGTCGCCCGCCCCGGCGGCGGCGGCCGTCGTGGTGGACGAGGCGGCGCCCCCCGAGGGTTCCCGCAGCGTCAGTCGCTCCGGGGCGTCGTCCCGGAACACGTTGAGGTACAGCCAGATCCCGGCGGTGGCGAGGAACACGACGCCCAGGGCGGCGGCGAGGGCCAGTTTCGTCCACGGCTTCGTCACGGTCGGTTCCTCCTGCGTCGGTCGCGGGCGCTCGAGTCGGGCGGGTGTCGGGGCGGGTGTCGGGCGGGCGGGCGGTGAGCCGGCTACCGGCGGACGGCCAGGGTGATGAGGCCGAGGAAGCCGTCGCCGTCCTCGGAGACGGTGAGAGTGGTCTGCGGGCGGTAGATGCCGTCGTCGTCGTTGCGGGTGCTGCGGTTCGGGCGGGACGAGTAGGGCGCGGCCCGGTAGGCGGCGTCGGTGACCGCGTCGTCGAAGTAGAGCTGGGTGGTGAGCGCCTCGGCGTTCGAGAGGTGGACCTTGGCGTGGATGTGCACGGTCCGGCCCTGGTACCAGCCGGGGTAGATGGTGAGGATCTCGGCGATCCCGTCGGCGTTGGTGACCTGGGCGCCGCGCAGGTAGCGGGTGTCGTCGACCGGCCCCCGTCCTCCGCCTCCGGTCCCCCGGGAGGCCGCCTCGAACCCCGAGTAGAGCCCGCCGGCGTCGCAGTGCCAGATCTCGAACACGGCGTCCTTCAACGGCGTGCAGCCGTCGGCGTCGACCACCCGGGCCGCCACCCGCAGCGGCGTGCCCTGGCGGTCCTCACGGATGTCACCGCGGATCTGGTCGACGTCGAGGTGGTACGGCCCCTCCGTCTGCTCGGGGGTGAGCGCGCACGACGAGGCGGTGCCGAAGTCGCCAGCCGTGAGCGCCCCCGCACCGGGTGCCGCCGCACCGGCGGTCCCGGTGGTGGCGGCGCCCGCCGTCGTGGGGGACGACCCTCCGCCGCCGCCGGTGGTGGTGGGCGACCCGCCGGAGGCGGGGTCGCCGCCGCCACCGCCGCAGGCGCCGAGGACGACGGCCCCGGCGCCGGCGCCGGCGAGGAGGCCGAGGGCTCGGCGGCGGTCGATCCTGGGGGGGGTGGTCATCGAGCCTCCTTGGGGGACGGGAATGGCGCAGGTGGTCGGAGGCGATGCCGGCGGGACGGCCGCCGAAGGCCCCGCCGGCGTCGCCGTCACAGCGAGATCTGGTCCGTGACCGTCGTACGGGTACCGGTACCGGTGGCGCCGGGACGGCCGCCGTCGCCCTTGTCGGGGCAGTCGTCGCGGTCGGCCGCCGGGCCGTCGTCGGTGGCGGGCGCCTCGTCGGTGGCAGGCGCGTCGGTGGACGGGGCCTCGGTGGACGGCGTGGTCGGGGCCTCCTGGGCCCAGGCCAGGCCGACCCCGCCGACGGCGAGGGCGGCGACGGCGCCGAGGGTGGCGCCCAGGATGCGGGGCTGCAGGTTCATGGTCGGGTCCTTGCTTTCCGTGCTCTGCGTGCGCCCGGCGTTCGGGCCACGACGGAGAGGGTGCGCGCCGCGGCTGGGAGCTAACTGTGCCCCGTCTGCGGAGTGGCGGGGCGTCACGACGGCGGGCCGCCGGTCCAGCTGCCGGTGAGCGGCTCGTCGGCGGCCGGGCCGGCCTCGGGCTCCGCCTCGTCCTCCGGCGGTGCGAGCGGCAGGTCGATCACGAACGTGCTCCCCTCGCCGGGCGCCGATTCGACGCGCGCGCTCCCGCCGTGGGCCTCGGCGATGGCCGCCACGATGGACAGGCCGAGGCCCGTGCCACCACCGGCCCGGGCCCGCGAGTCGTCGGCCCGGAAGAAGCGCTCGAACACCTTGGCCGCCACCTCGGGTGCCATGCCGGGGCCGTCGTCGGCCACGGCCAGGCGGGCCCGGTCGCCGGCCGCCGTCACCGCCACCCGCACCGGCGTGCCCGCCGGCGTGTGCGCCCGGGCGTTGGACAAGAGGTTGCCCACCACCTGGCGGAGCCGTTGGTCGTCGCCCCGGACCGTCACCGGCTCGGCGTGCACCTCGACGGGGCGGTCGGGCTCGACGGCGCGGGCGTCTCGCACGGCGTCGGCCACCAGGCGGTCCAGGCGCACGCGCCCGAGCTCGAGGGGCCGGCGCTGGTCGAGGCGCGCCAGCAGGAGCAGGTCCTCCACCAGGGTCGCCATGCGGTGGGCCTCGTGCTCGATCCGGCGCATGGCGTCGGCCAGCGCGGCGTCGCTGCGCAGGCCGCCCGCCCGCCACAGCTCGGCGTAGCCCTGGATGGACGTGAGCGGGGTCCGCAGCTCGTGGGAGGCGTCGGCTGCGAACCGGCGGACCCGGGCCTCGGACGCCTCCCGGGCGCGGAACGCGTCCTCGATGCGCGACAGCATCGAGTTGAGGGCGACGCCCAGGCGCCCCGCCTCGGTCCGCTCGCCCGGGTGCTCGACGCGCTGCGACAGATCGCCCCCGGCGATGGCGTCGGCGGCCCGGGCCATGTCCTCGATGGGGTGGACACCGAGCCGCAGCATCCACCACGACATCAGCCCCAGGGCGGAGAGCACGGCGAGCGTGCCGAACACCTGCACCAGCCGGATGCGGTCGACGGTGCGCTCGAGGTCGTTGAGGCTGATGCCGACCACCGCCACCCCGTAGCGGGGCTCCTCGATGGCCACCAGGCGCCACGATCCCGTCCCCTCGGACGCCTCGGCCGTGAACGGCCGCAGGGCGTCGTCGTGGCCGGCCAGGTAGGCGAGGACCTCGGCCCGGCGCAGGACCGGTGGCGGGTCGCTCTCGTCGGCCAGCTTCGACTGGAGCCGGGTCAGCGACGGCGACGTCGGGTCGCCGACGGCGAGGAAGTACTCGGAGAGCGTCTCCTGGTCGGGCGACGGGAAGCCGGGCCCGCCGCGGCCCCCGCCGTCTCCCCGGAAGATGCGGGGCGCCACCTCCACGAGCTGGCGGTCGACCCGGTCGAGGAGGAACGACTCGATGATGCGCGACAGGGCCACGTTGGTGAACACGAGCACGGCGGCCACCGCCACCAGCCCGACGAGCAGCCGCCGCCGCAGCGACATCAGCCCACCCGGGCCGAGTACCCCACGCCCCGCACCGTGTGGATGAGCGGCGGGCCCAGCGTGTCGATCTTCTTCCGGAGGTAGCTGATGTAGGTCTCCACCACGGTGGCGTGGCCGCCGAAGTCGTACTGCCAGACGTGGTCGAGGATCTGGTGGCGGGACAGGACCCGGCCGGCGTTGAGGAGCAGGAAGCGGAGCAGCTTGTACTCGGTGGGCGACAGGTCGATGGCCTGGCCCGCCCGGCGGACCACGTGGGCGTCGTCGTCCATCTCCAGGTCGGCCAGGGCCAGCTTCGACGAGCCGCTGCCCCGGCCCTGGCGGCGCAGGATCACCTGGATGCGGGCGACCACCTCCTCCAGGCTGAACGGCTTGGTGACGTAGTCGTCGCCCCCGAGGGTGAGCCCTCGCACCTTGTCGTCCACCGTGTCGCGGGCGGTGAGGAACAGCACCGGCACCTTCTGGCCGTCCAGCCGCAACCGGCGCACCACCTCGAACCCGTCGAGGTCGGGGAGCATCACGTCCAGCAGGACGACGTCGGGGTCGAACGCCTCCACCTCCCTCAGGGCGTGGCGCCCGTCGGCGGCGACCCGCACGTCGAACCCGAAGTGACGGAGGGCGGCTTCGAGCAGGAAGGTGATGTTCTCCTCGTCGTCGACGACGAGGACGCGGCTGCGGCGTTCGGCGCCCGTCGTGCCCATGGTCCAAGTCTCCCATCGCTCCCTCGGAAGTTCCTGTGAGTCCGCTGGGGGTTCCCGAGGGGGTAGGAACGTGGGCGTGCTCCCGATCTCGCCGGCCCGGCCCACCCCCGCCGCGCTCGACGCCCTCGTCGCCCGCCACCGCGGGGCGGCGCCCACCTATGCCGAGGTGGGGGCGACGGCGGGCCCGCTCCCCGACGGCTACCGCCACCGCCGCCGCACCGTCGACCTGGGGCGGGGCGACGCCGTGTTCGCCGCCGCCGCCGCCGGGCTCCGCCGGTGGGAGGCCCACCGCCGCAGCGGGGCGGTGGTCCACCCGCCCGGCGCCGCCGTGGCCGAGGGCCAGGTCGTCGCCGTCGCCGTCCGGGTGGCCCTCGCCTGGGTCACCGTGGTCAACCGGGTCGTGGGGGTGACCACGGCGCCGGGCCTGTCCGGCTTCGCCTACGGCACGCTCGCCCACCACGTGGTCGAGGGGGAGGAGGGGTTCTCCGTGCGCCTCGACGAGGCCGGCACCGTGCGGTTCGAGGTGGTCAGCTTCACCCGGCCGCGCGGTCGTGTCCTGCGCCTGGCCGGGCCGGTGGTCCACCCGCTCGACGACCGCCTGGTCCGCCGGTACCTGCGGGGCATGCAACGGCACGTGGCGGGCACGGCCTGAGGCGCTTCACGACGGCGGCGGCTGGGTAGGTCGCCCCGATGGTCCGTACCGTCCTCGTCACCGGCGCCGGCTCGGGCACCGGGACGGCCCTGCCCACCGCCCCCCTCGGCGCCCGGGTCGGCGCCCGGGTGGTCGGCACCGCCCGCCCCGACGACCGGGCGTACGTCGCGGCCCGGGCGGTTGGGCGCGCCGGGGCCGCCGTCGAGCCGGTGGCGCCGGACGTCACCGACGCGGCGATGTCGGCGGCCGGGTCGAGGGAAGCGGCCCCCGTTGGCTGACGGACCGGCCGCTGCCGCTCCCGCCACGGGGGCCGCCCAGCACCCGGCCGGACGCGGCGCCCCGTCCGCCGTCGTCGACGCGGTGCGGCGGATGGAGGCGGCACCCCTGCTGGACGGCGCCGCCCGGCCGCTGGCCGCCCTCGCCGGCGCCGTCGTCCGATCGCCGCGTGCGGCCGACGGGCTGCGCGGGACCTGGCTCGGGCACGCCCTCCACCCGCTGCTCACCGACTTCCCGCTCGGCGCCTGGGCCAGCGCCTCGTTCCTCGACCTGTTCGGCGGGCGGGCGGCCCGCCCCGCCGCCCGCCGCCTGGTGGGCTTCGGCCTCCTGGCCTCCGTGCCCACCATCGCCACCGGGCTGGCCGAGTGGCAGACGGTGGGGGGCCGCGGCGCCCGCCGGGTCGGCGTCGTCCACGCCGCCGTGAACACGGCGGCGACGGCGCTCTACGCCTCCTCGTGGCTGGCCCGCCGGCGGGGCACCCACGCCCGCGCCGTCGTGCTCGGCGTCGCCGGCGGCGTGGTGGCCACCGCCGGCGGCTACTTCGGCGGCCACCTCACCCTGGTGCGCAAGCTGGGTACGGCCGACCCGGCGTACGGCGCCGACCCTCCCGCCTGAGCCCGCTGGGCGCGCCTCGGCCACGCCGTTCCCCATCGGTGCCGCGACAGGGAACCTCGAGCGGGCCCTACCGCAGCGGGACGGCGGCCTCCACCTCGGTCCTCGAGCCCGGCTCGGACCGCACGGCGAGGCTGCCGCCCAGCTTCTCGACCCGGTCACGCATGCTGCGCAGGCCGAAGCCGCCGGTGCGCGCCGCCCCGACGTCGAACCCCTTGCCGTCGTCGGCGACGACCACCCGCAGCGACCCCGCGGCGCCGTGCACCCGGATGACGACCGACGTGGCCTTGCCGTGGCGCACCGGGTTCGACGCCAGGGCGGGGCCCACCGAGCGTCCCGCCACGGCCGGACGCCGGCCGGGCCGGGCTCTCCTGGTCACCCAACCCCCGGCCCTCCTGCTCGGCCGAGCAGTCCAGCATCTGGCCGGCACGAACCGAATGGCGGAGCGCGGCACGCCAGCCGCCGGCGTGGCGGTCGGGTCAGTTGCCGTTCGTGCTCCAGTGCCACGGCTCGGCCGGGAGGTTGGACAACCCGAACCGGCCGGCGTTGCGGGCCAGCCACTGGAAGGCGGCATTGCGCGAGGTGATGAGCGCCCCGTTCCAGGTGAAGTCGATGGCCAGCCCCTGCTCGTGCATCGACTGGCCGGGCCGGGCCGTGGGCGGCCTGCAGCTCGACGCCGGCTTGGAGTAGACGTCGTAGTCGCTGCTGCCACAGTTCGCCGCGCGGGTGGCGATCTGCCCGTCGGAGCTGCGGTAGCCGCTGCCACCGAGGGCGAACCCGTCGGCCGCGGCGGCGGCGAGGAGCGCCTCCACCTGGCCGGCGATCCGGGTCGCCACCGTGATGCCGCCGACCGTCGTCACGGCCACGCCGCCGATGCGCCCCACGGTGCCCCGTGCCGCCGTCGCGCCCGCCCGCCGGGTCGACGCCACGCGGGCGGCCAGGGCGGCCTGGCGCCGGGAGATCTCGGCCGCCAGCTGCTGGTCGAGGGCGGCCAGCGAGTCGGCCTCGGCCAGCGCCCGCTCCAGGCGCTGCTCGACGGTGTCGGCCACCTTCTCCTTCAGGTCCAGCGCCCTGGAGACCTCACGCAGCTCGCCGTCCACCTCCTCGCGGCGCGCCTCGGCCCGTGCCCGGGCCTCCTCGGCGGCGACCCGCTGGGCGGCCAGGTCCTCGGTGGTGGCCCGCAGCCGGTCGGCCACGTCGGCGCCCTGGCCGAGGGCCACGTCGAACAGGTACTGCCGGGTCGCCATCCGGGCGAGCGACCCGGCCCGCAGTGGCGCCATGGTCTTCTGCGCGGGGCCGCGCACGTAGGCGGCGACCGCCGCCTGGCGCATGGAGCTCCGCAGCAGATCGAGCTCGCCGGCCGTCCGCTGCTCGGCGACGAGGGCGTCCTCCGACGCCTTGGCCGCCGCCTCGGCCGCCTGCCGGGCGCTCGCCGCCCGGGCCTCCGACGCCCGGACGTTGGCGTCCAGCCGGTCGAGGGCCCGCTCCAGCTCGGCGTCCGACGCCTTCAGCACGTCCACCTCGGCGGCCTGCCGGGCCCGCTTCTTCTGGAGCTCGCGGCGCTGCGCCTCGGGGGTCGGCTCCTTGGCCGACGCACCGCCGACGGGAACGGCCGCCAGCAGCCCGGCAAGGGCCAGCACAGCGGCCCGGCGGACGCTTCTCGGTGGCCTGGAGGGCAAGGCGGCTCCGTTGTTCCACTCGGCGAACGGCACGGCGGGTGCCCGGCGCAGTCGATCCAGTGTCGCAACCCGCCGCCGGTCCGGCGCGGACGGTACCGCCGCCCACCCCGCGTGTCGAGCTCGGAGACTGGTGTCGAACCCGGCTCCTCCTGCCGGACGGTGACGGGGCGGCCGAGAAACCGCTGGTCAGGCCCGCATGCCCCCTGGCGGGGTTACCGCTCCTGGTACGGCACGGGCATGCCCAACCCGTGATCCATGAAGTGCTCGTTCAACGCCTGCACCAGGATGTCGACGCTCCCGCTGGCGAGCGGGCCACCCTCGGTCAGGTAGGCCCGCATCTCCTCGGGGCTGGCGTCACCACCCAGACCGAAGTACGCGAGCCACAGCTCGCCGTCGGAGAGGCCGGCGCGACGCCGCGCCGCCTCGAGGCTGCGCCGCACGTCGCCGACCGACCCGGCTCCGGCGGGAGCCGTCACGGCGTGGCCGGTCCTTGCCGCCTGCGGTCGACGATCTCCCGGGCGACGTCGTGGAGCTTGCGGTTCTCCCGCTGGGACGCCCTCCGCAGCACCGCGAACGCCTCGTCCGACGTGGCCCCCTCCGCCGCCATGATGATCCCCTTGGCCTGGCCGATGACGTCACGGTTCTCGAGGGCGACGGCCAGGTGCCTGGCCATCTCCTGCGCCCGCTCGAGCGCCTGGGCGTTGGAGACGGTGACCGAGGCCTGCGCCGCGAACATGGCGGCCTGCTCCTCGGCGCCGTCGAAGTTGCCCGGCTTCGTCGAATAGAGGTTCAACGCACCGACTGCCTGCCTCCCGGTGGAGAGGGGCAGCGACAACGAGCTCGCCACACCCTTGGCCACGGCCTGGGCGGACATCTCGGGCCAGCGGTCGTCGTCGGCGTAGGAGTCGACTCGGAAGACCTCCTCCTCGAGCATCGCCGCCAGGCACGGCCCCCCACCGGTGTCGTACTGCGCCTGGTCGACCTCCCGGGCGATCTCGGCCGAACAGACGGGCGTCGTCGTACGGCCGCCCTGCATGAGCGAGATGCTGGCCGCGTCACATCCGGGGATGGCCGCGGCGGCGAGGGACGTGACGTTGCCCAGGAGCTCCTCGAGGCCCTGCTCGCCGAGCAGGGTCTCCGCCAGGGTGCGGAGGCTCGTCTGGAGCGCTTCGTCGTCGGGGAGGCTGCCTTCCCCGACGACCGTCAAACTCCGATACCGGACACCATGAACGGCCCTCCCCATCGAGAGCCGGAGGGACCCCTCACTCAGTCGTGAGGTGGAACCACAGCGTGCTTGTGATCTCAAGCAGGTGCGACCTGGGGCGGGTGGTGCCGCCGGACCGAGGGCTCGACCGCCAGGGTACTACGCCCGGGCCGGACCGCCCATTCACCTCGCGATGGCGCGCCAGGGGGTGGCGCGCGATCGCGAGGTGAACCGAGCAGGGCCTTACGGTGCCGGTGCCATACCGACCATGGGCCGGTTGAGGCGGATGGCGCCCGTGGAGCCCGAGAACCGGGCGTCGCCGAAGGCGAAGACGCCGCCGTCGGCGGCCACCAGCCAGTAGCCGGCCACCAGCGGCGACGGCGTGGCCGCCATCCCGACCACCGGCGAGTTGAGGCGGATGGAGCCGGTGGAGCCCCGGAACACGGCGTCGCCGAAGGCGAACACGCCGCCGTCCGAGGCGGTGAGCCAGTAGCCCCTGCCGTTCACGGTCGGCGCCATCCCCACCACGGGCTGGTTGAGGCGGGTCCCGCCGGTGGAGCCGAAGAACTGGGCGTCGCCGAAGGCGAACACACCGCCGTCCGACGCCACCAGCCAGTAGCCGTTCCCGGACGGCGTGGCCGCCATGCCCACCACCGGCTGGTTGAGGCGGATGGCGCCGGTGGAGCCGAAGAACTGGGCGTCGCCGAAGGCGAACACGCCGCCGTCCGACGCCACCAGCCAGTAGCCGTTCCCGGACGGCGTGGCCGCCATGCCCACCACCGGCTGGTTGAGGCGGATGGCTCCCGTGGAGCCGAAGAACTGGGCGTCGCCGAAGG
>Ga0247717_1000463_pt1 | contig 12325 bp, 15 predicted proteins | sample 24E_NmetaG_FD_189047 | JGI IMG/M metagenome (GOLD analysis project Ga0247717, IMG submission 189047) | Soil microbial communities from hillslope of Landscape Evolution Observatory, University of Arizona, Oracle, AZ, United States - 2-4-E_N | ecosystem: Engineered > Artificial ecosystem >... | reverse complement strand
GTCGGCGTCGAGCATCTCGGCCGATCCGTCCTCCATCGTGACCGCGACCCGCCGCGTTCCGTCCAGACGGCCGCTGCCGCGCACGACCCGCACGCCGGCGGCGGCCATCTTCTTTTCGATGTCGCGGGACTGGGCTTCGGCGAGCCAGGTGATGCGGGCGAAGATCTTCGGCAAGTCGACGTTGCGATGCCCGACCAGATCCTCGTCGGCCAATCCCAGCTCGGGTGCGGCCTCCAGCCACGACACGGCCTCGGCGGTGGTGCACAAGGTCTTCGACGGAACGCAGTCCCACAGCACGCAGGCGCCGCCCAAGCCGGCGCGATCGACGACGGTGACGTCGGCGCCCAGCTCGGATGCGACCAACGCGGCTTCGTAGCCGCCCGGCCCGCCGCCGATGATGACGAACCTCATCGCGCCGGCCGGTAGACGCCGAAGATCTCGCGCAGGACGCCGCAGATCTCGCCGATCGTGCACGAACGGCGAAGCGCCTCACGCATCGGCGGCAACAGGTTGCCGGTCCCGCGCGCCGCGGCCCGCACGTCCTCGAGCGCCTCTTTCGCCGCCGCGTCGTCACGCCGGGCGCGCAGGGATGCCAGCCGCTCGGACTGCTCGCGCGTGAGCCCTTCGTCCACGCGCAGGATCTCGACGCGTTCGGCTTCGTCTTCGGCGTATCGGTTCACGCCGACGACGATGCGCTGCTGCGCGTCCACGGCTTTCTGCTCTTCGTAGGCGGCCTGCTCGATCTCATCCTGCATGAACTGGATCGAAGCGACCGCGCCACCGCGATCGTCGATCGTCGCGATGTATTCCTTCGCGCGTTCGTACACCTGGCGCGTCAGATCCTCGACGTACCACGAGCCGGCCAGCGGATCCGGCGTCGCGTCGATGCCGGTCTCGTGCGCCAAGATCTGCTGGGTGCGCAGCGCGATCTTCGCGGCCTTCTCGGTCGGCAGCGCCAAGGCTTCGTCGAACGAGTTCGCGTGCAGCGACTGGGTGCCGCCCAGCACCGCCGCCAGCGCCTGGATCGCGACGCGCACGATGTTGTTCTCGGGCTGCTGCGCGGTCAGCTGCACGCCGGCGGTCTGGGTGTGGAAGCGAAGCATCTGCGACTTCGGGTTGGTCGCACCGAAGCGGTCGCGCATGATCTCGGCCCACAGCAGCCGGGCCGCCCGGAACTTGGCGACCTCTTCGAACAGCGACGAGCGCGCCACGAAGAAGAACGACAGCCGCGGCGCGAAGCGATCGACGTCCAGGCCGGCGCGCTGGCCCGCTTCGACGTAGGCGATCGCATCCGCCAGCGTGAACGCGACTTCTTGCACGGCCGTCGCGCCCTTCTCGCCCATGTGGTAGCCGCTGATCGAGATCGTGTTGAAGCGCGGCAGCCGCTCGGCGCAGTAGGCGAACGTGTCGGTGATCAGCCGCATCGACGGCTCGGGCGGGAAGATGTAGGTCCCGCGCGCGATGTACTCCTTCAAGATGTCGTTTTGGATCGTGCCGGTCAGCTTCGCCGGATCCACGCCCTGCTCTTCGCCGACCAGCTCGTAGAGCAACAGCAGCAGGGATGCGGGCGCGTTGATCGTCATCGAGGTCGAGACCTGATCCAGCGGGATCCCGTCGAACAGCATCCGCATGTCTTCGATCGAGTCGATCGCCACGCCGACCTTGCCGACCTCGCCGGCCGCGACCGGGTCGTCGCTGTCATAGCCCATCTGCGTGGGCAGATCGAAGGCGACCGACAGACCGGTCTGGCCGCGCTCCAGCAGATAGCGGTAGCGCTCGTTCGACTCGCGCGCGGTCGCGTAGCCGGCGTACTGGCGCATCGTCCACGGCTTGCCGCGATACATGTCGGGATAGACGCCGCGCGCAAACGGGAACGAGCCGGGCGTGCCGAGCCGCTCCGCGATCGCGCGTGCGTCTTCGTCCGGCTCGTACAGCGGCCGGATCGGAATGCCTGAAGGAGTGGTGGGTTCGCTCATCGGCCCCATTCTAGTGGCTCGAATTGCCCATTGACCCTTCCGGTCAGAACGGCCTAGCGTGAACGCGGGACCGGAGAGGAATCGTATGGCCGACGCCGAACCACGCCGCACGTCCACGCCGCCCGCCGGCGCAAGCGGGGTCGGTGCGGAAGCGGTTGCGCGCATCCTTGACATCGCTCGCTCGCAGCTGGGCATGCAGGTCGCATTCCTGGCCGAAACCGGCCCGACGACCCCCGACCGGCCGGCGCCGGCCAGCATACGCTTCACGGACGGACCGGCCGCATCGTTTCCGCTGTTGGCCGGCGGGCCCGCCCTGGACGCATTGTGCGCGCACGTGCTGAACGCTGCCGTTCCCGCGATCGTGCCCGACGTCGGCGCCGAGGCCGGCTATCCGGAAGGCGGCGACCCGTCGGTCGGCGCGTTCGCGGCCGTCCCGGTGACATTGTCCGACGGAACGCCGTTCGGCGTGATCGGCGCGCTGTCGCACGAGCCCGACCCGCTGCTGCGCGACGCCGACGCCGGCATGGTCCGCGTGCTATCCCGCGCCGTCGCGCGGCTGATCGAACAGCACGGCCTGACCGCCCCTGCCGCGCGGCAAGCTGCGATTGCGCGCATCCGGACCATCCTGGAGGGAACCGGCCTGTCGATGGTGTTCCAGCCGATCGTCGATCTGGATTCGCGGATGACGCTGGGCTACGAGGCGCTGGCCCGATTCGGCGCGCAGCCGGAACGCTCGCCCGATCGCTGGTTCGCCGAGGCCGCGCGCGTGGATCTGGGCGCCGATCTGGAGCTGGCCGCGATACGCGCCGCGCTGTCGCACATGGAGCTGTTGCCCGCCGGCGCGTTCCTGTCGGTCAATGCCTCGACGCCGACGGTCGCGTCGCCGGCGTTCCTGGCCGCCGTCCGCGGCGTGCCCGCCGGCAAGCTGGTCGTCTAGCTGACCGATCACATCCACATCGAGGACGACCGGGCCCTGGGCAAGGCGCTGGCGGCGCTCGGCATGGCGGGCGTGCAGATCGCCACCGACGTCTCGGACGCGGGCTTCGAGACCTTGTCGCATCTGCTGCAGCTCACGCCCGACATCATCAAGCTGGACGGCCTGCTGGTTCGCGGCATCGACACCGACCCGGTGCGCCGAGTGCTGGGCGAGACGATCGTTGCGTTCGCCGGCGAGATCGGGGCATCGGTCGTGGGCGAGTCGATCCAGACCGACGCCGAGCTGGCGATGCTCAAGGCGATCGGCGTGCGATCCGGTCAGGGCCGGCTGCTCGCCCCGCCCGGACCGCTGGTCGGTCGCGGCTAAGACCGGCCCGAAGGCGCAGGCGGAGGCCAGACGCGATCCGATAACGGCTTGGTGAACGCCAGCCCGGCGTCGGTCCATCCGGTGTGGCGGTAGAAGGCGTGCGCCGCGGTCCGCCACGCGGCCGACTCCAGCGTCATGCCCCAGCAGCCACGCTCGCGCGCCAGCCGCTCGGCCTCGGCCAGCAGCGCGCGTCCCGCGCCGGTGCCGCGCGCCGCCTCGGTCACGATGAGATCCGGCACCCACGCTTGCGGCTCGACGAAGTTCAACCGGACGCGGAACTCCACGTCGCAGAAGCCGATGATCCTGCCACCTGATTCGGCGACGAGCGCTGCCGCATCCGCCCGCGTCCGGTACGCCTCGAAGACCTCGCGCAACGCGGGCTCCTCCGGCGCGCCGAGCGCGGCGGGACGCCCCAGCTCGGCAAGCAGCGCGGCAACCGCAGCCCAGTCCGAGGACCGGGCAGGGCGGACCGAAACGGCACCGTTCACGACGCGAATCCTACGTCCGCCCTTTCCGGTTTGGGAGCCGATTTAAGGGGTGCTAGGATTCGCCGCGCGGCGCCTTCCGGCGCCGAAAACGACCTCCGAGGGGGACCGGAACCGACGTGCGACTGCCCGGAAAACAGACCGTCTATCGGGGCGGCTCGGGGCAATGGTCCTGGGCGTTTCACCGGATCTCCGGCATCGCGGTCTTCCTGTTCCTGCTGGCCCACATCATGGACACGGCGCTGGTCGGCTTCGGCCCCGAGGCCTACAACCGGGTCGTGGCGGTCTACCACCATCCGATCATCCGCCTGCTCGAGATCGGCCTGGGTGCGATGGTGCTGTTCCACGCGCTCAACGGCCTGCGCATCATCGCGATCGACTTCTTCCCGCGCCTGGCCGACAAGCAGCGAATCCTGTTCAACTACGTCCTCGGCCTCTACATGATCCTGATGGCCCCCCTGCTGTACTTCATGGGCAAGGGATTCATCGAGTCCTTCTGATGGCGACTACGACCCCGACCAAGCCGCGGCCGGCGCGCCGCGCCGCCGCGCGTCCCGCGAACGGCTCCAAGATGGAGCTATGGACCTGGTACTTCATGCGTCTGAGCGGCATCGTGCTGGTGTTCCTGGTTCTCGGCCACTTCACGATCGTGCACCTGATCGACACGGGCGTGGACCGCGTGGACTTCGCCTTCGTCTCGGGCCGCTGGTCCAGCCCGTTCTGGCAGACCTACGATGCGGCGATGCTGGTTTTGGGCCTGATGCACGGCGCCAACGGGATGCGCGTCGTCGTCGAGGACTACGTGCGGCCGAGCCGCGCGGGCTTCTACAAGGGTCTTCTGTACACCTCGGCATTCGCGATGCTGGTGCTCGGCCTTCTGATCATCATCACCTTCGACCCGAACCGCGGGGTCTCCACCGTTCTCAAGGGATGAGCCGATGACCACGATCCACGAGTTCGACGCAGTCATCATCGGCGCGGGCGGCGCCGGGATGCGCGCGGCCCTGGAAGCCTCTCAGCACGTGCGCACCGCCGTGATCACCAAGCTGTATCCGACGCGCTCGCACACGGGTGCGGCGCAGGGCGGCATGTGCGCTGCGCTCGCCAACGTCGAAGAGGACAACTGGGAGTGGCACGTCTACGACACGGTCAAGGGCGGCGACTTCCTGGTGGACCAGGACGCGGCCGAGATCATGTGCAAAGAGGCGATCGACGCGGTCTTGGAGCTGGAACGCTGGGGCTTGCCGTTCAACCGTACGCCCGAAGGCAAGATCGATCAGCGGCGCTTCGGCGGCCACACCGCCGAGCACGGCAAGGCGCCGGTCAAGCGCGCCTGCTATGCCGCGGACCGCACCGGCCACATGATCCTGCAGACCCTGTACCAGCAGTGCATCAAGCAGGACGTGCAGTTTTTCAACGAGTTCTACGCGCTGGACCTGGTCATGTCCGGCGACCGGGTCGCGGCCGTGATCGCCTACGAGCTGGCGACCGGCGAGCTGCACGTGTTCCGCTGCAAGACCGCGATGTTCGCCACCGGCGGCTACGGCAAGGTGTTCAAGGTCACCTCGAACGCGCACGCGCTGACCGGCGACGGCTGCGGCGTCGTGCTGCGGCGCGGCCTTCCGCTGCAGGACATGGAGTTCTACCAGTTCCATCCCACGGGCATCTACGGGATCGGGATCCTTCTGTCCGAGGCCGCGCGCGGCGAAGGCGGGATCCTGCGCAACTCGACCGGCGAGCGGTTCATGGAGCGCTACGCGCCCACCATCAAGGATCTGGCGCCGCGCGACATGGTCAGCCGCGCGATCTACTTCGAGATCAAAGAAGGCCGCGGCGTCGGGCCCAGGAAAGACCACGTGCTGCTGCACGTGGATCACCTCGATCCGAAAGTCGTCGAGGAGAAGCTTCCCGACATCACCGAGTTCGCGCGCATCTACCTGGGCGTCGAGCCGCTCAGCGAGGGCGTGCCGATCCAGCCGACCGCGCACTACGCGATGGGCGGCATCCCGACCAACGTGGACGGCCAGGTCGTCAGCGACGAATCGGGAACGCCGGTGCCGGGTCTGTACGCCGCCGGCGAGTGCGCGTGCGTGAGCGTGCACGGCGCGAACCGGCTGGGCACGAACTCGCTGCTGGACATCGTGGTGTTCGGCCGGCGCGCCGGCAAGGCGCTGGCCGAAGAGGCGCGCCGCCTGACGCTTGCGGACCTGCCCGCCGCGCCCGAGCGCGACGTCGCCACGATGCTGGAGGACCTGATGGACAAGGCGCGTGTGGACTCGCCCGGCCGGATCCGCGCCGAGATGCAGCAGACGATGGACGACAACGCCAGCGTCTACCGCACCGAAGAGACGCTCAAGGCGCAGGAGGCGATCCTGGAAGAGCTGCAGGACCGCTACGCGCGCCGCGTCGGCGTGATGGATAAGTCACGCAGCTACAACACCGACCTGCTGGAGGCGGTCGAGCTGGGCTTCCTGCTCGACCTTGCGCAGACGCTGGTGCATGCGGCCCGCGCGCGCACCGAAAGCCGCGGCGGCCACTATCGCGGCGACTTCCCGACCCGAGACGACGTGAACTGGCTTAAGCACTCGCTGACCTGGAAGACGGGCGACGGCCTGAAGCTGGGCTCGCGTCCGGTGACGATCACGAACTATCAGCCCGAAGAGCGAAAGTACTAAGGGGGCGGCCACCATGACCTGGACGACGAGCCTGGACACCATCGTCGAGCAGCGGCACCTGCTCGACCATCCCTTCTACACGGCCTGGACCCGCGGCGAGCTGACCGTCGACGCGTTGCGCGGCTACGCCGGCCAGTACTACAAGCACGTCGCGGCCTTCCCGACGTACCTGAGCGCGATCCACTCCCGCACCGAGGACATCCGCACGCGCCAGTACCTGCTCGAAAACCTCAACGATGAAGAGCAGGGCGAGGAGAACCACCCCGAATTGTGGCTGCGCTTCGCCGAAGGCCTCGGCGCGACGCGCGAGGATGTTCGCGCCGCGGACGCCCTGCCCGAGACGGCCGAGTGCGACCGCGTGTTTCGCGAGATCGTCACGACGGCTTCGCCGGCCGCGGCGCTGGCGGCGCTCTACGCCTACGAGTCGATGGTCCCGGCGGTCGCGCAGTCCAAGATCGACGGCCTGAAGCAGCACTACGGCATCGAGGCCGGCGAGGCGATCAAGTTCTTCACGGTGCATCTGGAGGCCGACGTGTGGCACGCGCAGGTCGCCCGCGATCTGCTCGAGGACGCGCCCGAGGAGGTTCGCGCCGAGGCCGAAGACGTGACGCGCCGCGCGCTGGACGCACTGTGGACGCTGCTGGACGGCGTGGTCCGAGAGCACGCGCCGGAGGCCGCTGCGTGAGCCTTTTGAAGAAGAAGGCTCCACCGGCCGAGGTCGAGGTTCAGGTCCTTCGGTTCAACCCCGAGACCGATCCCGAGCCGCACTGGGAGTCCTACATGGTCCCGGTCGAGCCGATGGATCGGGTGCTGGACGCGCTTCACTACATCAAGTGGAACATCGACGGCTCGCTGACGTTTCGCCGCTCGTGCGCGCACGGCATCTGCGGATCCGACGGCATGCTGATCAACGGGCAGAACGCGCTGGCGTGCAAGGCGCTGGTCAAGGACTACAAGAGCCCGATTCTGGTCGAGCCGATCCGCGGCCTCAAGACGCTCAAGGATCTGGTCGTGGACATGGAGCCGTTCTTCGAGGCGTACCGCAGCGTGATGCCGTACCTGATCAACGACGAGCCCGAGCCCGAGCGCGAACGGCTGCAGTCGGCCGAGGATCGCGAGCGCTACGACGATACGACCAAGTGCATCCTGTGCGCGTGCTGCACGACCTCGTGCCCGATCTTCTGGGCCGACGAGGAGTACGTCGGGCCGGCCGCGATCGTGGGTGCGCACCGGTTCATCTTCGACTCGCGCGACCAGGGCGCCGGAAAGCGGCTGACCGTGCTGCAGGACAAGGAAGGCGCGTTCAAGTGCCGCACCACCTACAACTGCACCGACGCCTGCCCGCGCGGCATCCACGTGACCCGCGCGATCCAAGAGGTCAAAAAAGAGATCATGACCCGCAGGATCTAGGGCAGCGCGTCAAACCGAATACGCAGCGTAGGTCCGGGAAATGGGAGAGGGGACGACCCCCATGGTCATCCCCTCGAAGTTCGACGACTTCCGGTTTCGTTTCCGCTCCGCCGACGCGCCGTCGTTGCGCGTGTTTTCGCTGGTCGCCGGCGCTCTTCCTGTCGCGCTACGGAAACTGCCGGATCGTTCCCCCGGCCAAAGGTCGTGAAAACGAACGAGGAGGGTTCAAATGAACCCTCCTCGTTTCAAAGCACGACTTAGAGGTTCTCGCAAAGCTCGATACCCTCGATCGACACGAACAGGTCGCAGTCCTCGACTCCGTCGCCGTCGTTGTCGCAGTCCGTCGACACCGGGCCCTCGCACGCCGGGGCCCCGTCAGCAAAAGCCGCCGAGCCGCCGAACACGAGAAGACCGGCCACCATGAGACCGAAAATCTTCTTCAGCATAAAGTTCCCCCCCCTTCTGTTCCCGCGCATCCCCACGCAGGTTGGTGATCCTAGAGCCCCCTGATGCTCCTTTTCGGGGCCTCTGCGTAAGATTACGGGGCCGGGTATGCCCTCTTACAGGGGGTGCGTGCGGAAGTATCCATTTGAACAGAAATTGGGGTGCCTACTCACCCGCGAGGCAAGAAACCGACACGTTCGTAGACGTCGGCGAGCGTCTTGGAGGCCACGGCCTCGGCCTTGCTCGCGCCGGTGGCCAGGGTCGCTGCGAGCTGTTGCGAGTCCCCCAGGAGCTCCGCCGTTTGCTCGCGGACGGGTCGCAGGAACTCGACGAGCGCTTCGGTCAGTTCGCGCTTGAGATCCCCGTAGCCTTTGCCGGCGAAGTGCGACTCCGCGTCCTCGATCGAGTTCCCGGTCGCGACCGCGAAGATCGTCAGGAGGTTCGAGATCGCCGGCTTGTCGGGCCGGGCGACGATCTCACGCTCGGAATCGGTCACGGCGACCTTGATCTTCTTGGCGATCGCCTCGGGGGGATCGAGGATCAGCACGGTCCCTTGCGGCGAGTCGATCGACTTCGACATCTTGGCTGCCGGGTTCTGCAGATCGAAGATCTTCGCGCCGACCTTCGGGATCGCGGCCTGCGGCAGCGTGAACGTGTCCCCGAAGCGGCCGTTGAAACGTCCCGCGATGTCGCGCGCCAGCTCGAGATGCTGGCGCTGGTCCTCGCCCACCGGGACGCGATCGGCTTGATACAGCAGGATGTCGGCCGCCTGCAGGACCGGATAGTCGAACAATCCGACGGAGACGCTGGCTTCCTTCTGGCGGCCGGCCTTGTCCTTGAACTGGGTCATCCGCCGAAGCTCGCCGAACATCGCGAAGCAGTTCAGGACCCAGGCGAGCTCGGCGTGCTGCGGGACCTGCGACTGGACGAACAGCGTGGCCCGCTCGGGGTCGATGCCGGCGGCCAGCAGAATCGCCGACAGCTCGAGCGTCTTGCGGCGAAGCTCCGCCGGATCCTGCGGCACGGTGATCGCGTGTAAATCGACGATGCAGTAGAAGCAGTCGTCGGTCGCCTGCTCGGTCACCCAGTGACGGACGGCGCCGATGTAGTTGCCCAGGTGCACGTCGCCGGTGGGCTGGATGCCCGACAGAATCCTCGCCACGATCTCGCGTCCCTCCTGTGCCGTGCGGTTCGCCGCACGATAACAAGACGGCGAATGGTGCGCCTATCCGCTCTGCGGCACGTCCGGGAGGTTGGCCGAGCGCGGATCGTCCTTCACCGGAGCCCAGAAGAACTCGGCGAACCGGGCGAAGAAGATCTCGTCCCGCTCCAAGGCATCGTGCGAGCGGGGCGTGAAGCGCCGCGTCGCGCCGTTGGCGCCTTCGACGGCGGCAGACTCCAAGCCGGCCAGCAACCTCGCGCCCGGCGTGACGGTGCCGGCCTTGGTCATGCCCGCCGCCGCGAGGCGCACGAAGTCGTAGGAGTACATCGCCCATCGCGGCGGATCCACCACGCGCTGCCCGTCGTACGTCACCGGGATCTCGCCGGCTCCGAAGCGCTTCTCGTAGGCCGCGCGGAAGGTCCCGTAGTCATCGGGATTCGGCCCGCCGGCCAGCCGTCCGGACGCGAAGACGACCCCGTCCATCCATTCCGGGCGCCCGGCGAGGGCGACACGGACCGACGGGTCTGCGCCCGAGGGACCGGTGTAGATCGGCCGCATCCAGCCGGCTTCGCGCGCGCTTTCGATGACGCGGGCGGTCATGGCCGCTGGCATCCACAGCAACAGCGCCTCCGCCCCCGCGGCCTCGGCCCGCCGGACTGCGTCGCGACCGTCATCGTCCGCGGAGACCGGGATCGATCCCGCCAAGCTCTCGCGATGACGATCGAAAGCGGATGCGAGCGCGGCGAGCCCGGCGGTGCCGTAGGGGCCGTCGTCGTGAAGAACCGCGGTCTTGAGTCGCGCGGCGACCAGGACCTCGCGCATGCGCACGGCAACATCCGCCGGCGCGGGCGCGATACGGAAGACGGCGGGCCGCGAAACGGGTTCGATCGTGCCTCCGGCGTCCATCACGATGCCGACGGGCACGCCCAAACGCGCGGCTTCGCCCTGGACGGCCTCGACGCCGTCGCCGTCCCCGACGATCGCCGCGGCTCCCTGGGCGATCGCCGTGCGAGCGTTATCCGCGGCGGTCAGCGCCGAGCCCTTGGTATCCATTGTCGTGAGCGTGAGCCGGTGCGTCCGCGCGCCGGCTCGCACGCCCCCGGTATCGTTTAACTGATCCACGGCCAGCTGCGCGCCGCGCTCGATCTGCCGTCCCGCGTCGGTGCCGAGCGCAGCGTTGACCACGATCAGCACGTCGGGAACCGGGCCGGCGGGCTGGGGCTCGCCGCGGCACGCGACGAGGGCGAGCGCCAGCGCGATCGCAGCGGAAAGGCGCTTCAACAGGGCCGCTTACTTGGCGAGGTTCGCGAGGTCCGCGCACTTGGCGCGCACGGCCTCGGCGGCGTCGCGGAGCGCGGCGAGCTCGTCGTCGGCCAGGCCGACGTCGACGATCTCGGTCACGCCGCCCGTGCCGAGCTTGGCGGGCACGCCCAGGTACACGCCCTCGATCCCGTACTGCCCGGTCAGCCACGCGCACACCGGCATCTGCGCGTTCGAGTCGCGCACGACCGCCTCGACCATCGCGGCCGCGGCGCTCGAGGGCGCGTAGTACGCGGAGCCGGTCTTGAGCAGCGCCACGATCTCGGCGCCACCGTCGCGGGTGCGCTGCACGAGCCGCTCGACGGTGGCCGCGTCGGCGACCTCGGTCAGCGGCTTTCCGTTGACCGTCACCTGCGACGGGACCGGAACCATCGTCTCGCCGTGTGAGCCGAGCGTCATCGCCTCGACCGCGTTCGGGGACGTACCGAGCTCTTCGGCGACGAAGTGCTTGAAGCGCGCGGTGTCGAGCATGCCGGCCTGACCGATCACCCGCTCGGCCGGGAAACCCGAAGCCTCGCGGAACAAGAAGGTCATCTCGTCGAGCGGGTTGGTGACCACGATCACGACCGCGTTCGGCGAGTTGGGGCAGAACTGACCGGCGACGCCGCGGATGATCTTGGCGTTGACGTCGAGCAAGTCCATGCGGCTCATGCCGGGCTTGCGCGGCAAGCCGGCGGTGACCACGCACACGTCCGAGCCGGCGGTCTCGTCGTAGGTGTTGGTGCCGGTGATGCGAGTCTCGAACCCTTCGATCGATCGCGATTGCATCATGTCCAGCGCCAAGCCCTGCGGCAGGCCCTCGACGATGTCGGTCATGACGATCTCGTCGGCGATGCCCTTCTCGGCGAGCCGCTGGACCGTCGTGGATCCGTACTTGCCCGCCCCTACGACCGTGATCTTCATGGTTGTGCTCTCCCTCGACGCGTGTGTGGCTCCAATCCTGTTCGCAAACCGCGACGGACGCAAAACGCGGCCGCAGGCGCTCGGGCACGAGATCGACAGGATATTTCTTGCACATACCAATTTCTATTCGGTAATCTCCGGCTTATGCCGGTTTACCGCATGGGAGAGGTTGCCGCGCTGCTGGGCGTGAGCCCCGACACCGCGCGGCGTTGGGCGGATGGCGGGGCGCTCAAGACCCGGCGCACGAGCGGCGGCCAGCGCGTGGTGGACGGCAAGGACCTGGCCGCGTTCCTGCGCGCCGAGGCGCACATAGACGAGGCCGAAGGACCGCCGTCGTCGGCCCGCAACCGCTTCACCGGGATCGTGACCGCCGTCGTGCGGGACAAGGCGGCCGCCTCGGTCGAGATCCACACCGGCACGGCCCGGATCGTGTCGCTGATGACGCGGGAGGCGGCCGACGATCTCGGCCTCGAGCCCGGCATGCTCGCGACCGCCTCGGTCAAGGCGACCAACGTCACGATCGGCCTGCCGCGCGGCCGCGCCGAGCCATGAAGCGCCTCGCTGCGCTCGCGCTGACCCTGGGCGCGGTGCTGAGCGGATGCGCGGGCGGAGCCGACGCGACGCTGACGGTCTTCGCGGCCTCGTCG
>Ga0247717_1000462_pt1 | contig 12346 bp, 13 predicted proteins | sample 24E_NmetaG_FD_189047 | JGI IMG/M metagenome (GOLD analysis project Ga0247717, IMG submission 189047) | Soil microbial communities from hillslope of Landscape Evolution Observatory, University of Arizona, Oracle, AZ, United States - 2-4-E_N | ecosystem: Engineered > Artificial ecosystem >... | reverse complement strand
CCATCGGTCCGAGACATGGCGTGATGCTATGCACGACGATGGAGCACAAGGGCGGTCGCCTCGGTGAACAATGTCGGCATGGAGTCCGTGAACAGATTCGATGAGAGAGCGGCCACCTGGGACGACGACCCAGCCCACGTCGAGCGTGCGCAGGTGGTGGCCGGTGCCATTCGCGACGCGGTGCCACTCGACTCGTCGCTTCGCCTCCTCGAGTACGGCGCCGGAACCGGCCTCGTGTCGCAGGCGCTGGGTGACAGGGTCGGTCCGATCACGGTGGCGGACACCTCGGCGGGCATGCGCAAGGTGATGGAGGACAAGGTCGCAGCAGGTGTGATCGCGGACGCGCGCGTCTGGGATCTTGATCTCGCGTCGGCGCCGCTGCCCGCGTCGGAGGAGCGGTTCGACCTCATCGTCACGGTCCTGGCTCTGCACCACCTCCCGCGGCTGGAGCCGGTGCTGTCGAATTTCGCCACGCTGCTCGCCGAGGGCGGTCACCTGGCGATCGTCGACCTTGACGAGGAGGACGGAACCTTCCACGGAGACGGCTTTGACGGCCACCATGGGTTCGATCACAGTGCGCTGGCCGACGACCTCCGCAAAGCCGGCTTCGCCAGCATCTCCTTCCGGCGATGCCACCAGATCGTTCGCGACGGGCGCACCTACCCCCTCTTTCTGGCGACCGCCACACGCAAGTAGGCACGCCCGAGCACCGGCCCTTGCCGCCTGCCCCAACGGCGCTGCTCTCAGGCGATCGTTCTTCCGCCCGGCGTCCCATACCGCCGGCAGTGAGTGCCATCACGTCGGCCGAAAGGTCGCCCCTAACGACGCCGTCCACCGTCTCCATATCCCGGCCTTTGAGACGCGAGGTGCGCGCCATGGTAGGGGAAAGCCTTCGCTGCGTTGACTGTTCGCGTACCTCGTCGCCCGCCATTCGGCCATCCTCGCGCCGCGCACTTAGCCAATGAAGGAAGCGATAGTCCGCCGCTATTGGTTGAATGCTGCGACTGATCAGGCCGTGACTTCGACCGGCGACGCGTGCGCGAGTTCCCGCAGCTGCTCCCACGTAGGGCTCGCCTGCAGGACGCCGTCGTCGTCGAACGCGCATACCTCGAGGACGCGCTCGAATCCTCCGGCGTTGAGACGCACGATGTCGGGTGCGTCATCGGTGGTGAAGTTTCGCTTGTACCAGCACCGGTACGGATCGAAATGCACACAGACCTTGGGCTTGCGTGGCGTTCCGTGCACGGTGCAGAGGCTGGTCGCGTTGTCGAGCAGCGAGCACTGCTTGTGCGAGGCCAACTGCCATCGACCATCCGGATAGACCACCATCTCGGTGCCGGGGAAGGCGAGGACGTAACGGATGTAGTCGAGATCGGAGAAGGAATTGGGCGTGGGATGAGGAGTCAGGAGGATCCGACAGCACGGCGCCGAGCACCCCGAGCAGGGGTTCTCCTCGGTGATCGAGTGGAATGAGCGACCGCGGCCGACGGTCGGTGTCGGGAGGTACGTCTCGCTCATCGTCGATCCCCTCTTCGCAGTTCAGTCGTCCGCTGCGTTCGCCCGATCCGGTCCATACGGCGCGGACGTTGCGTCCTCCGGCTCGCCTTCCGTACGTTGCAAGTTCCGCGATGCGGCGAACGTCTCAGCACCGATTGCGGCAACAACCGGGCCGAGGTCGTAGGCCGCCACGACCTGCAGCCGAAGCAGCCTGAACGCGACGCCGGTACAGCCGCCGAGTTCGAGACTGTCCACCACGCTCGACCCTGACTGACGGCTGACGGAGACCGGACGACCGAGCCGCCACCACACCCACGTCGGCGATTCAGTTGCTCCCGACGGCGTCCGCATGTGCGCGGGTCTACCTGGCGGCGGTGGCTCCACGCTGAGCCACGCATCAGCCTGGAGCCCGAAACCGGCCAGCGGCCCGGTATCGCCCGCTGTCGTCGCCATAGGTCAGAGAGAGGTCGTACTCCGACTTCGGCTGCAGACGGTAAAGCTCATGCACCGGTACGGCGATGTCCAGCTCGCCTCCGGGCGGCAGTTCCAACGGCAGCGCCACGAAATGCCCGGCCCGGGCGTGCACCGGCAGCGGCTCCACGGGCCTCTCCCCTTCGGCGCGCAGTTCCATGTCCAGGAAGCCGTAGGAGCGCAGGATCGCGGCCTGGTACGCCTCTTTGGAATGCTCCCAGCCGTCAGTCGGAGCTTCGGTACGCGGGTTGTGCAGCCTCAGCGGCTGCGTGCCTTCGTTGCGGATCTTCAGATGCGCCCAGACCCCGCTGGTCGTCTCGAAATCGAGCGAGGTGTGCGGCGTCACGACGGATTCGTCACGTCCAATGAGGACCAGCTGCAGTCGGCGGCCGCCTTTGGGTTGGAGTGGACCATCGGACCGCCCTTGGCGGTCGCGTGGTAGGCGTCGCCGCTGATGCCATCCTGGTCGAACCACCGCGTGGCGACCACGCCGGCGGTCCCGCCCATTGCCGCCCACAGCGCTGCCTCCGCCGCCGGGCCGCTGGCGCCGTTGAACGCAGTGCCCTTGTTCTTGGCATCCTGCACCTTCGTGTCCCAGGCGCCCACGATGGCCCGAAAGTTCGCTCCGTGGTCGGCCACGTGCCGATCCTCGTGGCGCCGATTCGCCTCGTACACGGCGCGGTCCGACGGGCTTCCCTTCATCCTGAATGTGGAGTTGCCCGCGCCACTGCAGACTGGCAGCCCGGTCAGACCGCCCGCGGCGGCCTTCGTGATCACGGTCCTCCAAGGTCCCGGCCCCAGTACCGTCTCGTCGGCGCCGGCTGTCTGGGCGGGCACGGAATCCACCTTTGCCGTGAAGCTGGATCCGGACCCACTGATGCTGAGCGTGGGCACTTTGATGGCAGCAGCCGCTGCCCCGCCCGACCTGATGATCGTGCCGTTGAGGATCTCCCAGGTGATCGGGCTGCTCTGGGTGCCCACCGCGATCTTCGCCGGGCTCAGAGTCTCGTGGACGGTGGCGCCGGCCCAGCTCGTCGACCGTTGGAGCACCGGCTGCTCACGATCCTCCTCCTCCGCCGTTATCCCCATCCCGGTGACGGCCTGGGCGCGGGCTTCGTCTTCACAGGCGCACGTCCGCTGGACCAACGGTTGCGTCGGAGCCGAGAGGTCTTCCTTGGTGTTCCCACCTTGCTGCCGCTCGTGCCTCAACATCTGATCGGAGTTGTCGGGAAAACTCCTCTCTTGCCGCTGAACAGGCTGCAAGTGGATGTGGCTGCTCGATGGTGTAGTCGGAGTTGGGTGAAGCGAGGTCTGCGTCGTGTCCGCACTCGCCGGGTCCGCGAACCCGACGCTGGATGAGTTGGATCCGGCCTCCTGCTCGAATCGACCAGTCGGATCCCTGAACGAGACTCCGTCCGCCATCGGAGTTTCATCGACGGGTCCGTTTCGCTGCAGCAATCCGTGTGTCAGCCTCTGGGCGACGGACACCGGCGTCGTGCGCTGGAGCACAGACGATAACGCCTTATTGCCGGCCAACCGCTGCAGGTAGATGGCATCGGTGGGCGAGAGCGCGGCCCGATTCTGTTCGTGAACGGCTTTGTCGACGGGTCGAACCTGGGAGCTACTCTCTGGCAACGAGGTACCGCGAGGAGTGGCGAGCTGAGCCCGCTCAGATTCGTTTTCATGTCCGGATCTGTGTTCCATGGTCATCGCTTTCGCGGTGGAAGAGATGAGTTCGCGGAGCCAGGGTGACGGCAAACGATTGCCAGCCCGGAAGCAACGCCACGGTAGCCTCCACAGGTTGCCTTTGCGGCCAGACGATCGGGCAGTCGGCAATGCCTGACCGGGCAACACGATCAGGCAATCTCCGCTGCCTGCCTCATCGACGTGCGGCGGATGTCGCTCGCCAGCAGCATGGGACCACTGTTTCGCCAGTGGCATGGGACCGGGCCCGGGTTGTCCAGCGTCGGCTCGGTGAGCATGGCGGACTGGTGTCGTGGGGTCAAGACGGGTCGGCTGGGCCGGGGCGAGCGTTGGGTTGCCTGTTGGGGTTGAGGCTTCGACTGCCGCCCCCTCGATGCTGTAGTGGCGCGGTCTCTTGGACCCCGGCGCGGCGTCTGCGGTATGCGGCTTGGCGACAGCCCGGCGAGCAGAACCGCTGAGGCGACCCGACCGCCGGGTTGGTGAACAGCCCCACGACGGCGGTGGTGATGAAGCGTCCGCAGGGACCGCACGTGAAGCCCCGCCGATCGGGTTCGTCGGAAGCGTCACGCATTCGGGTCGTTGTGGTTGCCCGGCTTTTGCCGGCGACGGTAGGACTCGCCGTCGAGGACGAGTTCGTGGGCGGCGGACTGGAGCCGATCGATCGCGGATTGGGCGAGGAGCGGGTCGGCCATGAGCGCGAGCCACTCAATCGGGTCCCTGTTGCTCGTGACGATCGTGGCCGCGTTGCGGTGCCTCTCCACGATGACCTCGTAGATCGCCGCGGTGTCGGTCGCGTCGAGGGCCGAGAGCGCGAAGTCGTCGAGGACGAGCACGTCGACGCGGATCAGCTTTCTGATCTCGGCGTCGTGGCTGTTGTCGAGCCGCGACGCCTTGAGTCGGCGCAGCAAGGTGTCGGTGCGCTCGAAGTGGACGCGGTAGCGGCGGCGGACCGCCGCGTGGCCGAGGGCGGTGGCGAGGAACGTCTTGCCGACACCGACCGGGCCCATGATCACCACGTTGTTGGCGGCCTCGACGAAACGGAGCGAGCCGAGCTCGGCCCAGGTGGCGCGGTCGTAGGTGACGGCCGCGGTGTCGTCCCAGCGGTCCATGGTCATCGCCGGGTCGAGCCCGGCGGCCCTGGCCCGCACCGTGGCCGAGGTGGTGTCGCGGCGGGTGACCTCGTCGGCCAGGACCAGCTCGAGGAAGTCTTGGTGGCTGAGCTTGTTGGTGCGGGCCAGGGCGAGACGCTCAGGGAGGGTGTCGAGGGCCTTGCCGAGCTTCACCCGGCGCAGCAGGGCCCGCAACTCGGCGCTGACGGTCGGGGCGGGGGCGGTCATCGGTCGCCGCCTTCGGTGCCGGTCGACCGGCGGGGGGTGGCGAACTCGCCCGGCTCTCGGGCGAAACGGCCGGCGACGACGGCGCCCGCCGAGGCCGGCGCGTCGGATGCCGGGTTGTTTTCGGTGGCCCGCTCCAGCATCCGGCCGATCAGCCCCACGTTGACGGCCTCGTGGGCCAGCGCGCTGGTGCACGCCTTGTCGACCCGGTCCGCCCCCACTTCTTGACCAAGCCCATCAGGGCGTAGACCTGACGCATCTTGGTCCATGGCAACGGATGCTCCAGCAAAGCGTCGGCGAAGGCGCCGACGCCAGGACCATGACCAGCCGCAATGCGGCGCAGCGCGTCGAGGTCGCGCATGGCATAAGCGGTCCGCTCGGCCGGCAGGTCATCGGGGTCGGTGACCCGACCGCCCGGCGCCTGGCGGGGATGGACCTTCACGAGCTGACCCCGGGCGAAGACCCGCACCAACGCCTTGTCGGCGCGGACCTCGACGCGGGTGCCGATCAGGTTCCCGGGGATCGAGTAGAGGGATTTGGCCACCTCGATGTGGTGGTCGCGATGCACCTTGGCGGTCGCGTAGATCGGCACGTCGTAGGGGCCAGCGGGCGCCGGGCGCAGCACCGGGAGCTCCTCGACGCGAAACACCTCGGCCGGCCGGGCCTGGATCGTGCCGTGGATGCGCATCCCAGCCCGTCCTCGGCACCACTCCTCGGCCCGGCGCTGGGCGTCGGCGAGATCGACGAAGGTCTCCCCGGCGAAGAACGATCCCCGGACGAACGGCACGGCCCGCTCCACGCGAGGCTTGTCCTGTGGGCTGCGCACCCTGGCCGGGTCGACCACGAAGCCCCGAGACTGGGCGTACTCCACGAACGCCTGGTTCAGTCTCGGGGCGGTCGCGTCGGCCTTGTCGACGATGGCCTTCATGTTGTCGGGGATGGCCGTGGCGAACACCCCGCCATAGAAGGCCCACGCCGCATCGAACCCGGCGATCACATCGTCGATGGTCTGGCGGAGGGTGAGCCACACGAAGGTGTAGCGACTCACCACCGGGGTGAAGATCAACGCCTGGCAGTCCCGCTGGCGGACCGTATCGGGATCCGGGATCCGGCCCATCTTCCCGAAGTCGACCTGTAGCTCGTCGCCTGGGCGGCCGTCGTTCACACGCACCGTCGTGCCCCGCCGGCCACGACCAACGTCGCACACCTCATCGGCGTAGCGGTGCAAGGTTCGCTCCGGGACCACGATCCCCTCGCGGGTCAACAAGTCATGGACCTTCACCACCGTCAACCCGTCATCGCTCAACCACTTCTTGATCCGGTCGTGGTCGCCGACGAGCAGCCGCCACGCCTCGCCGTGACCGTCGCTGCGGTGCGGCCGCACCGCCTCCACCACCGAGCCGATCAACTCGTCGCTCAGCTGACCCTCGCCGCCGTCGCCGCGCACGCCGAGCTTTTCGGCGGCGGCGACGTAACGCCGGACCGTCTTGCGGTCCACCCCCGCCAACCTCTCCACCGATCGCAGACTCTCGCCCCGCACCCACAGGCGCAGCACCTCTCGAACCTCGAACACTCGAACCTCCCGGTATGCCATCGCGTCCTTCCTGGACCGCTGTCGGAAGGCGATGAGTCCACCGGCAACGGTGCCGTTGCTGGTGGACCCCGGGTGGTCCCATCACTGGCGGAAGGGTGGTCCCATGCTCCTGGCGAAACTCACCTCAAGGTGGTCCCATGCCACTGGCGGGCGACACAGCACCCCGCTCGTAGTACGAGATCGTCAACCTGTCGTCGAGGGAAGCCAACGGCACGCTCATGACTGTACGACTGTCCACAATGTGCCGGTCGGGTGGGTGATCCAGTCTGTCGTCCCGACGACTGGCCAGATAAATGGACGCACCCAGTACGTTCGATAGCTCTGGGCCGAGGTCGCCCAAGTGCACGGGCGGCGCGAAGCGCCGAATCCCTGAGGAACTGGCGGCCACCGCGGAGGTCGTGGCCCGGGCGAGGGGCGTGAGTGTCAACGCGCTGATCTCGAGGCCCTGCAGGCAGAGGTCGATCGAGTGAAGCGGGACAAGGAGTTCATGTCCTTACTTCGTTCGCACATCGAGCGCGACAACGAGTTCCGACGCTTGCGAAAGGCCTCGCGGCTCGAGCTCCTCGACTCCGCCCTGCACGCACCACAGGCTGGGTTCGGGGACAAGGACTTCTATCCTTCGGTCACGCAGAAGGCGGCAGTTCTGGCCGTGCGGATCGCGAGAATCATCCTCTACCTGACGGCAACAAGCGTCTCGCCTGGCAGGCGCTGACGGTGTTCCTTGCGCTCAAACCGTCCCGCGCTCGGGGTGATACGTCATGGTGAGGCCCAGATCTTAGTAGATGGCGGCTTTCGCCTCCGCAGGCCGCCGTACTCGTCTTCATCACCAACCGCGTCGAGACGTGAACCCGCATCGTGGAGGATCAGCTCGAGAGCGGACATCGCGGTCTTGGGGAGAGCTCCTCACCTCCGTCAGCGGTCGGCCGAGGCGCGCCCCCCGCAGCTGCGTGGAGAGGCATAGCCGGCATAGCCTCGGGCGTGGTTCAAGGGATGATTCCACGGCGAGCACGATGAGCAAGCTCACCCACTACGTGTTCCGCAGCGTCTGGTCGGTCGAGGCTCCCTTCCTCGACGTCTGCTCGGTGCTGGCGGACTTGCCGACGTACCCATTGTGGTGGCCGGAGATCCGCACGGTGAGCACCTGGGCAACGGCCGCTTCCGGATGCTCGCGCGGTCGTTCCTGCCCTATGACTTGTGCTTCGTGAGCGAAGAGCGGGTCGAGAACCGACGACCGGGTGTCATCGACGCAGCGCTGTCCGGCGACTTGGAGGGCTACGCCCGCTGGACGGTGGAGGCCGGCGGCTCCGGCTGCCGGCTCATCTACGACCAAGAGGTGGATACCCACAAGGTCTGGCTCAACGCCCTCGCTCCCGTCGCCGGGTTCGCCTTCCGAGCGAACCACCTCGTAATGATGAGCCATGGCCAGATGGGCCTGCGAACGTTCATGGCCGGCTACACACGAGCCACGTACCCGCCACGCGGCTGAGCTACGGCCTGGCGAGACCTTCGACCATCGGACTCCGTCCGGGGTCGAGGTCGCATGCCCTGACCTCGGACTAACACACGGGAGAGCGCATGGGATCGCTGCTGACCGCTCTGGCGCTGGTGTTCCTCGCCGAACTCGGCGACAAGACCCAACTGGTCGCCATGGGCCTCGGAGCCCGGCACCGGCTGGCGCCCGTCATCGCCGGCGTGGCCCTCGCGTACGCAGGAACCAACTTGCTCGCTGTGGTGGTGGGCGGCCTCCTCGGGGTGGCGTTGCCGGCTCGGGCGATCGGCATCGGCGGAGGCATCATCTTCCTGGGCTTCGCGGTGTTGGGGCTGCGGCGAAAGGACGACGACGAGGAGGAGGTCGAAGTCGGTGCGGGGCGGATCGTCTTGTCGGTGGCCGCAGCGGTGTCTGTCGCTGAACTGGGTGACAAGACGATGTTGGCGACGGCGACTTTGGCGGCGCAGGGCAGCCCAGTGCTCGTCTGGGTCGGTGCCACGGCCGGCATCCTTCTGAGCGGGCTGCTGGGCGTGTTCGTGGGCCGTGTGGTCGGGGCCCGGCTGCCGGAGCGGGTCATCCGTCTCGGATCATCCGCTCTGTTCGCCGTGTTCGGAGTCGTGCTTATCCTCACCAGCCTGTGATCCACGACACCGGCGGTCCGAGGGCAGATTTTGCCATCCGGCCCGCCCCGCTATAACCTACAACTAAATGGTTGTAGAACTGCTGAGCACGCCGGAGACCGATCAAGTGTTCCACGCCCTGGCCGACGCCACCCGGCGGGACATCGTCCACACCGTGCTGATCCAAGAGCACTCCATCTCCGCGCTCGCTCGGCGGTACCCGATGAGCTTCGCAGCCGTGCAGAAGCACGTGGCGGTCCTCAATGAAGCCGGGCTGGTGACCAAGCAACGGCGAGGCCGCGAGTCGCTGGTGCGGGGCGACATCGAGGGGGTACGAAACGCTCGAGGTGCCCTCGACGCCTTCGAGCAGCTGTGGCGCGACCGGGTGGCACAGATGGACCAGATCCTCGCCGAGGATCGCTGAACCGAGGAGTCACCGATGCCCATCGTCCGTGTCGACAAGGACCTCGACAACCACACCATGACCGTCGTCGCCGAATACGACGCTCCCGTCGAGCGCGTCTGGCAGCTCTACGCCGACCCCCGCCAGCTCGAGCGGTTCTGGGGCCCGCCCACCTGGCCAGCCACCGTCGTCGACCACGACCTCTCCGCGAACGGGCGGGTCACCTACTTCATGACCGGCCCCGATGGCGAGAATTCCGCCGGCTACTGGGATGTTCTCGAGGTCGCAGCCCCGCGCCGATTCGTGGTCGAGGACGGCTTCGCCGACGACACCGGTCAGCCCAACCCCAACATGCCGACGACCCGGATGGAGCTGGAGCTCGACGATCGAGGCGATGGCGGCACCGTCATGACCGTGGTCTCCACCTTCGCGTCCACTGCGGCCATGACACAGATGCTCGAGATGGGCATGGAGGACGGCATGCGCCAGGCGATGGGCCAGATCGACGGCATCCTCGCCGAGGCCGGCTGAACCCGCACCGTCCGTCATGCACAAGGCGGCGGTCCTGGCCTGCGGATGGCGCGAAATCATCCTCTGCCTGACGGCAACAAACGGCTCATGGCAGTCACTGACGGTGTTCCTGGCGCTCAACGGGTATGACCTACGCGTCGATGCAGGCTCTTGGACCCCAACCAGGTAGGGACGCCCGAAAAGGGCAGGGCTCCGGACTCGCGAACAGCAGCCGCGGGCGGCGGGAGCACGGGCGGTGCCGGCTCTGCTCTCCAACCGCCGTCACGATCGGAGCTGGCGCTGCTGGTGCTGGGGGTGGCTGGGGTGTCCACGGCGGCGCCGCTCATCAAGGTCATCGCCGCGCCCAGCCTGGTGATCGCCTTCTGGCGCCTGGCCTTCGCCAGCATGGTCATCCTGCCCTTTGCCTTCGCCCTTCATCGCCGCGAGATCAAGAGTATGACCAGGCGCGAGCTCGGACTCGCCACGTTGGCGGGGATCTTCCTCGGCACCCACTTCGCCTTCTTCATATCCAGCCTCGCACTCACGTCGGTCGCCTCGGCCGTGGCCATCGTGACCATGCAGCCCATCTGGGCGACGTTGTTCGCGCTGGTGCGGGGCGAGAGGATCCCGGCCCTCGCCTGGGCTGGGATGGCAATGAGCTTCGTCGGGGTGCTGGTGCTCTCGGGCGTCGACCTGTCCGTGACGAGTACCGCGGTCATCGGGAATGGCTTGGCCTTGGTGGGCGGGATGCTCGCCGCCGCCCATCGAATCGTGGGTGCGCAGGTTCGCCGGACCCTGTCGACTACCGCCTACACCAGCATCTGCTACCCAGCGGGAGCTGCGGTGTCGTTGCTCGTCTGCGGTGGCTCCCGTCAGCCCCTGACCGGTTACGCAGGCTCCACTTGGATCGGGTTGTTCGTGCTGGCGGTGCTGGCACAGCTGCTGGGGCACTCGGTGTTCAGTCATGTGCTCAAGGCGACCAGCCCCACGATCGTCTCTCTCGCCCTGATGTTCGAGGTGGTCGGGGCGTCGCTTTTGGCATGGATGCTGTTGGGGGAGGTGCCACCAGCGCGAGCGATCCCGGCCGTCGTGCTCCTGGTTGCCGGCGTGATGCTCGTGGTGCGCCAAGGCGGCCGCCAAGTGGCGGTCGTTCTCCCGACGCTCGACTGAACCACTGAACCTAGAGGGATCGCCCCGGCGACGACGTCACCTACCAGGTCCTGGCGCGGGCTTCCAGCCGGCCGCGTGCTGAGACCAGTGGTGCCGGCTTCAGCCTGCGGAGGGTGGAGGGCACGCTCCGATAGTGTGATCGCTCGCGCCGCTGACTGTGGAAGGGCTGGGAAGCTTGGTCGGCGCGCGATGAAATGCCGACCAGGGAGCTGACCAACATGACAGTCGCGTCTACTACCGCCGGTAGACCGCTGATGTGGCTCCCGACGCTGTCGGTCGGGGACCGCCGCCAGAGCGGCGAATGACAGCACTCCTGGTCGCCCACGCCGTCGCTGGCCTGGTCATCACTCTGTCGGCCCGACTGGTCCGCCGAGCGGCGTTCGCCCTTGGCGCGGTGCCGATGCTGTTCACCCTCGCCTACGCGGCGTGGCATACGGGGGGCGTCCTGGAGGGAGCACCGGTCACCGAGGATTTCCCGTGGGTGGGCTCGCTGGACCTGAGCGTGTCGCTGCGACTGGACGGGTTCGGACTTTTGATGACCCTTGTCATTGCCGGCATCGGCGTGGCGGTGATGGCCTATGGCGCCCTCTACTTCCCTGATGGTGACCGGCCGGCCCGCATCGCGGGCCTCCTCGTCCTTTTCGCCGGGTCCATGCTCGGTGTTGTCCTGGCTGACAACGTCGGTCTTTTCTACGTGGCGTGGGAGCTCACCTCCGTGACCTCCTTCTTGCTCATTGGTGGCGACCACGGCAAGCCTGAGGCGCGCGCCGCCGCCCTCCACGCCTTGCTCGTCACTGGCGCCGGGGGCTTGGCCATGCTGGGCGGGCTGGTCCTTTTGGCACAGGCGGCAGGGACGTGGTCGCTCAGCGGCATCCTCGACGCCGCGCCCTCGGGGACCGCCGCCGGTGCCGGCCTCGCCCTCGTGGCCGTGGGCATCGTCACCAAGTCCGCGCAATACCCATTTCATGCCTGGCTTCCGGCGGCGATGGTCGCTCCGACACCTGTGAGCGCCTACCTGCACTCGGCCACGATGGTCAAGGCCGGGATCTACCTGGCCGCCCGCCTCGCACCGGTGTTCGCGCTGACCAGCGGGTGGCGACCGATGATCCTCACCGTGGGCCTGGTGACGATGTTCGCCGGGGGATTTCGCGCCCTTCGGCAGGACGACCTGAAGCTCCTGCTGGCCATGGGTACCGTGAGCCAGCTCGGGTTCCTGCTCGTCCTGTTCGGCAGCGGCCTGGCGGAAGCGACGGTCGCTGGTTGTGCGATGCTGATCGCGCACGCGCTGTTCAAGGCGACGCTGTTCCTCGTCGTCGGCGTTATAGACCACCAAGCGGGGACGCGTGACCGCCGTGAGCTGTCCGGTTTCGGGCCGGGCTGGGGCGGGGTGAAGATCGCAACAGTCGTCGCTGCCGCCTCGATGGCGGGTTTGCCGCCTGTCCTCGGGTTCGTGGCCAAGGAGGCGGCCCTCGACGCATTCGCGGGTGAAGGGCTCTGGGGAGCCGTCGTGCTCGCAGGTTTGGTGGGCGGTTCCGCCCTGACCGCCGCGTACAC
>Ga0247717_1000461_pt1 | contig 12361 bp, 9 predicted proteins | sample 24E_NmetaG_FD_189047 | JGI IMG/M metagenome (GOLD analysis project Ga0247717, IMG submission 189047) | Soil microbial communities from hillslope of Landscape Evolution Observatory, University of Arizona, Oracle, AZ, United States - 2-4-E_N | ecosystem: Engineered > Artificial ecosystem > Mesocosm... | reverse complement strand
ACGCAGATCAAGACCATCGCCGAGCGCACCGGCGTCTCCATCGCCGGCCCCGTGCCGCTTCCCACCAAGCGCTTGAACGTCCAGGTCCGCAAAGCCCCCTCCGGCGACGGCACCTCCACGATCGAGCGATGGGAGATGCGCGTCCACAAGCGCTTGATCGACATCGACGCCGACGAGCGCGCCCTGCGCCAGCTCATGCGCATCCAGGTGCCCGACGGCGTCAACATCGAAATTGTTCTCCGCGCGTAGGACTCCGATGCGCGCCCGCCGCGGCCAAAGGCCGCGGCCCCCGCCCGGAGCGATAGCGAAGGGCGGGGCCGTTTTTCCGTCCACGCTTTTGCGCGAGCGTTGCGAGCGCAAAAGGGTGGATCGACATCGACGCCGACGAGCGCGCCCTGCGCCAGCTCATGCGCATCCAGGTGCCCGACGGAGTGAACATCGAGATCGTGCTGCGGGCGTGACGACTTCCGCGCCGGGGGAGATGAATCTCCCCCGGGCCCCCTCTCTTTTTCCTTCTCTGCGGCCGCTTCGCGGCCGCGCAACTAACCTTCAATAATCATCGCGTCGTCGCTTACGATCCGCTGCCGCTTGTCGCTTTGCACCTTGCCCGTGAGGCCGTCCACGTAGAGGATTCCCTGCGGCCCGGTCCCGCGCCAGGCGGGAACGAGCCAGAGGCCGCGCGATTCGAGCTTGAGCGTCTCCTCCACGGGCACGATCTTGCGGCGGCTCACGATGTAGGCGTTGTTCGTGGACGCCTTCTCCTTGAGCTCGGTCGTGGAGGCGGAAAGCGCCGCCTGCCGCGCGGCGACCTTGGCGCGCGCGTCCTCCAGCGCCGGCTCAAGCGACTCCCCCTCGAACGACGGGCCGGTTGCGGGCTCGGCGTCGAGCGCCACGGCTTCGCCGGAGACGGCGTTCACGAGGACGAACCCCTTGGCCTCGCGCCGGTCCGGCGCGCCCCAGAGGCGGACGTCGTAGGCGTACAGGTGGTGCGGGATCTTGACGGGTTCGAGGCGTGCCAGGCGCGGCATGGCGGCCTTGGCGGCCGACCGCGCGTCGGCCTGGGTGATCTTGGCGGCGACGAGCGGACCCGCGTCGGAGCCCGGCCCGTCGCCGGCGGAATCGTCGAACACCTCCAGTCGAGGCGTCTCGGCCGCCTGCGCGGCCGCCTTTGCCGGCGGCGTCGCGGCGGAGGTGAGGATGGACGCCATCGTGTCGGTAGGCGCGACGACGGGCGGAGCCGGAACGGCCGCGGCAACGGCCGGAGCCGGCGGCGGCTCGACGCGAGACGCCGGGGCGAAGGGAAGCGCCTCGCCGCGCTCGACGAGCGCGACGACGGCCATGCCGACTTCGGCTTCGAGACGCGTCCGGTCCCAGATCTCAAAACCGGCGCCCTCGATCGCCTCGGCCAACCCGACGCCCAGGGGCTCAAGGCACGCGAGGATCGGCCGCGCGGAAGGGTCGCGCGCCGTGCGCAGCGCGTTCATGGTCGAGACGAGATCGCGTAGCGTGAGAGCGTCGGCCGTCATCGGCATCCCATCGATCGAAAATATCGAGGGCCGACGATAAGACTTGCCTTTTGCGCCTAGCCGGTCGCAGAAACCGTCACCGGCTTCGAAAGCTGGCGCTTGAGGACGCTCTCCAAGCGCTCCAGAAACTCGGGCTCCTTGCCCAAGGGGATCGTCGCGCCGGCCGCGCCGTCGTGCCCCCCGCCCGAGCCTCCGACTTCGCGCGCCGCCTCGCCGACGGCCTGCGAGAGGACCACGCCCTGGAGCACAAGCTCGCGCGGCGCGCGCGCGGAGACCTTCGTCTCCGTTTCGCTCGCGCGCGCAAAGCCCACGATGGGAAGCTCCCGGCTGGCGCCGGCGCCGTACATCATGCCGGCCACGATGCCCACGATCGTGTCTCGGATGCTCTCGCCCGCGTCGAACCACTGGACGATCTCGCGGCGCTCGACCTTGAGCTGCGCAAGCTGGACGCCCGACACGAGGTTCTGCCGGTGCCCGCGAAGGAGCGAGAGAGCCTTCCGGTAGCCCGCGTCGCGGTCGCCCAGGCACACGGCGAGGCCCGTCGGGCCCTCCCCGTAGCGCGCCGTGCTGTTGAGAAGCGTCGCGAACTCCTTGGCGTCGCGAAGCGGCGTTCCCGGCGCCTCGCGCGAGAGGACGTACACCTCGCCGATCATGCGTCGCGCCTCCGCCGCGCCTCGCGTGCGCGTCACGCGGACGGCCGCGGCCGAGAGGATCGCGCGCCGCTCCTCGAGCGAGAGCTGCGTCCAGCGTCGCCACGTCTCCCGCTCCCGGAGCGCGACGCCTTGGTCCTGCACGAAGCGCATGGCCGCCTGATCGCTGCCGGAGACGCCCGGAAGCAGGGGATCGTCGGCGTACTGCAGCATCTTGTAGACGGGCCGCGTCTCGCGCCCGAACCACCGCGCGTCCAGGCGCCACTCGACGACGCCCGCCCGCCGCCCGTCTTCGAGGATGACTCGGTTGAGGCCCGTGAGGCGGCAGGCGTCGGCGTCCTGCAGGTCCCCCACCGCACCGACGACCGCAAGCGCGGCCAAGTCGACGTTTGCGGGATCGAGCGCGCGGGCGATGAAGTAGGCGCTGCCGGCCCCCGAGCACGACTCGCCCCCCAAGCCAAAGAGACGGGGATTGAGGTGCGTCGCGAAGTCGGCGCCCATCTGGTGATGGTCCGCCACGGCGCAGGTCCAGTCCTTGAGGACGTCCGCCGAGCCGCTTCCAAGATCGGTGAACAGGACGAAGGGATGCGCTGCCGCGCGGATCCGTTCGAGCTCGGAGGGCGTGATGCTCTTCACGAACTCGAGATCGTGCGGGATGCCGGCGCGACGCAGCATGGAGACGGCGATGGACGCGCTCGTGAGGCCGTCGGCGTCGATGTGCGAGACGACGTGCACGCGCGGGGCGCGACGGATCGCCTCGGCCGTCTCGGCGGCGCGGCGGAGGAAGCCCTCCACGGCTACGGGATCCATCCCATCCACGCCCAAGCAAGCAACCGGCAGCTTGAAAGCCTTTGCGAAGGGTGGCCAAACGTGAGGACGTATGGAGTCCAAGCGCATCGCGGTCCTTGGCGCCGGCAACATGGGCACCGCGCTCCTGCGTGGCATGCTCAAGGCCAAGTGGGCCAAGCCCGACAACCTCATGGCGACCCACCCGCGCAAGCAGCGCGTCGAGGAGATCCGGCGCACGCTTGGGATCGACGCCTCCGTCTCGAACGTCGAGGCCGCGCGATGGGCCGACGTCGTCGTCCTCGCCGTGAAGCCGCAGATCGCCCACCGCGTGCTGCGTGAGATCGCGCCCGCCATGGGTCGCGGCAAGACGCTCGTGTCGATCGCGGCGGGCGTGACCACGCGCGCCATCGAGCTCATGCTGCCGGAGGTTTCGGTCGTGCGCGCGATGCCAAACGTCGCCGTGACGGTCGATCTTGGCGCCACCGCGATCTGCCGCGGCACGCGCGCGACCGACGCCGACTACGACGTCGCGCGCCACGTCTTCGAGGCCGTCGGGATCGCCGTCGAGGTCGAGGAGGCGCTCATGGACGCCGTCACCGGGCTCTCGGGTACGGGACCCATGTACGTCTTCCAGATCATCGAGGGCCTCTCCGACGCGGGCGTCAAGATGGGCCTCTCGCGCCACGCGGCCACCGAGCTTACGATCCAGACGGTGCTTGGCGCCGCCAAGATGGCGCAAGTGACCGGGCAGCACCCGGGTCTTCTGAAGGACCTCGTGACCTCCCCCGGCGGAACGGCCATCGCCGCCCTGCACAGCCTCGAGCAGGGCGGACTTCGCGCCCTTCTCATCGACGCGGTCGAGGTGGCGACGCAGCGCAGCGCCGAGCTTGGCCGCAACATGGAGGAGAGGGCGGGCACGAAGTAGGACGTATACGTATGTATACAAACGTATACATCCGCGCATTCCGTCGTCAGCGCAGCTTGGCGTTCGTGCGCGGCGCGATCTGCGCGAGCTTGCCGCCCACCGTGCGCGCCATCGCCGGCGGCGCGGGGTGCGACAGCAGCCGTCGCGTGAGGTCGTCGGCCTCCGCTCGGGCGACGATTCCCGTCGACTCGCGGCGCCGGTCGCGCCAATGGAGCGCGCCCAGGAGCGCGAAGTAGGCCGCGTGGATGGCCACGAACAGGAAGGCGTCCAGAAGCGTCGCCGTCGGGAACTGGGTCCCCCCGATCGCGTCGGCAAGCGTGCCCAGCGCAAAACCGTAGGCCACGACGAGCGCGGGGACGATGAGCAAGCCGAAGTAGGCGAGGAGGATGGCCACGCCCACGAAGTGCAGCAGGCCGTACGCGCGGACGACGCGCATCTCGCGCGGGCTGACGCGCGGCTCGGGAACGCTTTTCCAGCGCGGCCATGCGAAGGCGAGGCGGCGCTTGAGCCAGGCCTGCGCGTCGCCGTAGAGGTTGCGGCAGTCGAGCGCGTGGGCGACGATGTAGTACACGTCCATGCGCAGGTGCAGGAAGAACTGCAGCAGCAGGACGAGGACGCACAGGAGGGCCGTGAGGCGCAAGAGCGCGACGATCGTGGGGTCGGCAAGCGCCGGGACGATTCCGTACGTTCCGAGGAAGGAGAGCAGGATGGCGACGCCGGCGAGCCACGCGTCGGAGGCCATGCCGGCCACGTAGACCTTGACGCGGTCCCACCGCGGCAGGAGCCACAGGTCGCTTGCGTCGGTCTGGACGGCGATGTAGGTGATGCGCGTTCCCAGGGACAGGCTTGCGCGCGAGCCGTGCGCGCGGGCGGTGAGGACGTGGGCGAGCTCGTGCTTGCCTACGATGAGGAGCATGACGCCAAAGACGGAGAGGCCCACGAACGTGTAGGACGAGGTCCAGAAGAAGTCGCGGTAGTTCGGGACGAAGGAGGAATCGGCGAGCATGACGCCCGTGGCCATCGCAAAGGGCGCAAGCAGAAGCGGCCACAGCCACAGGGAGCGCAGCCACCGAAGCTTCGCGGGGTCGACGTCGTCGAAGAGCGTGCGCCGCTTGCGGGGGACGAGGTGGCTGGGCAGCGGCTGCCCGTTGATCGCTTCCACGAATCCGCCCGCGGCCACGGAGCGCACGAATGCGCCCACGTCCACGTCGCGCCCGGTCTCCTCGCGCACGGCGCGGCGGACGGTCTCCACGCGCGGCTCGTCGCGCAGGCGGCGCAGGAGGTCGACGGCAAGCGGCGGCATCTCGGCGAAGGTGCCGCGGTCCGGGTTGCCGACGATCCACACGTCGTCCCGCTCCACCATCGAGAGGGGCGCAAGCGTGGCGGTCTCAACGGCCGTCGGGATGCCGTCGTCGCGGGGCGCGGCCTGCGACTGGCGGTGGTAGATGCATTCGACAAGCGTGCCGTCCTCTTCCCGCAGGTGCAGCGAGGAGCCTTGGCACCAGTCCCATTCGGAGCACGTTTCGCACGGGCCTTTTCGGAAGCGGCTTGCGCGCTCGCCGCGGAACCATCCGTACCGCTCGTCCCAGATCTTGCGCAAGGGCTCCGTCCGGAGGTCCCCCTGCACGCCGATCTTCCGGTTGACCTCGAGGCACGTGGCGGCCTTTCCGTCGTAGAGGATGGAGGCGATGCGGGTTCCCGCGCCGCAGAAGAAGATGCCGTCGCGCACGCGTCCCTCGAACCGCGAGCCCACCCACCCGTCGCAGATCCAGGAGATTCGGACGCCGCTTGCCTCGACGTTGGCGGGGCGGTTGCGGTCGGCGATCCAGTCGAGAAGGTCGCGCAGCTGCTCGTTCGTGAGGTGCGTGGACGGGTCGCGCGCGCGCCCGACGGGCGAGACGGGTCCCACGTTCCACGTGGGCACGCCAAGCTCCGAGACCAGCCGGTAGGCCTCGGGAACCTCGTGCCAGTTGTGGGGCGTGACGATCGTGTTGACCGTCACCTCGACGTGCGGGTGACGCTCGCGCAACGCGCGGATGGTCGTGAGGACGTCCTCGAACGAGCCGTCCTTGCAGCGCTGCGTGTCGTGGCCGCGCTTGGCGCCGTCGAGCGAGAGCGTGAAGAGGCTCACGCCGGACTCGACGAGGCGATCGAGGAGGGCGGGGTCGCGCGCGGTGAGCGATCCGTTCGTGGTGAGCGACACGGCGCGGAAGCCGAGCTTCTTGATGTGCGCGACGACCTCGCACAGGTCCTTTCGCAGCGTCGCCTCGCCGCCGGTGATGCCGACGGCGATCCGCGAAGCGTCGAAATCTTCCGCGATCTGCTCGAAAATGGCCTTGGCCTCGGCCGTCGAGAGCTCCTGCGGCCGCGACCACGCGGCTTCGCCTTCCTTCCCCTCGACGGGGTTGCCGCAGTGCAGGCACGCGAGGTTGCACGCGAGCGTGGCCTCCCAGAGGAGCCCCTGCAGATCGGGGTTCGCGATCGCGTCGAGCACCTGCTCTCGATGGCGGACGAGGGCCTGCTCGATGCTGAGGAGCTCCTCGGGCATGCCTCCGGCCGGACCGTCCTACCCGGCTACGCGGGGGATGGCCAGTGGCTCATGACCGTATTCAACGGGATCGACATTTCGAGCTTCTCAAGCCACTTGAACTCAATGGTTTCCAGCCTTCTCACCTCCTTTCGCCCGCCCCCCGAGCGGTCCCACGCGAAAAAAGGGTTGCGGCAGTTTCCCCGCCGAAGGGGTGACGATCGGGCCGGCCACACGGAAATGAGTCGGTTGCGCCCGTCAGACCTCTTTCCAGTCGGTCATCGCCGCCCCCAACAGCACGAAGCCGATCGCAAGCGCGGCCGCGATCGCGCCGTTGAAGGCCATGGCCGAGGCGTTCTGGGTGATCATGGCCGCGCGGAGGCCTTCGTTCACGTACGTGAGCGGGAGCACTTTTGCGATCGAATGCAGGAGCGGAGGCATGCCCTCCAGCGGGAAGAACGTGCCCGACAGGAAGATCATGGGCATGGCCACGGCCGATCCGGCTGCGTTGGCGCTCTCCTGCTCGTTCACATAGCGGGCGATCATCATGGACAGGCCGGCAAACGCGGCCGTGCCGGAGAAGAGGATGAGGATTGCAAACGGGTTCAAGAACACGCGCACGTCGAAGGCGAGCACGCCCACGACGATGATGGTCGTCGCCGTGATGGCGCCGATCACGCATTGGTAGAGCACCTTCGAGACGACCCACTCGAGCTTGGTGATGGGCGTCGTGGCGAGCTTCTTCAGGATGCCCTGCGAGCGGTAGCGCGCGAAAAGCTCGAGGTTCCCGATGAGCGCCGACATCGCGATCGTCATGCCGATGACGCCGGGCAGGAAGAAGTCCACGAAGGAGAGCTCGCTCGAAACGAGCGACTCCTGCGCAAGCTGCACGGCGGGCGAGCGCGCGCCGGCGAGCTCGAGGTTCATGCGGTCGACGACGCCGCGCACGACGGAGAAGGCGATGTTGCTGTTCGTCTGGCTCGGGTCGTGGTGGATTCGCACGACGGCCTCGCCTTGCTGGAGGGCGGCCGCGTAGCCAGGAGGAACGACGACGACCGTATGGTACCCTTCGCGGCGGGACGCCGCGACGGCGTCCTCGCCGGCGGGGATCGTGCGCAAATCGAACGAGCCGGTGTCCGCCAGCGCCTGCCGGAAGGCCTGGCTGGCCGGCGTGCCGTCGCGGTCCTGGAAGCCCAGCGTGACGTCGTCGCCGGCGTTTCCCAGGATGGAGCCGAACACGAGCATCATGAGCACGGGGAAGGCGATCGTCCAGAAGACGCCGCTGCGGCTCCGGAAGTAGATGCGAAGCGACGCGCGGAGGTCCACGAGCGCCCGCCTCATGCGCCAACGCCTCCCAGGCGCTCGCCGGTGAGGGCAAGGAACGCGTCCTCGAGGTTTGGCGTGCGGACCTCGAGCGAGGCGAGGGTGGCCTTCGACGCAAGCGCCGACAGGACCTCCTCCAGGCGATGGTCGCCCGGGTCGATGGACAGGTGCGCGTTGTCCACCCGCACGCGCGCGCGGGGAAGCCATCCGGCGACGCGATCGGCAAGGCCCGGCTCGGCCGGCAGTCGCACGGTCGTGGAGCCCGCGTGCGCGCGCACGATGGCGTCAGGCGCGTCAAGCGCGACGAGCTTGCCCCGGTGCACGATGCCCACGCGGTCGGAGAGCACCGCGGCCTCCTCCATGTAGTGGGTGGTGAGGAACACGGTCCGGCCGCCCGCGCGCAGCTTGCGGATGAGCTCCCACACCTGGCGACGCGCATGGGGATCGAGGCCCGTGGAGGGCTCGTCGAGGAAGACGAGCTCGGGGTCGTTCACGAGCGCGATCGCGACCCCCGTGCGCTGCTTCAATCCGCCCGAGAGCTCGAGGTAGAGCGTGTCCGCCTTCTCCGTGAGGCCCACGGAGGCGAGGAGTTCGTCCACGTCCGCGTTCGAGCCAAAGAGGTCGCGGAAGTAGCGGACGTTCTCGCGGACCGTGAGGCGGTCGAAGGTGTTGAAGTCCTGCGGCAGGACGCCGATCCGCTCGCGGATGCGCGAGGCTTGGGTCTCCACGTCGTGGCCGAGCACGCGCACGCGGCCGCTCGTCTTTGCCCGCAGGCACTCGAGGATCTCCACGGTCGTGGTCTTGCCGGCGCCGTTGGGTCCAAGGAGCGCGAACACCTCGCCCTTCTCGACCGAGAAGGAGAGCCCGTCCACGGCGGAAAGCTCGCCGTAGCGCTTGACCAGCTGTTCCACCTCGACGACCGGCATCCAAATCGCGATGCGCGCACGGGTTATAGCCGCTTTGATGCGCGGCCGCCCGGCCCCTTCTCGCAAGGCTTAAGGAGGGTTCGCGGGGTGCGAGCGTCATGATCGTCGACCGGGGCGACATCGTGCTCGTCGGAACGGCGCACGTGAGCCCCGAGAGCGTGGCGGAGGTGCGGCGCGAGATCGCCGCGCGCCGACCGGCCGTCGTGTGCGTGGAGCTCGACGAGCACCGGGCGCGCGCGCTCTCCGACCCGAAATGGCGGGAGACCCCCCTGCTCGACGTGATCCGCGACGGCAAGGCGTTCGTGCTTTTGGCGCAGGCGTTCCTGGCGAGCTGGCAGCGGCGGCTGGGCGAGAGGTACGGCGTGAAGCCGGGCGCCGAGATGCTGGCGGGCATGCAGGAGGCCGAGAAGGTCGGCGCGTCGGTCGAGCTCTCCGACCGCGACATCGGCGTCACGCTCAAGCGCGCGTGGGCCCGCATGGGATTCCGCGAGAAGCTGCGCCTGGCCTGGGAGTTCCTGAAAGCCCTCACGGGCGCCGACGCCGACGGCCGCGAGGTCGAGGTGGAGGAGCTTCTCAAGGAGGACGTGCTCTCCTCGATGATGGAGGAGTTCTCCCGCATGGCGCCCTCGATCTCGGAGGTCGTCATCCGCGAGCGCGACGCCTACCTGGCCGGGCGCATCCTGGAGGCGCGGGAGCGCGCGAAGGGCCGTCCCGTGCTCGCCGTGGTGGGCGCGGGCCACTTGAAGGGCATCCAGCGGCACCTCGACGCCCCCGAATCGATCCCCGAGCGCGCCTCCCTGGAGACCGTGCCGGAGCGGTTTCCGTGGGGAAAGGCGATCGGCTACGGCCTTGCGATCGGGATCCTCGCGCTGTTTGCCTGGCTAGGCTACGGGGCGCTCACGGATCCCGTAAAGCTCGCGAAGCTGCAGGAGGCGCTTCTCATGTTCGTGCTCGTCACGGGATCCTTCTCGGCCCTTGGCGCGGCGGCGGCTCTTGCCCATCCGTACTCGATCCTGGCCGCGTTCTCGACCGCGTGGTTTGCCACGATCCACCCGGGCATCGCCACCGGCTGGATCTCCGGGTACGTCGAGCTCCAGAAGCGGAAGCCCACCGTCGCCGACTACGAGGGGCTCTCCACGCTCGCCGGGCTTGGGGATTTCTATCGGAACAAGATCACGCGCGTGCTCCTTGTCACCGCGCTCACAAACGTGGGCGCCATGGTGGGCTTCTGGCTGGGCGCCGCGGCGCTTCTGCCCATCGCCTTTGGCTAGGGCGGCAACCGGGAGAAACCGAAGCGTTCATCCCTGTTTTGCCGCCATCTCGACCCGTTGCCGGACCCTCCGACGCCCGTCCGTTCACCGCCGCCTGCCCGGCGGGAGACGCCGCCTGCGCGCCCCTTGCCGCCTGTGGCCGGCACGCTGCGCAGCGGGCCTCCCCGCCCGTCGGCCCCTCGACCCGCGGCGCCGGCTCCCGCGCGGCCGCCGCCGGCTGCCTTTGCCTTCGACGATCTTCCGGAGCCGCGCATCTCCACGAGCCTCGAGGAGATCGTCCACCTCGTGGGCTCGGTCGCGATCCTGACGTGCATCTTCGGCTTTGCGATCGTCAACAACACGCCGCACCTCCTCACGAACGAGCCCTTGGGAGGAGGCCCCCGGGCGGGGCCCTTCGATTGGAACCGCTACGTCGCGGTCCTGCCGCCCGTGCTCGTCATCGTCCTCACGGGTTTCGTGCTCCACGAGCTTGCCCACAAGGTCGTCGCGCAGCGATACTACCTGTGGGCCGAGTACCGCGCGCAGTGGGCCTGGCTTGGAATCGTGGGCGCCGTGAACGTCGCGCAACCGACGCCGCTTCCCTTCGCGCTGCCCGGCTTCGTGCAGATCGTGGGCGACGCCACGGTCGAGGACAACGGGCGCATCAGCGTCGTGGGCCCGGCCACCAACCTCGCCATCGCCTTCCTCGCGTTCCCGTTCCTCGTGGCCGAAGGAGGACGCGGCGTTGCGCTCGCCGGGGCGCCTCACGGCACGTTCCTCGAGCTCCTGGTGATGGTGAACGCCGGGCTTGCCGCCTTCAACCTCCTGCCGGTCTCGGTCCTCGACGGGGCGAAGATCCTCCGGTGGCGGGCGGGCCTGTGGCTCGTGCTGATGCTGCTTGCGTTGGCCCTTTTCCTCACGGTCGCGAATCGGCTGTACGTGAACCTGTGAGCGAGGCAAGGCCGACGCCCGCCAGGACGAGGCCGGCGCCCAGCGCGGTGGCGGGGGAGAGACGTTCGAGTCCAAGCGCAAGCGAGATCGCAAGGGCCACCACGATCTCCGCCACGAGCATCACCGCGCTTGCCGCCGCGCCCACCGCCGGCATGCCGTGCGCCCACAACGCAAACGCGGCCGCCGTGCACAGGAACCCCACGTACCCCACGGCCGCCCACGCCGCAAGCCCCGCGGGCGCCGGAGCCCCGGAGGCGACGGCCACGGGAGCGAGGACCGCAAGCGCCCACGCGAAGACCGGCACGATCGTTTCGATGGCGCCCTCGCGCGCGAACAGGGGCTTTGCGCCCACGGCAAAGAACGCCCAGAAAAGACCCGAGGCAAGCGCCAGGGCGTCGCCGGCAAGCGTGCCGCCGTGCAGCGTCTCGAGGCGCCCGCCGGTCGCCACGAGTACCGCGCCGACGCCGGCGAGCGCGACGGCGGGCCCCAGCCGGCGGCCCAGCGCCTCGCCGTACATGGCGTAGGCGAGCGCCGCGATGGGAAAGACGCTGAGGTTGACGAACAGAGCCGTCTTGCCGGGCGTCGTGAGGGTCTGCGCGAGGAACTGGCTGAGGAAGCTTCCCGCCACGAGGAGGCCAAGAACGATCACGCGTCGGGAGGCGAACAGGCCCGGTCGCATCCGCCCGACGGCCGCCGCCAAGGCGAGGAGCACGGCAAGCGCGAGCGCGAACCGCAGAGCGGCGAAGGCGAGCGGGTGCACGTGGGCAAGCCCGAGATCGATGGCGGGGAAGGAGGTGCCCCACAGGAGGGCGGCAAGCAGGGTGGCGACGACGCCCGGGCGCACGCGCCCGAACTAGCGGTCAATCCATATCCAGTTGGCGGGCGGGTTCGAGGCTGCCATGCGCGGATCGTTGCCCACCCACGTGTTGCCAAGCGCGTACTCGTTGTGGAAGGTCGTCTCGATGCTGTACCAGCCGCGCTGGGAGGCGAACTTCGAGAGCGGGATCTCGATGCGCGCGAAGCTGCGGTCGCCGGGCACCTCGTGCGAGAACCCGTACACGTACGAATTCGACTGGCGGAGCTCGCCGCGGTACCGCACGTCCACGTTGAGCGTGCCCTTCGTGATGACGCGCGCGTTGGGGTCGCCGGCCGACTTCGTGAGCACGGCGTCCACGGTGGCGACCTTCGCCGGTCCGTAGGCGCATTGCTTGCTCTGGTCGCAGTAGGCCTGCAGGAAGATCGCGTTCACCCACTTGTCGATCTTGGCGACGTGCCGCTGCGTGGTGCCTTCGAAGGTCACCTCGACCTCGTAGTTGCCATTTCCCACGACGAACCGGCTGTAGGGCACGAAGACCGAGCCCTTGCCGTCCCGCACGTCGATCGTGCCGCGGACGCCGCCGTGCGGGTAGACGACCTCGCCGTTGTAGCGCACCACGAAGTCGGCCCGGCCCTCGGCGGCGCCGAAGGTCCCCCCCGCGTTTGCGACAAGCACCG
>Ga0247717_1000460_pt1 | contig 12380 bp, 14 predicted proteins | sample 24E_NmetaG_FD_189047 | JGI IMG/M metagenome (GOLD analysis project Ga0247717, IMG submission 189047) | Soil microbial communities from hillslope of Landscape Evolution Observatory, University of Arizona, Oracle, AZ, United States - 2-4-E_N | ecosystem: Engineered > Artificial ecosystem >... | reverse complement strand
GCCCGTCGCCGTCGCCGCCGGCGCCACGACCAGCTTCGACTACACGCTCCGCCCGGCTGACGAGAACACCACCGTGCCGCTGCGGGCGGTGGCGGCCACCGGGGCGGAGTTCGACCTGGCGACGCCCGTCGACTGCAGCCAGGCGGGCCTGGTGGCGGCCCTCGCCGAGGACTGCGCCACCCGGGACGGTGTGCAGGGGATCCTCGTCCGGCTCGCGAACGACGGGACCGAGGCCGGCATCTTCACCATCGCGGGCCGTGACCCGGTCACCGTGGCCCCGAAGTCGAGCACCGACGTGTTCCTGGCCGTCCCCGAGGGCGCCGACTACTCCTTCAGGATCACCGGCGCCGGGGGGTTCGAGCGCACCATCTCGGGGACCCGTGAGTGCCAGGCGCCGCAGCTGGCGCCGCTCCAGCTCTGCGTCGAGGACGGGACCGGCGTGCTCGTGGCCGTCACCAACAGCGGCGAGGAGGGGGTCCCGGTCACCCTCGGCAGCGAGACGAAGACGGCGCCCGCCGGCGGCCGGGCGGAGTTCTTCGTCAAGCGCAGCGAGGACGACCCGGCGACCACGCTGACGGCCACCAGCCCGGGCAACCCGCCGCTCCAGGTCGCGCTCCCCGTCCACGACTGCCTCGGCGTCCTGTCGCAGGTCCTCGGGCAGACGGTGGCGACCACGACGACGGCCGCCCCCACCACGACCGTCCCGCCACAGGTGGCCGGTGTCCAGCTGGCCCGGACCGGGTTCGGGTTCGGGACGGTGCTGCGGGTCGGGCTCCTGCTCGTGTCGGCGGGCGCGCTGGTGGTGCTCGTCGCCCGCCGCCGCCGGGCGACGGCAGGCTGATCGACGGCCGCCCGCGAGCGGCGTCCCGGCCCGTCAGGGCCGAGGACGCCGCCTCGCCGGCCGCCCCGAACCGAACCGCCGGTCGTCGTCGATGGGCACGACGTCGGCCAGACGGGTGTCACCGGCCCCGCCGTGGGCGTCCGCCGGCTCCAGGAGCGACAGGACGACCCGGCCGGGCAGGCCGGAGCTCGGGTGGAGGATGCGGCACAGGTCCACGCCGGGAGGCGCCGACGTCTCGTCCGGTCCTGCGATGCGAGGCATGCCGTCCCCCCGTCTCCGTGGTCCCCGAGTGTCGGAGTCGACAACCGCCGGGGCGATACGGGAATTCCCGGAGATCGACCGGGCGCCGTCAACACTAGGTTGGGCCGGTGCGCGTGACGATGCTGCTCTGCGATGCCGCCCAGGTCTCGGACGGCAAGCTCTACATCCTCGGGGGTGGCTGGAGCGTCACCGGCCCCGATCCGGCGCCGTCCGCTGTCGCCATCAAGCTCGAGGTCGACTGGCACGAGGCCGGCACCCCCCACCACTGGGAGCTGTTCCTCCTGGACGCCGACGGCCGGCCGGCGTCGTTCAACACCCCCGAGGGGGCCCAGATCATCGAGATCCGGGGCGACTTCGAGGTCGGCCGGCCGGAGGGCGTCCCCGCCGGGACACCGATCGACCTGCCGCTGGCCATCAACATGGGACCCCTCCCACTCGCCCCGGGATCGCGCTGGACGTGGCGCTTCAGCGTCGACGGGACGCAGGACGACGCCTGGACCCTCGGCTTCACGACCCGCCCGGCGAGGGTGGACTGACCGCCGCTCCCGCGGCCGCCTCCCGGCCGAGGCGCAGGGCCGCGCCCAGGTGGGCGACCAGGTCGGCCCGCGAGGCGTGGGCGTTCAGCCCGCTGGTGGAGGGCATCACGTAGGCGGGCCGGGTGGCGAAGGGCGCCGGCTGGACGCCGGCCACGGCCCGCCGGTCGACCGCCGCCCGCCACCCGTCCAGACCGACGAAGCACACGGCCCCGGGCCGCAGCCACCGCACCAGTCGCTCCACCCGCGCCGCGCCCGCCCGGTACTCGGCCGCCGTCAGGGCGCTGGCCGCCGGGGTGGCCCGCTTGACCAGGTCGGTCAGGCCGACGCCGCAGGCTCGCAGGGCGTGCACGGCATCGCGGGGGCGGGTGACCAGCCCGGCCTCGACGGCCGCCGGCCAGAACCGGTTCGTCGGTCGGGCGTACCCCACGCCGCGGTCCGCCGCGTACACGCTCGGGTTCAGCCCGCACACGAGCAGCGTCATGCCGTCGCCGACGGTGTCGGCCAGCGTGCGGGTGCGGGTGCCCCGGGCCCGCACGGCGTCGCCCTCGACCTCCACGTGCTCGACGTCGAACCCGGCGCCCACCAGGACGTCGACCAGGGCGTCCGGCTCCCAAGAGGAGAAGAAGCGGCCACCCACGTCGTCGGAGGGCAGATCGGTGCCCTCGTAGTCGCCCGCCAGAACCTGCACGTCGAGGGGGGCGCCGACGCCCATGGCCCGGTGGAGGTCGGCCAGCGCCATGGGCAGGCGGACGCGGGGGACGTGCAGGTAGCTCATGTTCGCCCACGCCCCTGCGATCCCACCGGTGCGCAGCGGCAGCGCCTCCAGGTCGCCCTGGACGGGCCACGCCGCGGGGGCCGCCTCCCGCAGGAGCCCCAGCATGGTGCGGGCGGCGTCGAGGGCGACGACCGGCGCGCCGAGGGCCGCCGTGTACCGGCCGGCGCCCGAGCCGGCGTCGAGGCGCACGGCCCCCTCGGCGACCCGGGCGGCGAAGGCGACGGCGCCGTCGTGGCGGACCGGCGCCCGCCGGGCGGCCCACTGGCGCCCGCGGGCTTCGTAGATCGCCACCGTGTCGCGCTCCACGCGACGACCGTAACCCCGGTACCCTCCCGGCGTGCGTGCGTGGACGCGAGGGCTGGTGGTGGCCGTCGCCCTGCTGGCGGGCGCCTGCTCGGGGGGAGGAGACGAGGAGGCCGATCCGGGGTCGCCGCAGGGCATCCTGGCCGCCGCGCCCGCCCGGACCATCGAGGCGGGGTCCTCGAAGGTGGCCCTCGTGGCCAGCCTGGAGGGGCAGACCAGGGGCACGTTCGACGGTCAGGGCGAGCTCGAGTTCGGCCCCGAACGCGGCCGCCTGGAGGTCGACCTGGCGCCCCTCGGCCTGGCCGGCGAGGGCCGCACGAGGGTGCTGCTCGACGGTGACGTCGTCTACATCGAGCTGGGGCGGCGGCTGCCCGGCCTGGGCGACCGGCCGTGGGTGCGCATCGACCTCGACGGCCTGAAGGACGGGCAGGGCGACAACATCGAAGCGCTTCGCCAGCTCAAGGCCAACCACCCGAGCGCCGTCCTCAACGCCCTGCGCGGCGTCACCGGCGAGGTCACCGAGGTCGGCGCCGAGGACGTGCGCGGCACGCCGACCACCCACTACCGCGCCACCGTCGACCTGGAGGCGGCCAAGGAGGCGTCGCCCGAGCCGGTGCGCGACGTCCTCGACGAGGTCGTCCGCCAGCTCGGCACCGAGCGCCTCCCCGTCGAGGCCTGGGTGGACGCCGACGGCCGCCTGCGCCGACTGCGCTACACCGTCGACCTGGCCGACCTGGCCGACGACGCACCGGCCAAGGGCGTGGGGGAGGGCCGCTCGACCGCCACCCTGGAGCTGTACGACTTCGGGACTCCGGTGGCGTTCCAGGAGCCCGCCCCGTCCGAGGTCACCGACCTGGCCGAGCTGCTCGGGACGGGCGCCGCCGGGCGCTGAGCTACGGCGGCGACGGCGCCGTGGTGGTGGTGGTCGTCGTCGTGGTCGAGGTCGTGGTGGGCGCAGCGGTCGTGGTGGTGACCGGCGCGGTCGTGGTCGTCGTCACCGCCGGGGCCGTCGTCGTGGTCGTCCCCCGGCGGGGCGCGGTGGTCGTGGTCGCCGCCGCCGTGGTGGTCGGGCTGCGGACGACGGTGGGGTAGGGGAGCGTCGGGGCCAGGGGCGGCAGGGTGGCGACGGTGGTGGGGACGGGCGCCGTCGTGGGCGGTGTCGTCCCCACGGTCGGGGCGGGGGCGGCCGGGCGCCGGTCGTCGCGGTCCAGCCCGAGGGCGCCCGGCGAGGCGGTGAAGATGTCCTCGGCGGGAAGCGGCTCCACGGCCGCCCGCATGGTGCCGGCGAAGATGGCCGCCGGGAACGACCCGCCGGTCACCCGGCGCCCGTGCACGTCGGTCATCGGGACCACGGCGTCGGGATGGCCGACCCACACGGCGGTGGCCAGCTGCGGCACGAAGCCCACGAACCAGGCGTCGCCGTACTCCTGGGTGGTGCCCGTCTTCCCCGCCACCGGCCGGCCGATGGCGGCGCCCTGGCCCGTACCGTCGGTGACGACCCGGAGGAGGGCGGCGTTGAGCACACCGACCTCCTTCTCGTCGAACACCTGCCTCGTGTCGGGCTCGCGCTGGAACAGCACCTTGCCCTCGCGGTCGCGGATCTCGGTGATGGCGTAGGGCTCGGCCAGGACGCCCTTCGCCGCGAATGCCGCGAAGGCGGTCGCCTGCTCGAGCGGGGTGACGCCTCGGCGCAGCCCGCCCAGGGCGATGGCGGGACGGGCGCCCACGTTCTCGGCGACGTCGTGGATGCCGAGGGCCTCGGCCGTGCGTACGACGGCACCGGGCTCGATGTCGAGCACCAGCCGGGCGAAGACGGTGTTGATCGACCTGGTCATGGCCTCGTCGAGGCTGGCGCGGCCGCGCCCCTCGCCCTCGTAGTTGTGCACGGTGTAGCGCTCGCCCCGGTAGGTGAAGTCCTGCGGGGAGGAGGCGTCGAAGGTCGAGCGCGGGTCGACGCCGTCGGCCACCGCCGCCAGGTACACGTAGGGCTTGAACGACGACCCGGGCTGGCGCCGCCCCTGGCTGGCCAGGTCGAACTTGCGGGTGGCGAAGTCGCGGCCGCCGGACAGGATGCGGATGGCGCCGTCGCCGGGGACGACCGACGCCACCGCCGCCTCGGGGTCGGCGGGGTCGGGGAGCGCGGCCTGCACCGCCGCCACCGCTGCCTCCTGGGCCTTGGGATCGAGCGTGGTCTTGATGGTGAAGCCGCCCGTGAACAGGCGCTTGCTGCGGACCTCGGGGCTGGCGCCCAGCTCGGGCAGGGCCGCCGCCTCACGCTTGACGAACTCCACGAAGTGGGGCGCCTGGCCGCCCGTCGCCGCGGCGGGGACGACCTCCAGTGGCGCGGCCAGCGCCGCCTGGAGCCCGCCCTCGTCGAGCCACCCGTGCCGGCGCATGTTGCGCAGCACCTGGTCGCGGCGCGCCTCGACGCGGTCGGGCCGGGCCCGGGGGTCCAGCGCCTCGGGCGCACGGATCTTCCCGGCCAGCGTGGCCGCCTGGGCGGGGGTGAGCTGCTCGGGCGCCGTGCCGAAGAAGGCCTGTGACGCCGCCGACAGCCCGTAGGCGCCGTCGCCGAAGTACACCTGGTTGAGGTAGCGCTCGAGCAGCTCGTCCTTGGAGTACCGCTCCTCCAGGCGGACGGCGTACTGCACCTCGTTGAGCTTGCGCAGGATCGTCCGCTCGGAGTCGGTGTAGTTCAGCTTGGCCAGCTGCTGGGTGATGGTGCTCCCGCCCTGGAGCCCGCCCTGGGCGTTGCGCACGACGGCCCGCAGCACCGCCGTCGGGTCGATGCCCCCGTGGTCGTAGAAGTTGGCGTCCTCGGCCGCCAGCACGGCACGGGTGACGTGGTCGGGCAGGGCGTCCAGCCGCACGGGCTCGCGGCGCTGGGCGCCGTCCAGCTCGGCCAGCACGGAGCCGTCGGCGGCCAGGACGGTGCTGCCCTGGGAGAGGTCCTCGAAGTTCCCGATGTCGGGTGCGATCGGTGAGAGGGCCACCAGGATGGCCCTGCTCGACAGCACGGCGACGCCTCGTCGCAGCGGAGCGACCAGCCCGACGACCACCAGGACCACGGCAGTTACGAGCGCGATGCGGCCCCAGGGAAGCCGGCGGAAGCGCCCCCGGGTGGGCGCGCCGACACCCGCCGCATCGGTCGGCACGCCGCGTCTCGCGACGATCGAAGGTGCTCCGCCGTGTTGGTTCGACACTGAAGGTGTGTGTGCCACACCGGATCGGGCGGCAAACCTGGCCCGCCGAGCTGCGGAAAAAACCGTTGCCGCGCAATGATTTTCCGACATGGGCTTCCAGAAAGCGTTGTGGCGCAAGCAATTTCGTCGGAAATGCTTGACCTCGCGGGCTGCTTCCTCTTTGATTGGCAGTCGTACTTCCCCAACATCCGAGGAGGATGGCGTGAACAAGGCCGAACTGATCGAGAAGGTGAAGGACGCGGGTGGCCTCTCGAGAAGCCAGGCCGAGGCAGCGGTCGATCTCACCCTCGACTCGGTGGTCGCTTCCATCAAGTCGGGCGAGCGGGTCAGCCTGTTCGGCTTCGGCACCTTCACCCCGTCGTCCCGCGCTGCTCGCACCGGCCGCAACCCGCGGACCGGTGAGCCGGTCAAGATCCCGGCATCCACGGGCGTTCGCTTCGCTCCCGCCGCTGCGTTCAAGGCGGCTCTGAACCCGAAGTCCGCCGCCAAGAAGGCGTCGGCGGCCAAGAAGGGGGCCAAGGCGGCCCCTGCCAAGAAGGCGGCGAAGGCGGCCAAGGCGGCACCGGCCAAGAAGGCGGGCGCATCGAAGAAGGCTGCGCCGGCCAAGAAGGCCTCGTCGGCCAAGAAGGCCTCGTCGGCCAAGAAGGCCGCGAAGTCCACCAAGCGATAGCGAAAGGCGGGTAAGAACTCACATGAGCCCCACGGCACCCAAGAAGGCGACCGGCGACGCGACGGCCAAGAAGGCCAGTCCGCGGAAGGCGGCGAAGGCCAACAAGGAAGCGACGAGCAAGCCGAACCCACCCACCGGGAAGGCGGGCGGCGCCCAGAAGAAGCAGGCGGGCTCGCCCGCGCTGGCGAAGACGACGATCCCCAACAAGCCGCCGGCCCGGGGCCGGGGCGTGTCGCCCTCGGCCGAGAAGGCCAGCGCCACGGGCAAGACGGGTGGCGCGGCCAAGAAGTCCGCCGCCAAGAAGGCGGCGCCGGCCAAGGCGGCGTCGAAGGGCGGCGCCAAGTCGACGGCCAAGAAGGTCGCCGAGAAGGCGTCCCCCAAGAAGGCGGCGAGCGGCGTGAAGGCCGCGCTCAAGCGGGTCGTGAAGAAGTAGCGGTCGGACGTGCGGGCGGCGCCCCGGCGTGCCGCCCGCGCTAGAGCTTCGTCATCAGCTTGAACGCCTCGCCGAGGGCGACGGCGGCCACGGCGCCCTGCTCGGCGAGGCGTTCGAGCATGCGCCGGCGGAACGCGTCGACCTCGTCCTCGGCGTCGGGGTCGTCGATGCGCATCGTCGACCGGAACTGGCTGCGGTGCTCGAGCAGGGCGGCCAGCTTGGTGCCCTGGTGGCCGGCGACGTCCTCCACGTGGTCGACCTCGTCGGCCTCCCACAACAGCAGCGCCGACGGGCGGTGCGGCTCGATCCCCTGGTCGGGGAAGAAGTGGGGGTCGCGGGCGGCCACGATGCCGTCGGTCACGAGGAAGCCGGCGTTGCGGTGGTCGGGGTGCAGCCGGTAGCGGCGCCACGGGTCGTGGCCCAGCACGACGTCGGGCCGGATGCGCCGGATCCACTCGGCGACCTGCGCCTGCTGCTCGAGCCCCGACCGCAGCTCGCCGTCGGTCCAACCGAGGAAGACGACGTCGCCGGCGCCGCCCAGCGCCCGCGACGCGGCCCGCTGCTCCTCCTGGCGCCGGGCCACCAGCTCCGCCACGTCCTCGTCCGGGTCCCACGAGCCCTTCGACCCGTCGGTGCAGACGAGGTGGTGGATCTCGCAGCCGGCGGCGGCCCACTTGGCGAGGGTGCCGCCGCAGCCGAACTCGACGTCGTCGGGGTGGGCGCCGACGGCCAGGGCGCGGGCGGGAACGTCCAGGTCGGTGGTGACCTCGGCGCTCATCGCGGGGTGGCGCACAGCCCGGCCGGGGCCAGGTCGTCGGGCACGTCGACGTCGGCTCCCAGGCGCGGCTCGCGCACGACGCGCAGCGGGAGCCCGAGGTCCAGGGCGGCCCGGGCGTGACGGCGGAAGGAGGAGGGCCCGTACGAGAAAGGGAAGTCGCCGGCGGTCGGGACGCAGATCACGTTGGTCCCGTCGTCGCGGCGGTCGGGCACGATGGTGACGCCGGGGAAGCGCGCCACCCACGCCAGGTTTACGGCGAGGGGCAGGTCGGCGTGGGCCACGATGACCCGGGTGGCACCGTCCACCGCCAGTGCCTTCACGCCGTCGGCCACCGCGCCGTCCAGCCCCCGCCCCGGCGCCCACACGACCCGGGCACCCTCGGACACCGCCCAGTCGGCCACCTCGGCGTCGTCGCACACGACGGCCCGGGGGAGCTCCCCGGCCGCCCGCAGGACGGAGGCGGCCATCGACCGGGCCAGCTCGGCCCGGGGCGCCGGGAGCAGGGCGCCCGCCAGCCTGACCTTGGCCCGGGCGAACGCCTTGAGCGGCACGAGGACGGCGACGGCGGGGATGGCCGCTCCTACGCCAGGACCTCGAACACCCGCACCACCGGTTCCTGGCGCAGCAGCTCGAAGAGCCGGACCTGGGCCTCCTTGGCCGGGCGCGAGGCCATCGCCGCGTCCATGGCGTCGGCCGTCTCCCACCGGGACACGGCGGCGCACTCGAGGAGCCCGCCCGGGTTGTGGTCCACGCTCAGGACCAGCTCCATGCTCACGCAGCCGGGCATGTCGCGGAACACGGGGAGGATGTCGTCGGCGAACAGGCGCCGCACATCGGCGAGGTCGGCCGGGTCGACCGCCGTCTGGAACATCCGCATCACCGCCGTGCTCACGGCGCCCAGCCCGTCTTGGAGAACATGCCGGCCAGCTCCGGGCTGGTCTTCAGGCGCATGGCGTGGCGATCGAGCTCGGCGCCGAAGCGCTCGCCGATGCCGGGGTAGCGCAGGGTCACCCGGATGGCGCCCTCGGTCACCTCGATCATGTTGTACGACGGCCGGGTGTAGCCGCGCAGGCGGTACGACGACACCGTCCCCGAGTTGACGATCAGGATGTCGTTGAGCAGCCACACGTGGGGCACGTGCTTGTGCCCCGAGAGCACCAGGTGCACGTCGAGGTCGTCGAGCAGGGTGAGCACGTCGCCCGAGTCCCACACCTCGTTGCGCTCCCTCCCCGTCCCCGGCACGGGCACCAGGTGGTGGTGGAGCACGAAGCAGCGGACCTCGGCGTCGCCGGCGAACTGCTGGCGGATCCAGTCGTAGCGCTCCCGCCCGACCTCGCCCTCGGCCAGGTCGGGTTTGGACGAGTCGATGGCGACCACCCGCATGGACAGCGGGGCGTCGCCGGCGATGTGCAGCATGCTGTCGCCCTTCCCGACGCCCTCGCCTATGCCGAAGGTGTCGCGGAAGTGCAGGTAGCCGACGTTCTTGGAGTCGTGGTTCCCGGGGATGACGATGGCGCGCAGCCCGGCGTCGAACAGCGGCTGGAGGTGCTGCTGGGCGGCGCGGAACTCGTGGGCGTACCCGTCGGTGGTGAGGTCGCCGCCGACCACGACGAGATCCGGCTGGACGGCGATGATCTCGCCCACGGCCGCCTCCAGCAGGGCGGCGTCGAAGAAGGGCGATCCGCAGTGGAGGTCCGACAGCTGGGCGATCAGGAACTCCTCGCGCGCCACGGGCGAAGTGTAGGGGTGGTGCCGCGGTACCTATGGTGAGCGGGTGGCGACGAAGGTGGCCGTGCTCGGGGCCGGGTCGTGGGGGACGACGATGGCGGCGATGGCGACGTCGCACGCGCCGACGACGCTGTGGGCGCGCCGCCCGGAGCTGGCGTGCGCCGTCAACACCGAGCACCGCAACCCCGACTACCTCCGCGACCGCGTGCTCCCCCCGGCCCTCGTCGCCACCGCCGACCTGGAGGAGGCGCTGGACGGGGCGTCGGTCGCCGTCATGGCCGTCCCGTCGCACGGGTTCCGCGCCATCCTCGAGCAGGCGGCGCCGTTCCTGGGCGCCGGGACGCCGGTCGTCAGCCTCACCAAGGGCCTGGAGCAGGGGTCGCTCAAGCGGATGACCGAGGTCATCGCCGAGGTGGCGCCCGGCTGCCCGGCCGGCGTGCTGACCGGGCCCAACCTGGCCGGCGAGATCCTGGCCGGCCAGCCGGCGGCCAGCGTCGTCGCCCTCGACGACGAGGGCCTGGCCGCCGAGATCCAGGCGCTCCTCAGCACGCCCACCTTCCGGCTCTACACCAACCCCGACGTGGTGGGCTGCGAGGTCGCCGGCGCCGTCAAGAACGTGACGGCCATCGCCGCCGGCATGGGCGACGGGATGGGCTTCGGCGACAACACCAAGGCGGCGCTCATGACCCGCGGCCTGGCCGAGATCACCCGCCTGGGCACGGCGCTGGGCGGGCACCCGCTGACCTTCTCGGGCCTGGCCGGCATGGGCGACCTGGTGGCGACGTGCATCTCCCGCCACAGCCGCAACCGCCACGTGGGCGAGCAGCTGGGCCGGGGCCGGGCGCCCGCCGAGGTGCTGGCGGGGACGCGCATGGTGGCCGAGGGCGTGAACACCTCGCGGGTCGTGCTCGAGCTGGCGGCGACCGTCGGCGTGGAGATGCCGATCGCCGAGCAGGTCGTGGCCGTGCTCCACGAGGGCAAGCGGGCCGTCGACGTCATCCCCACGCTCATGCTGCGGGAGGCCAAGCCCGAGCACACCGGCTTCGTCCCCACCCGGTAGGAGCGCGGGCCGGAGCCGTCACGCTCCCCCGGGCCGCTCCCGCACCTCGACCGCCCGCCGTGTGGCGCCCGCTGCTCCCGGCCGTCCGCCCGTCCGCCCCACCCGTCGCTCCCGTCGGCGAAAAGGGCGCATAGCGCCCCTTCTTGCCGCCGGAACCGGTGCCGGCGGTCCGCCTACGCCGCTTCCAGCGCCAGGAGCGCCCGCTTCACGTCGAGGCCGCCCAGGTAGCCGCCGAGGGTTCCGTCGCTGCGGACGACGCGGTGGCAGGGGACGACGACCGGGACGGGGTTGGTGGCGCACGCCGTGCCCACGGCGCGCACGGCGGCCGGGCTGCCCGAGGCGGCGGCGACGGTCGCGTAGCTCTCCGTGCGCCCGTAGCCGATGGTGCGCAGGTGCTCGAGTACGACGCGGCGGAACGGCGAGGCGAGGCGGAGGTCGACGGCGAGGTCAAAGCGCCGGCGGCGCCCGGCGAAGTACTCGTCGAGCTGGCGGGCGGCGTCGTCGAGGCGGGCCGGGGCGTGGAGGACCCGTCGGCTGACCCTCGAGGCGATCGCCTCCAGGACGGCGTCGTGGCCCTCCACGTCGAACGCGACCCGCACCAGCCCTTCCGGCGTCGCGGCCACCAGCAGCGTCCCGATGGGCGTGGCGACCGTGCGGTAGGCCACGTCGAGGAGGCCGGCGCCGGCGGCCGAGTCGACGAGGCGGGCGTGGAGCCGCCCGACGACCTCGCCGTCGTCGCCGTCGGCCCAGCCCGGTACCGGACCGGTGAGGTGGGCCACCAGCTGCCCGTCGGTCGTCACGACGCCTCCTCCCGTGCCCACGTCCTGCGCAGGGCGGCCACGCCGTCGGACGCCGACCGGCGGGCCGCCACCTCGCTGCTGCCGATGAGGGCGCCGACCTCGGCGTAGGGCAGGCCGGCCACGTGGTGGTAGGCGACGGCCGCCCGCTGCTTGAACGGCAGCGCCGCCAGCGCCGCCCACAGCGCCGGGTCCCGCTCCGCCACCGCCTCGTCGAAACCGTCCTCGACGCCCCCGGCCAGGGTGGCAACGTCCGCGCTGGCGACGGGGGCGCGCGACGACGCCCGCAGGCGGTCGACCGCCTTGCGGTGGGCGATGGTCACGAGCCACCCCCGCACGTCGCTCCCCGGGCGCAGCCTGGGATAGGCCTCCAGCGCGGCGAGGAACGTCTCCGACCAGGCGTCGTCGGCGTCGGCGGGGCCGAGCAGGGCGCGCACGACCCGGAGCACCACCGGCCCGTGGTCGGCGACGACGGCCTCGAACGGGCGCACGCTCACACCGGGGCCAACGTCCGGCGGCCCCGGAACGTGAGGTCGCCCGCATCGCGCCGGCGGCGGGTGACGCGACACTGTCGTCCATGGCCTGCCTGCGGACGTCCACGGGGGGGACGCCCCCGGCTGACCCCCTGGGCGAGGCGATGGCCGCCGCCGTCACCGACGTCCTGGAGGGGTCGACGGTCGACCTGACCTACGCCCCGAGCGACGGGCCTCCCGCCGAGCCGCCGCCGGAGCCGGGCATGGCGACGGCCACCGGCCCCGGCCCGTCGGGCTGGCACGCCACCGTCACCCTGCGCCTCGACGAGCGGGTGGCCCGGCTGGTCGCGTCCGGGCGGCGCACCTCGATCGTCGAGCTGCTCGACACCCTGCCCCCCGCCGCCATCCGGGCCGCCGGCCGCTTCCGCCACCACCATGCGACGGGGGACGCCGCCGTCGCCCCCGCCCAGCGCCGGGCGCTGCGCGACACCCTCGCCACCGAGGTGCTGACCGACTACCTGG
>Ga0247717_1000459_pt1 | contig 12389 bp, 13 predicted proteins | sample 24E_NmetaG_FD_189047 | JGI IMG/M metagenome (GOLD analysis project Ga0247717, IMG submission 189047) | Soil microbial communities from hillslope of Landscape Evolution Observatory, University of Arizona, Oracle, AZ, United States - 2-4-E_N | ecosystem: Engineered > Artificial ecosystem >... | reverse complement strand
GCGTCAGATCAGCGGCGGGTTCCTCGTGCAGGACGCCCACCACTTCCCGACCGTCCGGGCCGACTGGCGGGTGGTGACGACGCGCCAGCCGACCGAGGACGAGTGGCTCGACGCCGAGTTCGCCATGCGGGTCTGCGGCTGGGTGAAGTCGAACGCCATCATCCTCGCCAAGGACCGCACGGCGTGGGGCATCGGCGCCGGCCAGCAGAACCGGGTCGAGTCCGGGGAGATCGCCACCGCCAAGGCCGCCGGGCGGGCGAAGGGCGGGGCGTGCGCGAGCGACGCCTTCTACCCCTTCCCCGACGGCATCGAGGCGGCTGCCGCCGCCGAGGTCGCGGTGATCATCCAACCGGGTGGCGGCGTGAACGACGAGCAGAACATCGCCAAGGCCGACGAGCTGGGCGTGGCCATGGTGTTCACCGGCGAACGGCACTTCCTGCACTGATGCGAGCGCCAGCGAGCAGCAGCCGACAGCGCGAGCGCCAGCGAGCCTGGCGGGGATGGGTGTGGGGCGCAGCCCCACGGGAGCACTGATGGGGAAGAGCGACGTGATCTTCATGCCGGGGGCACCGGTGGCCGACGCCGTCCTCGCCGACGTGGCGGTGCGGGTCGCCGAGCTGCGCTCGCGGGGCAAGACGGTGGGGCTCGGCACCGTGCTCGTGGGCGACGACGGGCCGAGCGCCCGCTACGTCGCCAAGAAGCACCAGACCTCCGAGCAGCACGGCATGACCTCGCACCACGCCGACCTGCCCGCCGACGCGTCGCTGCAGCAGATCCTCGACGTCGTCCACCGGTTCAACGACGACCCCGCCGTCGACGGCTACCTCGTGCAGACCCCCTTCCCCAACCGCGACTTCGAAGGTCCGGTGCTCGAGGCCATCGATCCCGACAAGGACGCCGACGGCATGCACCCGACCAACATCGGGCGGCTGGCGCACGGCCTCCCGGGGCCCGTGCCGTGCACCCCGGCCGGCATCGTCGCCATGCTGCAGCACTACGCCATCCCGGTGGAGGGGCGCCACGTCGTGGTCGTCGGCCGGGGCCCGACGCTGGGCCGCCCGCTGTCGCTCTTGCTATCGCTCAAGCGGCCCGGGGGCAACGCGGCGGTGACCACCGTGCACACCGGCGTGCCCAACATCGCCGACTACACCCGCCAGGCCGACATCCTCATCGGGGCCGCCGGCGTGCCCGGGATCATCCAGCCCGACATGGTGCGGCCCGGGTCGGTGGTGATCAACGGCGGGCTGAGCTTCCGCGGCCGGGCCGACAAGCCCATCCTCATGCCCGACGTCGACGAGGCGTGCGAGGAGGTCGCCGGCTGGATCACGCCGCGGCTCGGCGGGGTGGGCGTCACCACCGTCGCCATGCTGCTCCAGAACACCGTCGCCCTCGCCGAGAGACGGTTCCCGGGTACGCCGTAGCCTGTCGGGCGTGCCCCGAGTCGCCGACCTGCTGCGGGAGAAGCGGACCTTCTCCTTCGAGTTCACCCCGCCCCGGGACGACGCCGCCCAGCGCCGCCTCGAGAAGGCGCTCCTCAAGCTGGAGCGACTGCAGCCCGACTTCACCTCGGTCACCTACGGCGCCCTCGGGTCGACCAAGGACAAGACCTGGGAGATCGTCGAGCACATCCACCACAACACGTCGATGCCGGTGATGCCGCACCTCACCTGCGTCGGGCACACCCGCGCCCAGATCGAGCAGATCGTGGGCGGTTACCGCGACATGGGCATCGAGAACCTCCTCGCCCTCGGCGGGGACCCGCCGGCCGACGGCCATCCGGTGGCCGACGACTTCCACTTCGCCGCCGAGCTGATCGACGCCGTACGGGAGATCGGCGACTTCTGCATCGGCGTGGCCGCGTTCCCCGAGCTGCACCCGCGCTCGCCCGACCGGGAGACCGACCGCCGCCACCTCGCCGCCAAGCTGCGCCTGGCCGACTTCGCCATCACCCAGTTCGGGTTCGCGCCCGACGACTACTTCCGGATGGTCGACGAGCTCGCCGCCCTCGGCGTCGACACCCCGGTGATCCCGGGCGTGATGCTGTTCACCAACGTCGATGGCCTCCGGCGCATGGCGAGGCTGAACAACGCCGCCATACCGGCCGACCTCGACGCCGCCCTCGACCGGGTCGCCGGCGACCCGACCGAGACCCGCAAGCTGGCCGTCGAGTGGGGCACCCGGATCGCCGCCGAGCTGCTGGAGCGCGGGGTCCCGGGCATCCACTTCTACACGATGAACGCCAGCCACGCGACCCTCGATCTCTACGAGAAGCTGGGCCTCACCCCCACCGCGCCCTAGCCACCGCCCCGACAAGCGGGAAAACCCCGAACGTTGTCGCGCTCGCCCGGCGGAGCCGGGCGAGCGCGACAAGGTTCGACTCAGGACATGGCCTTCTGGAGGTTGCGGTCGAGGGCGTCGAGGAAGTCCTCGGTGGTGAGCCACTCGGCGCCGCCGGGGACGAGCAGGGCGAGGTCCTTGGTCATCTCGCCGCCCTCGACGGTCTCCACGCACACCCGCTCGAGGGTGTCGGCGAACGCGCCCACCTCGGGCGTGCCGTCGAGCTTGGCCCGGAAGGCGAGCCCGCGCGTCCACGCGAAGATCGACGCGATCGGGTTCGTCGAGGTCTTGTTGCCCTTCTGGTGCTCGCGGAAGTGGCGGGTCACGGTGCCGTGCGCGGCCTCCGCCTCACACGTCTTGCCGTCGGGCGTGAGGAGCACCGACGTCATGAGCCCGAGCGACCCGAAACCCTGGGCGACGGTGTCGGACTGCACGTCGCCGTCGTAGTTCTTGCACGCCCAGACGATGCCGCCCTCCCACTTCATGACCTGGGCGACCATGTCGTCGATGAGGCGGTGCTCGTAGGTGATGCCGGCCTTGTCGAAGTCGGCCTTGAACTCGGCGTCGAAGATCTCCTCGAACAGATCCTTGAACCGACCGTCGTAGGCCTTGAGGATCGTGTTCTTCGTCGACAGGTAGAGCGGCCACCCCCGGTCGAGGGCGTAGCGCATCGACGCCCGTGCGAAGTCGCGGATCGAGTCGTCGAAGTTGTACATGCCCATCGCGACGCCGCCGCCGGTGAAGCGCGCCACCTCCATCTCGATCGGCTCGTCGTCGCCGTCGGGCGTGTAGGTGATGGTGACGACGCCGGGCCCGGGCACCACGAAGTCGCTCGCCTTGTACTGGTCGGCGTGGGCGTGGCGGCCGATCACGATGGGCTTGGTCCAGCCCGGGACCAGACGAGGGATGTTGGAGCAGATGATCGGCTCCCGGAACACCACGCCGCCGAGGATGTTGCGGATCGTGCCGTTCGGCGACCGCCACATCTTCTTCAGGCCGAACTCCTCGACCCGCGCCTCGTCGGGCGTGATGGTGGCGCACTTCACGCCGACGCCGTGCTGCTTGATGGCCTCGGCCGCATCGATGGTCACCTGGTCGTCGGTGGCGTCGCGGTGCTCGATGCCGAGGTCGTAGTAGAGGAGCTCGACGTCGAGGTACGGCAGGATGAGCTTGTCCTTGATGAACGCCCAGATGATGCGCGTCATCTCGTCGCCGTCGAGCTCGACGACGGGCTTCGCGACCTTGATCTTCGGGCTCATCGAGTCGACTCCGCAGGCTTCGTCTCCATGTCCTGACCCTACTCAGCCGTCCCCGAGAGCCGATCAGTCCTCGTCGTCCACGTAGCCGTCGCCGTCGCCCATCGGGGGCTCCTCGGTGAGGTGCATGGCCGCCTCCTCGGCCGAGGTCACCTCCTCGAGGTCCTGCACCGACCAGTCGCCGCTCGACCGGTGGCGCTCGTCCTGGGACTCCTCGGCGACGGCGTCGGCCTCGTCGTCGAACCCCGCTTCGCCGGCCTGGTCCAGCAGGTGGCCGAGCTCGCCGCGCCGACCGCCGCCCTGACCCTCGGGCACCTCCCGGCGCCGGCGCTCGGCCACCGAGTCGGCGGCGTCGGTCACCCCCCGATCCTCGGCCCCGAGGGGTCGGTCGGGCGGGTACTGCTGCAGATCGGACATGGCGTCCTCGTCGAGCTGCTCGGAGCGGTCGGGATCGTCGCTGGTCACCCCTCCCTGATACCCCCGGCGGGCTGGGCGGAACAGGGACTTCTGACAGTAGTGTCAGCCTGACCGATCAGTCTCTGGAGGGATGCGGATGAGCAAGCACGACAAGGTGTACATCGACGGCGCATGGGTCGCCTCGACCGGCACCAAGAGCATCGACGTCTACGACTCGACCGACGGCTCCGTCATCGGGAGCATCCCCGAGGGCACCGCCGACGACGTCGACAAGGCCGCCAAGGCCGCCCGGGCCGCCTTCGACTCCTGGGCCCAGACCTCGCCCGAGGAGCGGGGCAAGTTCTGCACCCGCATCGGCGAGGGCCTCGCCGCCCGGATGGACGAGATCGCCACCATCGTCACCCGCGAGGCGGGCATGCCCAAGTGGCTGAGCCAGATCGTGCAGGCCGGCCTGCCCATCAACTCCTTCAACACCGCCGGCCAGCTCGCGGAGACCTACGAGTACGAGTCGACCGTCGGCAACAGCCTCGTGGTGAAGGAGGCGGTCGGCGTGGTCGGCTGCATCACCCCGTGGAACTACCCGCTCCACCAGATCGCCGCGAAGGTCGCCTACGCGATGGCCGCTGGCTGCACGGTCGTGCTGAAGCCCTCGGAGATCGCCCCGCTCGACGCCTACATCCTCGCCGAGGTCGTCCACGACACCGGCCTGCCGGCGGGCGTGTTCAACCTCGTCACCGGCACCGGCCCCGTGGTCGGTGAGGCGATCGCCAGCCACCCGGAGATCGACATGGTGTCCTTCACGGGCTCCACCCGCGCCGGCAAGCGCGTCGCCGAGGTGGCGAGCCAGACGCTCAAGCGCGTCGCCCTCGAGCTCGGCGGCAAGTCGGCCAACATCATCCTCGACGACCTCGACGACGAGGGCTTCGAGAAGTACGTCCGCGATGGCGTCGGCAAGTGCTACCTCAACCAGGGCCAGACGTGCACGGCGCTCACCCGCATGCTCGTGCCGCAGGCGCGCATGGACGACGCCGCCCGCATCGCCGCCGACGAGGTGCAGACCAAGTTCCAGCCGAAGGATCCCTTCGCCGACTTCGCCATGATGGGCCCGCTGTCGAGCCGGGCCCAGGTGGAGCGGGTGACCAGCTACATCCAGAAGGGCATCGAGGAGGGCGCCACCCTCGTCGTGGGCGGCACCGACAAGCCCGAGGGCGTGAACCCCGACGGCTACTTCGTGCAGCCGACCGTCTTCGCGAACGTCCGCAACGACATGACCATCGCCCAGGAGGAGATCTTCGGCCCGGTCCTGTCGATCATCGGCTACGAGGACGAGGACGACGCCGTCCGCATCGCCAACGACAGCGCCTACGGCCTGTCCGGTGGTGTGCAGGGCGCCGATCCCGAGCGGGCCAAGCAGGTCGCCCGCCGCATCCGCACCGGCCAGATCGAGGTCAACGGCGGCGCCTTCAACCCCGTCGCCCCCTTCGGCGGCTACAAGAACAGCGGCTACGGCCGGGAGTACGGCGAGCACGGCTTCGAGGAGTTCCTCGAGATCAAGTCGATGCAGCTCTAGCGAGCACCACCAGATCCGCGAAGGGCCGCCCCCCGGGGGCGGCCCTTCGTCATGACCGGCCGGCTCGTGCCAATATCGGGCGACGGCGCGCAGACGGTGTCGAGGAGCCCCCGCTCGAGCACGAGGTCGAGCGACAGCGTCTTGTAGCCGACGTCGTCGAAGAGCACGACGATCGCGTTGCCCTCGTGGCGGATCACCAGCCCGTCGCCCCAGGCGGCGTGGCGGACCCGCGACTGCTCGGGGAACGGCGCCTCGCTGGCGGCGACGACCTGAGCGGTGGCGCGGGCGGCGTCGGCGATGCAGCGATCGCAGGAGAAGCACTCCTCGGCGGCCGGCTCCCCGAAGTAGGTGAGGATGAACCGTCGTCGGCAGCCGCGCGTCTCGGCGTAGGCCCGCATCATGGCGAGGCGCGACTCGTCGACCCTCGCCCGGGCGCCCTGCGCGGCGGCGGCCCGCGCCATCGCGTCGATCGGGGCCGGCCCGTCCTCGGTGTAGGCGACGGTCCCGTCGGCCGACTGGCGCACGGCGCCGATGTCCTCCAGGCGGGAGAGCGCCTGGCCCAGCGCCGTCTCGGAGAGATCGAGGGCGGCTCGCACCTCCGTCACCGGCACCGGTCGCCGGGCCGCCTCCAGCACGGCGGCGACCCGGTGGAGCAGCGCCTCGTCGATCTGGCCGCCGCCGGCGAAGAACTTGCGCAGCCCGAGGTCCTCCTGGCGCCACAGCAGGAGGGCGAGCGCCGGCTGGCCGTCGCGCCCCGCCCGCCCCGCCTCCTGGTAGTAGGCGTCGACCGACTCGGGCACGTCGTAGTGGATGACGAAGCGCACGTCCTGCTTGTCGATGCCCATCCCGAACGCGGTGGTGGCGACGATCACGTCGACGTCGCCCGACATGAACCGCTCCTGCTCGGCGTGCCGTTCGGCCGGCGCCATGCCCCCGTGGTAGGCCGCCGTCCGCAATCCGGCCCGGGTCGCCAGCAGGTCGGCGATCTCGTGCGTCTGGCGGCGGGTGGCGACGTAGACGATGCCGGGGAAGTCGAGGCGGGGGATGGCGGCGATCAGGGCCTCCTCCTTCTCGCGCTCGGTGCGGACGGTGGCGACCTCCAGCCAGAGGCTGGGCCGGTCGAAGCCCCGCACGATCACCGTCGGGTCCCGCAGGCCGAGACGCTCGACGATCTCGTCCCGCACGACCGGCGACGCGGTGGCGGTGAGGGCCAGCACCGTCGGCCGGCCGAGGTCCTCGACGGCGGCGCCGAGGCGCAGGTACTCGGGCCGGAAGTCGTGCCCCCACTCGGAGATGCAGTGGGCCTCGTCGACGACGAACAGCGACGGCCGGGCCCGCCGCAGCTCGGCTCGGGTCTCGGGGTTGACGAGCTGCTCGGGGGCGACGAACACGAACTCGACCTCGCCGGCGGCGAGCGCGTGGAACACCCGGCGGCGCTCGCGGGCGCTGATCGTGGAGTTGGCGGCGGCCGCCCCGCCGATGTCGGCCTCGCCGATGGCCTCGACCTGGTCGCGCTGGAGCGCGATCAGGGGCGACACCACCAGCGTCGGCCCGTCGATGAGGTGCCCGGCGAGCTGGTAGATGGCCGACTTCCCCCAGCCGGTGGGCATGACGACGAGGCAGTCCCGCCCGGCGAGCAGCGCCTCGACGGCCTCGTCCTGTCCGGGCCGGAGGTCGTCGAGACCCATCCGATCCCGCGCGGCAGCGCGTAGGTCCACCCGCCGAATGGGCACCTGCGCCACCTACCCGCGTAACGTCGGCTCGACTCTTTGAACCCCCCGGAGGAGAGACACCATGGCCAAGGAACCCGTCCGCGTCGCGGTCACCGGAGCCGCCGGGAACATCGGCTACGCCCTCGTCTTCCGGATCGCGTCGGGCGCCATGCTCGGCCCCGACCAGCCGGTGATCCTGCAGATGCTCGAGATCACGCCGGCCCTCGACGCCCTCAAGGGTGTGGCCATGGAGCTCGACGACTGCGCCTTCCCGCTCCTCGCCGGCACGGTGCTCACCGACGATGCCGACGAGGCGTTCGGCGACGCCAGCTACGCGCTGCTCGTCGGGTCTCGCCCTCGCACGAAGGGCATGGAGCGGGCCGACCTGCTCGAGGCCAACGGCGCCATCTTCACCAAGCAGGGCAAGGCGCTGAGCGACAGCGCCGCCAAGGACGTCAAGGTGCTCGTCGTCGGCAACCCGGCCAACACCAACTGCCTCATCGCCATGAACAACGCGCCGGGCATCGACCCTCGCCGGTTCACGGCGATGACGAGGCTCGACCACAACCGGGCCATGTCGCAGATCGCGCGGCGGGCGGGCGCGCACAGCTCCGAGGTCACCAAGGTCACCATCTGGGGCAACCACTCGGCCACGCAGTACCCCGACATCTTCCACGCCGAGGTCAAGGGCCAGCCGGCCGCCGATGCCATCGGTGACCGCAGCTGGATCGAGAAGGAGTTCATCCCCACCGTGCAGCAGCGGGGCGCGGCGATCATCGAGGCGCGGGGCTCGTCGAGCGCGGCGTCCGCGGCCAACGCCGCCATCGACCACGTCCACGACTGGGCGCTCGGCACCGCGAGCAACGACTGGGTGTCGATGGCGGTGCCCTCCGACGGGTCCTACGGCGTGCCCGAGGGTCTGATCTCGGGATACCCGTGCACCGCGAAGGGCGGCGACTGGTCGATCGTGCAGGGCCTCGACCTCGACGAGTTCTCCCGGCAGCGGATCGACGCGTCCGTCGCCGAGCTGGTGGAGGAGCGCGACGCGGTCGCCGGCATGGGGCTCCTCGGCTGAGCGTCAGCTTCGTCTGGCCCGGCGGCTCGCTCGTCGCCGGCGAGGGCGGCGTCGAGGTCTGGGTCCACCGCGAGATGGGCAAGCCGGTGGCGGTCATCGAGCGCGACGCGCGCGTCGAGCCCGGGCGCGACGTGCGGGGCCCGGGGCTCTGGCTGACGATCACCGAGGAGAGCCTCGGCCACTGGAGCGTCGGCTTCGAGGCCTTCGGGCTCGAGCTCGACGATCCCGACGACGTCTTCGGCCTGCCGATCCCCGTCGGCCTCGACCTCGAGTGGGAGGACGATCCGACCGCGGAGGACTGCCGGGTCACCGGCGAGGTCCTCGTGGGCGACGCCGTGATCGCCGTCGACGGCCGCGGCCGTCGGGAGACGTCCGCCTGAGGTCCCAGCGTTCTGGGCGGGATCGACCCCCTCCCAGCCCGCGGATCCCGCCCAGAACGGCGGCAGCGCACCGGAAGTCGCTGTCGTGATCGTTGACCCGTCGCTACCGTCGGCGCCGTGACCGCCGCTCCGCCCTCCGCCCGCGCCACCGTGCGGCGTGACGACCGGGGTCGGTACGAGCGGGAGCTCATCGAGGCGATCCTCGACGAGGCGCTCGTGTGCCATGTGGGGATCGTGCAGGACGACGGCTGGCCGCTCGTGCTGCCGACGCTCCACGTCCGCGACGGCGACGCGCTCTACCTGCACGGCTCGCCGGCGTCGAGGCTGCTCCGGACGGCCAAGAAGGGCGTGCCGGTGTGCGTCACGGTGATGCTGCTCGACGGCCTCGTCATGGCGCGCTCGGCGTTCCACCACTCGATCAACTACCGCTCGGTGGTCGTGTTCGGCACCGTCCAGCCGGTCACCGACGGCGCCGAGAAGGCGCGGGTGCTCGACCTGCTCGTCGAGCACGTGCAGGCCGGGCGGGGCGCCGAGTGCCGCCCGCCGACCGAAGAGGAGCTGCGCAAGACCCTCGTGCTGCGGCTGCCGCTCGACGAGGCGTCGGCCAAGATGCGCGAGGGCGGACCGATCGACGACCCCGACGACCTCGACCTGCCGTTCCCGGCAGGCGTGATCCCCGTGAGGAGCGTGCGCGATGAGCTCGTCCGATACTGAGACCGTCGAGTACGACATCAACTACGTGCGGCAGTCGCCGACCGACGGCGGCACGCTGACGATGATCGTGCGCCGCCCGGCGCCCGACGAGCGGGAGATCCTCGACGAGGGCGTGCTCGACCGGACGGTCGGCCTCGTGGGCGACTCGTGGAAGGACCGGGTGAAGGTCGATCCCGACGCCCAGCTCAACATCATGAACGCTCGGGCGATCGAGGTCCTCGCCGCCGACGAGGCGACCCGGGCGCTCGCCGGCGATCAGCTCTTCATCGACCTCGACCTGAGCGACGCCAACCTGCCGCCCGGCTCCCGCCTGCGCATCGGCGACGCGGTGATCGAGATCACCCCCAAGCCCCACACCGGCTGCGCCAAGTTCGCCGCCCGCTTCGGCGCCGCCGCCACCCGGTTCGTGAACACCGGCGAGGGCAAGCGCCTCCACCTCCGCGGCGTGTGCGCCAGGGTGGTCGAGGGCGGCACCGTCCGCCGCGGCGACCCCGTCACCAAGCTCTAGACCCCTCGAACCTTGTCGCGCTGACCCGGTCACGCCGGATCACCGCGACAACCTTCGTCACGGCACTCGAACCTTGTCGCGCTCACCCGGTCGCGGCGGATGTGAAGTGACATTGCTTCGCTGACAGTCATGTGACGGGACATCGCTGACACCTTGATCAGCGCCGGTTACCCCTGGGGGATGGCGCAGAAGGTGGTTCCGATGGAGACCAAGCTGCGGGCGGTGTTCGCCGCCGGGCTCAAGGGCGTCTCGGTGACGTCGGTGTGCGAGGACCTCGAGATCTCGAGGCAGACGTTCTACAAGTACAAGCGACGATTCGAAGCAGAGGGGCCGGCCGGGCTGGTGGAGCGGTCGCGGCGGCCGCTGTCGTCGCCTGGGTTGATGGCGGTCGGGCTCGAGGACGAGATCGTGCGGCTGCGCAAGACGCTGCCGTTGGACAACGGCGCGCAGACGATCGCGTATCACCTCGCCCGGACTGGTGGGGAGGTGCCTCCGGTCCGGACGATCCATCGGGCGTTGGTGCGCCGCGGGATGGTCGTCGCCCAGCCCGAGAAGCGGCCTCGAGCGTCGTGGCGGCGCTTCGAATGGCCGAGACCGAACGACGCCTGGCAGATCGACGCGACCCGCTGGGCGCTGCGCTCCGGTCGTGAGGTGTGGGTGATGGACATCCTCGATGACCACTCGCGGCTGTCGATCGCCGCTCGTGTATGCGACGGACCGACCGGAGACGCCGCCTGGGACGCCTTCTGCGACGGTGTCAGCCGCCACGGCACCCCGGCGCACGTCATGAGCGACAACGGCACCTGCTTCACCGGACGGTTCCTCTCCGGCGGCGAAGCCGCCTTCGAACGAGACCTCCGAACCCTCGGCGTGCGCCACCTGCTCTCCTCGCCCGCGCATCCCCAGACCTGCGGGAAGCTCGAACGCTGGCACCAGACACTCAAGAAGTGGCTCCGAGCCCAGCCGCTCGCACGCACCCACCGCGACCTGCAAAGCCAGCTCGACGACTTCGCCGACTTCTACAACCACGACCGACCCCACCGCGCCCTGGCCGGGGACACACCCAGCGAACGATGGGCAGCGTCCCAGTCGGCCACGCCCGGACCGCCCCTGCCCGCCGTCCCCAACGCCAGCCTTCACACCGTCCAGACCAACAACCTCATCAGCTGGAGCCGGCACCGAATCGCCGTCGGACCCGGCCTCGCCGGCACCCAGCTCCTCGTCATCGCCCGCGGCGACAACCTCGCTGTCTTCGGCCCGACCGGCCTCATCCGCCGCCTCAGCGTCGACCGCAGCCGCAACTACCAGCCCCGGACCTAGTGTCAGCGATGTCCCGACAGATGTGTCAGCGATGTCGCGACACATGACACCCGGTCGCGGCGGATCACCGCGACAAGGTTCGTGTCGTGGGGGTCAGCCGCGCTGGCTGACGAGGCGGCGGTTCTTGGCCTTGGCCTTGCGGTAGTCGCGGTTCATGACGGCGATGAAGTCGAGGCTGATCATCTTGGGGCACGCCTCGTAGCACTCGCCGTGGTTGGTGCAGGAGCCGAAGAACTCCTCCATCCGCTCCACCATCGCCTCGGTCCGCATCCACCGCTGGGCCTGGCCCTGGGGGAGCAGGTTGAGGTGGCTGACCTTGGCTGCGGTGAACAGCTGGGCGGCGCTGTTCGGGCACGCCGCCACGCACGCCCCGCACCCGATGCAGGCGGCGGCGTCCATGGCCGAGTCGGCCACCGGCTTCGGGATCGGGATGAGGTTGGCGTCGGGCGCGGCACCGGCGGTCACCGAGATGTAGCCGCCGGCCTCGATGATCCGGTCCATGGCCGAGCGGTTGACCACCAGGTCCCGCACCACCGGGAACGCCGCCGCCCGCCACGGCTCAACGACGATCTCGTCGCCGTCGGCGAACTTGCGCATGTGCAGCTGGCAGGTGGCCGTGCCCTTCTGCGGACCGTGGGCGTGGCCGTTGATCATCATCCCGCACGACCCGCAGATGCCCTCGCGGCAGTCGTGCTCGAAGGCGATCGGCTCCTTGCCCTCCACGACGAGCCGGTCGTTGACGACGTCGAGCATCTCGAGGAACGACATCTCCTCGCTGATGTCGGGGACGTCGATGACGTCGAAGCCGCCCGGTGCGGTCGCCCCCGCCTGGCGCCAGACCTTCAGCGTGATCCTCATCGGTAGACCTTTCGGGGGGTCCACGGGGGGCGAAGCCTCCCGTGTGTCACTTGTAGCTCCTCTGGGCCAGCTGGACGTTCTCGAAGACGAGCGGTTCCTTGTGCAGGTTGGGCGACGACGGCGTGCCGCCCCACTCCCACGCCCCGACGTAGGCGAAGGCGTCGTCGTCGCCCAACCTGCACAAGGAACCGCTCGTCTTCGAGAACGTCCAGCTGGCCCAGAGGAGCTACAAGTGACACACG
>Ga0247717_1000458_pt1 | contig 12427 bp, 12 predicted proteins | sample 24E_NmetaG_FD_189047 | JGI IMG/M metagenome (GOLD analysis project Ga0247717, IMG submission 189047) | Soil microbial communities from hillslope of Landscape Evolution Observatory, University of Arizona, Oracle, AZ, United States - 2-4-E_N | ecosystem: Engineered > Artificial ecosystem >... | reverse complement strand
CCGCGCGACGATGCCGCGGGTCGCGTCGTTGGGGAAGTCGTAGACGATCTCCCAGGCGCCCGTTCCACTGACCTGCGCGGCGGCGATCGGCTGTCCGTTCTCCAGGACGGTGATCAGCCCGCCGGGCTCGGCGGCTGTGCCCTGGATCACGACGCGCCGCTTCTGCCAGGAGCCTTCCGCGGGCGACGAGATCACCGGCGCGCCGGGCGGGGTCGCGTCGACGTTGACGGTGCGCCCGGCGGACGCGGGGCCGATGTTGCCGGCGCGGTCCGTCTGGCGCGCCGTGTAGACGTGCAGGCCGTCGCTCGCGGTGATCGACGCGGACCAGGTGCCGCTCGAGGTTGCCGTCGTGGTCGCGACGAGCGTGATGCCTTCGTTGATCTGGACGGTCGCGTGCGGCTCGGCGGTTCCGCTGAGCGTGAACGTCGCGGGCTGCAGGCTGCCGTTTGCGGGCGACAGGATCGACGGCGCGCCCGGCGCGACCGTGTCGACGGTGAACGAGCGGGTCGCGTCGGGCGAGACGTTGCCCGCCACGTCGGTCGCCGTGACGCGCACGCTGTGGGTGCCCTCGCTGAACGTCAGCGGGAACGACCATCCGGGTGCGGCGGCCTGGGTGCCGAGCAGCGCCGCGCCTTCGTAGATGCGTACTGTGCTCGAGACTTCGGCCGTGCCGGTGACCGTCACGTTCGTAAAGGCCAGGAACGCGCCTTCCGCAGGCGCGGTGATGACCGGTGCTCCGGGCGAGGACGTATCGACGATGTAGCTGCGCGACGTGCCCGCGCTGGTGTTGCCGGCCGGATCGACGGCGAAGGCGGTTACGGTGCGCGGCCCTTCCGGCGACGTGGACGGCGTGATCGACCAGCCCGGGTTCGCGACCGTCTGGCCGAGCAGGACCGGCCCGTCGAACAAGCGCACCGTCGCGCCGGCCTCGGCGGTGCCGGTGACCGCCGTGCCCGGACCGACCGTCGCGCCCGATGCGGGTGCGGTGATGACCGGCGCCGCGGGCGGGGTGGTGTCGATCACGACGCTACGGTTGGCGCCCGGCGAGACGTTGCCGGCCGCGTCGATCGCGACCGCGGTGACGGTGTAGCTGCCGTCGGAGAAGCTCGCGGTTATGGACCAGGTTGGGTTGGCGAACGACGCGCCGAGGAAGGTCGGCCCGAAGAACAGTTGCACCGTCGAGCCGGGCTCGGCCGTGCCCCGGAACTCAACGGGTGAGCCGTTGAGCGAGCCGTCGGCCGGCGCGGTGAAGGCCGGCGCGGCGGGCGGCTGATCGTCGATCGAGAACTGCCAGGTGTCCACCTGGGACTGGTTGCCGGCGGGGTCGCTGGCCTGCACGGTCGCGGTGTAGGGGCTGCCGGAAACCGTGAGCGCGCCCGAGGCGGCCGAGAAGATGCACGACATGCCCGACAGCGACACCACGCCCATCGCGAGTGCGCCGCCCCGGTCGCGAACGGTCAGCGTGCACGAGCCGAGGTTCGCGTGATCGTCGTCGACGTAGGTCGCCGTGATCGTCGCCGACGGGTTGGTGATGCCGTTGTTGGGCGGGCTGGTCACCGAAAGGACCGGCGCGTTCGCGTCCAGGATGATCGTGCGCGGCGCCGACAGCGCCGACGGGTTGCCGGCCGGGTCGAACGAGCGCGCGCGCAGGATCTTGGTGCCGTCGTTGAAGACCGTGATCGCGATGCCGGCGCCGGTGAACGCCGCCGCCGTGCTCGTCGCCTTCAGCGAGGCCCCTTCGAAGACCTGCACGGTCGAGGCACCGCCGCCGGCCGTTCCCGACACCGCGAAGGTCGTCGAGGTCACGATGGCGCCTTCCGCGGGCACGACGATTACCGGCGCGGGCGGGGCGGTCTTGTCCAGCGTCGGTCCGCACGGAATCGCCGACGGCGCCGACGTGTTGCCACGCGCATCGACGGCTCGGATCGTCGCCGACAGGCATCCGTCGTTGAGCAGCGCTGCGTTCGTGGTTGCGCTCCAGTGACCGAACACGTCGGCCTGCGTGGTGAACACCACCGACGTGCCGCCGCCGGTCGAGACAACCGAGCCGGTGACCGAGGCGAACGGCTCGGCCGAGCCGTCCAGTCGCAGCCCCGGTGCCTGCTGCGCGTTGACCCACGGACCCGGATCGCTGAACCGGCCCATCGGCGCGGCCGGCGCGACGGTGTCGCGCAGGACGTTGACGCCGCTGGTCCCGCCGTTGGCGGACGGATCCCTCACCAGCACCGGGAAGATCCCGGGCGCGATCGCGGAGGTGTCGAACGGGCCGCAGGAGTAGTTCGGCGTGCCCGGTGAGAACGACGCCGTCGCGCACGCCACGTACGGGGCGGCGCCGATCTTGATCTCGAGCGGCGCGCCGGCCTGCGCAACGCCCGAGGCCGACAGCGCGTCTCTGACCGGATACGGGTCGATGTCGATGCTCGGACGGATCGGGCCGGTGCTCGTCGAGGACGTGACCGTGACCGTGGCCGAGGCCGACGCGGGTCCGACGTTGCCGGCCGCGTCGCGGGCGCGCGCCACGAAGGTGCGCGAGCCCGGATTGGACACGATCGTGCCGTGCCACGCGCAGGTTCCGCTCGCGCAGCGGGCCCGCGCGGTCGTCGCGGCGACCCCGTTGTCGTAGAGCAGGACGTCCATGTGCTCGAATCCGGCCTGCGGCGAGACGGTTCCGGTCACCGTCCACCGCTGGTTGGCGTTCTGCAGGCCGGCCGTGGGCCAGTCGACCACGGGCGCGGCCGGGTAGACCACGTCCTTGTAGGCGTACGCGTAGCGCGGGGCCGAGACGTTGCCCGCGGGGTCGGTGAGCGTGACGGTGGCCTCGATCGACAAGGTGCTCACGACCGTGGAGGGAACGGGAGAGTCGTCGAGCCCGGTGACGTTGAACGGTCCGACCGCGAACAGGCCGCCCGAGCCGACTACGCCGCAAGCGGGCTGGCCGGACACGCCGCAGGCGACGGCCGGGGTGGAGCCGTTGTCGTCGTCGATGAGCACGAAGACGCTCGCACCCGGCTCGCCGGTTCCGGTCACGTAGACCTTGGTGCGGTTCGAGTCGTTGATCGGATGGGTCATGGCGGGATCCGGCGGGACCGGCGCGATCCCGTCGGAGTAGAAGGTCGCGGTGTGGGAGACGCTGTCCCCGCCGATGGTCACGCCGAAGGCATAGATCGTGAATTGGCCGCTGCCGAGCGTCTCTGTGGGGCCGATCACGATGGTGCGGCAGTCGGGATACGAGACCATCACGCTGATCAGCGTGCCTTGCGGGCTGCGAAGCTCCAGCGACGAGCGCGGCAGGTCCACGCACTGGTTGAAGCGCACCCGGATCTCGGCCGGCGGGAACACCGTCGAGCCGTTGGCCGGCGTGAGCTGAACCACCACGAGCGGAGCCGCCGTCGCCGGCATCGGAGCCAGCAATGCGGCCGCAACCGCGAGCGCCACGAAGCCCGCGCGAACCCTGGAACGCAAGGTCATAATCCCTCCCGATGAATCACGTTCGATTCGCCCCGGGCCGACCCCTTTGACCCTGCCGGATTACCGCCATTTGTTCTGCTTTCGATATCGGGACGGAGCGGAAGGGACGAACGCCGCGCCACGGGCCCCGTCCGGCAACACGGTGGTTTGCTCCCACGGCGTCGTTCCGGAAGAATCCGAACGCGCCGCGGCGTCGCCGCGGGACGCGCACGACCCACGAGACGAACAGGAGATCGAGCCGATGGCGAACGTCGAAGCAGAGATGGTGGCCAACGTCTGGAAGGTGCTCGTGCAGCCCGGGGCGACCGTCGCCGAGGGCGACACGCTCGTGATCCTGGAATCCATGAAGATGGAGATCCCGGTCGAGGCCCCGCACGACGGGACCGTCACGGCGGTCAACGTCCATGAGGGCGGCGTCGTGCAAGAAGGCGACGTCATCGCGGTCATCGAGTGAGCGATCTCGTCGAGATCGTTCCCGGCCGGGTCACGCTGATCACGCTCCGGCGGCCCGGCCGACGCAACGCGCTCAACACGGCGATGCTCGACGCGCTGCGCGAGGCGCTCGCCGTCGCGGACACCGACGAGCAGGCACGCTGCATCGTGCTGCAGGGCGAGGGCGATCACTTTTGCGCCGGCGCCGACTTCGGCGATGTCACCGCCGGCGCCGAGGGCGGCGCGCGCTACGGTGCCGGCTTCGAGGCGCTTCTGCGCTCCATCGAGGAGCACCGGCTTCCCGTCGTCGCCGGCGTGCAGGGCGCCGCGCTCGGCGCGGGCTGCCAGCTGCTCGCGGCGTGTGACCTGGCGGTGGCGGCCGAGGATGCCCGCATCGGCATCCCGAGCGCCCGGCTCGGGCTGCTGCTGGACCTCGAGAAGATCCAGCGGATGGCCGCCGTCGTCGGCATCCCGACCGTGCGCGAGATGCTGCTCGCCGGCCGCGAATGGACCGGCGTCGAAGCGGCCGAGCGCGGGCTGGTGACCGCCGCCGTGCCGCGCAGCGCGCTCGCAGCCGCCGTGGCCGGGCTCGCCGAACGGGTCGCGTCGTGCGCGCCGCTGTCGGTGCAAGGCAGCAAGGCCGGGCTTCGCGCGATCGTCGATCACGGTCCGCTCGACCGGATGCGAGACGGAGCGGCCTTCGAGCGCCATGATGAGCGCGCGATCGCAGCGGCGCAGAGCGAGGACCTGCGTGAAGGGCTCGCCGCGCTTCGCGAGCGGCGGCCGCCCGAGTTCCGCGGCCGCTAACGAACTGCGTCGCGCACCGCCGACGCGACCGCGTCGGCCGCGAGCATCCCCAGCAGATCGACTTCGCGCCGGGTCGCGGGCCGCTCGCCGGGCGCGGCGACCGCGAACACCACGTCGCCGTCGTAGTGCGTGTGCGCCGGCCGCACCGCGCGCGTGATCCCGTCGCTGCCGCGCGCCGCCACGAAGGCTGCTTCCCGCTTGCCGATCGTCGCGGTCGTCGTCACCACCGCGAGCACGGTGTTCTCCGACCACGACGCGGCCTCGACGTCGCGCAGCGACGGCCGGGCCGCTCGCGTGCCGGCAAGAACGGTGCCGTCGTCGCCGACGATGTCGCCGAACGCGTTGACCACCGCGAGCGCGCAGACGCGAACGTCGTCCTGCTCCGCGCTCGCCACGCCCAGCCCGCCGGGTCCCCGATGATCCAGCCCTGCCCACTTGCCGATCGACGCGCCCGTGCCCGCGCCGACGCGGCCGCGCGCGACCTCGCCCTCGATTGCGGCCTCACACGCCGCATAGCCTTCCTCGGGGCCGGGTCTGCGCATGCCCGGCGCGGCCGCGAAGTCGAACACCACGGCCGCCGGGACGATCGGGATCACAACCGGGCCGGCGCGAAAGCCAGCGCCGCGCTCGGCGCACCAGCGCATCGCGCCGTCGGCCGCAGCCAGCCCGAACGCGCTGCCGCCGGACAGCACGATCGCATGCACCTCGCTTCGCGGCATGTGCGGCGCGAGCGCGGCCAGCTCGCGCGAGCCCGGCGCCATGCCGCGCACGTCGCAGGACGACACGTTGCCGGGCGGCGGCAGGACCACCGTGCAGCCGGTCGGCACCGACTCGTCGGTCCAGTGTCCGACGCGAAATCCGTCACTCATCGATGCCATGTCCGAACGCTACCATCCACGCTCTCCGGGACGGCTATGCTGGCGGCGCCATGTATCCGCTCCGTCCGCTCGCACGCCGGTTCACGGACCTGGACGAGGCCGACGTGCTGCATCTGCAACGGCTCGTCGCGGACTGGCAGATGCTTGCCGACCTCAATTTCGCCGACCTGCTGCTGTTCGTGCCGCTTCGCGACGAGGACGGCTACATCGTGCTCGCGCAAGTGCGGCCCTTCCCGGCGCAGACGCTCTATCAAGAGGACATGGTTGGCACGGTCGTGCCGCGCCGCCCGCGCGTGGCGCGCGCGATCGGCGAAGGGCGGATCGTGCGCGAAGGCGACCCCGAGTGGCGCGAGGGTGTGCCGATTCGCGAAGAGGTGATCCCCGTCCGCCACGGCGACCGCGTCATCGGCGCGATCTCGAGCGAGCAGAACCTTTCGACCGCACGCACGCCGTCCAAGCTCGAGCTTTCCTATCTTCAGGCCGCGGGCGATCTGGCGCAGATGATCGCCGACGGCGAGTTCCCCTTCCCGGGCGAGCAGCCGGAGAACGAGATTCCGCTGCGCGTCGGCGACGGCTTCATGCGCATCGACGAAGCGGGCGTGGTCACCTACGTCAGCCCGAACGCGATCAGCGCCTACCGCAGGCTGGGCGTGACCGCGAACCTCGTGGACGAGCCGCTCGGCGGATCCGAGATCGAGGAGGAGAGCGTGCTGGCCCGGCTCAAGCAGGGGCGGCCGGTCACCAGCGAGGTTGAGGCGAACGGTGCGTTCGTGCTGCGCCGCTTCATCCCGATCGTGCACGAGGGCCGCGTCGAGGGCGCGCTCGGGTTCATCCGGGACACCACCGAGCTTCGCCGGCGTGACCGCATGCTGGTCCTGAAGGACGCCACGATCCGCGAGATCCATCACCGCGTGAAGAACAATCTGCAAACCGTCGCGTCGCTGCTGCGCATGCAGACGCGCCGTGTCGGCACTGCCGAAGGAAAACAGGCGCTCGAGGAGGCGATCCGGCGCATCTCCTCGATCGCGCTCGTGCACGAGACGCTGTCGCAGGACTCCAGCGAGATGGTCGAGTTCGATCAGGTCGCGCAGCGCGTGGTGGACATGGTCGGCGATACGCTCACCGGCCCCGACCGGCCGGTGCGTTTCAGCCTGTCGGGATCGGCGGGCGAGATCGACGCCGACGTCGCCACGCCGCTCGCGCTCGTGCTCAACGAGCTGTGCCAGAACGCCGTCGATCACGCTTTCCCCCACGGCGGCGGCAAGGTCGAGGTCACGATCGAGCGGCGCGGCCTGAACTTTCGCCTGACCGTGGCCGATGACGGCACCGGCCTTCCCGACGGCTTCTCGCTCGAGGGCGGCTCCAATCTTGGCCTGCAGATCGTGCGGACGCTCGTCGAGAGCGAGCTCGGCGGCGAGATCACGCTCTCCTCCGACGGTGGAACGCGCGCCCGCGTCGAGATCCCGCTGGCGCAGCCGTCGTGACCCTGCTGCTGCTGCACTCCGCCGGCGCGACCACTGCGCTCTGGGACCGCGTGCTCGAGCATCTCGACGGCATCCCGGCGTTCGCGTGGCCGCTGCCGGGACGCGCGGGCGCGGCCTGGCCCGACAACGAGCGAGAGCGCGACGTCGCCGCGTACGCGCGCGCCATCATGGCGCGCATGGACGGCGAGGGCATCGAGCGCGCCACGATCGCCGGGCATTCGCTCGGCGGGGCCGTGGCGCTGCAGATGGCGCTTGCCCATTCCGATCGCGTCGCCGGGCTCGGCCTGTCGTGCACGGGCGCCAGGCTGCGCGTGTTGCCTCACGTCCTCGAAGGCTTCGCCGACGGCGTGCGCGACGTGATCGACTTCTGGATCAACGTGCAGTGCGGGCCCGCCACCGGGGACCGCGAGCGCATCGTGATGCGCCGGATGCTGGAGTCGGCCGGCATGGAGCAGACCTGGTGCGATCTTCGCGCATGCGACGGCTTCGACGTCATGGACCGGCTGCCCGAGATCGGCGTGCGCACCCAGGTCTTCGGGGGCGGTCATGACGTCGTCACGCCGCCGAAGTACGCGCGCTATCTCGCGGAGCGGATCAGCGGCGCGCGCCTGACGATCTTCCCCGGCGCCGGGCACACGGCTCCGCTGGAGCATCCCGAGGAGATGGCCGGCGATCTGGCGGTGCTGTGGGCGGCGACGGCGCCGCCCGTGGACGCTAGCGGCCGCCGACGACCGTCGTCGGCTCTCCGCCCCCCGGCGACTGGAAGGTCGGATCGGTCGGGGTGCTGATCACGCGCGTGACGGCGAGCCAGATGATGAACAGCAGCAGCCCGGCCGTGATGATGCGGCCGATCCAGCTCTTGCGTCGCTCGGCCGGCTCGGATGCGAATCCGACGGGACCGTTGTATTCCTCGCGCATGGTCAGGGAATGGTAGCGCGTGTGGGGTGAGCAGGCAGGGACCGTCGGGCCGGGATCAGACGGCGACGCGCTGGCGCGTGGCGCGGCTGCGGCGGAGCGTCCGGCGCTCCTCTTCGGTCAGGCCGCCCCAGACGCCCGCGTCCTGGGCGGTCTCGATCGCCCATTCCAGGCAGGGCTCGCGGACGGCGCACATCGCGCAGATGGCCTTGGCGGCCTCGATCTGGGCGAGCGCCGGGCCGGTGGTGCCGATGGGGAAGAAGATCTCGGGGTCGACGTCTCGGCAGGAGGCCTGGTGACGCCAGTCCATCGAGATGCTCTCCAAGGCAACTTCCCCCTCTTCTCGTTTTGGGCACCGGGCTGCCACGGTGATGACGTTGAAGGCCCGGAAGCGGCGCGAGTATATGCCTCGGCCGAAAGGGCTGGCAATACCTTCCCGGGGGGCTTTCCGCGTCCCGAGGGCGGTTTTTCTGCACGAAACCGAGCAAGCGGCGTTGCGCTTGTGGCACAAGCCTGATCGCGTGACGACTTCGCTTATCAAAACATAACAACAGCAACACCCGAGGAAGGGGGAGCCCGTGAAGGTCATCGGCCACCGAGGAGCGGCCGGTCGCGCGCCCGAGAACACCGTTGCCGGGGTGGCCCTCGCCTTCGCCGACGGGGCCGATGCGGTCGAGGTCGACGTGCGCCTGGCCGCCGACGGCACCCCGGTGATCATCCACGACGAGACGCTCGACCGGACCGCGGGCATCGCGGCCCGCGTAGCCGCCCTCACCTCGGCCGAGCTGGCCGGGCTCATCGGCGGGGACCGCCGGATCCCGACGCTCGCCGAGGTCTGGGACGCGGCCTCGGGGCGGGTCGTGCTCGAGCTAAAGGGCGCCTGGGGGAGCGGCGAGGCGGTGGAGGCCGCGCGGGTCGTGGCGGACTTCCTGGCGAGCCGTGACGTCTCGGCGGCGGTCGTGTCCTGCTTCGACCCGGCGGCGCTTGCGGCGTTTCTCGATGCCGGAGGAACCGCGCGAACGGGAGTGATCACGCTGGAGGCGCTGGATCCCGTGTCCAACATCCGGGCCGCCGCCGAGGGCGGGCATCACGTCTGCTATATCCCCGGCACCCTCGTCACGGCCGAGATCGTGCGGCTGGCGCACGCCGCCGGCAAGGAGATCGTGGCTTGGACCGTCAACGACCCCGACGTGATCCGCGCGCTCGCGGCCGCCGGAGCCGACGGCGTGATCACCGATGACCCGGGCGCCGCGCGCGCCGCCCTCGCCGCGCGCTAACCGATCACGCGCAGCGCGCCGCGCTCGACCGAGAAGCGAAACTCGGTGTCGCTGCCCGCCAGGTCGCCGTCGACCTGGAAGCGTGCCGGCGCGTCGGCGCGCAAAACGAACGAGTCGGCGTCGTGCAGCGTAGTGACCGCGCGGAAGCGAACGTGACGGGCCGGCCCGAACGCGCTGAAGATCACGCGCAGAACCGTGGTGATGCGCATCGTGCGCAGCGCCGTCAGGTCCAGGCCGAGATCCAGCCGCGCCTCGGGCACGACGCGGAACGGGCGTGAGCCGAGGAACGTGTACGGGTTCGAGTTGCCCACGATCGCCGCGCGAATCCCGTCGGTGATCTTGCCGTCGGGTCCGGTCAGCTCGAGCGCCGGACGCGGACGCGAGGAAGGGAAGAAATATTCGCGCAGGCCGGAGGAGATGAAGAACGTCTCGCCGAAGCGCCGCTTGGCGCGCGGGTTCGCTTCCACGCGCCGCACGACCTCGGCGTCGAAGCCCACGCCCGCGCAGAACGCGAACGCGCGCCCGTTCACGCGGCCGAGGTTGACCGTTCGCGGCGCTAGGCCCTCGCGCACGCGCGACAGCAGCATGGCCGTCGCCTCGACCGAATCCTTCGGGTAACCGAGCGTGCGCGCAAGCACGTTCGTGCCGCCGCCCGGGATCGTCGCGAGCGGGATGCCGGTCCCGGCGAGCCCGTTGACGGCTTCGTTGATCGTGCCGTCGCCGCCGAGCACGCAGACCAGATCGAACGCATCAGCCGCGGCCGCCTCGGCGGCCAAGTCGGTGGCGTGGCCGCGCTTGGTCGTCTCGGCGAGCTCGACGTGCAGCTCAGACGACAAGGCGCGCGCGATGACGTCGCGCACGCCCGGGGTGGTGGTGGTGGCGACCGGATTCCAGATCAGGAGCGCGCGCTTCACCCGCGGCCCCGAACCAGCGCCTCGACCTCGCCGGGCTGGGCATGTCGCCCGAGCGACTTCTTGGAGAACACGAGGTCTCCGTCCACGGTCACCTCGAACACGCCTCCGCCGGACGGCACGATCGTGATGATTTCGACGGATTGCTCCATCTCACCGAGCAGGGAGGCCGCCAGACCGACGGCACGGTCGGTGTAGCCTCAAACGGCGCAATACTCGATGTTGATCTTCATCGGATGCCTCCAGGTCCCGCGACACGGTCGATTCCAGGCTATCCCAATCGGCGGGGGCGGAAACGAGGCCTTCGGGCCGTGGCGGGACGGGATCGTCGAGGGCCGGGACGGGGGGATGGTCACGCGGCCGGGGGCGTCCTAATCTTTGCCCATGCGACGAAGCGATGTCCTGGACCCGGCGCCCCCGCGTCACGGCACCGACGGCGAGGGGCGCGGGGGCTGGTCGTGGCTGGTCACCGCCAAGGACCGCTTCGAGGCCGAGGTGCTGCGCGGCATGCTCGAAAACGCCGGCGTGCCGGTAATCCTGGACGGCTTCGATCGCAGCCCGTTCGCCTGGATGTATCCCGCGGGCAACATGAACGTGCCGGTCCAGGTGCTCGTTCCGACCGGGCTGCTCGACGTCGCGCGGCTCGAGCTGATGGAGGCCGGGCTGGTCGGGGTGGACCGGCTCGCACCCGCTTCCCCGCAGGCCGCGGCGGCCGCCGGCCCGCCGGCGAGCTTGCTCCGCGACCGGACGCGCCCTTTGTGGCTGGTCGTGGCGGTGCTGACCGCGCTGGCGGTCGCCTTGTTCATCATCGTTGAGGTCGCCGGCTTCGCTCCCTGCGCAACCAAGGTGTTCTGCATCAAATGAGGCGAGTGCGGGCAACGGCCCGCCGTGCCGGAAGGGAGCGCGGTCGCGGCCGCGAACTCTCCGGCGTGATCGTCCCCCGTTCGGTGTCGCTGGCGCTCGCGGTCGTGCTCACGGCCGGTGTGCCCGCATCGGCTTCGCAGCGTCAGGTCACGGGGCGGGTCGAGATTCCGACATTCGGATCGCCCGCGCTGCCGCGGACCCTCTACGGCGCAACGCAATCGAACGGCCTCGTGGGCTGGGTCCTGCGGGTGACGCCGGGGCGTTCGTTCACGCTTTCGACCCAAGCGGCGCCCATGGGCGTGGAAGACTTCGACATCGCGTTCTACGCCTCGCTCGACTCGTCCGCGCCCCTGGCGTTCCATGCGGGTCCCGGCCGCGAGGCGGGCCAGGTGCCGGCGGGCGCGGCGTGGGGCGTGATCACGCTGTCGGCCGGAGCAGGCGTGACCTTCTCCTATTCCGAAACCTAGGCGCCGAATCCCCGGGACCAATCCTGGGCACGAATCCCCGGGACCAAATGCTGGGCACGAAATCCTGGGCGCCAAATCCTCGGCTCCGAGCCGGGGGTCGCGTCCGTCGGATGTATTCCGGCCGGGAGTGCGTCGGCGCGCTGGGTACCGTTGCGTCCGCGCATGTAACCTTGGCGGCGTGCGGACCCGCATCGTGCTCGCCGTCGCCGGGGCCGGGTGCGCTCTCCTTCTTTCCGGAGTCGCGTCGGCCGCTCCCGGTTTGTCGGTGTCTCCGGCCTCGCTCGTCTTCGGCGCCTCGTGCGTCGGGGCGCCGTCGGAGGCGCGTCCGGTGACGATGTCCAACAGCGGTGACCAGCCGCTCACGATCTCCGCAATCGCCACGTCGGGCGCCCATCCGCAGGACTTCCAGCTCGGCCAGGCGCAGGCGCGCACGATTCCCCCCGGGCAAAGCTCGACGTTCACCGTCGCCTTCCTGCCGCGCGCTGCGGGCGAGCGCACCGCGATCGTGCGCATCGAATCCAACTCCTCGAGCGGTCCGGTGGAGATCCCGGTGACCGGTCGGGGCGCGACGCGCGTGCTCGAGATCACGCCCGACCGGCTCTCGTTCGGCGATCAGCGGATCCGGGCGAGCTCGGACGAGCTCGCCCTGTCGATCGCGAGCGTGGGCAGCGATCCGGTCAAGATCCGGAGCGTGACCGGCACGGGCGAGCATCGCAGCGACTTCACGGTGCGGGGGCCGGGTGCGGTGACGCTGGATCCGGGCGAGGACGCGATCGCGTCGGTCACGTTTCGCCCGTCGGCGGTCGGCCGGCGCGTCGCCTCGATCACCATCGAGTCGGACGCGTGCGTCGGACGCATGATGCTCGCGGTGGACGGCAACGGCACCGCTCCCGATCTCGAGGTCCATCCCTCCAGGATCGAGAT
>Ga0247717_1000456_pt1 | contig 12433 bp, 9 predicted proteins | sample 24E_NmetaG_FD_189047 | JGI IMG/M metagenome (GOLD analysis project Ga0247717, IMG submission 189047) | Soil microbial communities from hillslope of Landscape Evolution Observatory, University of Arizona, Oracle, AZ, United States - 2-4-E_N | ecosystem: Engineered > Artificial ecosystem > Mesocosm... | reverse complement strand
AGCTCCGCGTAGTAGCCGCGGCCTCGTCCGCTCGCACATTTACGCGGCGCCCGACCTCAACTTCCCCTTCCTCGGCGTCCACCTCTCCCGCCGCGCGGACGGCCGCGTCATCGTCGGACCCGGCGCCATGCTCGCCTTCGGCCGCGAAGCCTACACCTTCTGGGGCGCGAACGCGCGCGACCTCGCCTCGACCCTCGCCTACCCGGGCTTCTGGCGCATGATGATGAAGCGCGAGTTCCAGCGCCTCGCCGTGAGCGAGGTCGCGAAATCCCTCTCCCTCAAGGCCATCTGGAAGGAGGCCCGCCTGCTCGTCCCGGACCTCCGCGCGGCGGATCTGGTTCCGTCGTACGCCGGGAACCGCGCGCAGATGGTGTCGCGCGACGGCAAGCTCGTCGAGGACATCGTCGTGCGCGAAACGGGCCGCGCCGTGCACGTGTTGAATGCCGTCAGCCCCGGACTGACCTGCTCGCTGCCGTTCGGGGAGGACGTGGCGGGAAGGGTGGGGGGGGTCGTTAAATCAAGGTGAATTTCATGCAGACTCAAGCTGTCGTTCTCTGTGCGGGTGTCGGATCGCGCCTTAGGCCCGTGACCAACCACGTGCCAAAATGCCTTGTCCGGGTCGGAGGAAAACCGATCCTTCAGTACCAACTGGAGGCTTTGCGCGCGTGCGGAATCCTGGACGTCACCATCGTCTCGGGCTATCGGAGTCACCAGGTTCAGGAATTCCTGCGGGGACGGTTTGACGATATGAAGATTCAAATCGTCACGAACGAGGATTACGCGACGACGAACAACATGTACTCGTTGTATCTCGTTCGCGACCGGCTGGATTCCCCGATGGTGCTTCTGAATGGCGACATCGTGTTCGACCCCTTCCTCCTCCGGCGGTTGCTCGACAATCCCGCAGAGGATTCGATTGCGGTCTTCCCGGGTGTCCACGTCGACGAATCCATGAAGGTCACCGTGAGCAAGGACGGGCACATCACGGGAATTTCAAAACGCTTCGGCGAAGCCGAGGCCCATGGCATCTCTCTTGACCTCTACCGCTTCTCCGCGAAAGGCGCCCGCGCGCTGCGAAAAGAGGTCGAGGGATGGATCGAAACCCGCGGCGACCGGAAGCAATGGACCGAAGTCGCGCTGCACGATCTCCTTGCGCGTAGGGAGATTCCGGTCAAGCCTGTTGATGTCGGGGGTTCCGCCTGGATCGAGATCGACAACTTCGAGGACCTCCAGCAAGCCGAGTTCCTGTTCAACCCGGTTGCGCGAGAAATCCGGAGCAAGGACGTGATCTTCTTCGACGGCGATGGAACACTCTACGTGGACGGCCAACTGTTGCCCGGCGCAAAAGAGATTGTCGCGTGGCTGAGGGCGAACGAGCGAAAGGTGTACTTCCTCACCAACAACTCCTCGAAATCGAAGGCCGACTACGTCCGTCGTCTCGCCGAGATCGGGATTCCTTTCTCCGCGAACGAGGTCGTGACGAGCACGGACATGGCGATCGAGTACCTCCGCAACCGCCGCACCAAAGGTGTCTTCGCGGTTGGCACGCCAGGGTTCGTCGAGGACCTTGAGCGGGCCGGTATCTCAACTACGTCCGAAACTCCCGATACCGTCATCGTGGCATTCGACACGACCTTGACCTACGAGAAGCTCAAGCGGGCGTGTCTCCTCATCGAAGGCGGCGCTCACTTCGTCGCAACCCATGGAGATCGCGTTTGCCCGACCCGGGAGGGCGGCATCCCTGACGCCGGCGCCATCATCGCGCTGATCGAGACCGCGACCCAGGTGTCCCCGGTCGTGCTCGGGAAACCACATGAGCGGATGATCCTCGCCAAGCTCGAGGAAATTGGCGCCGCGCCCGAACGCGTGCTCCATGTAGGCGACCGACTCTCGACGGACATCCACATGGGCCGCCGTGCCGGGGTCGAAACCGTCTGTGTTTTGAGTGGTGAGGCAACGCGTGAGGAGATCGAATTGTCGAGGACTAAGCCGGACTTGATCATCAACGATCTGCGAGGGTTACTGCTGTTGCTGGCTCGTGGTGAGAACTCGGTTGCGACTAAAGGTATTCGCGTGAAGAGTCGGGGTGGCGAACCATTCACGAATTCGCAATGACTTCCGGTCTTCAGAAATCTATCTCGCGTGCGGTCTGCTGGGCTCGCGGGGACGCCTTCCTGGTTTTACGCTGCAAGACAACCATCCCGGGCCGCGAGCGTGTTTGAAGTGCGGGATCGAGAAAATCGATTCTCTTCGTCGCTGGATTCCCTCGTGCGAAAAGCGGAACTCGTGAAGCGGGTTTTCCGGGGCAATGGGGAAGTCATCCGAAAGGCGGCTGCGGTCACGGTAATCCAAACCATCGGTATTCCCTTAGGATTTATACTTCAAGTCAGCTTACTCAGGCTCCTCGGGCCAACTGAGTTCGGCAAATATGCATACGTATGGGCGTGGATCACTTTTCTCGCACTTTTCACGTCGCTCGGTTTTGCTCCCGCTTCACTCCGATTCATTCCTAATTATGAGCGTGAGCAACGTCAGCGAATGAGCGCAAGCTATCTGAGGGCCTCTGTTGCATTCGCTCTTGGGGCCTCGTTGCTTCTCGCTCTTGCCGTCGTCGTGATACTGCCGTATACTGCTGGCGAAGAATACCGGGATGTCCTCAGCGCTGGCATTTGGATTCTACCAATTCTTTCTATTATTTTTCTCCACGTTGAGATTCTAAAGGCAATTGAACGTCCCATTGTATCCTATTTAGGGCATCTCGTGATCCGGCCGGCGATTCTATTGGCGCTGCTCGGGGGCATTGTCTGGGTTGGAATTGGGGTTCTCGATGCACATACAGCCCTAATCCTAACGGCTATCACGTTAGGATTCGTTCTTCTCGCCCAGTTGCCATGGCTCTGGAACCATTACTGGATGAAGGGCGGAAGATTGAACTCACGCGTTCTCGTTGATTGGATGGCCGTCGGGATCCCATTGCTCGTGAGCGCGGGTTTTGTTCTCGCGATATACCAAGCAGATATTCTAATCGTAGGGCTCGTGAGCTCGCCCGTTGAAGTCGGCTATTACGCAATATGTGCACTCGGCGCTGGCGTACTTCTTTTCCCGCTTCACGCAGTAAATGCCGTCCTCTCTCCGAGAATCTCGAGGGAGTTCTATGCTGGAGATGCGACTTCGCTGCAACAAACGATGGCGGTGGGGGCGAATCTGATGTTCTGGCCCTCTCTATTCGGCTTAATAGTATTATTCATCTTTGGGCGTGTGGTCTTATCGTTCGTTGGAGTTAACGCTGCCTGGTCATTTGAGATTCTGATGATTCTTGCAGTTTCGCATACTGTCGGTGCTTCGTTTGGAATGGTCAGCCCCGTGTTGAATCTAACTGGGAATCAGTCGCTTGCCGCCCGCGTGACTATAATAACAGGTATCACAGGTTTGCCGATCCTCGCGTACCTTGCGGGCTCTATCGGCCCGGTCGGGGCGGCATATGGGGCAGCAGCGACTGCTACAATATGGAAGGCGGCGCTTGCAATCGCGGCAAAGAAGAAATTGGGAGTCAATACAACGATCTGGGGGACAAGCGAAGGGGTATGGCACACAACGAATGCCCACATATCTCCAAGGCGCCTTGAAACTCCTCCAGAGCGGGGGACCTGAAAAATGGACCTTCGTAGCCTGTCTCTACTCAGCGTGCTGCGCGCCCCCTTGTGGGTCCTTTATTGGCTGAGCGGTTTTGTTCCCCGCGATCCTAATCTCTGGGTGTTCGGGTCGTGGGATGGCGTCAAATATTCTGACAATCCACGATATGTTTTCGAATATCTCCATCGTCAAATGACCACAATGGGCTCGTCGAAAGTGCCCCGAGTCCGCTGGATAACGTCGTCTCGTGAGGTGAAATCGACGCTGAAGGGGTTAGGTTTCCCCGTGACTGAGAGGTGGTCATTTCGAGGTATGCTCGATTCTATCAGGGCGGGTGTCTATGTCTATTGCTCCACCGCTCACGACATCAACACGTGGCTATCTCGCGGGGCCTATCACGTTAACCTGTGGCATGGGATACCTCTTAAAAAGCTCGGAACGTATTATCCTCGAGATGATGGCCGATCGACGAGTTTGATTGCAAGAGTTGACCTCTTCGGATTGAGGTATGGGTTACGGCGACCGACTCCAAAGGTCAATTCATCAATCGCCACAACTGGTGAGGTGGCCCGCACCTACGCAGAATTCTTTCGAATTCCTGTAGCGCATGTGCCTTTGACTGGTTTTCCTCGAAATGACCCATTACTTCAGCCAAGGTCAGATATTACTCAAGCAGAGCGAGAGTTCGCGCATCGTGTCACAAAAATTCGTCAGGAAGGGACCCTTGTAGCGCTCTATGCTCCTACGTTCCGAGATCATGAAACCGGCTCCCGCTCAGTTCCGATCAATTGGAAAAAGCTGTCCGAGGAGCTCGAAGAGATTGACGGATATCTCTTCTTGCGGCTGCATCACGTTGACTCGCTGACTATGCCAACAGAGCTGCCGCCTCGCATCGAGGTAACTCCATCGACCGTCGATTTGCCCGTCATCCTTGCGCATATCGATTGCCTTGTTACCGATTATTCCTCAATCTACTTCGATTTCATCTTGACGGGCAAACCCGTTATCTTCTATTGCTACGATCTGCAGGAATACGTGAGTCGAAGCCGGAGATTCGCATATCCATATGATGAGGTGGCCCCAGGACCTCATGTAACAACTCAATCCGACCTTGTATGTGAACTTTCGAAGGTACGAGAATCCAATCTGGTAGAGTGGCGGGCGTCTCGCACTCGCGTCGCTGAGACCTTCCATGTTCACCTGGATGCGTCGAGCGCGCAACGAGTGGCGGACCACCTTCTAAGGCTCCTGATACCGCGCAAGGCTTCGGCCTTTTTGGAAAATGGGGGGGAGAATTAATGGTGGGGACACTTGGCAGTTCAACATTCCAGCGCGGCGACCTCATAACCCTCGCCTCACTTCTCGTCGGCGGCTTGGTGATCGTGATGGCGGGGGAGGGGGCCACAGATCTCAGAACCTTGTGGCTTACCGTCGGCGTGATGGTCATCGTGGTCACGTATCGGGTTGCAGGAAACGATGAATCGCGGTATGCGATTCGGTTTACCTTCGCAGTTGCCTTGGCAATTACACTCGGCGCAATGATGCATGCAGCTGTTCAAGAGGGACTTCTTCGTGAGGCAGATGTCGACCTGAAAATTGTAGAAAATATCGTCGAATACGGTCGCATTACGACAGATTACGGGGTTTGGAGATTAAGGGCCTATGCTACGTGGCCGGCGATCCATTCACTTGCCGCGGTCGCCGCTGAAGTCATGGGGGTTCCTCCGCGCGACGCCGGGATCATGATTCCGCTCGCCATTCATATGACGATTACTGCCCTCGCATTCATTGCGGGCTCGAGGATGTTCGGGATGCCCGCGGGGGCTTGTGCTGGGGTGCTCACGGCTCTACTGGGGGTCTTTCCACACGCCATTCTCACACGGCAAGGGATTGCGTTTGTGGGCGCGTTGATGATTCTTTGGGCCATCGCGCGCCCTTCTTACCGGACTAGTCTTCGCGACGTGGTTATAGTTGGTTGTGGGTCCATTATTCTCATCCTCGGACATTTCACAACAAGTTTGTTCGTAGGTTTTGCACTGCTGGGAGTTGGAGTTTTCCGCTGGCTCCGACCTAAGTCAGGCGCGGCCTCCGGCCCTTGGGTGATCATCCTTGCCTACAACGTTGCCTTGGGGGGCTTCCTGCTTTATGTAGGGTGGTTTCAAGCTGAAGGGATCCTCAAGGTGATTGTGGGGACGGTGGGTGGAGCCCTTTTGGGTAGTGTAACCGATGTCGGGTTCGTTTTCCAGAATCCGAACCCTGAACGCGGCGCAAATATGAGGTTACGTCTCCAGGCGGGGGCGATGCTCCTAATACTGGTTGCTTTGTCCATGCTCTCGATCTTTGCATTGCGGAGAAATCTCAGCAAAAGCAAGCTTGTGATTCCAATGGGTGCTGCTTTCTTTCCACTCGGTTTATCCGCAGTCCTGATGGGGTCAAGTTTGGCATTCAAGGATCTTTCGCGCGTCGCTGTCTATAGTCGAATATTTATTTTTGGGGCGGCCTTCGCAATTCTTTCGGCGAGCGCTATTGCGATGTCCTTACCACGTCGATCCGTTAGGATCATTTGGGTAGTCTTAGCAGTCTTGCTTCTAATCGCGGGGCCCGGGACGCTTGAACCCACATTCTACCACGGGACAGTTGAGCCGGACTGGAACCTTGGAGATCCTGAGCGGCGGCTGACCGCAAGCGGGCGGTCCGCCGCGGTCTGGGTCGGCAAATATGCGGGTCCGGGGCCCGTAGCTTCCGATATTGGCGCCGTTGATCTCCTTGAGCGCGAAGGCGTCCGAGTTAGAACTAACGTTGCTTTCCATGGTGGGGCAGATGCCGATGTGCAGGCCCTCTTCCGAGGCGACTCTACAAAACTATCTCGCTTCTCGGCCTTCTGGCTAAGAACGGAAACGTTCCAGTTACTTCAGGGTGATGGTCAGACCGTGGCCTACACCGTAGTTCGGTTCTCGGACATGCAGCGCCTTGCTGCGACTCCCTCGACTGCGATCGTTTACGATAGTCCTTACGCGAAGCTCTATATTCATCAAGGGAGCATGTGAGCGATGATGTTCTGGAAGCGATCGTCCGTTCTTGATATTCTGGGTAGGGGTGCTCATTGAGCTCGTCAGCGCCGAAACCGCACCGCGAGCCCCAAGCAGGCGATATCCCGAGCGTTGCGACAATTATTGTGAATTGGAATGGCTTAAGTGACACGATCGATTGTGTTAACGCTACCTTGTCGCTCGATTACCCTCGTCAGGGAGTTTTCGTCGTCGACAACGGCTCGCGCCCGTCGCAGGCCGCTGCGATTCGTGAGCGCTTTTCACAAGTTCACGTCATTGAATCTTCCGAAAACCTTGGGTTCGCCGGCGGATGCAATCTCGCAATTGAGGTAGCCTTGGAGCACAATTATGATTATATTTTTCTCTTGAATAACGATGCGTATCCGTCCGATTCCGGATTGTTAAGGCAACTCCTATGCGTCATGCAACGTCATGGGGCTGCTGTAGTGGGTCCAAAGGTCACCTTTGAATCGCCTCCTTCTATTGTTTGGTTTGCAGGGGGTCGAGTATATCGGCGTACGGGCCGAACGAAACACATCGGCTTCAACAAACCAGCGGATCGGTTTACCGGGGTTGTCGAAACCGATTACATCACTGGGTGTGCCTTATTGGCGCACGCGTCCGTTTTTCGTGAAGTGGGGCTTCTCGATGAATCGTATTTCTTATACTATGAGGAAACCGATTGGTGTCTAAAGGCCCGAAAGCGAGGCTATAAGCTGCTTGTGGATCTCGACTCCGTTGTAGTCCATCGGGTGTCACAATCAATGCATCGTGCCCGTGGAATACATAAATATTATTTAATAAGAAATCGCCTTGAATTTGCGAGACGGTGGTCGGGGGGCTGGTTTTGGCCAGTCGCCGTTCCTTCGGTCGTGGTGCTGGCCCTTCTCAGTATTGCCTACACTACGCTACGTGGTCATACTGAAGCGCGGGGGCATGTCCTGAATGCGCTTCGTGATTTCGCTCGGGGGCGCCTGAGTAAGTCAGTAGGTATAGCGGGTGATGCTGAAGCGCGGGGCATGTCCTGAATGCGCTTCGTGTCAATGGTCTGATCTCTCTGATTCGAAGTAGATTGAGGCTATTGAATCAGAGTAGCGGCGCCAATCGTACCTGCTCTCGACGAGTTTACGCGCGTTCTTTGCGAGTTTCATGCTCAAGTTTTCGTCGGTGAGGATTCTGGACAGGGCTTCAATCAGCTCTTTAGGCGTTTCGGCGCGAAGGAAGTGGATGTCGTCTCGAGCCTCGATCCCTTGGCATGCCTTGGCGGTTGCGACCACTGGCACGCCAGACGCAAAGAACTCCAAAATCTTTAGTCGTGTTCCACTGCCATGCCGCAGTGGAATGATGGCCGCGCGACCGTTCGGTAGAAACTCGGCAGGCTTCGCCACCTTGCCAACGAACGAGACATTACTGGATACCACCCGTGGACGGCGACTCGATTCCCCTATAATTGCAAAGTTCACACTTGGAAAATGAGGGGCAATTGTTTCACAGATCTCTTTAACGGCGAAAAAATTTGGTGGATACCGAGTGGTGCCGAGGAACATGACTGGTCGAATCTTGGATGAAAACGGCATCTCGAGTGGGGCGTATTCCCTTGTGTCTACGCAATTTGGAATTACGCTACTCTTGATGCTTAGACTCGGTTCTATTGATGCAGCTCGGTCACGGTCCTCACTGGAACAGAAGATCACGTGCCTCGCGGCCTTCCATGCCTCTCGTTCGATAGATGCTTGGCGTTTCTTCGTGGCCAAGCTCCAGACTCGTTCCTTCATTCCAGATTGGGGAAACTGTGCGATATCCTGGTAGACGTTGTGTGCATTAAGGACAAAGCTTTTCACTCCTGCCCGACTCGTAGCCGTAAATAGAAAAGGGGATTCGAGGACGATCGCGTCAGTCTCGGGTTTCAGAATCGTTGGTGGCAGAGTGAGGCCGAAATCATCTGAGAAAAACATTTGCGCCAATTGGATTGCCCTTCGGGGTCCGCTTGTAGGCTTGCGGAGGTGCTTTATCAAGACGCCTTCCCACTGATACGTTCCTTCCTCCGGAGCGTATCCGACAACTAGGGTATTTCGCGTGCGGCTGGCTATCCTGGCCATTTGCAGTGTTCGAACTGCCGCTCCATGAGAAGGTGGATAGATAGTATCCGGAGCGATACAGACTAAGCGGCCCTGATTGTGCTCGAGAAAACTCATCGGATTGCCTTCATGAGGGTTTCGAGCGATTGTGGGTTCGAACTTCCTCGTAAAATTTCATGAGGTCTCCGACGACCCTTTCCTCGGCAAAGTGTAATCTGGCAGTCTTTAAACCTTCCTTTCCGAGTTGCATTCCCAAATCGGGTTCTCGCATTATGCTTGCGATGGCATGTGCAAACTCTACTGGCGTATTTGCGATACGGATATTGATTCCGTCTCGCGCTGCGAGGCCTTCCGCTGCAATGTCGGTAGCGACCACTGGTTTGCTTCGGGTCCAGTATTCAATGATCTTAGTTCGAAGGCCAGATCCCATCCATATCGGCGCAATACAAACGTGAGCGCGATCGATGAGGGGCCTGACATCCGGAACATCCGCGAAGACGCGGATTGTGTGGTGATCGGCGATTTCCTTTGGAATCCCTTTCCCAACGAGCATGATTTCGGCGGAAGGGACCAGGTTATGAAGTGCGGGTCTGAGTTCATTGACAATAAATTGGATCGCAGCCCTATTGGCTTCATGCGTATACGAGCCAAGGAATACCACTGAATGTTGTGACGTTGGAATGGCGCTATTTGGGGGGGAGAAGTCCTGAGGCCGCGCCAACAGCGGGAAGACGCGTACTGCTGGGGCTGCAAGTTTGTGGCGAGCGATTAATCTATTCCGGTCAGATTCACTCAGGGCAATCGTTCTGTCTGCAATCTTTATGAGCACGCTTTCGCCAAGGTCGAGAAGATTGGCAATGAGCTTATCTTTCCTTGAACTTCTTTCTCGTCCGCGCGAAAATTCGGATTCGACAACGTGCGCTTCATATATCAAGGGCTTTCCAATGGTGCGGGTCAACAGTCCTAGCAGAGCAAGTTGACTGTTTTCGATTTGGATCAGATCCGGCGCATCATTGCGCTTTAGCGCTACAAGCCGAGCCCATATCAAGAGGTCTCGAAACGGCCAGGGTACGTGGGGCACGTAACGGGTCATGACGCCTGGGGAAAGCGAGGATTCGCCCCCGATTGGGCTTGGAGTCAGTATGGTGACTTTGTGGCCTCTTGCCGCCAACCCGTTCGCGAGGGATACAGTTCGAACTGCGCGGCCATGGTCCGTCGGATAAGGCGGATGTTTTTCGCAAATTGCGATGTGCGCCGAAATCACTCCCTTGTGATGGGTCGATTCATCCGCGGTCGATCAGGTCTTTTCTGCCCCGGTCGCTTCTATTGGCGGGCTCAATATTGTGGCGGGTCGCTGCCAATAATACTTGTGCCAGCTGCATGTAAGAACAATATACCGTGGCAGCGAGGTGTGAATTCGCCCAAGCATCAGACCCACTGCTTTCGCAGCGCTCTCGGCAATGGCCCTCGGAAACCAAATCAAGTTTCGAGTTGCCCACAAATATCGCGCCTTTCGACCTACGTGTCGTAGTCCGCCGGATACTAACTCGGGGAAAATGCCTCGGAGACCTGTGTGGGAAAGGTGCATCTCCCGATAACTCACCCCCGAATCAAAGTACTTCTTGAACGTCTCCCCGAGCGTGTAGTGGTGGGCATGCTCGACGCGGGACTCCGCGACGTAGGCGATGCGTCCCCCGCCCTTGAGCACGCGAACGCTCCAGTCCTGGTCCTCGGCCATGATGATGTCGGGCCGGAAGGGGGTCGCGGCCCAGACGCTGCGCTTCATCGCGCTCGAGGCGTTCGAGAAGCGCACGGTGTCGAGGGTGAGGCCCTGCCCGTTGAGGTACTGGACGCGGCTCGTCGCGGGGTACATCTCGTCGAGGAAGAACGCGTTGATGGGGTCCGTGTCGGCGCGGGGGACCTGGCGCGCGTACGCGCCGACGGCGTCGCCGCGCGCTAGGGGCTCCACGAGGCGTTCGAGCCAGTGCTCGTCCGCGGGGACGGCGTCCTGCGTGAGGAAGACGAGGTACTCGCCGCGCGCGTGCGAGGCGAGGAGGTTGCGCGTGCCGCCGTGGTTGAACTCCGCGGGCGGGACGTGCACGACGGTGATCGGGAACTCGAGGAGGAGCTGGAGCGTCCCGTCGGTGGAGCCCGAGTCGGCGACGATGACCTCGAAGCGGTGGCGCGTCTTCTGCGCGAAGATCTGCGCGAGGACGCGCGCGAGGAGGGGGCCCGCGTTCTTGGTGGGGAGGAGGATGCTGACGGCGGGCGCGCCGTCGACCGGGCGCGTGGATGCCCGGGTGTCTGCCGTTGCGATCGATCTCGGACTCATGGGCCAACCGGTCCGTCGTCGAGGCCGGCACCCCGACGCGGCGCCGCTCGACCTTCCGGGCGCGCAATGCAGGTAGGTCCCCTTTAGCCCTTTGGATTGCGGAAAAGGGGCGTGGCCCGTTGAAGGATCACGGATGCCGGGGCGCGGATCCGCCGGATATCAATGGGATATCGGCCCCTTTCACCCGTCCGTCATGGCTCGCGACGAGGACCGCGCACCCCCGAGCCTGTGCGGCTTCGAGGAGGTCCGTGACGAGGGTCGCGTTCGCGTCGTCGAGCGAAGCGGTGGGCTCGTCCGCGAGGAGCACGTCGGGCTCGTTGGCGAGGGCGCGGGCGAACGCGGCGCGCTGGCGCTCGCCGATGCTCACTTCGTCGGGATAGGACGCCGTCTTTCCGGCAAGGCCGACGTCCGCGAGCAGCGCGCGCGCCCGGCCGGCGTCGGCGCGGCGCGCGAGGCGCATCGGCAGGAGGACGTTGTCGAGGAGGGTGAGGCTCGGGATCATGTTGTGCGTCTGGAAGACGTGGCCGATGCGCGCGAGGCGCACGCGGGCGCGGGCGTCGTCGTCGAGCGCGGCGACGTCCTCGCCGTCGAGGATGACGCGGCCTTCGCTCGGCGGCTCGAGGAGGCCCGCGATCTGGAGGAGGGTGGTCTTGCCGGCGCCGCTCGCGCCGCGCAGGACGAGGAGGTCGCCCCCGTCGAGGGCGAGGTCCAGGCCGCCGAGCACACGGTGGGCCCCGTACACCTTGCCGACGCCCTCGAGCGCGAGGCGGACCACGGCGGTCGATGGCGCGCGCGCGATAAAGGCGTTCGGGTGCGTCGCCGCGCGGAAAACCCGCCAAGGCTAAAGCGCGCGCCCTCCCTCGCGGAGGCGTGTTCGGGCGCGTCGCGGACGACCGGTCGTCGCTCCTCCTCGCGACGGGTCTCGCGCTCGCGGCCGCGTATCTCGCGGGCGGCGCGGCGGTCTCGGCCGGCTTCGCGGACGCGCTCGCGGGGCAGTCGGACCGCTTCGACGTGCCGGCTGTGCTCGCCTGGGTCGGCGAGGATCCGTTCGCGAGCCCCGGGTTCGGGGCCGTCCCCGAAGGCGCGTCGGCGGTGCGTGTCGCGGCGGCGCGGACGACGGACGGCCGCCCCGTGACGCTCGCGGCCGTGGAGGCGGTGGGCCCCGGCGCGCCGCTCGAGGCGGGGACGACCGGGATCGGTCCGGCCGCCGACCTCGCGGTCGCGCGCTTCGAGGGGAACGTCACGGTCCGGGGCGTCCTCGAGGCGATCCACGCGCCGCGCGGGTGGGTGTTCGCGCCGCTCGAGGACTTCGAGCGCGCGGCGCTGAGGCGCCCGAAGGC
>Ga0247717_1000454_pt1 | contig 12490 bp, 10 predicted proteins | sample 24E_NmetaG_FD_189047 | JGI IMG/M metagenome (GOLD analysis project Ga0247717, IMG submission 189047) | Soil microbial communities from hillslope of Landscape Evolution Observatory, University of Arizona, Oracle, AZ, United States - 2-4-E_N | ecosystem: Engineered > Artificial ecosystem >... | reverse complement strand
CTTCGCGTGGAGCTCGAGACGACGCTCGAAGGCGTGAAGGACGAGATCCGCGAGGCCGAGGAGGCGCTCGCGGCGATCGAGCGCCGCATCGCCGACCGCGGCGGCCCCGAGGCGCAGGCGCTCCGCGCGAAGATCGAGGATCTGCGCGCCCGCACGGTCCGCGCGACGGAGCGCGCGAACTACGCGCGCCAGGAGATGGACGACCTCAAGAAGGACCGCGCGGGCGTCGAGGGCGACTTCAAGCGCGTCGAGAAGGAGCTCGCGAAGCTCCTCAAGGAGAAGTCCGCGCTCGAGGCCAAGGCCTCCGAGGCGGAGTCGAAGCTCGCGACGGCGGATGCGGGCCTCAAGGCCCTCCGCGAGACGCTCTCCTCGGGCCAGGGCCGCGCCGCGGAGCTCGAGCGCGAGCTCGCGAAGATGCGGGCCGAGCACGAATCCAAGTCCACCGAGCTGCACGAGGCGACGCTCGCGCGCGAGCGCGCCGTCGACCGCGTTGACCGGCTCAAGTCCGCCCTCGCCGAGGCCGAGGAGGCGAAGGGCACCGCGGAGTTCGAGATCCGCGACATCGAGTGGGAAGCGAAGGAGATCCGCAAGGAGACGGACGGCTCCACGGGCGACGTCGAGGGTCGCCGCAAGGCGCTCTTCGAGAAGAAGCGCCGCGAAAGCGACGTCTCCAAGGAGCTTCGCGAGCTCGAGCCCGCGATCCGGTCGCTCCAGAACGACTACTCGCGCCTCAAGGCCGAAGCGGACGCCTCCGAGGCCGTCTCGCGCGGCTACACGCGCGCCGTCGACGCGGTCATGACCGCGCGCGACCAGGGCAAGCTCAAGGGCATCTGCGGCACGGTCGCGGAGCTCGCCGACGTGCAGAAGAAGCACGCCCGCGCCATGGAGGTCGCGGCGGGCGGGCGCATGCAGGCCATCGTGACCGAGACGGACGCGGACGCCGCGGAGGCGATCGAGTTCCTGAAGCGCAACCGCCTCGGCCGCGCCACGTTCCTCCCCCTGAGCAAGATGGTGCCCGGCCGCCCGGCCGGCAAGCCGCTCATGGCGGTCCGCGACCCCTCGGCCGAGGGCTTCGCGATCGACCTCATCTCGTTCGACGACAAGTACCGCCCCGCGTTCTGGTACGTCTTCCGCGACACGGTCATCGTGAACGGGATGGACGCCGCTCGGCGCCTCATGGGCGGCGTACGCCTCGTCACGCTCGAGGGCGAGGTCATCGACGCCGCGGGCGCGATGACGGGCGGCCACGACGGCGACCGCGACGCGAAGCTCAAGTTCGGCGCCGTCGCGCGCGAGGACGTCGAGAAGATCGCCTCGAAGCTCCGCGCCGCCCTCTCCCACCAGGAGACGCTCTCGCAGGAGCTCGCCGACCTGCGCGTCGAGATCGAGTCGCTCGAGAAGACGCTGCGCGACGCGGGCCACGCGACGGCCGAGAAGACCGCGCGTCTCGCGGAGCTCGAGAAGAAGCGGAAGACCTTCGAGGAGAAGCTCGCGGGCCTCGTCGCCGACGCGGACGCGAAGCGCGTCGAGCTTGCGGCCGCGGAGGCCGAGGTCGCCGCGCTCGCGGACTCCGTTGCGACGCTCACCGCGCGCCTCGGCGAGATCGAGGCCGAGCGCGGCGCGAAGGGCAAGCTCCTGCTCCAGGCGACGGACAAGGACCTCGCCGCGGAGCTCACGCGCCTCCAGACCGAGGTCGAGACGCTCAAGGACGAAGCGCGCGGCGCGCGCTCCTCCGCCGAGACGAAGGCGCGCGAGAGCGTGCTCGTCGAGGAGCGCAAAGCCGAGATCGCCGCGCGCCTCGAGTCCATGACGGCCGCGCGCGAGACGCACGAGAAGGCGCTCGCCGAGGCCGAGGAGGCCATCAAGGCCGGCGAGGAGGAGCTCGCGGTCCTCCTCTCGATGGAAGCCCAGCAGAACGAGGAGATGCGCGGCCTCCACGCGGAGCGCGATCGCGCCTACCAGCGCAAGACCGATCTTGCCCAGCGCGCGGAGAAGCTCCGCGAGAAGGCGCAGGCCCGCTTCGACCTCGTCCTCCAACTGAAGACCCGCATCCCCGCGGTCGAGGAGGCCCTCGCCGAGGCGCGCGCGGAGCTCGCCCTGATGGCCGTCCAGCCGCCCGTCGAATTCCCCGAGTCCGCCGACGAGCTCAAGGCCGCGGTCCGCCGCGGCGAGAACGAGCTCGAGCGTCTCGGCAACGTGAACATGCTCGCGCTCGAGGAGTACGACCGCCAGGCCGCGCGCAAGACGGAACTCGTCTCCGAGACGGAGCACCTGAACGTCGAGCGCGAGAAGCTCTCGAGGCTCGTCGAGGAGATCGTGGCCCGCAAGAAAGAGGGCTTCTTCCGGGTGTTCGACGAGATCAACAAGAACTTCGGAGACGTGTACGCGCGCCTCTCGGACGGCGGCAAGGCGGAGCTCGTCCTCGAGTTCCCCGAGGACCCCTTCCAGGGCGGCCTCACGATGCGCGCCCAGCCGAAGGGCAAGAAGGTCACGCGCCTCGAAGCGCTCTCGGGCGGCGAGAAGTCGCTCACCTCGATGGCGTTCATCTTCGCGATCCAGGAGTACAGCCCGTCGCCGTTCTACTATCTCGACGAGGTCGACCAGAACCTCGACGGCATCAACTCCGAGCTGCTCGCGCGCATGGTGAAGGCGAACTCGCACCACGCCCAGCACATCGTGGTCTCGCTCCGCAAGGTCACCCTCAAGGAGTCCGAGCACGTGTACGGCGTCACGATGGTCGAAAGCGGCCTCTCCGAGATCGTCGGCGAGGTCCGCATCAGCGAGATCGTCGAGGAGCCCGCGCCGCAGGCGACCGTGGGCGGAGGCGCGGAATGACGGTCGTCGCGACGACCCTCGACGACAGCGAGGTCGTCCGCCACCTCCTCTTCCACAAGAGCCTCCTCAGCGAAAGCGACGCCGGCGAGCGCATCAACCAGTATCTCGCGCTCCTCAAGGAATCGAAGGAAGGCGAGCACATCACGATCAAGGATCCCTTCGATCGCAGCCTCGCGCTCGCCTTCGAGCTGGTCCTCGCCGAGCACTTGGACCCCTGGGACATCGACCTTGCGCGCTTCGCGGCGCTCTACCTCGAGCAGGTCCGCCAGCGTCCCGAGATCGACCTCATCACCGCGGGCCGGCTCCTCGTGATGGCCTGGACGATCCTCAAGCTCCAGAGCGAGGAGGCCAAGGCCCGCGCCGAGCCCCCGCCGCCGCCTCCGGAACCCGAGCCCGTGGACGAATGGTTCGGCGTCGAGGCGGCCACCGGCGAGGAGGCCGATTACATGTTCACGCACGGCGTCATCGAGGGCGAGGCGCCGCTCGACGAGAAGATCCGCCACCACGGCGACCGCAAGGTGACGCTCTTCGAGCTGGTCGAGGCGCTCGAGGACGCGCGCCGCGAGGCCGAGCTCCGCGCGACGCTCGCGGTCGAGCGCGAGGCCGCGCGCGCCCTGCGCAAGGAGAAGGCGGGCGGATCGGTCCAGGGCCGCGTACACAAGGAAGACCAGGAGCGCGACGTCGCCGAGGTGTGGGAACGCATCCTCGGGCGCAACGGCCACCCGATCCCGATCACCGACCTGCAGGGCCGCACGCGCGACGAGCTCGTGAAGACCTTCGTCTCCGTCCTGTTCCTCGCGCGGCAGAACCGCGTGAAGCTCTGGCAGGACGACTTCCCGTACGGCCCCATCTACGTGCAGAACGCCGAGCTCGCGAAGACCGAGAACCAGGGCCCCGTCCAGAACTAGGTGATCCGATGCTCTCCCCCGCGACCGAGGAAGGTTCCGCCCCCGAGACCGCGCGGCGCGGTGGCCACCGCAAGATCGCCGAGGGCCTCGATCCCGTGCGCGTGGTCGAAGCGGCGCTCTTCTCCGCGGGGAAGCCTCTCGGGCTCGACGAGATCGCCCAGAACACGGGGCTCACCTCGGGCGTCGCGCGCGACGCGCTCAAGGCGCTCGCGAAGGAATACGACGCGCGCGAGACCGCCCTCGAGATCGCGCGCGCGGGCGACAAGTGGGCCATGCAGCTCAAGGCGACCTACGCGCCCACGGCGGAGCGCCTCGCGCCGATGGAGATCCCCGTCCGCGTCCTGAAGACGCTCGCGCTCATCGCGTACCACCAGCCGCTCCTCCAGAGCGATCTCGTGGAGATGGTGGGCGCGAAGGCCTACGACCACGTCCACGACCTGAAGGAGGCCGGCCTCGTGACGAAGCGCGTGCACGACCGCAGCTTCCTGCTCGTCACGACGCCGCGCTTCCCCGAGTACTTCGGCATCCCGTCGACGGACCGCGAGGGCATCAAGCGCTTCCTCGCCGATCGCATGGGCATCAAGCTGCCGGACGACGACGGCCGCGGCAACAAGAAGCTCGCCGCCTTCGAGGGCGAAGCCCCGACGGAGACGGCGCAGGCCGATATCCCGAGGGCCGAAGGGTACGATTCGGGCACTTCGTCGCAAAGCTGAAGACCCCACGGTTGGACGGTCGTACCACAAGCCCCTTCGCGCCCTCGCGGCGCGGCCGGGGCATGGGGGATTCGTGAGCCGCAGCACCTTGAGCCTCAGCCTGCTCGCCGTTTCGCTCATGGCCGCCGGTTGCCTCGGCGGCCCCGCGCGGACCTCCGGAAGCGGGGGCGGGGAGGACGACGTCGCCCACGCGCCCGTCGAGGCCTGGTCCCCCGGGTCGTGGTGGTCGTTCCGCGTCCTCTACGACGAGGCGAAGTCGTTCGACGTGACGCTCGTCGTCGCCGAGACGCATCCCACGCACCACATCCTCGGATCGAACGTGACGAACGGGTTCTTCGGCCTGCCGTTCAATGGGACCGTGAAGCGGCCGAACCTCGAGCCGATGCTCGGCGGCGAGCCCTGGCGGCTTTTCGACTTCCCCCTCGAGGTCGGCAAGACGTGGACCTATGCGCTCTTCGGCCATGAGCTCGTGGCTCGCGTCGTCGGCGTGCACGGTGGGATCTTCGATCTCGAAGCGACCTCGTTCGGCCAGCGCATCATGACCTACACCTACGACCCGGACGCCGGCTTCTTCTCCCGGCTCGCCATCTTCGACCCCGGCGAGGGCGGCGCGAAGGTCGTTGAAGCGACGCTCCTCGACCACGGGGACGCCTATTCCGCGGGTTACTACGTGACCGTCCCGGTGCGAACGATCGACGCCCGCTTCCCGGACACCACGACGGGAGCTTCGTGGAAGGTCGATCCGCGCTACGAGCGTCTTACCGCGCTCATGCTCATCGAGGGGAGCGCGGGCGAGTTCCGCGCGCGCCTTCTCGACCCCTTCGACCGCGTCCAGCAGGCCGCGCAGGTGCACGTGTACGGCGTCGCGTACGAGTCGCGCGCCGTCGACGTCGCGCCCGGGCTCTGGAAGCTCGAGGTCCTCGGCCTCGGCGTGGGGCGCCTCCATTTCGAGATGCTCGGGGTCGAGGCGCGGGGGGCTCCCTCGAAAAGCCCCCCCATCGACGCGAGCGTCGATCTCGCGGCGATCCTCGCCGCGGCTCAGCCGCCGCGCACGACGCCGGCCTTGCCGCACGAGGGACACACGACCCTCGTATCGCTTTCCGTCGTCTCGTAGGGGATGACGGTGGCGCAGGCGGGGCAACGCGTCATGCGGAACCGCGCCGCGCGCGGAACGGGGCTCGCCGCTCCCGCGGGCGCGGGCGGGGGACGGACGAGAAGGACGTAATACGCCGTGACCATCGCGGGAACGAAGGGCGCGGCGAGCCATTGGAACGGAAGGGCCGCGACGTCGACGGCCTCGGGCGTGGGCGCGAAGCCCGTCGCGAACCGCATTGTCTCGAGCGCGAAGCCCGACACCGCGCGCGCGGCGAAGAAAAGCGCGACCCAGGCGAGGACGACGAGGAGCGCGAATCCGATCGTGCGCGCGGCGACGGCGAGGTCGCGCCCGTGCCGGAGGGAGGCGACGGCGGATCGGGACGAGAGCGCGGCGGCGGCCGGAGCGAAGAGGAGCCGGCTCGCGAGCCACAGGTAGACGGGCCCGAGCACGAGAAGCGCGACGAGGAACGCGATCTCGGGACCTCCCCCGAGGGCGTTCGCGACGAGCGCGGCGACGAGGAGCGACGGGATCGCGGCCCCGATCACGAAGGCGACGACGAGGAGACCGAGGAGAAGGAGCCTCGGGAGCCGCTTGACGAGCGTCTCGAACGCCTCGCTCGTGCGGACCTCGCGACCGTCCTCGAGCGCGCGGGCCGTGAGGACCGCGGAGGCGCCGAAGAACGCGATGAACATCAGCTCCTCGACGAGCGCGAGCGGCACGAGCACCCCCGCATAGCGGACGAGGGCCGCGGTGTCGGGCGCCTCGCCCTCGGCGGGCGGGGATGGCGCCGGAACCGTGGCGGAGGCGAGGACGACGACGGTTCCAAGGAGGGCCATCGGAAGCCAGAAGAGGAGATACTTCGGATAGTGCCGGGCGGCGGCCCCGAGACCGGCCTTCACCGCCGTCCAGGGATCCACCGCGTTTTCGGCGTGGAACTCGGCCTCCGGGGGCGAGGCGGGCGTCGACGACTCGTGCCCGCACGCGGGACACACCTGCGTCGCGGCGCCGTGGACCTCCGGAACGCGTCCGCCGCAGCGCGGGCAGTCGAGCATCGTCGCGGGCTACGCGGATGCCCGCCAAATACCTTTTGCGCTCATGCCCGCTCGTCGCCCTGGAGGATGGCGGCCTGCGCTTCGCGCCCGGCCGCAAGGATCGATTCCGCAAGCGCCTTCGCCGCGGGCGTCGCCGACGCGAAGACGCCGCCCTTCACCTTCGCGACGAGGGCGACCCCCTTCGCGTCAGGCTCGAGGCGGTACCAGGCGCGCGCGCCGGGGCCGACGACGCTCGCGTCGAAGACGCGCGCGCGGCCAAGGGCGAGGCCGCGCTTCTCGAGCGCGTTCCGCAGGCGGTGGTCGAAGTGGTCGAGCGCGGCGTCGCACTCGAACACCCACCGGCGATGGATCGGCGCCACGCGATCCGCGAGGCGGCGCGGGGTTCTAAGGCTTGCGACCGCGATCAGGACAGGAGCCCTTTTCCGGCGCAGCGCCGGTCACCGCCCATGACCCATTGCACGCGATGCGGCGCCCCCCTCGGCGCGACCGCGCGCTTCTGCGCCGCATGCGGCGCGATCGTCGAAGTCGGAAGCGCCGCGCCCCGCATGTCGCCCCCGTCCGCGCCGGCCGCTCCTCCCGCGCTTGCGGGCGGCCCCCCGGGTCGCGTCCAGGACCCCGTCCTCGTCCCGGTCCTCGTCCTCGTCACGCTCGGCATCTATTACTTTTTCTGGTCCTGGCGCATCGCGAAGGAGACGGACGCGTTCGCCGCGACGCCCGGACGCGCGCTGACGCCGGTCAAGATCGGCGTGATCGTCACCGGCGTCGCGATCGCGATCATGCTCCCGGCGTACGTCATGATGTTCGCCGGATTCGTCGAGGGCCTTCCGCCCGCCGTCGCCGACGGGTCCCGCGAGTTGACGCCCGAGGAAGCCGCGATCCTCGCCGAATCCGTCGCGCCGTGGGTGGGCCTCGTCCTGCTTGCCTTGATCGCCTCCCTCGCGGGATATGTCGCGCTCCTCGTCGGACACTGGCGCGTCTGGAGGGTCATCGAGGCGGACGAACGCGCCCGCGGCGCGCCCTCCCCCCTGAGCCCCGCGCTCATGCTCGTGTTCATCGCCGTCCCGTACCTCAACCTCGTCGCGATGTGGTACGCGTTCTACCGCGTCCAGAAGGGCCTGAACGGCGTGTGGCAGGCGCCCGGCCGCGGACCGGCCTGGTAGAATCCGAGCGCTTAAGCCCCGAAGCGGTCGTCCTCGGGCGATGGCGCTCGATGCCCTCGCGGGCGCGCCCTGGCCGTTCATCCTCGCGTTCTCGAGCCTGGGCCTTCTCTGGCTCGCCTTCAAGGGACGGGAGAGCCTCCTTGCCGAGGCGGGCTTCGGACGGTGGGAGGTCGCGCTCCTCTGCCTGGGGTCCATCGCGGGCTGGGTCGTGAACGTCCCGGTTTTGCCTCTCGGCGACGCGTACCTCGCCGTCAACCTCGGCGGCGCGCTCGTTCCCGTCATCCTCGTGCTCGGATGGCTCCGCACGGGCCGCCTCGGCGCCCTGTCCGCGCTTCTCGGGATCGCCATCGTGTCGTTCGTCGCGCACGCGATCGCCCGCTTCGATCCGCAGGTCGGCATCGTCGCCTCGTTCCCGAGCTTCTTCCTTCCGTCGATCGCGGCGCTCCTCTTCGCCGTCGCGATGAGCCCCGCGCGGCTCGTCCGGAGCGTGCCGCTCGCGTACGCCTCCGGCTCGATCGGCGCGCTCGTGGGCGCCGACCTCCTGAATCTGCCGCGCCTCCTCGAAGCCTACGGCGGGGCGGGCGACGGCGCGCGCGAGTCCGTCCTCGTGAGCCTCGGCGGCGCGGGCGTCTTCGACATGGTCTCCATCGCGGGCACGCTCGCGATGGCCGCGGCCCTCGTCATCGTCATCCCGATCGAGAGACGCGCCGTTCCCGTCCAGTATCCCGGCGCCCGGCCCGCGCGGGTCTGGAACGCCCGCCGCCTCCTCGCCGCGTTCGGCCAGCTTCGCGACGCGACGCCCGGAGAGCACGCGCTCGCCGGCCTCGCCCGCTCGAACGAGGCCCTCGCGTCGGGCGACGACGTGGGCGCCGTCCGATGGGCGCACGCGAGCGTGGCGGGCCTCCTCCACGCGGGCGACCCGCCCATCGGGCGCCTTCTCGAGGAGGTCACGCCGGACGACTTCAAGGACGACGTCGCGACGCTCGACGCGCTTTCCTCGCGCGCGGACCTCGGACGACGCGAGGCGCTCGCCGCGAACGAGGCCGCGAAGTTCCTCGTCGCCGCGCTCGCGCGCGCCGCGAACGAGAAGACCGAGCGCCTGCCCGGAGGGAGCCTGTGAACGTCCTCGCCCCCGCGCCCGCGGCGCTCGCCGTGCGCTTCGGCCACAGGCCGCCCACGCCCGTCCCCCAGCCCGGCCTCACGCGTCGCGCGGGCGCGTTCGCGATCGACCTCGCGATCCTTGCAAGCCTGACGTGGCTCGTCGCGATCGAGCTCCTCGCGCTCGGCCTCGTGGAGGTGCGGCCGCTCTACGTCGCGGGCAACGACCTCGGCGAGCCGCTCGGTCTCCTCTGGCTCCTCGCGCTCGTGGACCTGCCGGTGACGCTCCTCTACTTCACGGTCGCGGAAGGGTTCGCGGGAGGCCGCAGCCTCGGGAAGCTCCTCCTCGGCCTCAAGGTCGTGAAGGTCGAGAACGGGCGCCCGCCCGACGTCCTCGACGCGTTCCTCCGCAACCTCCTGCGCCTGCTCTGGATCGGACCTTTCGCGCCCGTCTTCCTCGCCGCGGACTTCTGGCTCATGGCGACGGGAGAGCTCGAACAGCGGACGGGCGACCTCGCGAGTGGGACGATGGTCGTCCTCGACCCGCGCGAACCCCGGCGGTGAGGCGGGGATCCACGGTCGGAGGATGCCCTCGAATCCCCCATGACGCGTGGGACGCCATGCGTCGCCTCCTCGCGCGCCGGGCTTGCTCGAAGTTCGTCTCGACGCCCGTCGACGGCGCGGGCCTCGCGCTCGCGAGGCGACGACCGCGCTCGAAACCGGGCTCCGCGACGTCGAGGCCCGGCTCGCCGCGACGGCGTGATCAATACTTGTACTGCCGCGCCTCGGCCTTCTCGAGGCCGACGTCCATCGAGAGGACAAGGCGGTTCACGAAGTTGAAGAGGCCGCGATGGCGCCCGCCGCGAGGATGTCCTTGTCCTCGAAGCCGAGCGCGCGGAGGCGGTCCGCGTCCTCGTCGCGGATGCCTGCGGGGTCGCGCGTGAGCCGCTTTGCGAAATCCGCAAGCGCGCGATCGCGCGGCGCGAGCGGCGCGCTCGCGGGGTCCCGCGCGAGCGCCTCGACGAGGGCCGCGTCCTTCTCGTAGCGGGCGAACGCCTCCGCGTGGTGCGTAACGCAGTATTCGCAGCGGTTCGTCCGCGAGACGACGGTGCCGACGAGCTCGCGCTCGCGCCGCGAGAGGCCCCCGCGGCCGTACATGAGCGTCAGGTAGAAGTCGAGGTGCGCGAGCATCAGCTCGGGATGGAGGCTCGCCACCTGATGGACCTCCGCGACGCTCCCGCGCTCCTTCGCGATGCGCGCGTAGGCCTCCTTCAGCTGGCCCTCGGCTTCGTCCGACCGGATGATGCGGATGCGCGCCATCGCGCGTTCCACGCCGTCGCGTGCCTTCACCTTTGCGAGGCCGCGCGCCGCGAAGATCGGGAAGGGTCCTCGAGGAAGGCGCATTCCTGGCAGGTGTAGCGGTATCCCTCGCCGTCGAGCCTCACGAGGCGCGAGACTTCGAGGACCGCGCCGCAATGGACGCAGACGCCGGTCGATTTCGCCGCCATGGATGGCGATGGTCGCCGCGGTGCAAGGGCGTTGCCTCGGACGGCTCTCCCAAGCTTTATCTCGCGGCCCCCGCTTCGCCGCATCATGCCCGGCGTCACGGTGGCCCTGCTCGGCAACCTCGCCTACGCCCAGGAGCTCGGGAAGAAGAGCACGGAGAGCGACGTCGCCCTCTACGCCTACAAGGAGGGCGACACGTTCGTCACGACGGTCGTCCCGATCCGCTACCCCGAGAAGCCGCAGCCCCTCGCGTATGCGCTCGCCGCCGCCGACGTCGGCCTCCTCGTCGTCTCGGCCCTCGACAAGGTCCTCGGCGAGACGGTCGTCGCGGCGGACGCCTCCGGCCTCGCGCGCGGCCTCATCGTGATGCAGAACTACCTCGCGCCCGAGCAGCTCAAACCTCTCCTCAAGGGCACCTCGCTCGAGAACTGGACGGTCGTCGAGGACAACCCGATCAAGGTGCGCCAGGCGCTTGCGGAGCTCGCGCCCGCGCCCCGCGAGGGCCCGACGCGCATCCCGATCGACCACCACTTCGACGTGAAGGGCATCGGCACCGTCATCCTCGGCTTCGTCCGGCAGGGCGAGGTCGCGAAGCACGCGGACCTCCGCGTGTACCCGACGAAGAAAACCGCGCAGGTGCGCTCCATCCAGGTGCACGACGTGGACGTCGCCACGGCGACTTTCGGCGACCACGTCGGCCTCGCGCTCAAGAACCTGCAGAACGCGGACCTCGACCGCGGCTTCACGCTCGCGCCCGAAGGCTCGATGAACGTCCTCGAGGCCGCGCACACGAGCGACCTCGAGGTGCGGGTCTCGAAGTGGTTCAAGGCCGGCGTCAACCCCGGCGCCGTGCTCTACCTCGCCTCGAACTGGCAGTTCGTGCCCGTGAAGGTGGAGACGGGTTTCGTCACGCCCGGCAACCAGGGCCGCATCACCATCCGCCCGCAGAAGCCCTTCGCGATCGAGAAGGGCGAGCGCGTCGCGCTTTGGAACCTCGACGACAAGAACCTGCGCGTCGTGGGGTCCGCCGTGAGCCTCGGGTGAACCTCCCCTTCGGCGAGATCGCCGTTGCTCCGACCGGCGTGAACGCCGCGCCACCGGCCCGCGGGCCCGGCGCGTCGAGATTCCACACGAGTTCGACGCCCGAGCGCCGAGGCGCCCGGCGGTCGGCGCTCACCCGGTAAGCCGCTATCGGAGGCGTAGCCGCCGCTCGACCGTAGAGGGATGGAAAAAGGTTCGAACCCGGGGCCGCGCGGCCCCGGGGTCGGATCGAAGCCCGTCCCCTACTTGCCCTTAAAGTTGGGGACGCGCTTCTCGACGTACGCCGCGATGCCTTCCTTCGCGTCCTCGGACTTGAAGAGAAGGCTCTGCAGCTCGCGCTCGACGGCGAGCGCTTCCTCGAGCGGGATCTCGGCGCCGGTCTGGACGCTGCGCTTGATGTGGCCGACGGCCATGCTCGCCTTGTTCGGCGGGCAGAACTGGCGCGCGTAGTCGAGCACCGCGGCGCGGAACGCCTTCACGTCGCCGGCCATGATGTCGTTCACGATGCCCCAGTCCTTGGCCTCCTCGAAGGTGAAGTTGCGGCCTTCGACCATGAGCTGGATCGCCTTCGCCTTGCCGACCATGCGGACGAGGCGCTGCGTGCCGCCCGTTCCGGGGAGGACGCCGAGGTTGACCTCGGGGAGGCCGATCTTGCCGCCGTCCTTGCGGGCGATGCGGAGGTCCGCCGCCATCGCGATCTCGAGGCCGCCGCCGACCGTGTGGCCGTTGAGCGCGGCGATCACGAGCTTCGGCGTGTGCATGAGGCGGTTGAGCGTCTCGTTCGCGTGGAGACAGAAGCAGTACTTGAACGACGGCGTGACCGAGTTCAGCATGCTGATGTTCGCGCCGGCGCTGAAGAACTTGTCCCCGGCGCCCGTGAGGAGGAGGACGTGGACCGAGTCGTCGAAGCGGGCCTTGAGGATCGCCTCGTCGAGCTGGCGCATCATCTCGTGCGTGTACGTGTTCGCGGGCGGGTCGTCGAGCTCGATGATCGCGACGCCGTCCTGGACCGTGTAATGGACGATCTCGCGGTCGCCCTTCGTCGTCGTGGAGGCCATGAGTTCACCGGATTGGCGGGGCA
>Ga0247717_1000453_pt1 | contig 12493 bp, 14 predicted proteins | sample 24E_NmetaG_FD_189047 | JGI IMG/M metagenome (GOLD analysis project Ga0247717, IMG submission 189047) | Soil microbial communities from hillslope of Landscape Evolution Observatory, University of Arizona, Oracle, AZ, United States - 2-4-E_N | ecosystem: Engineered > Artificial ecosystem >... | reverse complement strand
AGAGCCGCACTGGCGACCGCGAGACCCAAGGCGCCCAAGCGAGGACCCGCACGGGCCACCACCCCGCCGGCGAACTGGGCCAGCCCGGCCTCACCGACACGCTGCCCGAGCCCCTGCGCCCGCCCGAGAACACGGGCGAGGCAAAGGACCCGTCGAAATCCAGCGACAAGCAGGACTGGGAGAAGCCCAAGCGCGTCCAGTGACCATGCCGCGCGAAACCCGAAAGCCCCGCACCGGACCGGCGGGCAGACGAGCGCCCGAGCCGCGCTTCGACGAGCGTGCGCCAGACGTCAAAGCGCGCATGGGACGCATGCCCGCGCGCGCCGGAAAGCCGCGCGTCAAGCGCAAGCCCGGCATGCGCTCCGCCTTCCGCGAGGACCGCGGCGGCCAGGGCGAACACGGCCGAAAGAAGACGAAGCAGGACTTCGGCAAGGCGTTTGGGGGCGGGACGACCCGACGAGGGAGCGTCGCGGGGAAGAGCTAGACCCCGGGATTTCGCGTGGACTCGCTTCGCTTGCCCACTTGAAATCCGGTCTCGCAACGTCATGGACCCTCGCGCAGCGAGGGTCCATGACGTTGCGAGACCGGATTCGAACCGGGGACCTCCCGGTCTCCGAGGGAGACCGGAGCTTTTGAGCTTGACTCCGAGACCCGTTATCAGCCGGGTGCTCTAGCCTGTCTAAGCTACTCGCCCGATGGCCCGAAACGTCGCTGGTCGGGGCAAGGGCGGAAAGTGGTTTCGGTATTTAGGCGTTGGGGGGTGGCGCGGGGGAGCGCGTAGTTTTTCCGCGGGCGCGCGCTTGCAGCGTTGCCGCCGGGGTCGCCTAGTCTGGTCAAAGGCGAGAGACTCAAGATCTCTTCCCGAAGGGGTTCGCAGGTTCGAATCCTGCTCCCGGCATACCGGCCCCGCCGCGCTTTGGCGGGGCCGCTTGGGCGGCAGGATTCGAACCGAAGGTTCGGCGAGGGCTTGGCCGCAGGCCAAGTCCGAGCGAGGAGGACGGAGACGCGAAGCGGCGAAGTCCTCCGAAAATCCTGCTCCCGGCATACCGGGCCCGCCGCGCTTTGGCGGGGCCGCTTGGTCGCGCACGCCCAAATGTATACACACGTATACAAACGTATACATCCCCCCGCGCGCCCGCCGTTTCCACCGCCGCTTGCCCCAACAACGACACGACTTGGAGCCAGCATCGGCGTTCCCATGCCCGTCCCCGCCGAACGCTACCTCTGCGTCTTCCGCATCCCGCGAAGCTTCACGGTCGAGACGTTCCGCGAGTCCATGGTGAGCGTGGCGACCGAAGCGCACCGTCGCGGCGCGCGGGCGCTCGAGACCTTCTACAGCATCGACGGCGGGCGCGCGTACACGCTCTTTGAGGCGGACGGGCCGGGGACCGTGCAGGAGGTCTGCGCCGCGGCGGGCTTCTCGGCCGAGGTCGTGCCCGGCGACCGGCTGCACACGGAGCTTCTCGACGAGCCGCGGCGCACGCGGTAGCACGTTCGCGCGGTTGCGTCGCTCGCCAGTCCTTAAATGCCCTCGCCGCGTTGGCGGCGCGCCATGGCGCCCATCATCGTGACCCGCGGGCTTCGCAAGGAGTACAAGACGAAGTCGGGCACGGTGGTCGCCGTCGAGGGCATCGATCTCGACGTCGAGGCTGGCGAGGTGTTCGGCCTTTTGGGCCCAAACGGGGCGGGCAAGACGACGACGATCCAGATGCTCGCGACGATCGTGCGCCCAAGCGCGGGCTCGGCGAGCGTGGCCGGGCACGACATCCGGACGGCGCCGGCGAGGGTGCGCCAGGCGTGCGGCATCGTCTTCCAGGAGCCGACGCTCGATTCGATCCTCACGGCGCGCGAGAACCTGCAGCTGCACGCGCGCCTGTACGGCGTTCCGCCGCGCGTGTTCGAGGAGCGGATCGAGGAGCTCCTCGGGGTGGTCGAGCTTTCGGCGCGCGCGGACGATCTCGTGAAGACGTTCTCGGGCGGCATGAAGCGGCGTCTCGAGATCGCGCGCGGCATCCTCCACCACCCCAAGGTGCTCTTCCTCGACGAGCCCACGCTTGGGCTCGATCCGCAGAGCCGCCAGCGGGTGTGGGAGTACATCCGCGCCATGCGGGAGCGCGAGGGCACGACGATCATCCTCACGACGCACTACATGGAGGAGGCCGACGCGCTGTGCGACCGCATCGGCATCATCGACCGCGGGCGCGTGGCCGCGCTCGACGCGCCGCGCCGGCTGAAGGCGGCGCTTGGCGGCGACATCGTGCGGCTCTCGATGGGCGGGCGCGTCGAGGGCTTCGAGACGCTTCCGTTCGTGAAGAAGGTGGAGTGGCAGGACGGGACGGCGCTTCTTACGGTGGAGCGCGCAAGCGAGCATCTGGCCGAAATTCTCGCGCACGCGCGCGGCGTGAAGAGCGTGGAGGTGCGCGTGCCCACGCTTGAGGACGTGTTCCTCACGCACACGGGTCGCGACCTTCGCGAGGAGACGCCCGACGACGCGGAGGCCGCGGCGATGGCGTCGCTTACAAACCAGGGGCGGTGAGGCGCTGTGACGACCTTCCTCCAGGGCGTCTTCGCCGTGTGGCGCCGCGAGCTTCTCGTGTTTCGCCGGGAGAGCAGCCGCGTCGTGTCGAGCCTCGTGACGCCGTTCATGTGGCTGTTCCTGGTGGGCGGCGGGATCGGAAGCGCCATCGACGAGGCGGCGCTCTTTCGCGGCTTGAACGCCGTTCCGGCGGGCCTCACGTACCAGCAGTTCATCTTCCCGGGCATCATCGGCATGAGCGTGCTCTTTGGCACGGTCTTCTACGGGCTGTACATCATCCAGGACCGCAAGTTCGACGTGCTGAAGGAGGTGCTCGTGAGCCCCGCGCCGCGCGTGTCGATCTTCGTGGGGAAGGTCGTGGGCGGGTGCACGGACGCCTTCGTGCAGGCGGTGCTCGTTCTCCTCATCGGCCTTGCGATCGGCTTCAGCTTCGCCGGGCCCGCGGGCGTTCTCTTGGCCATGGGCTTTGTGGTGCTCATCGGGGTGGCGTTTGTGAGCGTGGGCCTCACGCTTGGGAGCTTCTTCGAAAGCTTCGAGGGTTTCCAGGTCGTCATCAGCTTCCTCCTGTTTCCGGCGTTTTTCCTCTCGGGCGCGCTGTACCCGTTGGGCCCCGACCTTCCCGGTTGGTTGCACGCCGTCGCCGTCGTGAACCCGCTCACGTACGGCGTGGACGGCTTGCGAGGCGCTCTCATCGGCGCAAGCCGGTTCCCGCTGTGGCTGGACGCGCTTGTCATGGGCGCCTTCGGGATCGCGATGCTGGCGGTGGGCAGCCGGGCCTTCGCGCGCATGAAATAGGACGTCGCGAAGCTCGCGGCCGCCGGCCACAACAAAGCACATGAAGGCCCTTGCCGCTTGGTCGCCCATGCGGGCGTGGGCGATCCTGGGGACGATGCTGCTGGCTTCCGGCGCGGCGGCCGCGGCGTCGGTTGCGATCGAGCCGCTTGCGCCGGAGTCCGAGCCCATCGGCCCGGTCTGGCCCTACCACACGTGGGAGACGCTCACGCTGCGGCTTCAGGAGCTCGTGGCGGCGCACCCGGACATCGCGCGCCTCCACTCGGCCGGCAAGAGCGTCCTTGGGTTTGACCTGTGGGTTGTCGAGATCGCCGACTTCCTCAACGCGGACAAGCGTCCGCTCGAAGGCCGCGAGGTCGTGTGGCTCGACGGCGGCACGCACGCCAACGAGCAGCTGGGCATGATGCTTGCCTACCTCTGGGTCGAGCATCTCCTCACGCAGTATGGCTCCGATCCGACGGCCACCTGGATCGTCGAGAACCGTCACACCTACATCCTGCCCATGGTGAACCCCGATGGCAACCACATGGACAGCCGGTGGAACGCCCACGGCGTCAACATCAACCGCAACTACCCCGTCGGCTGGGGCCAGGTGAACGAGCGCGTCGTCGGCAACTACCCGGGCCCTTACGCCATGAGCGAGCCCGAGACGCGCGCGGTCGTGGACTGGCTGCACAAGGTCAAGCCGGACTACTTCAACAGCTTCCACACCGGCGTGGACATGATGCTCTACCCGGTCGGCTACGCCGAGATCCCGGCCAAGGACGACGCGATCTTCGCGCGCATCTGCCAGGAGCTGGGCGAGACGGACCCCTCCTTCTGCGGCCCGGTCTACTCGACGATCTACCCGGCAAGCGGCATCGCCGTGGACACCGCCTACTTCGACGTGGGCGCCGTCGCGTGGACGTACGAGGTGAGCCGCGAGGCCTTCGCCTACTGGAGCCTGGAAGATCCCCGCATCCGCATGGACCGCTACTGGCGCGGCGTCGAGCACGCGTTTCTCAACGTGCACAAGTACGGCGCGCACCTCTCGCTCGTCGGGCTCTCGCTGCTCGACGGCGAGGCGTCGGCCGTCGTGCAGGCCGTCGTCGAGAACGACGGCTACGCCGACCTCGCGTGGGCGGACGTCACCGTCTACCTGCCCGGTGGAGAGGCCACGAAGACCTCGATCATGGGCCTTCCAAGCGGCGAGCGCGCCACGCTGCGTTTTGCCGTCCCGCGCACGACCGCGGCCCACGCGGGCGAGCTTGCCTTGGGCTTCGAGTACGTGAAGCGCTTGCAGGGCGAACCGCTGCGGAGCGCCTACGAGGTGTTCGCCGTGGAGGTCGTGGAGGGCAGGCTGCAGATCGTGGAAACGGCAGGCGTGCCGATCCTCGACGAGTTGGCGTTCTCGGAAGCGCCCGTGGACCTGCCATCCCCGGCGGGAGTCGCGGCCCTTGCCGTGCTCGGGCTGTCGGCCATGGCGATCCGCCGACGATCCGCGTAGGCGCGCGCCGGCAGGACGCGCTTGTCACGTGACGCTTCAACGATCGGGCGCCAAGGCTTATGGCCGAAGCGGTCGGCTTGGCCCACCATGACCGGCTTGCGTCGTTGGCTTGCCCTTGCGGTCTTGTCGGTCGTCGCCGCCGCCTTGCCCCTTGCCCTCCTTCTTCCGGGCGAGGATCGGCTTGAGCCCGCCGCCGTGGACCCGGGCGCGAGGAGTGCGCCGGAGGAGGCGGCGAGCGCCTTCGAGCCGCTGCGGGACGTCTTGCTGCAGGGGCGCTTCGTGATGGCCGCGGGTCTGGAGGTTCCGACGCAACGCTACGAGTTCGCGGTGGAACGCGAGTACGGCATGCTGCGGTTTGACCTCGCGGGCGCTCAGGGCGCCGGTTGGGTCGCTGCGTTGCGGAATTTCCGTCTGCTCGATCCCGAAGGTCGCGAGGTGGTCTCCGCCAAGGGCCGGGACTACGAATACGCATTCCCCTCCGCGCTGGGCGACCGTCCCTTCACGCTTGCCACGCACGCACGCCCGATCGTCGGGACCTACCGCATGGTCTTCGAGGGCGTCTCGTCGCCGTTTGACTTCACCGTCCTTGGCCTCACGGACGTGGCCGCCGACTTCCTCCTCTCCGACGTGCTTGGCAAGGGGCAAGTCCGGCTTTGGGACCTTCGCGGCAAGGTCGTGCTCGTGGAGACCTTCCACGAGTGGTGCGAGCCCTGCCGCGAGGAAGTGCACTCGCTTGCGCCCCTCTACGACGAGTTTCCGCGCGAAGCGTTCGAGATTCTCCTCGTCGACCTTGCGCAGGCCCCCGAAGGCGACCTTCGTTCGCTTGCCACGCGCTACGGCTGGACCTTCTGGGTCGGGGGCGACGACGGCACCGTGAAGCCGAACTACGGCGGAAGCAAGCTCACGTCCTTCACGATCGTGGACCAAGACGGGCTCCTTGCGTGGAGGCACGACGGGTTTGCAGTCGACCCCGAAACGGTCCGAGGCGTCGTTGCGGGGCTGCTGGCGAACGAGTAGGCGTTTCTCCGCAGAAACCTTCAAATAGGGTATCTTCCTTCGGGAGCCTTACCCCGGCCCCGCCGAAAGGCGAGGGCTCCCAACCCGCCTGGCGGGTTGCACGGCGCTTTGTCGCGGGAGGAATCGCAATGGCCGACAAGAACGAGAAGGCGGAAAAGCCGGAGAAGCCCGAAGGCAAGCCTGCAAAGCCCGACGGCAAGGAAGGGAAGGACGGAAAGAAGGGCAAGGAGGGCGGCGACAAGAAGCCCCCCGTGTCCGCGAAGACCGAGAAACCGGACTTCAAGTACATCGTCCGCATCGCCAACACCGACCTGAACGGCCAGCACCGCATCGAAGTCGCCCTTTCGCACATCCGCGGCGTCGGCCCCCGCACGGCGGGCATCGTGGCCGACCGCGTGGGCGTTGCCCGCAACGAGAAGATCGGGAACTTGAGCGACGAGCAGGTGACGGTCCTTGAGACCACGGTCGGCTCGCTCGCGACGCTGCTTCCCCCGTGGCTTGCCAACCGTCGCAGCGACTACGAGACCGGCGAGAACCTGCATTTGAACGGCACGGACCTCGACACGAGGCTCCGCGACGACCTCAACCGCTTGAAGAAGATCCGCAGCTACAAGGGCGTGCGGCACGAGACGGGCCAGAAGGTCCGAGGCCAACGCTCGCGCAGCAACGGCCGCACGGGCCTCACCATGGGCGTCCAGCGCAAGGCCATCTTGCAAGCCGCCGCCGGCAAGAAGGAGGAGGGCGCGAAGGAGGAGGCGAAGCCAGCGGCCGCGAAGCCCGCGGCCGGAGCGGCCAAGCCGGCCGCAGCCGGAGCCGCCAAGCCTGCCGCAGGCGGCGCAAAGCCCGCGGAGAAGAAGTGAGGTGAACCCATGGGCGACCCCAAGTTTTCCCGGCGCAAGTTCGAGAAGCCCAACCACCCGTGGGAGGCCGAGCGCATCAAGGAGGAGAACGAGATCGTCAAGAAGTACGGTCTCAAGAACAAGCGCGAGGTCTGGAAGGCGGCCTCGCAGCTTCGCACCTTCCGCGGCCAGGCGCGCATGCTCCTGGGCCGCAAGTTCACCGGCAACCCGCAGGTCGCGCGCGAGGAGCGGGAGCTCCTCTCCCGCCTGCACCGCCTGGGCATGGTGGGCGAGCAGGCGCAGCTCGACGACGTGCTCGCGCTCAACCTCGAGACCGTGCTCACGCGCCGGCTCGAGACGATCGTGTACCTGAGGGGCCTTGCCTCCACGCCAAACCAGGCGCGCCAGCTCATCGGCCACGGACACATCGCCGTGAACGGCCGCATCCTGCGCGTGCCCGGCTACATCGTGCCGCGCGGCGAGGAACCCCTCGTCTCGTACGCGCCAAGCTCGCCGCTCACGAGCGAGGCCCACCCGGTCCGGCCCAAGCCGCGGCCCGTCGCTGCGCCTCCGTCCGAGGCCCCGCGCGAGGAGCGGCCCGCCGGCCGCGGACGGCCCGAGCGCCCGCGTCGAGCCCAACCCGAAGGCGGAAGCACCCCCGACGCGCCCGCGCCTGAGCCTGCGCCGTCGCCTGAGTCCCCGTCCGAGACCCCGGAGGGTCCGCAATGACGCCCGACGAGACGACACCGCCCGCGCCCGCGACGCCCGCGGCCGAAGGCGAGGCTCCCGTGACCGCCGCGCCGGCTGCGCCAGCGCCCGGCGGCAAGTGGGGCATCGCGCACATCTTCGCGAGCTACAACAACATCCTCATCACCGTCACGGACGTGACGGGCGCCGAGACGATCGCCAAGTGCACGGGCGGCATGGTCGTGAAGGCGGCCAAGGACGAGGGCGGCCCGTACGCTGCGATGAAGGCCGCCGAGCGCGTGGCGGAGGCCGCGCGCGAGAAGGGCATCGACAGCCTGCACATCAAGGTCCGCGCGCCCGGCGGCCACCGCCAGAAGAGCCCCGGGCCCGGCGCGCAAGCGGCGATCCGGGCCTTGGCGCGCGCCGGCGTGCGCATCGGCCGCATCGAGGACGTGACCCCGGTCCCCCACGACGGCACGCGCAAGAAGGGCGGCCGCCGCGGACGACGGGTGTGAGATCCATGGTCTTGCTGCAGATGCGGAGCGCGACGGAGACGAGCCTCACGATGGTCGTCGAGGGCGTCGACGCCGCGTTCATGAACGCGCTGCGCCGCACGCTCCTCTCGGACGTGCCCAAGCTTGCCATCGACGAGGTCACGGTCTACGACAACACGTCGGCCCTCTTCGACGAGACGCTTGGCCACCGCCTGGGCCTCCTGCCCATCCCGACCGACCTTGCGATCCTGAACTTCCGCGAGTCGTGCACGTGCAAGGGCGAAGGCTGCCCGAGCTGCACGGTGCTCTACACGCTGAGCAAGGAGGGTCCCTGCACGGTGTACTCGGGCGATCTCTCGCCCACGGACCGCAAGTGGGCCGTGCGCGACGACCGCATTCCGCTCGTGAAGCTCCTTCCGGGGCAGCGCGTCATGCTCGAGGCCACGGCCGTGCTGGGAACCGCCCAAACGCACGCCAAGTGGCAGGTCGCAAGCGCGGTGGGCTACCGCAACTACCCAGAGATCGAGCTTCTCTCGCCCGAGTGTCCCGAGGGAGGCGCGTGCGCGCGCCTGGCGCCGCACGTGTTCGGCTACGAGAACGAAAAGGTCGTCCTCAAGAACGCCGAGGCGTACAAGTTCGCCCCCGACACGCTCGACGCCTGCAAGGACCACCTGCGCGTGAAGCTGCGCGACGACAAGTGGCTCCTGCTCGTGGAGACCGACGGCAGCCTTTCGGCCCGGGAGGCCATCGTGCGCGCCGTGGGTCTTCTCAAGGAGAAGCTCAAGGCGACGGAGACGGCCGCACCCGATCTTGCCGCCGCCCCCGCCGCCGCGAAGTAGGATTCAAGCGCGGAAGGGGCGTTGCCGCCCCCATGGGCGGAACCGTCCACGCCAACGTCCACGCCGGCGTCGCCACCCTCACGCTCGACAGCGCCGGCCGGCTCAACGCGTTTGACGTCCCGATGGTCTCGAAGCTGCGCGAGCGCCTGGAATCGGCCGCGGCCGATCCCGCGGCGCGGTGCGTCGTCCTCGCGGGCAGGGGGAACGCCTTTTGCGCGGGCGCCGACCTCTCGTCGCTCCCCGACGCGTCGGCCGGTCCCGCGGCCTTCGCCGACCTCACGCTCCACTTCCACGCGGCGATCGAGGCGATCGTGCGCATGCAGAAACCCGTCCTTGCCGCCGTGAACGGCGTGGCGGCCGGCGGGGGCTTCTCGCTCGCGCTCGCCTGCGACCTTCGCATCGGCTCGGAAACGGCGCGCCTCAAGGCCGGATACCTCACGCTTGGCGTCGTGCCCGACGGCGGCGCGACGTGGACGCTGCCGCGCCTGGCCGGCCCGCGCGCGGCCTCGATCCTCCTCCTCGATGAGGCGCTCGACGCCCGCGCGGCGCTTTCGGCGGGCCTCCTCGACCGGGTGGTGCCCGTCGAGGCCTTCACGAAGGAGGTGGAATCTTTGGCGGCGCGCCTTGCCGCGGGACCGCGGCACGCGCTGGGCCAGACCAAGCGGCTTCTTCGCGAGGGAGCCGCCGCGGCGTTCGAAGAGCAGCTTTCGCGCGAGCGCGCCGCCATCGTCGCCGCGGGCCGCACGGCCGAGTTCGCCGAGGGTTTGGCCGCGTTCCGAGAGAAGCGGCCACCCGGATTCGGGAGCCCTTGACGATGGAGATCATCCACCTCGGCACGGGCGCCGGAGGCGTCCCGCGCGCCGGCGACGCGGCAAGCGGGCATCTCCTGCGCGCCGGGGACGTCCGACTTCTCCTGGACTGCGGCAACGGCGTGCTGGGGAGGCTTGCGAGCGAGACGGCGCTCGAAGCGGTCGACGCGGTCCTCCTCTCGCACGCCCACGTCGATCATCTGGGCGACCTCTACCCGCTGCTCCTCCAGCGCAGGCGTTTTGAGCGCCCGCTTCGAGTGCTTGCTCCATCGGGAACCCGCGAGAAGCTCGAGGCGTGGATCCGCGTCTTCAGCAAGAATCCCGAACTCTACCTGGGCATGCTCGCGTGCCAGGAGGTCGAGCCGGGCACGACCGTGCCATTGGGCGCGGCCAGGGCGCGCGCGTTTTCGGTCGAGCATGGGGTGCCCGCGCTCGGATGGCGCGTGGAATCCGAGGGGCGCGTCGTGGCGTACACGGGCGACACGCGCGCCGGTCCCCACCTGGATGGGCTTGCTCGCGAGGCGGACCTCCTCGTGGCGGAGGCCACGCTGCAAGAGGCGCATCCCGACCCAGGCTTTCGCGAGCGCCAGCTTGCGGTCCACATGAGCGCGCGCCAAGCCGGCGAGGCGGCCTTTCGGGCGGGGGCGCGAGCGCTCGCGCTCACGCATGTCCTTTACTACCAGGACCTTTCGCTGAGCGAGAAGGAAGCGGCGTCCGCTTTCTCGGGACCCGTGTACGCGGCCAAGCCCGGGACGCGGCGCTTCGTGGGCTAGCGAGCCCCCCGGCGAGCCAAGGACCCTCCAAGGCCGTGCCGGGCCCGCATGAGCGCGGGAATCGCAAGGACCGTGAGGGCCGTCGCCGCCCCTGGCGCGGGAATCGGTCGCTCGCCGCCCAAGCGGACCTCGGCGCTCGTGGAGAACGCTCGCGTCGCGTTCGTCGGCTCGGCATCGCCCGCGTACTCGCCCGTGAGATGGAAGGTCGCGTTGCCGGGGTCGGCTAGCAGGCCGCGGCGAATCTCCACGCGCACGACGGCCGCCGTGACCGGCTCGCCGCCTCCGACCGGCGCGTCGAGGACGATGGGCGCGTCGGGGAGCGTGAACTCGTAGCCCTCGGGCCACGATTCCAATGTCAACGAGAAGCGCGTCCGCGCGTTGCCGTAGTTCGTGACAACGGCCGAAACGCTCGCGCTGCCGCCCGCCGGGAGGGAAACGCCTTCCGGCGGCAGGGCAAGATCGGCCGCCGGCCGAAACGCCGCGCGCGCGGCAAAGGTGGCCTCGCCCGAGGAGTTGCCAAGGCCGCCGTTGGGGTCGGCTTCCGCGCGGACCCGCAAGCTCGCCGGGACGAAGGCAGTCGCCTGCGCGGTCGCCGCCACGAACGCCTCCGCCTCGAGGGTCTCCGTGATCGTCGCCGATCCTCCGGCGGGCGCGTTCTGGACCCGCGCGAAAAGGGTCGAGGGAGAAACTGTCGCCACGAACGTCGAGTCCGGCGTGTCGAGCTCCAGCCGGATGCGCGTGGCCGACAACGCGCCGTTGGGCACGGGGTAGGTGTATTGCACGACCACGCGAACGATGGCGTGGCCGGTGAGGGGCTCGATCGTGACGTCGGCTGGGTCCACCGTCACGACGGTCGTCGTCCGGCACACGGGTGCGTCGCCGGGACAATCCGCGCCCGGCCCCTGGGCGGCGGCCCAACCGGGCAGGAGAAGCAGCGCCAAGCATGCCGCGACGTGCCCCCGCATGCCCGCCACAGTCCCCGGTCCGCCGATAAGCGTTTTGGATGGAACGTTAACGGGGCCCGCCGAAAACTCGATCCGCGTTTGTCTCCACCATCTTGCGCTTGATCTCCTCCGAGAGGGGAAGCGCAAGAATCTCGCGAAGATTCTGGCCCATCGACCGCACGCCGGGGCCCGGCCAGTCGCTGCCGAACAGGACCTGGTCGCCGATCTCATCGAGACGGGGGAAATACGAAAGGAGCGAGCGCGGCGGGATGCTCGAGACGTCGAGCAGGACGTTCCGGTGGCGCCGCAGCAGGAAGAACGCCGTTTCCATGTACAGGGGGCGGCCGCCGTGGGCAAGGAGGATCGTGAGGCGCGGGAAGTCGACGGCCACGTCGTCGATGGGCATGGGGTCGGCGAAGCGGTTGCGCGCGCCCGGGAAGACGGACGTGCCCGTGTGGATCATCACGGGAAGGCCCGCCTCCTGCGCGACCTCGTACACCTCGCGCAGCGCCTGCCCGTGCTCGGCGCGCCGCTCGGGAAGATAGTCGTTGGCGGCAAGGACCATGTGCGGCGGGTGGACCTTGAAGCCGCGGATCCCAAGCTCGACGCACCGGCGCGCCTCCTTGCGCGACTCGCGCGCGAGGCGGGGATGGACGCCTCCGAACGGAACGATGCGCTGCGGGTCCGCCTTGGCGTAGCCGGCGACGAAGTCGTTCACCTTCTCCGTGAAACCCATGAGATCGGGCGAGGGGTAGTTCACAAGGGCCGAGCGCCAGACACCCTCCCGGTCCATGTGCGCGAGGAACTTCCGCGGGTCGGCGACAAGCTCGCGCACGTAAGGAATGTCCGAGCGGCCCGCCTCGTAGCGACGGGCGACGTCGGGAAGGAGCATGTCGAGAGGTTGGATGTGGACGTGGCAGTCGGTGACGCGCAACAAACGGCGCACGCGCTCGCCCGTCAAAGAACCTTCGTCGCGCGCCGGCCCGCCCCGTCCTACCGTGCGGAGGGGCCCGGGGGTTCGCGCCGCATGGACCACATGCGCGGGCCGCCGCCGACGTTGGCAACCTCGTCCACAACGCGGAAGCCGAACCGCTCGTACAATGGGACGTTGCGCGGCTGGAACGTCTCGAGATAGCAGGGCAATCCGCGCGCGTTCAGGTCCGAGAGCCCGACGGACAGAAGCGCGCTTCCGAGACCCTTCCCCTGCCGGTGGGGCTCGACGCCCATGGCCCACAAGTACGCGTGCGCGCCGTCCGCGTGGCGCCCGTGCACGCGAT
>Ga0247717_1000449_pt1 | contig 12536 bp, 10 predicted proteins | sample 24E_NmetaG_FD_189047 | JGI IMG/M metagenome (GOLD analysis project Ga0247717, IMG submission 189047) | Soil microbial communities from hillslope of Landscape Evolution Observatory, University of Arizona, Oracle, AZ, United States - 2-4-E_N | ecosystem: Engineered > Artificial ecosystem >... | reverse complement strand
GGCTTGCGCAGCTCGGCCACCCGCGCGGCGAGAGGCAGGTCGGCGATCTTGCGGTAGGTCGGGTGGGTGATGAACGGGTGGAGCGACGACTGCAGGCCGAACAGCATGCCCGTGGGCCGGTTCGACACCTGGGGGATGATCGGCACACCCTCGGCGGCGACCCGCTGCACGTCCGCCAGCACCTCGCGGTAGCTGTCGGGGTTCATGGGCGACTGGGCCAGCGCGTACGTCACCGTGTCGCCGGTGTGCTTGGCGATGTCGTACATCACCTCGCGCTCGGTGGTCGTGGCGTGGTCGGAGACGAGCTCGAACACGCCGTGGCCGGCCCGGCCGATGGCGTCGGCGATGGTCATCAGCTCGTCGACCGGCGCGGTGGTGCCGGGGATGAGGCCGTGCTTGGAGCGGTGCAGGATCGTGCGGGAGGTGGTGAAGCCGATGGCGCCGTCGCGCAGGCCCTGCTCCACGAGGGCGGCCATCTCGAGCACCTCGTCGTAGGTGGCGTCCTCGTGCGCCCGCTCGCCCATCACGTAGGCCCGCAGCGCGGCGTGCGGGATCTGGGCGGCGATGTCGAGCACGCGCGGCGCCGTGTCGAGGGCGTCCATGTACTCGCTGAAGGACTCCCACTCCCAGGCGATGCCCTCGTGCAGCGCGGTGCCGGGGATGTCCTCGACGCTCTCCATGAGCTCGATCAGGAAGTCCTTGCCGTCGGGTCGCACCGGGGCGAAGCCCACGCCGCAGTTGCCCATGACCACCGTGGTGACGCCGTGCCATGACGACGGGGTGACCTCGGGGTCCCAGGTGACCTGGCCGTCGTAGTGGGTGTGGATGTCGACCCAGCCGGGCGTGAGCAGGAGGCCGTCGCCGTTGATCTCGCGGTTGCCGGTGTCGCCGACCTTCCCGCCCGCGGCGACCACCTTGCCGTCCTGCACCGCCACGTCGCCGGTGCGGGCCGGCGCACCGGTCCCGTCGACGATCGTCGCCCCCCTGATCACCAGATCTGCAGCCATGGCAGGAGGCTACGCCAGATCTGACACTGGTGTCAGGTACCAAGCCCCGGCAGACTGCCGCGATGGCTGCTGGAGCGACCATCGTCGAGCCGGCCCGCGACACGCCGATCATCGGTCGACCCGACGTGCTCGTCGTCGGCGGCGGCTCGGCGGGCGTGGCCGCCGCGGTTGCCGCCGCTCGCCGGGGGGCCGACACCTGGCTGATCGAGGGCAGCGGCACCGTGGGCGGACTCGCCACGTTCGGGCTGATCAACCTGCTGCTGACCCTCGACGACGGCGCGGGCACCCAGGTCGTCGCCGGCCTGTGCCAGGAGACGGTCGACCGTCTCGCCGCCGACGGCCAGGCGGTGTTCCCGCCGCGCGAGCAGTGGAACAGCGAGGCGGCCGACGCCGTGGCGACGTGGCGGCGGTGGGGCCTCATCTGGGGCGCGCCCGAGTCGGTGCGGTACTCCGTCGCCTTCGACCCCGAGGCGTTCGTCGATGTCGCCTACGACCTGTTGCGGGCTTCGGGCGCCCGGCTCCGGCTGCACACCTGGTTCGCCACGGTGGCGATGGACGGTGACCGGATCGCGGCGGCGATCGTCGAGAGCAAGCGGGGCCGCGAGGCGATCGTTCCCCGCGTCGTGGTCGATGCGACCGGCGACGGCGACGTCCTGGTGGCGGCCGGCGCGGCGCACGAGTCGGTTGCCATCCCGCCCTACCTCTGGTTCCGCGTGGGCGGGGTGACCGGCGCTCCCGATGCGTTCGCGTTCCGGACGACGGCCCCCGGTCGCTACCTCGTGCCGTGGGGCCCGCACGCCGATCGCGTCGATCCCACCGATCCCGACGCGATGACGCGGGCGACGTACGCGTGCCGCGACGCCGCACGCGCGGAGTTCGAACGGCTACGGCGCGACGTGCCCGGGTTCGAGGGCGTCTGGCTCGACGACTACGCCCGGACGCTGGGCATCACGGAGAGCCGGCGGCTCGTGGGCGATCACGTCCTGGTCAAGGAGGACGCCGGCGTGCGCTTCCCGGACGCCGTCGCCCGCACCGGGCACTGGACGCGCCGCGACGTCACCTTCGACGTGCCGCTCCGGGCGATGACCACGGCAACGGCCGCCAACCTCGTGGTTGCCGGCCGCTGCATCTCCACGAGCCGCTACGTCCACCAGGCGACCAAGGAGATCCCGGCCGCCATGGCCACCGGCGAGGCCGCCGGTGCCGCCGCCGTCCACGCCGCCGGCGGGGCCGGCTCCAGCGGGGATGTCCGGCGCGCCGACATCGAGGCGCTGCGGGCCGACCTGTCGGCCGCCGGGGCCATCGTCTGAGCGGCTCCCTCTAGAGGACGGCCTCGATGAGGTGGGGGCCCGGCTCGCGCAGCGAGCGCTCGAGGGCGGCGGTGAAGTCCTCGGCCGTGGACACGGCGACGGCGTCGACGCCCATGCCCTGCGCCAGGGACACGAAGGACAGGTCGGGCCGGGACAGGTCGAGCATGTCGAGCGCCTTCGGTCCGACGCGTGCGCCCACCCGCTGCAGCTCCATGTTGAGGATGGCGTAGGAGCGGTTGTTGAACAGCACGGTGGTGACGTCGAGACCCTCGCGGGCCATCGTCCAGAGCGCCTGGATCGTGTACATCGCCGACCCGTCGGCCTGGAGGTTGATCACCGGCCGGTCGGGCGCCGCCACGGCGGCGCCGACCGAGAGCGGGAGGCCGATGCCGATGGCGCCACCGGTGAGCGTCAGCCAGTCGTGCTTGGGCGCGCCGGCGGTGGCGCCGCCCGCCCACAGGCCCGACGTCGCGGCTTCGTCGACGACCACGGCGCCTTCGGGCAGCAGCGCACCCACGGCCTGGGCCACGGTCTCGCCGGTGAGCGGACCGGACGGCCGGCCGGGGCGGTCGGCCGGCGCCAGCACGGGATCGACACCGGCCGCCACCCGCTCTGCGAGTCGGGCCAGCGCGTCGCCGGCCTCACTCGCTGCGGTGGCGAGGACGTGCACCTCGCAGCCGTCGGGGAGGAGGTCGCTGGCCTTGCCGGGATAGGCGAAGAACGAGACGGGGGAGACGGCGTCGACGAGGATCAGGTGCTTCGTCCCCTGCAGCTGCATCTCGGCGAACTCCGCGAGGTACTGCAGGCGCTCGATGGCGGGAACGCCGGCGCCCCGCGTGAGCCGGGTCGGGAACACCTCGGTGAGCATCTTCGCCCCAGTGGCGGCCACGATCCGGCTGGCGTCCCGGAGTGGGCCCTCGCGGTTGGCCCGCCCGCCGAGCAGCAGCAGGCACGGCTCGCCCGAGCCGAGGGCCTTGGCGACCTGGGCGATCTCGTCGTCGGTCACCGTGGCGCCCGGCGCCGGCGGCGGCACCACGGCCGGCTCGGCGTCCTCACCCCAGGAGACGTCGGCGGGGAGGACGAGGGTGGCGATCTCGTACGGCGGCCGGGTGGCGCGGGCGATGGCCGACGCCGCCGCACCGGCGAGGTCGGCGGTCCGCAGGGGACGCTCGACGAAGGAGAACGTTCCGGCAGCGGCGTCGATGTCGGACTCGAGGGGGGCGTCGTACTGCTTGTGGTAGGTGGCATGGTCGCCGACGATGTTGATCATCGGCACCCGCGCCCGGCGGGCGTTGTGGAGGTTGGCCATGCCGTTGGCCATGCCGGGCCCGAGGTGGAGCAGCGTGGCGGCCGGCCGGTCGGCCATCCGGGCGAAGCCGTCGGCGGCGCCCGTGGCGACCCCTTCGAACAGGCACAGCACCGTGCGCATCTCGGCGATGTCGTCGACGGCGGCGACGAAGTGCATCTCCGAGGTGCCCGGGTTGGTGAAGCAGACGTCGACGCCGCCGTCGACCAGCGTCCGGATCAGGGCGTGCGCACCGTTCACTGTGACATGGCCTTCGCTACGAGGCGTCGCGGCTCGCTGGCGCTCGCGAGCGGCCCACCGCTCCGGCGGGCCTGCATCTGCGCGCCGCCGCGGCGCCGGGTCGTGGCCTTCGGCGTCCGCCGGCCTGCTCGTCTCGTGTCTCTGTCCATCATCAGAAGATCGTCCCTGGGTTGAGGATGTCGTTGGGGTCGAAGGCGGCCTTGATGCGGCGCATCAGCGCGACCTTCACCGGGTCCTCGAGGGCGAGGAAGTACGTGCGCTTGGTCGTGCCGATGCCGTGCTCGCCGGAGATGACGCCGCCGAGGGCCATCCCGGCCTCGAACAGCGACCGCATCACGGCCGTGCGCTCCTCGGGGTCGGGCTTGTAGATCGAGAGGTGCACGTTGCCGTCGCCGGCGTGCCCGCACCCCGCCACGAACGTGCCGGACTCGGTGGCGATCTCCTGGACCCGCTCCATGTACTCGCAGATCGAGGCCCGGGGGACGACGATGTCGATGATGTCGTCGGCACCGGCCTCCTTGGCCAGCCAGAACGCCTTCTCCCGCGCCTCGATCAGCTTCGGACCCGACGCACCGGGCAGCACGTACACGTCGATCGCCCCGAGCTCGTCCAGGTGCTCGGCCAGGGACTGCACGTCCTCCTCCAGCCGCGACTCGTGCTCGTTCTCCATCACGATCACGAGGTAGGCGAGGGTCTCGGCCTGGACCGCCTCGGGCACGCCCAGCTCGAGATCGAACCGGCGCGTCATGCCGCCCATCGTGAGCATGTCGATGTACTCGAGTATGAGCGGTCCGATGCCGCTGGCCACGATCCGGGGCACGGCGTGCATGACCTCGTCGAGGGTCCGGAACGGTGCCAGCACCGTGGCCTGGTGATCGGGGCGGGGATAGAGGCGCAGCGTCGCCTCGGTCACGAGGGCGAGCGTGCCCTCGGAGCCGACGATGAGCTGGGTGAGGTCGTAGCCGGTCGAGCCCTTCACGAACCGCCCGCCGGTGCGGATCACCTCACCGCTCGGGAGCACCGCCTCGAGCCCGAGCACCTGGTGGCGGGTGACGCCGTACTTCACGGCCCGCATGCCGCCGGCGTTGGTCGCGACGTTGCCACCCAGGCTCGCGCTGTACTCGCCGGGATACACGGGATAGACGAGCGAGTGCTTGGCGGTGACCTCGTCGAGCTCAGCGAGGGTGACCCCCGGCTCCACCACCGCGACCTGGTTCTCCTCGTCGATCTCGATGCGCTTCATGCGCTCGAAGGAGACCACCACCCCACCATCGGTCGGGATCGCCGCGCCCGACAGCCCGGTGCCGCTGCCGCGTGCGGTGACCGGGACGCCGTGCTCGTCGCACACGCGGAGGATGGCGGCCACCTCGTCCGTGGTCTCGGGCAGGAGCACGGCTTGGGGCGTGCGGGCCACGCCGCCGAGCGCCTCGTCGTGCGTGTAGTCCGACTCGGCCCCGACGGCGAGGACGCGGTCGGCGGGGAGCACACCGTCGAACAGCGTGGTCATGCGGCGACGCTAATGGCTAGGTCGGGAGCGGACCGGTGAGCGACGCCCGCTGGGAGATCTCGATCGAGGCGCCGTCGGGGTCCTCGACGAAGGAGATGTACGCCGTCTCGCCGAGCTTGATCGGGGCGGTCGCCTCCCGCCAGCCGAGGGCGAGCAGGCGGGCGTGCTCGGCGCGCACGTCGAAGACCTGCACCGTGAGGTAGCGGAACCCGCGGGCGCGCAGCGGTCCGGCAGCGACCGGCCGCTCGTGGAGCACGACGTGCGTGCGACCGATGCGCCACTCGTCGTCGCCGACCGGCGTGGCGTCGAACCCGTCGCGCAGGAGCGCCGCCAGCTGGTCGGCGTTGCTGGTCGCCCAGTGGACGGCGACCTGCTCGACGTCGGGCGAGATCCGCACCTCGGTGCCATCGGGGTCGACCAGCTCGGCCTCGTGATCGCCATGGAGGTCGAGGCGGATGAAGGTGGTCGGCGCGTCGGCCAGCGGCTCGCGGGACGAGTTCAGCTTGAGCACCGAGCCGTGCAGCCCGACGCGGTGCTGGTGGATGCCCCGCCCGGCCTTCAGGAGCTCCTCGTAGGGCAGGCCGAGCCGGTCGACGTAGAAGGCGCGCAGCTCGTCGTAGCGGTCGGTGTAGAGCCCGACGTCGAGGGAGTCCTTGGCGAGGCGCACGACCGCACCGTAGAAGGCGGGCTCAGGTGACGAGGCGCAGGCCGGCGGGCTCGGCGTGTCGTCCGCTCTGGCGCCTGCGGCGCGGGCCGCTCGGGCCCCGGCCTCGCCCCGGGCTCAGGTGACGAGGCGCAGGCCGGCGGGCTCGGCCTCGCCCGTGGGGGGGAGGTCGACGACGAGCTCGGTGAGCAACGGGTTGAACACCGCCTCGCTGAGCAGGACGGCGTCGCCCTCGGTCGACCGGGTGGTGCGCTCGGCCCGCACGAGCGGGCTCCCGGGCGGGAGGTCGAGGAGGGCGGCGTCCTCGGCCGCGGCCGGCACCGCCCCGATCACCTGTGTGGCACCGGCGAGCGTGACGGGCAGCAGCTCGTAGAGCGACTGGCGCTCGACAGCGGCCCGGGAGAGGTCGGTGGCCAGGGCTTCGGGCACCCAGACGGTGACGCGGGCGAAGGGCTCGCCGTCGGCCAGGTTGAGTCGCCGGATCTCGAGCACGGTGTCCGCGGCGAGCACCTCGCGGACCCGTGGCGACGCGTCGACGAACCCGAAGCCGAGCACGCGGCGCTCGGGGGTCCGGCCGGCGGCCCGCACGTTGGCCTCGATGGTGCGGAGCTCGTCGAGCGGCTGCGGAACCGGCGAGGGGGTGACGAACCAGCCGAACCCCTGCCGGCTGGCGATGAGCCCGGCGTCGCGCAGCATCCCGAGCGCCCGCCGCACGGTGACCCGGCTGACGCCGTGGTCGGTGGCGAGCTGGGCCTCGCTCGGGAGCAGGCGGCCCGGCCGCAGCGTGCCGGTGGCGATCCGGCGACGAAGGTCCTCGGCCACCTCCACATAGCGCACCCCGCGACTCATGCAGACAAGTTACAGACAAGTGTGCTACAAGTCGAGCATGGCTGTCTCCGACGCGTGGAACCCCACCCAGTACCAGCGGTTCGCGGCCGAGCGCCGCCAGCCCTTCGACGACCTCCTGGCGTTGGTGGCGCCGGTTCCCGACGGCCGGGTCGTCGATCTCGGGTGCGGTACCGGCGAGCTGACCGTCGACCTGCACCGCCACACCGGCGCGGCGGTCACCCTCGGCATCGACTCGTCACCGGCGATGCTCGCCGAGGCGCCATCGGCCCCGGGCGTCGTCTTCGAGGTCGGCGACCTCGCCACGTGGTGGGCGCCGGAACCGGTCGACGTCGTCTTCGCCAACGCTGCCCTGCAGTGGGTGCCCGACCACGAGCACCTGCTCGCCGACCTCGCGGGTCAGCTGGCGCCCGGTGGGCAGCTGGCCGTGCAGGTCCCCTGCAACGCCGACCACCCGTCGCACGTGATCGCGGCGGCCGTGGCGGCCGAGCTGGTCGAGGACCCGCCCGACGATCCGGTGGCGATCAACGTGCTCTCTCCGGCTCGCTACGCCGAGATCCTGCACGAGCTGAGGTTCGTCGACCAGCACGTGCGCCTCCAGGTCTACGGCCACCTGCTCGACTCGACCGCGGCCGTCGTCGAGTGGACCATGGGCACCAACCTCACCCGGTTCCGCCCCCTGCTCGGTGATGCCGAGCTTGCGCGCTTCCTCGAGCACTATCGGGCCCGGCTGGTGGCCGAGCTGGGCGACCGCCGGCCGTACTTCTACGCCTTCAAGCGCATCCTCCTCTGGGCGCGCGCTCCCCGCTGACCGACCGCTGTCAGTACGCTCCGGCCCGTGCGTCGGCACCTGTTCGCGGCGTTCGTGCTTGCCGCCGGGTTGCTGACCGGTTGCGGCGACGACGGCAAGCCCGACCGGACCATCGCGTTCGTACGCACCACCGCCATCACCGAGCAGAGCCACGAGGCCTTCCTCGACGAGCTGGCACTGGCGGGCTGGAAGGTGGGGGACAACCTCACCGTCCTCCTCGACGACCCGGCGACGAGCCTGGCCGACGAGGACGCCGTGGCGGCCGCCGTGGACGAGATCGTCGACGAGGTCGACCTGTTCGTGGCACTGTCGACGGCGGCGGCGGCGGGAACGCTGCGGGTCACCGGCGAGCTCCCCGTCCTGGTGCTCGCCAACGATCCCGTCGGCAGCGGACTCGTGGAGAACCCCCGGAGCCCGGAGGCCAACCTGACCGGTCTCTCGTTCCGGGTGCCGGCCGATCGCACGCTCGATGTCGCCCGCCAGGTCATCGGGGGGCGGGACGCCGTGGGCTTCCTCTGGCCCGGCGGCGACGTCGCCGCCGAGCCCATCGTGCGCGACATGCGGGCCGCGGCCGGCAACCTCGGTGTGTCGCTGATCGAGGCGAGCTTCGCCGACGACGCCGACGTCGAGCGGGCGGTCGGCGAGCTGGCCGCCTCCGGGGCCGAGGTCGTCATCCTCGCCAACGCCCCCGGTGCGGTGCGGGCCACCGAGGCCATCGAAGCGGCGTTCACCGCCGCCGGCATTCCGGTCGTGGCCAACACCAACGTGAACACGTGGGCCCTCGCCGTGCTCGCCCCCGACAACGTCGCCGCCTTCCGCCAGCTCGGGCGCCAGGCCGTTCGCTTGCTCGAGGGCAGCGCCGTGAACGAGGTGCCGCTCGAAGACCCAGGGGAGTTCAACCTGCGCATCCGCACGAACGTGGCCGACCGGCTGTCGATCGTGCTTTCCGAGGAGCTCCTCGAGCAGGCCGACCAGCTCGAGGAGTGACCAGGGCCGCTAGCGGGCCACCACCACGAGGGTCAGGTCATCCTCCCGGCGGGCCTGGTGCCGCTGGACCGACTCGAGGCAGGCGTCGGCCACCCGCGCTGGGCCCTCGAGCTGGGTGCGCTCGACGATCTCGGCGAGCCGCCTGACCCCGAAGGGCTCGCCGTCGTCGCTCCGCGCCTCGATGAGTCCGTCGGAGAACGCGACGATGGCCCCACCCCGTTCGAGGACGACTCGCTCCGTCGTCCACGCACCACCGAGGGGACCGAGGAGCGGTCCGGTGGCGCCGAGCTCGGCCACGCCGGTCACCCCTGCCAGGAGAAGCGGCGGATGCCCGGCGCTCGCGTACTCGAGCGTGCCGGTGGCCGGGTCGAGCACGAGGACGACACCGGTGAGGAACTGCTCGCCGGTGTCGCCCAGGCGGTCGGACAGCCACGAGAACGCCTCCCCGGGAGGGTGGCTCCGGAGGGCGGCCAGGGTGAGCGCCTTCGTGCGCAGCGCGAAGGCGCCGACGCCGGCTCCGTGCCCGCTCACGTCCACCAGGGCCACCGCCAGCCGGCCGCCGTCGAGCGGCACGACGTCGTACCAGTCGCCGGCGACGATGCCCTGCGCGGGCGCGAACCGGCCGGCGAGCTCGACGCCGTCGGGCAGGGCCGGCTGGGCCGCCGCCAGCTCCTCCCGCAGCGTCAGCACGATCATGCCCCGCTCGGCGAGCGCCTCCCGCGCCCGCTCCGCCTCCTCGACCTCGGCGAGGATCCGCCGGCGCATGGCGTCGACGTCACCCGCCAGCTCGACGAACTCGGGCGGGCCCTCGACCGTGACCGACGATCGGAGCGCACCGCCCGCCACGGCCTGCACCGAGGTGCTCAGCGCCTGGAGCGGTCGGGTGAACCATCGCCGGGCGAGGAGGGCGGCGACGGCGATGAGCCCGACCGCCAGGATCAGCGCCCCGAGGTCGGTGGCGATCAGCACCGTGTCGAGGCGGTTGACGTCGGCGCGCTTGCTCATGTCGGCGAGCGCCAGCCGGTACTGGAGCTCATCGAGCTCGGTCCGGGCCGCCTCGAAGAGGTCGCGACTGGTCCCGCCGGCAACGAGCGCCTCCACGACGTCGACGCGGCCGCCCCTGCGGGCCGTGATCTCGAAGCCGGCCCCGAGGTCCTGCCAGGCCGTCACGCGGCTGCGCACCCGTTGCAGGCCGGCGAGCAGGTCGTCGTGGCCGGCGAGCATCCGGCGCAGCTCGGCGAGGTGCATCGCGGCGTCGTTGCCGCCGCGCTCGTACGTCTCGAGGAACGTCTCGTCGCCGGTCAGCAGGTAGCCGCGCTGGCCGGTCTCCTGGTCGAGCAGGGAGGTGAGCAGCGCCTGCGCCTGCAACCGGGCGGGAGAGAGCGTCGACGCCCGCTCGTCGCTCTCCCGCTCGCGGATGCGCAGCACGACCACGTCCAGGCTCAGGGCCAGGACGATGAGCGCCAGGAAGCTGGCGAGCAGGGCCTGTACCCGCCGGGGAAACCGCATGGTGGCGGCGAGCATACGGCGGGCGTTCCACCGCATACGGTGCGATCGTGCGCCTCGTGCTCGTCGACAACGACGTCGCAGCCCTCGAGCTCCTCGAGCTCGATCTGCGCCTCGAAGGCCACGAGATCGTGGGTACGGCTCGCCAGGGGGAGGAAGCCGTCGACGTCGTGCTGGCGACCGAGCCCGACCTCGTCGTCCTCGACTATCGCATGCCCCCGGGCATCGACGGCATCGAGGCCGCCCGCCGGATCCGGCAGCATGCGCCGGCGGTGCGGTTGGTGCTCTACAGCAGCCACGTCCGCGACGAGCTGCTCGACTCGGCGGCGAAGCTCGGGGTGCCGTACCTGCGGAAGGGTGATCTCGCCGCCCTCCGCCGCGCCGTGGCCGGTGCCTAGTCGGGCTCGTCGGACGACAGCGGCAGCGTGAAGGTGAGCCGGGCCCCCGGCTCACCACCGGCCGACTCGGCGGTGATCGTCCCGCGGTGGGCTTCGACGATGTGCTGGGAGATGTAGAGGCCCAGACCCGTGCCGCGGCTGATGCCGGCGCGGCCGCGGGTGAACTTGCCGAAGATGCGGTCCTGCTCGCCGACGGCGATGCCCGGCCCGCGGTCCCGCACGGTCACGGTCGCGGTGCCGTCGGCGGTGGACAGCTCGACGTCGATGGGAGCGTCGGGGGCCGAGCTCTTCGCCGCGTTGTCGAGGAGGTTGTTGAGCACCTGGCGGATCCGGAGCGCGTCGGCGCGGACGGCGACCGGCTCAACGGGCGTGCTGACGTTCACCGGTCGCTCCGGCGCGGCATCGATGAGCGTGGCCGTGGCCTCGGCGATGCAGCTCCGCAGGTCGACGGTCTCGAACCGGTAGGTGAGGGTCCGCGCTTCGATGGCAGCGCTGTCGAGGACGTCGCTGGTGAGGGTCTGCAGCGCGCGGGCGTTGCTGAAGGCGCGGCCGACGGCGCGGCGGCGGTCGGCCTCGCCCATGGAGTCCCAGTGGTCGATCGTGGTCTGCAGGAACCCCATCAACCCGGCGACCGGCGTGCGCAGCTCGTGGGAGACGATGCTCGTGAACTCCTCGCGTGCCTCGCCGATCTCTTGCAGGCGTCGTTGCTCTTCGCGCGCCGCCTGGAGCCGCCGCAGCAGGGCCACGACCGTGAAGACCCCGACGATGGCCACCACCCCGAGGAACAGCAGGAGTGCCAGCTGGAGCGGGCCGGTGAGGTCGCCCTCGAACTCGTCGGCCTCCTGCAGGAACACCGCGGTCCAACCCGCTGCCGGCACGGGCGCGACGGCGGCGACATAGCCCCCGTCGCGGTGGAAGCCGGGGAGGAGCCCTTCGGTCACCTCGAGGTCGAGCGGACGGGCCAGCCGCGACTCGTCGTTGGCCGCCACCACGACGCCGTTCTGGTCGAGGAAGAGGAAGCCGCCGGTCCGGCCCGTCGCCAGCTCGGCGATCTCCTCGTTGAACGAGGACCCCGGGGCAACCTCGACCTCGAACACCGCGGCGCCCGACACCGAACCCTGCTCGTCGCGGGTCGGGGTGGCGACGGCGATGGTGGGCCGACTGGTCGTGAGCCCGTCGGCCACCGGGAGGATCGTCGGCGTTCCCGCCAGCGCAACCTCGAGTCCGTCGCGGACAAGGTCCTGGCCCACGACGGCGGGGTCCCGAAGGAGGGAGCCGTTCACGATGGTGCCGCGGGCGTCGACCAGGACGATGCCCGAGGTGGCGTCCGGGTTCTGCGGCGTGATGCGGGCGGCGTCGGCCTCGTCCCGAGGGAGGAGCGTGAAGGCGCCGGGCGCGCCGTAGACGGTCCCCAGGCTGGAGTACGCCTGCTGGATGCGGGTCTCCATCCGGCTCGCCTCCGAGCGGACCTGCTCGAGCCGGAGCTGCTCGCGGGTCTCGATCCCCGCGCGCTGCGCGTCGAGGACGAGCCAGACGACGACGGTGCTCGAGGCCACGAGGACGGCGCCCGCGATGGCGGCGACGATGCGGTCCCGGGCGCGGCTCACGTCGCCTCCGCCATGTGGTCGTCCCGCGCCGCCGGCGCGCTCGTGGGGAAGTCGACCGTGAAGCGGGCGCCGCCGCCCTCGGCCTCGTCGACGTCCACCGTTGCGCCGGAGCGGTCGGCGAAGTCGCGCAGCACCGCGAGACCGATGCCGGCGCCCCGGGTCCGCACGACGGCCGGTGTCTCCAGCCGGTAGAAGCGAGCGAAGATGCGACGACGCTCCTCGGCGGGGATGCCCGGTCCCTGATCGGCGACGACGAGACGGGCCCGGTCACCGACCGGCTGGACGCTGATGGTCACGACGGTGCCCTCCGGGGAGTACTTGGCGGCGTTCGACACGAGGTTCGCGAG
>Ga0247717_1000448_pt1 | contig 12548 bp, 13 predicted proteins | sample 24E_NmetaG_FD_189047 | JGI IMG/M metagenome (GOLD analysis project Ga0247717, IMG submission 189047) | Soil microbial communities from hillslope of Landscape Evolution Observatory, University of Arizona, Oracle, AZ, United States - 2-4-E_N | ecosystem: Engineered > Artificial ecosystem >... | reverse complement strand
TCCTACTGGAACGCGACGGGCGGCCGCTACGGGTACGAGGACGGAAACGGCACGATTTCGGTCCCGACCTACACCGAGGTGCCCAATTGCGACCCCATCTCCGACCAGACGACACCGGGCGTCCACAACTGCACCTATCAGGTCGACCAATCCCCCCTGCCGCCGCTTACCGTGTACGGCAACTGGAGCAACCAGACGGTTCCAGGGCCCGACATCACCGTCCCCGGCGCCCGCCTCACCGCCGCGCGCCTCGTCACGCCCCAGATCAACGCCACGGCCTACGACCGGATCCTCGTATCCTGGCGACATTTCGTGAACGGCACGACAAACGCGGCCACCGGGGGAGACTACGGCCGGCTCCAATACGAGCTTGCAAGCGCCGAGCACACGTGGGTGGAAGCGTCCGACGCGTTTCGCGCGGCGGGGGCGTTCAACGCGTGGGAGGCCGCCTCGAAGGAGATCGACCTCACCGGCATGCCCGCCGCCGAGCGCGTCCTGCGCCTGGGATTCGCGTGGTTTGGCGACAACCGCAACGACAACCTGAGCCAAGGCTGGATGCTCGACAACGTTTCCGTCCGAGGCCTCGTCGGAACCCAGGCCGTTCCCCTGTGGGACAATTGGAACGAATGGAACCGCAGCCGATACAACGCCGTCCTCATCGGGACGAACGTCTCGCACGCCAAGCTCAACAACGAGACGCTCAAGGAGGCGCTCAAGGCGTGGGTCTTCGCGGGCGGCTCGCTCGTGGGCCTTGGCAGCACCAACACGCCGGGAGGATCCTTCGACGGGTGGATGTCCAAGCTCGTCCAGGCCGGATCCCTTGGATCCTCAAGCGGCCTCTACGAGCAGCAGAACGACTTGCAGCACCCCATCCTCACGATCCCGAAGTCCCTGGGCATCCGCGACTTCTCCGCCGCGGCCAACTACCGCACGAGCCCCCAGTACTACTGCATGAAGACCCAGCAGGACGCCGACAAGTTCGCGCGGATCCTCCAGCAGACGGGAACCGCCGACGCCTCCTGCGTCCCGCAAACCATCATCACCCTGTGGGCAAGCAACCGCAACGCCTTCGGCAACGGGACGCTCGTGCTCACCTCCTACCAACCGGCCCACTTCGGCGCCGCCACCGACATCGACGACCTCCACGCGAACTTCCTCCTGTACAACCTCCTCAACGTGTACACGCTCGACTACGGCAAGTCCATTCCGCCCGACGCAACCGTCGGGGCCTCGCAGCGCTACGCGCTCATGCCGAAGTTCGCCGACCCCCTGCGCCCCCGCGACCTCATCGAGATCGAGGTCACGCTGTATCTCTGGAAGACCGACCGCGTCTCCGGCATCCGTTAGGAGAGCACGGCCGGGAAAGGTTCAAGCCTGATGAGGGAATGCCGCTTCGCCCGGACGGGCGCCGCCCGCAAGCGGCGCGAATCCCGACCGACGCTCCTGTAGTGTAGTCCGGTCAATCATGAAGCCCTCTCGAGGCTTCGACTCGGGTTCAAATCCCGACAGGAGCATACGCATTTGGGTACAATACCATTATTAGGGGCCAGAGCCACATAGGGACTGATGCCCGAGAAGGGGTCCGGCAAGTGGCAAGCCCTCCTTCAGGATCGCGATGTACGGCGATGGCATGACAATGTTGCCCGCGGGGCTCGCGCCACGGCCGATAACTATCTGCGTCTCTTGGGGCGCTTCTGTGAGGCTTCCACGACCACGCCAAAGGCGCTGTTGGATCTCAAGGTCAAGGAACGAGATGACACGCTCTCCGATTTCGTGTCGCAGCTCATCGACGGGAAGAAGACGTCAATGGCGCTTGGGGTCAAGAAGGCCGTCGTGTCGTGGCTGGATTGGAACGGACAGAAGCTCTCGCGGAACATTCGCATTCCGCACGCCAACGAGCGGCCGACGCTTCGGGAGGAATACGTTCCCGAGCAAGACGTGCTCCGCCGCGTCCTGAACGTTGCCAACGCCCAGGCGCGAGCGTCCATCTCCGTTGTCGCGTTTGCCGGCCAGCGATTGGAGGTCCTCGGAAACTACGAGGGAACGGACGGATTGAGGTTCCGGGACTTTCCAGAGGCGCGCATCGAGAAAAAAGCTCTCGTCTTCGAAGTGATTCCCACACTCATCCGCGTTCCGGCCTCGCTCAGCAAGAATGGCCTGCCATACCTCACTTTTTTAGGCGCCGAAGGCTGCGAGTACATCTCCGGCTACGCTCGGGAGCGCATGGAGGACGGCGAGAAGCTGACGTTGGAAAGCCCCGTGTTGACGCCCAAGATTGCGGAAAAGGAGTTCATCCGCAGCAACAACGTCGGAGACCTCATCCGCAAGCCCATGCGCGCCGCCGGAGTTGACTTAAGGCCGTACGTTTGGAGGTCCTATTTCGCAAGTCGCGCCATGATGGCGGAGAGCAAAGGCCTCCTGCGGGATTGGCGGGCGTTCTTCATGGGACACGACGGAGGCATTCAACACCGGTACTCGTTGCAGAAGCGTCTCCCAAGCGACACGATTGAGGCAATGCGGAAGGCGTACGCCGCGGCCCTCCCGTACCTTGAGACGACGCAGCAGCGACAGGCGGAAGACCCGACGCTTCGCGTCGTGAACGTTCTATTACAGGCCGCGGGTTACTCCGAGGAGGAGATCCGCGAAATGGCCCTTGAGACGAAGTCGCAGGAGGAGATCGCAGAACTCCTGCGCGACAAGCCCCCAAGCGGACCCGCCGCAAGCCTCCCCATGCTACGGCAACGGATCATTCCGCTGGGCGGCCTGGATGCGGCCTTGGCCGAAGGGTGGGCCTTCAAGGCAAGCCTCCCGGATGGGCGGGCGGTGGTCGAGGGCGCGCGACATACGTAGCAGGTAGTTGGCGAGCGAGGCGGACGGGCCAGCGTTCTAAGGGCTTGCTTGTCCAATTCGAATCGTGTCCGTCAACATTTCGACGACCGCCGCCGTAGGTGAAGCCGACGCGGGCGGAACCGCGCGCGACGTGGTCACCCCTCGCAGCCGTGATCTCGTACGTGCCGGGTTTCGAGGTAAACGTAGCAAGCGCCAAGGACTCTTCGGCCGGACGTGAAAAAGTATGCTCGATGGGCGGTCGGGGAGAACCGACGACCGAAAGTTGAAGCGTGCGATCCGCCCCCGCGCGGTTGTTAACGATGATCTCCAGCGGGTGCCCTCGTAGTAATGGCCCTAATTAGCGCCTGATTCGGGGTGGATTATCCGGAACCGACGGCCCCGCAATCCTAAATAGAAGCGATCACTCTGCGGGGGGCGATGAGGATGACGAAAGCGGTCTATCTCTTCGTGGACAACTCCAATGTCTGGATCGAAGGAAAGCGCGTCGCGGGGAAAATCTTCGGGGAAGACAAGCGAGACGCTTGGCGCTTGGACTTTGGAAAGCTGCTTCGGTTCGTGGGTTCGGGGCGCACCGTGTATTCCGCGCGGCTCTACGGCTCGAAGCCGCCGCCGAACGACTCGGTTTGGGCGAAGGCCGAGCAGCGGGGCTTCGTTCCAACTATCTTGGAGCGCAACGCACGCAACAAGGAGAAGGGCGTAGACGCGGAACTTATCATGGACGTCATGGAAACGTTGACGGAGACGCCTACGAAGGGCATCTTGGCTATCGCCGCAGGGGATGGCGACTACCACACAGTCCCGAAACGTGCCCAAAAGTATGGGTGGGACTTGGAGTTCTACTTCTGGGGGCACGCAGCACAGAGTGTCCGTACCGCCGTGCCGGCGCGATTCGTGGATCTGGACCCACACATCGAGAAAATTGGGCGATGGGCTGTCGGTCCGTCCGATCCCGATTTGGAAGTAGTCGCCTACTAGGGACCACCTGGGAAACGGGCATGGTCGACGCACTTGAGGCAGCAATCTACGCCGCAACCGCCGTTGCGACACTCTTGCTTGTGGTGGTTACATTTTATCTCTTTCGCGCCACTCGCGGGCTAGAAAAGGCGACCGGTCTGCTCGCGCAGATTGCGGAAAAAGATTTGGCTCGCAAAGCTCCATTCCTTCGCGTCGAGGAAACGACTTCGTCGGGCGTTTTCTGGGACGAAGAAGAAAGCCGCCTAATGATGCAGGTTTCGGTTTGGAACTCTGGACAGTCTCCTACCCAGGTGCGCGCCATTCGAGTGACAGAAGAACTAATCGAGTTCTACCGAGACGAGGACGGCATTCCAGGGTCGATAAAGAGAACCTACCCCGGAGGCTTTGAGGTCGTTCCGGCCGCGCGCTTCAATCAGAGCGCGCGACTAGAAGCTGGGGAGCGCATAACGTTTACCGCGGAATTGAAGGAAATTGGTGAGCCCAACGATGCTGCCGGTTACAACGTCGTGCTTGAGGCCGAGGATTGTCCAAACGTGTATGCGTGGTTGAGGCTACACCACGTCAGGCGTCACGAGGAGGACATAGATATTCTTCTCTGAACACGCTTTCCAAGACGATATTGTAAAATCGCGTTTTCATCGAGTGTTCACAAAATGGACCTATCTTTTAGGGCCCGTCTGCCTAGTAAGAGAACATGGCCTTCAGCCTCGAATAACAGCGCAAGAGTCAAGGTCCACGAGCTGGCCGACGGCGGTACGCGAACTCACGTTGAACTCGACGATCTCCGCCAAGTTCTCAGAATCTCGGGGAGATGCTTCTGACATCGGATGTCCGCTACCGTCACGGCAGCGACACGTATTACCTGAACGGAATTGCGGTCGAGACCTACAAGGCCGACAAATAGGTTCAGACGGCCACCCAGGGATGTTTTGAAGCGGTCCCGCGCGCCCTGTGCGCCCGAATCCCGGTATTAGCAAACTCGTCAAAGGTCTGCGATACCGACGATCGTCTGGACCGCCTCCTTGGCGTGCGTCCAAACTCGCTCGGCAGTGAGGCGTGGAATCTCCCCCAGGTCTACAGGGTTGCCAGCGTGGTCGCGGCAGTACCGGAAGAACATACCTCCGGGATCTGCCTTTTCCCAATCGACCAGTAACACATGGTATTCATCCCAGAAAGGTTCCCTTGCCTCTTCGTAATTCTCGCGGAAGGTTTCGGCGAGCCACTGGAGGTTGTGCGTCCTCCACAGTTCTTTCAAGCCGCCCTTCTTGGTACGCTTTGCAATCGCTTCCTTAAGGGCCAACTCTACCGCATGCCGTAGCAAGAACAGCCCTGGGTAGAGCAACGTGTTTGCTCGGTCGATCTCGCGCATGGAATCACGGACGAGTTCCGCCGCGTCGAGGTAACCTTGGATGTACGGACCGTGCCCGTGACGGTCTGCCATGTAGATCGCAAGTTCGCGAAGTGGTGTCTCTTCGATCTCGGAGAGGCTTAAGAGAAACAGGCGCTGAAACTCCGGCGTCGGGCCCACGGGCTGTTCCATGGCAAGGAGGAGAACCGTCCATCCCCTTAGGATTTCGCTCGCTCGCTTCCGAGGCGATGCCTTCGACTAAATAGGGCGATCCGCGCGTACGTCTGCAACTTGGCGATGCCTTCAGCGCGGGGAAGCTCATCCGGTTCGCTCATCAACAACTCCCGCAGCATGTTCCCCGGCGGATACAAGCGCGAAACCTCCTGCTTGCATAGCCGCAGGTCAACGGAATCGGAAACTCCCATTTCGGAGCGGGTCGTTTCCGAAAAGCGAAGGATCACGGAGGAAACGATCGCCGCAAACTCTCGTCCTCGCTGCACAAGGGGGCCTTCCATTTCACCGTTCTCGAAGCTTGGAAGTGCCTGCCTCGAAATCTCGCTGACGGTTTCTCCGTCGCTTGCTTCATCGAAATCATCCATGTGGACACCTTTGCATCGAGCAGCTCGGCGGCTGACGCATGGTGCTCCGCGCTCTGTTTCTCAAGGCTCAAAAAAGTTTTGCCGCGACGAGGCCGCAGACCACGATCCGGAGTGCGTGGCACGCACCTGTAGCGCACCAGGCACGCACCGGTGCGTGTCACGCGCGCAAGGCGCCCTGCAGTTTCAAGATGTTGCACGACAACATGTTAGGCATGGACTCCCCTTCCAAAGAGAAGGATCTACGTCAGCCCGAGGATTGCCCGCATTGTATGAACGTGTTTCCGAATCACCTTGCGATGTGGCGGCACAAGCAGCGATGCGCGAACAATCCCGATCCGTCATGCCGGTGGTGCGAGTTGAGGTTTGAGCCTCACAAGTTTTCCGCGCACGAGCGCAAGTGCAAGAAGAACCCCGCCAGCCTCGCGAGCGCATCCGCCGCGCATCCCTGTGAGGTCAGGGGGGCCGGGTTAGGTGCCGTTGGTGGTACGCACGTACCTCCTGCGGCCACGTCGCCGCGAGTTCCCGCCGGAAATGAAGTGCGCGCCGGATCTCGGTTGGGAGTTCAGCGCGCGCCGGAGGCATCCTCTGGGTCCAGTTCAACGGCAAGTCGTGGAGGCGGCTTGGCGGAAGCGTTCCGCGGCGGCCTCCGCGGGCATGATGCATTCTCCATTTCAAGGCCCATTTCACCCGAAAGGTTGTCTCCCGTACGAGATAGTCGCCCAGTCAGCCTGCGCGCACCGTCTATTTCAGCCACCAAGCGAGTTTCCGAAGCCTCCCCGCATGAGGACGTGGCGATGGCGGATACGACGGCGGTGATTGCGTTTCTTGGCCTTTTGGCCCTTCTTCTGGGCGCGTTCTTTGCGACAAAACCTGCCCCAAAGCAAGAGGCGGAACAAGTGAAACAGAGGCCGCCGTTCAATCCGTTGGTTCACGGTAGCGTGGAGGCATATCACGCCGCGCATCCGCGGGAAACTGAGGCATGAGGGGCTGAAGGTTCTTGATGGCGTCCTCATGCGCTTGTGCCCATGGGCGTCGTAGTGTCCAAGGGGCGGTGCGGAGAGGGAGAGGGGCGAAGGAGGCGGTGTTTGACTAGGTGGCCCCCAGTCTTGGCTTGGGGTTTGAGGTCCTCCCTTCGTACCGTTTCCGTCATTGTCCGCTGGGAACTGCGGGTCGGAATGCTCATCAACCGACGATGCCACGCTCGGAGCCCACCTGGCGTAGGTCCCGGGCGCTTGGCTCCGGTCATTCACCGCGCCTTGGCGCGGCTTCGCCGTGGGACTCCGCGGCCCTTGGACTTGAGGAGGCGGGTTGCCCTTGGGCAACCGGCGGTCGAATCTCGTTGAGGCGGCGCGCCACGGCCTCGCGCACGAACTCTGCGCGGCTGAGGTTTGGCACGGCCTCGCTTTCAATCACGTCGTCAATCGCCCGAGCTTGAGCTGGCAGGAGATAGACGCTCACCTGCTTTCGCTTTCGCCGCATGGGGGCACACACATCGGCTGTCGCGCGTAGCGCAACCTTACATGTTCATGTGTGCGTAACCGGCAATAAGGCTTCTTTGCAAACTAGACCACAGACATCTAAGCGATCACCGGAAGCCCTCCGGTCGGCTCACCGCTACGAGAGGGCCGCGTTGCTCGTGTCGCGCGAAAAGCCGCGCGCAACCGCTCGCCCAAACACCATGCGGGCATTGGGGTCAAGGCTAACAATACTCTCGTTTTCCTGGCGCTGCACCAAGATGAGTTGTAACTCCTGCAGGCGCGCGAGGTCTCGCCGTAGGTTCGAGCGGTCCATCCGTAGCCGGGCGACAATATCGCGTTGCCGAAGTGGCTTTCCTTCGGCCAGCAGGTCGAGGATTTCGGCAGCGCGGCCGCGTGTGCGCGCAGCGTGGAACCGCTGCTCGATCTCCTCGTAACGACCTCCGTTCTGGAAATAGCACTTTTGCTTGCCGAAACTCCGGATCACTATGAGACTCAGCTTGTAAAGGTAGCGGGTATGATATGCCACGAGCTGGCGGTTGGCTCCCACGGTTGCCGCAAGCTTGCTTTCGTGGATACCGGGAAAGAGGCAAATGGCATCATAGATTCGGCGACGCAAGCCCTGACCGAGAACCTGTTCTTTGCGAAGCCTGCTGTACAGGAATAGGAGGGGCAGCAGGATTGCAAATGCCAGTACAACCAAGAGCGATCCAAGCGGTGACGAACCTAGGAAGGTAGCACCCGGAAGCGAAGCACTGGGGGTGGTTGCCACCTCAGCGGACGCGTGGAAATCTCGGTGTTCCTGCCGCGTTTCAAGAATGACCGAAGCACCCGATTCCAACTCTTGCGCGACCGATGTCTGGAGAGGCGAATCAGCTTCGTGGCGCCAGAAATGACGCAGGTCTCCATCGTTTGACGCGCTCGACATTGAAATGGGCTGACCTCCATGCACCTTGACGGTGCCATTGTAAATCCGATAGCCTGGAACGACATTAGGCGTGAGGGATCGGACTTGACCGTCTGGAAAGGGCACGAGGGATGTTGGACAGAAAACCGCTTCCGGCCCGGGCGGGACACAAACGAACGGCCAGACACGAGCGATCACGTCGAGCCACCCATCGGTTCCCAATCCGCTCAAAGTTACAGGTGGCCGAAAGCTGTCGTAACGCATACCGGGTCCATAGACGAACGGGGCGTCGCGTCGAGGACCGGGGCTCGCATCTATGCGGAATCTCGGACCATACATTTCGTATTCGATGTCCACGCGGTTCCGCAGGACCTCTGGCGCGAGTGCGTCGTAAAATTGCTCGTCCGTCTGATTCGCAATGATGAACACCGGGTGATCAATTCGCGTGTCTTGGAAGTCAACCTGATAATGCAACGAGGGAACCGGCAGACCCATTTGCTTAGCCTGGTGCAGATCCACATCGATCTTGATGAGGTAGATTTCCTGGAACAAGAAGAAACTGTCATCGCCCACATCGGAGGTCTGGTTGGTGTCGTACTCCGCGCTTAGGGGGGCGCCATTCGTAACAACCATGACGCTTAGGGGCCCAATATCAACTTTGGTAGGTTCGGCGGTCGCCACGATCGGCAACAGGGTGCCGATGCCGATCATGATTCCCACAAGCGTCAATGCGCGCAACATGCGTCCTCAGGGCAGGATCGATGAGACCGGGGATTCAATTTGAACGATTTCCGAACGCTTGCCGGGCTGACAAACCGTCGGCGGCAGGATATCGCAGATGGGGTTGCAATTCAGGGCGAAGCACACCGCGTATTCGACACAACCGTCCGCGTTCCAAGAGTAACAATCCTCTGGGCTGCCCGCGACGGCGGAAGGAGCGCTTGCAACTGCTCCAATAACCCCCGCCACGGCGATCATTACCATTGAACATCTCTTGATCATCCTGTTCGCCTCGTGGGCGAGGGGGGTTGAAGGCTCATTAAGGTTTCTCGATTCCGTGGTCAGAATGGCAAAGAAGACTTTCATGCCCCCGCTTGGCTTGTCGCGGGCAAGAGGGAGACAAGAACACTTATGGCAGAGGCTGCTTACGCCCCGTTGAGGTCCATGAGCGGGGCCAAGGTTCTGTTTGCAACCTGCGTCTCCGTGTTCTCTCTTCTCGGGGGGTGCGTTGCTCCGCCTTCTGATGGTCTCGACCCGGCGCCGACATCTTTTGGGAGTTCGTCGCGCCCACATGTCGTCGTAGCGCTGTTCGATACGGGCATTAATCCGTATCATCCCGTTTTCCGCTCCCAGGGAATGGCAGAGCCGCGTAGTTTCATTCCGGGCCTGCCGGAATACGAAACCATCCAGCTCTCGTTCGAGCTTCCTTACGAAGATGCTTTTGCGAAGGACAATTTGGCGAGCTTGAAACAAGACAAGCTCTACTGGTTCAAAGACACGCGGATTCTCGCATACTCCACGGGGGAGTTCCTCGGTGGTGCGCAGAAGTATTCAAACATCGACGAACACGGGCACGGAACCGCTTTGGCATCGCTCGTAATGAGAGCAAATCCTGAAGCCGTCATCCTCATGGTTGAGGCGGGCAGGTCCCATCTTGCGATCCAATGGGCCGTGCAGCAAACATGGACGGACGTTCTCTCGATAAGCATCGGTTCCTTCAATCTCCCATCTGAGTTCGTCGGGGGCGACGCGGGGCGCGTTGAATCGTTGAAGGATGCCGCTACCATGGGAAAGATGGTGGTCGCTGCCGTTGGCAATGAGATCATCCCTCCCCACCTCGGGACCTATGCGGGACCCCCATGGGCGATCGGCGTTGGCGGGGTCGTACGGGAGACGCAAGGTGAATCACTCTTTTCTGGCAAGACTCCGGATTTCGTGAGCGAATTTGGCGCACGGTTGGCGAGCAAAGAGACGACAGAAGACAAGTGGTGGGATGGGTCTGGAACGAGTTTTTCTGCACCCTTACTGGCAGGTGTTGTCTCGCGCGCAATCTATGAAATCCGGGCCGAATGGGGGCACCTTGGCGGTATCACCGACGGCGCGTTGGCATTGAGCGGTGACGGTCGAAAGATTACGAATGCGGACGTGCGTTTGGCGCTGAATCGAACTGCAACGTATTGGTTGCCATCCGACTATTCGCTTCCTCCCGACCCGGCGGCTTGCCCGACATGTACGGTGGCGAGGACAAGTGTTCCCATCGCACCGGAAATTCCCGGGACGCCAGTAGGTCCGTGGTTGCAGATGGGCTGGGGTTTTGTCAATGAGAGCACGGGGCCTCAACTTGTTCGCGTGCTGCTTGGCAAGGAAACCTTACCCCAGAAGCCCGACGGTGCAATGCTTTTCATGCACGAGTTGTACGAGGCGCGCAAGGCATACTGGAACGGACCCCGCCCACTCTAGCGGGTTCTGGTCAGTATGGCAAACTTGTGGTCAACGATGCAAGCAAAACAAGTGTAGTCCCCGCGAAACTTCTAGGCTGTGAAGCCTGACTCCGCGATTCAACGGCCCGCAAGCGGCGAGTTTCGGAATCAGCATCGTTTTCCCGGCGGCCCGTTGCCTCCTCCGCCGCCTGGCGAGAGAATCCCCCGTCGACGCGCATCCTTTCATGGCCTCATCGGAGGCTACCTCCCGGAACCAAGCGGTTGCGTCAAGCCTCTCTTCGCCCCCGATGAAAGAAATCGCAACCGCTTGGCCTCCATTCCATGCCGCCCCCTATTGGGCCTTGCAGGGCCCGTCTTGCTTGTGGCGACCGTTCTTGCGTCGAGCGCGCCCGTTCCGGATGCGCAAGCGCCCAGTGCGGATTCTGCGTCGTTCGAAGGCGGAAGCACGCGGGTCGCGAGTTTGAATCTCGTTTACGAGGGTTTGGGCCCGTCGGTGTCGTGGCGATTGTCGCAGGGCGTCTGCGCGGACGAATACCGCTCGGGAAGCCCGTTGATTCCCCCGTTGGGACAAACGCACGTCACGGCCGCCATTTCAGCGCGGGGTAATCTCGACACATCGTTCCATCATGCGGTCCTGCGCCTCAAGCTTGCAAGCACGGAAGCGACCTTCATCGAAGCGGACGTCACACTATACGCAAACGATCAGCCGGTGAGCGCGGGAGGCGGTGGCGTGTTTCTGTATCCGTCGATTCCCTCGCCCCAGGAGGTTCGCTGGATGCGTTGGGGAACCATCGAGATTCCTCTTGAGCTGGAGGAAAGCGTGCATGCTCGAAGCATTCACGCCGACGTTCGCCTGCACATGCCACCGGGAACCACTTGGTTCCTTCTTGCAGACGGCGCAAGCGGCATCGCCTTTGGAGGCACCCGATGAACCAAATCCCGAAGAAACGGCATCATATCCTCCAAGCCATGCGCTCGCGCAAAGTCAGGCTCGTGGCGCTTGGGCTTGCCGCCTTGTTCGTGCTTCCCGTTGTCGGCCTTGCCTTGCACCGCTCCCAGGGGATCGCAAGCGAAGGCGATTACGTCGCGTTCCACATTAGCGCATTCGATCCGGACGGTCAACTCGTCTGGACAAGCGACCCCGAACGGGCCCACATTGCAATCTTGGCTGGAAACGAACGGCTTGAACGGAACCTAAGCCATGCGACGTACCAGCCAAGGCTTGGATTTCTCTCGCTGAACGATCCTGCCAGCGGCGCCGTGAACCCTTCGCGCTTCCTCCTGGGCCACCGCGAAGGCGATGCAATCCGCACGCCGTTGATCCAAGGCGCCCTTGGCGAACCGCCCCGCTTCCACGTGAACCGCCTACTTGGACCCTTCAACGCGACGTTCACCGTCAACGACACCGTTTGGACGGCCTCCCTCCGAGAAGCAAACGCGCAGGACCAAGACCGGAAACCCTTCGCAGGCGCGGAGTTCCTGTACGCCGGAACGCTTCCGGCCATCGTCCGAGAAACCCAAGAGGATCAGCATCGCATCGAAATTCTCGCCACGGAGGGAGCGGTCGTGTACTCGCGCCCCTTGGGCTTCCACCTCACGATCCGCGCGAACGCCGAAGGTCGCGTCGTGCTCGAACCGATCCTGACGCGGACCCAAGCGTTCGAGACGGAGAAATGCGGAATCCCCATCGACTTGCCTCCCGGGAAGTATGTTGTCTTGGACGAAAGCGAGGACGGCTTTGTCGTCGTCCCGCAAGCGCTTCACGCGCTGCAAACGGAATCGTTCTCGTTCGAATTCCGAATCTTGTCAATCGACAAGTGGCCGGAACTGCGCCTGGCTGCCGCCTGGACGGCCAACCTGCTCCAACAACCATGAGATACAGAGGTGACCCAAGCATGAAGACGCGCTGGAAAGGAAACGTGCTCGCGACCGCAACGGCAATTCTCCTTGCCC